>VFQR01000051.1_pt1:0-332500 | contig 335233 bp, 332 predicted proteins | sample 3512321 | NCBI WGS metagenome assembly VFQR01 (sample SAMN10412374, study PRJNA504923) | tailings metagenome | isolation source: Relicate 3 Philex TSF1 revegetated site | place: Philippines: Tuba, Benguet | collected 2017-08-29 | reverse complement strand
AGGCCAGCTCATGGGCATCGCCAGGGCAGCCGAAGGCCGCCGCGACGGGCCCCTCAGCCCTCGACAGGCTCCACCTCGGTCCGCGCCTTGGGCGGGCGTCCACGGCGACGGCGCGGCGCTGCCGCGGCCCCGGCGTCGGCCCCGGCATCGGCGTCGGCCGCCCCGGCTGCCCGCGCCTCCGGCTCGCGCATGGGCACGCCCCCGAAGGCGACCAGCGCGGCCTCTCCGTCCGACAGCGGCAGCTCGCCCGGCTCGCCGCCGAGCTTCAGCGTCACCGGCTCGACCTCGCCGCGCGGCTGCGACCGGCCACGATCGGACCAGCGCCGCTCGCCCGCGCGCTCGCCGCCCCTGTCATCGCGCGGCCGGCGCTCCTCGCGGTCGCGGTCGCGGTCGCGATCCCGGTCGCGGTCGCGGTCGCGCAGCTGCGGCTGCACGGCCTCGGGCGCATCCTCCGCCGATCCCTCGTCGCCCTCGGCATCGCCCGGGTCGGTCTCATAGGGGTCGAAGGCACCGCGCCGGGCGCGCATCTCCTCCTGCCGGATCCGGCTGTCGTTCAGAACGCGGAAATAATGGTCGGCGTGCTGCAGATAATATTCGGCCGCCACCCGGTCGCCCGCCTGGTGGGCGTCGCGCGCCATCTGTTTGTACTTTTCCAGAAGCTGGTGGGCATTGCCGCGCACCCGCACCTCCAGCCGGTTGGTGCCCTGTCCGCCGCTGGCCATGCCCATCGGGCGCGGGTTGTTCCCGCCGCCCCCACGGCGCCGGCGACCGCTCTGCCTGTTCTGCATGCTTCCTGCCTGTGTCCTCACCTGTGGCCGGCCCATGCGCGGAGCCGAAACGCGCCGACCTGAAGCCAGACGAACCCCATGGCCGGGGCCCGCTGCCTCGCCGGAAACTGTCAGGCGAGCTTGCCGTTCCGCGCATGCGGCCGCACCACCCGGCAGGCGCACGGAACGAACACGTCCAGAGCGGCTTGTGGGGGGCAGGGCCCGTCGGAACCGGCTGCGCTGCTCGCCCTCCCTAGACTCTGGAACCGCCCTTCACAAGCACAATCGCCCGTGGCCGGCCGGCGAGGTCGGGGGCAATCCGCGCTGCCAGCCCCGTTTCAGCCGCCATCGCCAGCAGCGCATCCGCCTGCCCCGTGCCGAACTCCAGCACCGCCACCCCGCCGCCGGCAAGCAGGCGGGGCAGGGCCGGCAGCAGGATCCGATGATCATCGAGGCCGTCCGGGCCGGCGAACAGCGCCCCGGCGGGCTCATGGGCGGCCACCTCGGGCATCAGATCGGCGCCTTCGGGCACATAGGGCGGGTTGGCCAGCACCAGGTCGAACGGCCCGCCCGCCGCCTCGACCCAGCCCGGCACCCGCCAGTCCAGCAGCCGGAAATCCGCGCGCCCGGCCAGCCCCAGGCGGCGGCCATTGCCCTCGGCCACCGCCAGCGCCGCGGCCGAGCGGTCGATCCCCAGCCCGCGCGCCTGCCGCCAGTGCGACAGCGCCGCCAGCAGCAGCGCGCCCGACCCGGTGCCGAGATCGAGGATCGTCGCAGGGGCCCGCGCCCCGCGCTCGGCGATCGCCGCCTCGATCAGCGTCTCGCTGTCCGGGCGGGGCACCAGCACCTCGGGCGTCACGGCCAGCGGCAGCGACCAGAATTCGCGCCCTCCCACGATGTGCGCCACCGGCACATGCGCCCGCCGCCGGGCCAGCAGCGCCTCGAACCGTGCGACCGCCCCGGCCGGCACCGGCGCCCAGCCGGCCAGCATCGCCAGCCGTTCCTCGCCCAGCGCATGCGCCAGCAGCAGCTCGGCATCGAGGCGGGGCGTGTCGCCGGGCAGGGTGGCCGCCGCCGCCCGGATCAGCGCGTGGCGATCCGCGCCCTCAGGCGGCATCCAGCGCCGCCAGCCGCGCCGCCTCGTCCTCGGCGATCAGCGCCGAGATCAGCTCGTCGAGCGCACTTCCCTCCAGCACCTCAGGCAGGCGGTGCAGCGTCAGGTTGATCCGGTGGTCGGTCACCCGTCCCTGCGGGAAATTGTAGGTGCGGATCCGCTCCGACCGGTCGCCCGAGCCCACCATCGATTTCCGGTCGGCCGCGCGTGCGCTCGCCAGCTTCCCGCGCTCCAGCTCATAGAGGCGCGCCCGCAGCACCTTCATCGCCCTGGCCCTGTTCTTGTGCTGGCTCTTCTCGTCCTGCTGGGAGACGACAAGTCCCGTGGGCAGGTGGGTGATGCGCACCGCCGAATCGGTCGTGTTCACACTCTGCCCGCCCGGCCCTGACGAGCGGAACACGTCGATCCTGAGGTCGCGCTCGTCGATCTGCACATCGACCTCCTCGGCCTCGGGCAGGACGGCAACCGTCGCAGCCGAGGTGTGGATCCGTCCGCCGGCTTCCGTCACCGGCACGCGCTGCACGCGGTGCACGCCGCTTTCGAACTTGAGGCGCGCGAACACGCCCTCGCCCTGCACGCCCATCACGATTTCCTTGAAACCGCCCAGCTCGGCGGCCGATGCGCTCATGGTCTCCACGCGCCAGCCGCGCAGCTCGGCATAGCGCTGGTACATGCGCGCCAGGTCGCCCGCGAACAGCGCCGCCTCGTCCCCGCCGGTGCCGGCGCGGATCTCGAGGATGGCCGGCTTCGCATCCGCCGCGTCCTTCGGCAGCAGCTGCAGGGCCAGCGCCCGCTCGGCGCCGGGCAGCTTCGCCTTCAGCACCGGCAGCTCCTCGGCCGCCAGCGCGCGCATCTCCTCGCCGGCCCCGGGATCGCCCGCCAGCGCCTCCAGCTCCGCCAGCTCGCGCCGCATCGCCAGCACCGCGCGCGCGGCATCGGCCGCCGGGGTCAGCTCGGCATAATCCCTGGACAGCCCCGCGAACCGCTCGGGCGCCAGCGCCGGATTGGCCATTTCGCCGGCAAGCGCCTCATGGCGCTGGATCAGCTGGGCGAGCCGCTGGTCGGACAGGTGCATCACCCCGCCCCACGGCCCTCGAACGAGCCGCGACCCAGAATCGCAAACAGCTCCGACCTCAATTCCCCGTCATCGAACCCGCGGTCGAGCGCCTGAAGATGGAATTCCGGCACACCCTCCGACGGGGTCCGCACGAACAGGATCGCTGCTGCCGCCTGCCGCTTTGCAAGCTCGACCCTGCGGCGGCTGTTGCCCCGATAGGCCAATGCCACCGCCCGCCCCCTTTCCCGGAGGAGATTTGCCAATCGTTCGGCCAGTTCGAGATTCTCGTCCTTGTCCGGAACGATCGCCAGCGGCCCCATCCCCACCGGCGCCGCGCACAGCATCATCAGCCGCTCGATCCCCCCGGCCCAGCCGACCGCCGGCGTCGCCGGTCCGCCCATCGCCTCGATGAGGCCGTCATAGCGCCCGCCGCCGATCACGGTTGCCTGCGCCCCCAGGTCGCCGCTCACGAACTCGAAGGCGGTGTGCCGGTAATAGTCGAAGCCGCGCACCAGCCGCGGCTGCCGCTCGAAGGCGACCCCGCTTGCCTGCAGGCCCTTCTGCACCGCCTCGAAGAAGGCGCCGGCGTCCGCGCTCAGATGATCGTCGATCGCAGGGGCCTCGGCCACCAGCGCCCGGTCGGCCGGATCCTTGCTGTCCAGGATGCGCAGCGGGTTCGTCTCCAGCCGCCGCCGGCTGTCCTCGCTCAGCGCATCGGCGTGCGCTGCGAAATGCGCGACCAGCGCCTTCCGCCAGGCTCCGCGCGTCTCGGCATCGCCCAGCGTGTTCAGCTGCAAGGTGACGCCGCCCACCCCCAGCTCCTTCAGCAGCAGGCCGGCAAAGGCGATCAGTTCCACATCGGCCTGGGGTTCCGCCGCGCCGATCACCTCGGCGTCGATCTGGTGGAACTGCCGGTAGCGCCCCTTCTGCGGCCGCTCGTAGCGGAACAGCGGCCCGTGCGTCACCAGCTTCAGCGGCACATGCTGCTGCCAGCCCTCGGAAATGAAGGCGCGGCAGATGCCCGCCGTGAATTCCGGGCGAAGCGTCAGCGATTCCCCGTTCCGGTCCTCGAAGCTGTACATCTCCTTGGCGACCACGTCGGTCGTCTCGCCCAGGGTGCGCGCGAACACATGGGTGAACTCGACGACGGGCACATGCACCGGCCGGAAGCCGAAGCGCCGGCCCACGTCGCGGAACCTGTCCACCACATGCTCGAACCGGGCGGCCGCCTCGCCCAGGAAATCCTGCATGCCGCGCACCGGCGCCGGCTTGGGGGGCTTCATGCTCATGGGCGCGAGCGCCTAGCAGCCGCCGGCCACCTTCGCCAAGCTCAGTGGCTCGACACCAGCTTCAGCCCGATGATGGCCGCCACCAGGATCGTCAGCATCACGAGCCGCGGCAGCTCCGCCGGCTCGCGGAACAGGAAGATGCCCAGAAGCGCCGTGCCGGCCGCGCCGATCCCCACCCACACGGCATAGGCGGTGCCAAGCGGAATGGTCCGCGCGGCGCGCTCCAGCAGCAGGAAGGAAAGGCCCGCGCACAGGAAGAAGCCGGCCGTCCAGCCGGGGTGGCGGAAGCCGTCGGCAAAGCGCAGACAAGTGGTGAACCCCACCTCGAACACCCCGGCGCCCAGCAGAAGCAGCCAGGCCAGCCCTGGCGCCATCAGGCCGCCTCGGCTGCCGCGTCCGCTGCCGCCTTTGCCGCCTCGATCTCGGCGGCCTTCGCTTCCACCAGCTTCACGATATGCTCGACGATGTCGGCATCCTGCACATGATGGTCGGTGACACCCGACAGATAGACCATGTGCCGGCCGTTGCCGCCGCCGGTCAGCCCGATGTCGGTCTCGCGCGCCTCGCCCGGCCCGTTCACCACGCAGCCCAGCACCGAGAGCGACATCGGCGTGGTGATGTGGGCCAGCCGCTGCTCCAGCACCTCCACGGTGCGGATCACGTCGAACCCCTGCCGCGCGCAGCTTGGACAGCTCACGATCTTCACGCCCCGCGCCCGGATTCCCAGCGCCTTCAGGATGTGGAAGCCGACCTTCACTTCCTCCTCGGGCTCGGCCGAGAGCGAGACCCGGATCGTGTCCCCCACGCCCGCCCACAGCAGCATGCCAAGGCCGATCGAGGATTTGACGGTGCCGCCGATCAGCCCGCCGGCCTCGGTGATGCCCAGATGCAGCGGATAGTCGGAGCGTGCGGCAAGGTCATTGTAGGCGGCCACCGCCAGGAACACGTCGGAGGCCTTCACCGAGATCTTGAACTGGTGGAAATCCTCGTCCTCCAGCAGCCTCGCATGCTCGAACGCGCTTTCCACCAGCGCGTCCGGGCATGGCTCGCCATATTTCTCCAGCAGATGCTTCTCGAGGCTGCCGGCATTCACGCCGATCCGGATCGAGCAGCCGTTCGCCTTGGCGGCGCGCACCACCTCGCGCACCCGCTCGCGGCTGCCGATGTTGCCGGGGTTGATCCTGAGGCAGGCCGCCCCCGCGTCGGCCGCCTCCAGGGCACGGCGGTAGTGGAAGTGGATGTCGGCCACCAGCGGCACCTGCGCTGCGCGCGCGATCTGCCGGAAGGCCGCCGTCGCTGCCTCGGTCGGGCAGGAAACCCGGATGATGTCCGCCCCCACCTCCTCGCAGCGGCGGATCTGGTCGATGGTGGCGGCCACATCCTCGGTCGGCGTGTTGGTCATGGTCTGCACGCTGATGGGCGCGTCCCCGCCGACGGGGACGCGGCCCACCATGATCTGCCGCGAGGGGCGGCGAAGGATGTCGCGCCAGGGCCTGACGGACATGATGCGCCTACCTCGCCGCCACCACGATGGTGACGGCCCGGCGGTTGCGCGCCCAGGCCTCCTCGTTCGAGCCATCGACCGCCGGCCGCTCCTTGCCGTAGCTGATGATCGACATGCGGTTGATGCCGACGCCCTGCGCCGCCAGGAAGTTGCGCGCCGCGTTCGCCCGCCGCTCGCCCAGCGCGAGATTGTATTCCCGCGTGCCGCGCTCGTCGGTATGCCCCTCGATCGACACGCGCACGCCGGGGTTGCGGACCAGCCACTCGGCCTGCGCGCCGAGGATCGCGCGCGCCTGCTCGTCCAGCGCATAGCTGTCGAAGCCGAACAGCACCGTGTCCGAACCGGCCGCCTCGATGAGCGCCTGCTGGCTTCCGGCCAGCGCCGCGGAACCCAGCGGCTCCGGCGGCGGCACGGTGCCCGGCTGGTCGATCGCGCCGGTGGACGGCGGCGGCGACCAGGCCTCGGGCGGAAGCACGTCGCGGTTGCGGGCACAGCCGGCCAGCGCGATGGTGCCGGCCAGCAGCATCAGGGTGGCAATCCTGGGTGTCATCTCGTCTCCCTCACTACATGGAAAGTGGAACAGGGCAATCTGATTTCCGCTCATCGCGGGCGGGCCGATGTCCGCTCATCGCAGCAGCGGCCCCCAGGCCGGATCGCTGGCATCGAGCGGGGTCGGGATCCGCCGGTCGTTGCGGCCGGTCAGGTCGATGGAGCGAAGCTGCGAGCGCCCGGCCCGGTCGGTTCGGGTGAACAGGATCACCCGGCCGTTGGGCGCCCAGCTCGGGCTCTCGTCCTGCCAGCTGTCGGTCAGCAGCCGCTCGCCCGTGCCGTCCGGCCGGATCACCGCGATCCGGAACGAGCCGCCCCGGATCCGCGTGAAGGCGATCAGGTCGCCGCGCGGGCTCCACACCGGCGATCCCGCGCGCCCCTCGCCGAAACTGATGCGCTGCGCGCCCGAACCGTCGGCGTTCATCACATAGAGCTGCTGCGAGCCGCCCCGGTCGCTCTCGAACACGATCCGCCGCCCATCGGGCGAGAAGCTGGGGGAGGTGTCGATCGAATTGCCGCTCGTCAGTCGCCGCGTCTGCCCCGTCACCACGTCATGGGCATGGATCTCGGCGTTGCCTGCCCGGGTCACGCTGAACACCAGCGTCCGGCCATCGGGCGAGAAGCGGCCGGCAAAGCTCATCGAATCGAACGTGCCGACCTGTCGCTGCTCGCCCGTCTGGATGTTGTAGATCAGCACGCGCGGCCGGTTCTCGGCAAAGCTCATGTAGCTGATCGTCTCGTCGCGCGGCGAGAAGCGCGGCATCAGCACCAGCGACTGGCCCGACGTTAAGAAGCGGTGGTTGGCGCCATCCTGGTCCATGATCGCCAGCCGCTTCACCCGCCGGGTGCGCGGGCCGCTTTCCGCCACATAGACGATGCGGCTGTCGAAATAGCCGGTCTCGCCCGTCAGCCGCGAATAGACCGCGTCCGAGCAGCGGTGCGCGGCCCGCCGCCAGCCCGCCGGCGTCACGGTGAAGCCCTGCCGCAGCAGCTGCTCCTCGGAGAACACGTCATAAAGGGCGCAGGCCACCGTCAGCGTGCCGTCGGGATTGGCATTCACGAACCCCGTCACCAGCGCCTGCGGGCCGGCCGCCCGCAGCGCGCCGAACAACGGCCGGTCCACCTCGGCGACGCCCACGGCCGGCAGGGCCGCCGTCGGCAGCGGCCGGAACAGGCCCGATCCGCCAAGGTTGTTGGCGATGATCTGCGCCACCTGCCGGCCCAGCTCGGCCGTGCTGCCCGCCGGGGTCGGCGCGGGGGCGGCCGTCGGGAAGGCCGGCACCGCGATCGGCATGGGGGCCTCCACGCCGCTGGTGATGTCCACGCGAAGCTGCGCGGCGGCAGGTGCCGGCAGCATCAGCAGGGCCAGGGGAACAAGCGCACGCATCATGTCATCAGCCTCGGGTCGAAGTTGAGCTCGAACTCGCGCCAGTGCACGAACAGGTCATCGGGCAGCTGCAGCGGCGCGCAGCGAAGCACCGCGCGCCGCGCCGACTCCACGAACGCGCGGGCATAGGCCTGGTTCCCCGCGCTCGCCCCCGTCTGGCTCACGAACTCGGGCGGGGTTGCAACCGATCCGTCGCGATTCAGGCGAATCCGCAGCACGGCCGTCATCTGCGCCACGTCGGCGCCGCCGATCGGCGGGTTCCAGCAGGGTGCGATCTGCGCGCGGATCGCCTGCTCCAGCGTCGCGGCCTGGATGGGCGACAGCCGTGCCTGCCGCGGCGCCGGCGCCTCGGCGGTCCGCGCCGAGGGATCCGTCTCGCGGGTGCGCAGCGGGGCTTCCGGCCGCGACCGGTCGATCAGCGCCGCCATCTGCCCCGCGTCGAACCGGCTGGGTTCGCGCGCCGGCGGGCGTTCGCGTGCTGCCGGCTGCGGGCGCGGCTCGGCAGCGGCGATCCGGTCCTGGGGGGAGGTGTCGGCAACGGTCGGCGCCGGTGCGGGCGCCGGCGCCACGGCGGGCGGCGCGGGCGGCGCCAGGCTCACCGGCTCGGGCGGCGGCGGCAGCCCCTCCTCGCGCGGGGCAGCCTCCATCGTCGGCCTGGGCGGCTCCGGCCGGGCCGCGACGTCGGCGATCTCGATGAACTCGATGGGGGTCACGTCGGGCTCGGGCGCCAGCTTCGGCAAGGCATCGGCCAGCCCCAGCGACAGCGCCGCCAGCAGCCCCGCGTGCAGCCCGCCGGCCAGAAGAAACGCCTGCCGCTCGGTCATGGCGCGGTCGCGCGGGCCGGAACGGCCTGCGGCTGGTTCACCAGCGCAACGCGCGTGAAGCCGGCCCCCGTCACGTCGGCCAGCAGCGCCGCCACCTGCCCGTAGGGCAGCGCCGCGTCGGCGCGGATCACCACGCGCGCGTCGGTCCCGCGCGCGTCCTTCAGGGCTGCAAGCCGGGCCGCGAAGGCCGGCGGCGTCAGCGCCTCCTCGCCAACGAAGCGGGTGCCCCGCGCATCGATCGTGACCGAGATCGGCTCCTGGTCGGCCGGCAGCGCCTTTGCCTGGGTGGCCGGCAGGTCGACGGCAACGCCGGTCACCAGCAGCGGCGCGGCGACCATGAAGATGATCAGCAGCACCAGCATCACGTCCACGAACGGCGTGACGTTGATCTCCGACATCGGCGCCTTGCGCCGCCGCCGCCCGCCCGCAGAGTGCACGCCCGCGCCCATCAGCGCACCCCGTCGAGCTCGCGCGACATCAGCGCGTGGAACGAGGAAGAGAAGCCCGCCAGCCGGTCCTCCAGCCGGGTGATGCGGTGCAGCAGCCGGTTGTAGCCGACGACCGCCGGGATCGCGGCGAACAGGCCGATGGCGGTCGCGAACAGCGCCTCGGCGATGCCCGGCGCCACCACGGCAAGGCTGGTGTTCTGGGTCACCCCGATGGCGATGAAGGCGCGCATGATGCCCCACACGGTGCCGAACAGCCCCACGAAGGGCGCGACCGAGCCGATGGTCGCCAGGATGTTGAGCCGGTCCGACAGGTCCGAGACGGAGCGTTCGATCGACGCCGCCATCACCGCCGACAGCCGGGCGCGGACCCCTTCGCGATCGACCGCCTGCCGCCCCTCGACGGAGGCCTGCCACTCGTCCATTCCGGCAAGGAACAGGTCGGCGGCCGGGTGCGCGCCCTTCTCGGCCTTCAGCTCGTCCAGCGTCTTCGCCTTCCAGAAGCGCTGCTCGAAGTTCGCCGTCTCGCGGTTGATGCGGTCGAGCCGCCGCGACCGCTCCAGGATGATCGCCCAGCTCCACACGCTGGCCAGCAGCAGCCCGATCATCACCGCCTTCACGACGATGTCGGCCTCGAGGAACAGCGCCCAGGGCGACATGGCCTCGGCGCCCTTGACCATCAGTTCGTCCACGTGTCGGCTGCTCCGCAAGTCAGGCCGGGGCTACAGGTCCCGGATAGGTGGCGGGGCTTTACGCGAGGTGAACGTGCGCGCTCAAGCCATGGCGGGCATGCCGGCGGCAAGGCGCGCCAGCCAGTCCGCCGGCTGGCGCCGCGGCCGGCCGTCGGGCGCCAGGAAGCCGGCGCGAACCGTCGCCTGCGTCAGCAGCGCCGGACCCCGGCGGATGGCCTGGTCCATCACGACGCTGGCGGCCCCCAGCTTCCGGCAGAAGGTCTCCACCAGCAGGTCGTCGTCCAGCCTGGCCGGCGCGCGATAGCGGATGGCAAGCTCGGCCACCGCCCACACCCCTTCGCCGCGCTCGTGCGCGGCGCGCTGGTCGATCCCCAGCACGCGCAGCAGGTCGGAACGGGCCCGCTCCATGTAGCGCAGGTAGGTGGCGTGATAGACCACACCCGAAAGATCCGTGTCCTCGAAATAGACGCGCACCGGAAAGCGATGCACGCCGGCCTCGATGGTCCCGGTCGCGGCGCGGGTCACGCCGCGCCGGCTCACGCGTCGGCCTGGGGCGCCCCGGTCGCCGCCCCGGTCGCCGCTTCGGCCACCGGCCGGGCATCGCGCCGCTCGGCGATCCGCGCAGACTTGCCGCTGCGGCCGCGCAGATAATAGAGCTTGGCGCGGCGGACGGCCCCGCGGCGCACCACCTCGATCTGGTCGATCACCGGCGAATAGAGCGGAAAGACGCGCTCCACCCCCTCGCCGAAGCTGATCTTGCGCACCGTGAAGCTCGATCCCATGCCCTTGTTCGAGCGCGCGATGCACACCCCCTCGAACTGCTGCACGCGACTGCGCTCGCCTTCCTTCACCCGCACGCCCACGCGCAGCGTGTCACCGGGACGGAAATCGGGAACGGCCCGCGCCGCCTTCAGCTTCTCGATCTGTTCGGCTTCGATCTGTTGCAGCAGGTTCATCGGTCTTCGCTCCTTGCCCGCGCCGGGTTGCCGGCGCGGTGCCCCTGTTGGCGGGGCGGGTTGGTGTCGCGAGAGGGCGACGCCTGCCCGTCAAGCAGGTCCGGCCGCCATCGCCTCGTGTCCTCGATGCGCCGGCTCTGCCGCCACGCCTCGATCTTCCCATGGTCGCCCGAGGTCAGCACCTCGGGTATGCCACGCCCCTCCCACACGGCAGGTCGGGTGTAGTGCGGATATTCGAGCAGCCCCGACCCCTCGAAGCTTTCCTCGGTCCCGCTGGAAGCGGCGCCCATTACGCCGGGCAGCAGCCGAACGCAAGCATCCAGGATCAGCATCGCCGCCGGCTCCCCGCCCGACAGCACCACCTCGGCAACCGAGACGGGCTCGACGTCGCGGGCCTCGAAGATGCGCTCGTCGAAGCCCTCGAACCGCCCGCACAGCAGGGTCACGCCGGGCCCCTGCGCCAGCGCCCGCACCCGGGCCTGCGTCAGCCGCGGCCCGCGCGGCGTCGGCGCGATCAGCGGCAGGCCCGGGGCAGCCGCCCGCGCCGCATCGATGGCAGCGGCCAGCACGTCGGCGCGCAGCACCATGCCCGGCCCGCCCCCGGCCGGCGTGTCGTCCACCTGCCGGTGGCGGCCGATCCCGAAATCGCGAAGCGGCAGGGTCTCCAGCCGCCACCGCCCCTCGGCCAGCCCGCGCCCGGCCAGCGAATGCCCGAGCGGCCCCGGAAACATCTCGGGGTAAAGGGTGATCAGCAGCGCGCGCCAGCTCATGCCGTGTCGATCCAGGCCCGGTCGACACGCACGCAGCCGGCCTCGACCGCCGCCGATCCCTCGACAAGCGGCACCAGCACGCGCTGCCCCCCCTCCGTTGCGATCTCCAGCAGGTCGGACGCGCCATAGTTCACCACATCGACGACGGCTCCCAGCCGCTCGCCGGCCTGGTCCACGGCCGGCAGGCCGATGAGGTCATGCCAGTAATGCTCGCCCGGCGGCAGCGGCGGCAGGCTCGCGCGCGGCACCGTCAGCAGCACGCCCCGCAGCGCCTCGGCCGCCGTGCGGTCGGCCAGCTCGGCAAAGCTGGCCACCACGCCATGCGGGCCGGGCCGGGCCGACAGCAGCGTCAGCACCCGGCCATCGGCATCGAAGGTGCGGTGCCGCAGCAGGCTGTCTGGGCCGTCGGTGAACAGCTTCAGCCGGACCTCGCCCGTCACGCCGTGGGCGCCGGCCACCGCCGCCATCACGACGGGCCGGTCGGCGGCGCCCATGGGCCGCTCAGCCCTGCCTTTCCCCGGCCGGCATGTCCCCGGCCGGCGCGTCGGCGGCCGGCGCGTCGGCGGCCGGCGCGTCGGCGGCCGGAACCTCCCCAGCTGCCACGTCCTCGCCGGCAGCCGCGCCAGCAGTCTCGTCGGCCGGCGCATCGGCCACAGGCGCCGCCTCGGCCGTATCCGCCGCCTCGGCCGGGGCTTGCGCCGGCACGTCCTCGGCGACAGCTTCAACCGGCTCGGCCGCCTCGGCCGCCGCCTCGGCCGCCTCGGCTGCCTTCCGCGCGCGCGATTCGGCGCGCTCCTTTGCCTTCTCGCCGGGTTCGGCCTTCTTCGGGTTGCTGCGCGGCGCGCGGGTCAGCAGGCCGGCTGCGTCCAGGAAGCGCTCGACCCGGTCGGTCGGCTGGGCGCCCACCGACAGCCAGTGCTTCGCCCGGTCGCTGTCCAGCGTCACGCGCTCGGCCGACTCCTTGGGCAGCAGCGGATTGTAGGTGCCCAGCTTCTCGATGAACCGGCCATCCCGGGGGGAGCGGCTGTCGGCCACCACGATCCGGTAGAAGGGCCGCTTCTTCGCGCCACCGCGTGACAGGCGAATGGAAAGTGCCATCTCGTTCGTCTCTTTCTCTTCTGGTCTCGTCAGCTCTCGTCAGGTCTCGTCAGCGTTTGAACTTGAACCCGCCCGGCAGGCGCGGCGGGGTGAAGCCCGGCGGCAGGCCCGGCATCCCGCCCGGCGGCATGGGCGGCGCAGGCAGGCCGCCCGTGCCGCCGCCGCCGCCGAACATCTGGGCGAGCGCGCCCAGACCGCCCATCTTCTTCAGCCGCTTCATCGCGGTCTCCATGTCGGCGTGCATCTTCAGCAGGCGGTTGACCTCCTGCACCGTCACGCCCGAGCCCTTGGCCACCCGGATCTTGCGCCGGGCGTTCATCAGCCCGGGGTTGGCCCGCTCCCTGGGCGTCATCGACAGGATGATGGCCTCCAGCCGGCCGAGCGACCTGTCGTCGACCTTGCCCGACGCCATGGCTTCCTGGGCCTTCGCCATGCCCGGCAGCATCTTCGAGAGCGCACCCAGCCCGCCCAGCTTCTTCATCTGCTGGAACTGGGCGCGCATGTCGTTCAGGTCGAACTTGCCCCTGGCGAGCTTTGCCGCCATCGCCTCGGCCTGCCCGGCGTCGATCGTCTCGGCCGCGCGCTCGACAAGGCTGACCACATCGCCCATGCCCAGGATCCGCCCCGCCGCCCGCTCGGGGTGGAAGGCCTCCAGCGCGTCGATCTTCTCGCCGGTGCCGATGAACTTGATCGGCCTGCCCGTCACGAAGCGCATCGAAAGCGCCGCGCCGCCGCGCGCATCGCCGTCCATCCGGGTCAGCACCACGCCGGTCAGCGGCACCGCCTCGCCGAAGCGTTGCGCCACGTTCACGGCATCCTGCCCCGTCAGCGCATCGACGACGAGCAGCGTCTCGGCGGGCCTCGCTTGCGCGTTCACCGCCTGCATCTCGGCCATCAGCGCCTGGTCCACGTGCAGGCGCCCGGCCGTGTCCAGCATCAGCACGTCGAAGCCCTGGAGCCGGGCTGCCTGCAGCGCGCGCCTCGCGATGTCGACCGGCTGCTGGCCGGCGACGATGGGCAGCGTCGCCACTCCCACCTGCTCGCCCAGCACCTGCAACTGCACCTGCGCGGCCGGCCGGTTGACGTCGAGCGAGGCCATCAGGACCTTCCTCGACCGCCGTTCCTTCAGCAGCTTCGCGAGCTTGGCCGTCGTCGTCGTCTTGCCCGAGCCCTGCAGGCCGACCATCATGACCACCGCCGGCGGCGCGACCCCGAGGTCGAGATCGGCACTGCTTGTGCCCAGCGTCTCGACCAGGCAGTCATGCACGATCTTGACGACCTGCTGGCCGGGCGTGACCGACTTCAGCACCTCGGCGCCCACTGCGCGCGCGGTCGCCCGGTCGATGAAATCCTTCACCACCGGCAGCGCGACATCGGCTTCCAGCAGCGCCACGCGCACCTCGCGCATGGCGGCGCGCACCTCCAGCTCGTTGAGCGCGCCACGGCCGCGCAGCTTGTCGAACACGCCCGCGAGGCGCTCGGACAGGCTCTCGAACATCAGGCGGCCTTCGCTCTCATGGTCGGCGGTTCACTCCAACGCAAAACGCGCCGGCGGGCGAACCTTCGCTGGCCGGCGTGCATCCTCGGACGCTCGAAAGATCGATCATTCCGGGTTCTGAAGCGGCGCCCCTTGCACCAACCCCGCCCGGAGTCAAGAAGAAGGGGGCGGGCCGCACAGCCCGCCCCCCTTCGAACAGGCCGGCCGGTCAGGCGGCCACGGAAGCCAGCGGCCGCCGGCGGCGGGCGGCGAAGCCGACGAGCCCGAAGCCCGCGATCATCATCGCCCAGGTCGCCGGCTCGGGGATCGGCGCCGTGAAGCTGTAGCGAAGCTGGGCGATCGCGAAATCGACATCCGTCGACACGGTGACGCTGGTGAACTTCTGCCCCAGGCCCGCCCTGGCCGCCAGAAGCCGGGCGCCCGCATTGCCGTTGATCGTGCGGCTGATCGTGCCAAGCGAGGTCGCCCCGTCGAAGAACTCGACCGTGAACAGATGGTCGGAGAAGGGGTTGGGCTCGGCCTCGAAGCCCCAGGTGAACACCGGCTGGGAGAAGGTGAAGGTCAGGGTGGTCGCCCCTTGCGTGAACCACACGCGCGGATTGTCCTGCTCGGTGTCGGGCGGCGAACCCCAGGTCGCCCAGTTCACCCCCACGGTGCGCGGCTGCAGCGCCGTCGAGAAGGTCACGGTCAGGTCCGGATCGCCCCACGTCAGCCTCGGCGTGTCGTTGGCCGGAAGGCCCAGCAGCGTGGTCGTCGTCCGGTAGCTATCGTCGGGCGACATGATCTGGGTGACGGCCTGCGCCGGGCCGCCGAAGGCAAGCGCGGCCGCAGCGAGCGGCAGGACGGTGACGAGAAAGCGCATGACCCGTTCTCCTTGTTGCGTCTGGATTGACGCCACGGGCAACGCAAGCACCATGCCAACCGGCACGGCCGTTTGAGATCAGATGGTTAACAATTGTTGCGCGAGGAAGGCTGTAAATTCTGCCGACTCTTCATGGGCTTTGACAGGTCAGTTGCCAGAAGAGTCTCCGAAAACGCGCGCAAATATGTCATCTATATGGATAAAATGATGCTCCAGCTCGAACATGCCCGTCAGCTGCGCCGGTGACAGCCGCGCCGTCACGTCCGGGTCGGCCGCCAGCAGGTCGCGCAGGCTGAGTGTCCCGTCCGATTCCCACACCTTCATCGCGTTGCGCTGCACGATCGAATAGGCCGTCTCGCGCGGCAGGCCCGCCTGCGTCAGCGCCAGCAGCACGCGCTGCGAATGGATGAGCCCCCCCATCCGGTCGAGGTTGCGCTGCATCCGGTCGGGATAGACCAGCAGCCGGTCGATCACGCCCGCCAGGCGGTGCAGCGCGAAGTCGAGGGTGACGGTCGCGTCGGGCGCGATCCCGCGCTCGACCGAGGAGTGGGAAATGTCCCGCTCGTGCCACAGCGCCACATTCTCCATCGCCGGGATCACGGCGCTTCGCACCAGCCGGGCCAGGCCCGTCAGATTCTCGGTCAGCACCGGGTTGCGCTTGTGCGGCATCGCGCTCGAGCCCTTCTGCCCCGGCGCGAACCATTCCTCGGCTTCCAGCACCTCGGTGCGCTGCAGGTGCCGCACCTCGACGGCCAGCCGCTCGATCGAGCTTGCGATCACGCCCAGGGTCGCGAAGTACATCGCGTGCCGGTCGCGCGGGATCACCTGGGTCGAGATCGGCTCGACGGCGAGGCCCAGCCTTGCTGCGACATGCGCCTCGACCCGCGGGTCGACATTGGCAAAGGTGCCGACCGCGCCCGAAATCGCACAGGTCGCGATCTCGGCCCGGGCCGCCACCAGCCGCGCGCGGGCCCGGCTGAACTCGGCATAGGCCTGCGCCAGCTTGAAGCCGAAGGTCACCGGCTCGGCATGGACCCCGTGGCTGCGGCCGATGGTGGGCGTCAGCCGGTGCTCGAACGCCCGGCGCTTCAGCGCCGCCAGCAGCCCGTCCAGCCCCGCCAGCAGCAGGTCGCTCGCGCGGGCCAGCTGCACGGCAAGGCAGGTGTCGAGCACATCCGACGAGGTCAGCCCCTGGTGCAGGAATCGCGCCTCCGGCCCCACCTGCCGCTCCACCCAGGTGAGAAACGCGATCACGTCGTGCCGCACCTCGGCCTCGATCGCGTCGATCGCCGCCACATCGATCGCCGGGTCGGTGCGCCACCAGGCCCACAGCGTCTCGGCCGCCGTGCGCGGCACCACGCCCAGCCCGGCCAGCGCGTCGGTCGCGTGCGCCTCGATCTCGAACCAGATCCGGTAGCGGGTCTCGGGCGCCCAGATGGCGACCATCTCGGGCCGGGAGTAACGCGGGATCATGGCTGTCGCGCTAGCCCGGCCGGGCCGCGCCCGCAACCATGGCCGGCCCCGGCGCTACCCGTCCGCCAGCCGCCGCTGGCCGGCTGCCACGCGCATCCGGTGGGTGGCGGCCACCTTCGCCGCGCGGGTCGAAACGGGCGCCGTGAACCGCCAGTCGCACACCGCCTCCGCCGGTGTCAGCGCCACATGCATGTAGCCCCGCCGCGACGTGTCCGCCCATCTGAGCCCCGGATTGGCCGCGACGAGCGCACCCGCCACGCTCGCCGGCGGCGTGCCCCGCAGATAGGCCTCGAACCCCGGCGACGTCACCGACGGTGTCGCGAACTCCACGCCGGCCGGCCGGCCGTCGTTCGCCAGATCGAAGGCCCAGCCATTGTGGCTGTCGCCGGCCAGCACGATCAGGTCGGCGCCGGCGCGCTGCGCGCTCGACAGCAGCCGCGCCCGGGCTGCCGGATAGCCGTCCCACGCGTCCATGTTGAAGGGCATGCCCACGCGCGCCAGAAGCTCGGCCGCGCCCAGGAAGGCCGCCACCTGGCCGGGTGCGCCCGGCCCCGCCAGCTGCGGGGCGCCCGGCGGCGCCTTCAGCGTGCCCATGATCACCTGCTGCGCCAGAAGCTGCCAGCGCACCCCCCGGCGCGATGCGGCGGCGATCTCGTCGAACAGCCATTTCTCCTGCGCCTCGCCCAGCAGCTGCCGGTTCCCCGCCAGCCACTGCTCGTCGCGAAGCCGAGTCAGCGCCCGCATGCTGTCCGGCCCGGCCCTGATCGCCGCCTGCACGTCCAGCTGCCGGTCGCGTCCGGCAACCCGCGTGTCGAGCCGGTAGAGGACGGCAAGCCGCCCGATGTCGTACCGCGCCCAGACTGCATCCGACACCGGCATCCAGTCCCGGTAGGCGGCGCGCGCCGCGGCCAGCCGCGCCTCCCACGTCCCCTGGGTTCTGGGATCGTGGTTCTCGGCGCCGCGCATCCAGGCGTCGTTGGCGATCTCGTGATCGTCCCACACGGTCACGCTGGGCACCGAGGCGTGCAGGGCCATGAGGTCCGGGTCGGCACGATAGCTTCGGTAGCGCGCCTGATAGTCGGCGCGGGTCACCGTTTCGCCCGCCGGCTCGATCACCCGGCCCGCCACCGCCTCGGCCGCGCCCGGATAGGTGCCGCGGGCATATTCGTAGATATAGTCGCCCAGGTGCACGAACAGGTCGATGTCGTCGGCCGATGCCGCATGGCCATAGGCGTTGAACCAGCCATAGGGCAGGTTTGAACAGGAAAAGACGCCCAGCCGGAACAGACCCGGCGCGCCGTCGGGCAGCGTCCGCGTGCGGCCCACGATGGAGCGCACGGTCTTGCCCGGCGCGATCCACCGGTAATAATAGGTCCGGCCCGGGGCCAGGCCCGTCACCGTCGCCCGGGCGGTCCAGTCGCGCCCCGGCTCGGCCCCGGCTTCGGCCACCACCCGGGCACGCGCCATGCGCGGATCGCCCGAAATCTCCAGCTTCAGGGGCACCGGCCGGTCGCCCGGGCCGACGAAGCGGGTCCAGAACAGCATGGAGGTCTGCCCCGGCTCGCCGCTCGCCACCCCGTGCGTGAAGCCGGCGACCGGCGCGACCGGCTGCGCCCGTATCGGCCCCGGCAGGATGAGGCCGGCCGCGCCGGCCGCCGCGCCGGCCAGCAGGTCGCGGCGTCCGATCAGCGTTTCCCAGCCTGCCATCAACACCTCCCCTTACCCGCACGCCCTCGCCCCGGCGCTAAACCCTTCGCGCCTAGCCCCGGCCGATGACAGGCCGGTTGCACAGCCTTGCCTTGCCGCACGGCGCGGGCCTTGCCACATGCCCGGCCATGCCACGCATGCGCAAGAAGGCCGACCTGCCCACGAAAATCTGCGCGCAGTGCGGCCGGCCCTTTGCCTGGCGCAAGAAATGGTCGCGGGACTGGGAGCAGGTGCGCTATTGTTCGGATGCATGCCGGGCCGCAAGGACGCCCCGCCCCGATCAGGAGACCCGCTGATGGCAACCCAGCTCAAGCCGCCCGCCGATGTCCGCTCGCAGGTGTCGGAGGCCGAGTGGAACCTGCGCGTCGATCTCGCCTGTGCCTACCGGCTGGTCGCCCGCCACGGCTGGGACGATCTCATCTTCACCCATCTGTCGGTCCGGGTGCCGGGGCCCGAGCATCATTTCCTGATCAATCCCTACAACCTCATGTTCGACGAGATCACCGCCTCCAGCCTCGTCAAGATCGACGTGAACGGGCACCCGGTGATGGAAACGCCCTATCTCACCAACCCGGCCGGCTTCACCATCCATTCGGCGATCCACATGGCGCGCGAGGATGCGCATGCCGTCATCCACCTGCACACGCCGCACGGCCAGGCCGTCTCCGCCATGGCCGACGGGCTGATGCCGCTGACCCAGACGGCGATGCTCATCCGCGACGAGGTCGCCTACCACCATTACGAGGGCGTCGCGACCGACCTTGCCGAGCGCGAGCGGCTCGTCGCCGACCTCGGCACGAAATCGGCGATGATCCTCAGGAACCATGGCACGCTCACCGTCGGCGAGACGGTCGGCGAGGCGTTCCTCAGGATGTATTTCCTCGAACGCGCCTGCGAGGCCCAGTGCCTCGCGCTCGCCGGCGGCCCTGCGCTCGTCAGCCAGCCGCCTCAGGGCACGCCCGAGAAGGCCGCCGCGCAGGGCCGCGAGGGGCTGAAGCTCGTCGGCAACCTGCTCGCCTGGCCGGCACTTCGCCGCAGGATGGACCGGATCGACCCCGCCTATGCCAGCTGATCCGACCGCCCGGGCTTGAAACCCGGCATCGCCATCCCACGTCACCCCCATTCCGGGCCCCTCTGGCCGCGCGGGCGCGCGCGGTGATGTCGGACGCATGATGGCTACCACGCTCACGCGGCGCACGACACGCTAAAGGGGCACTTCTTGGACTTTCTGTTCATCGACTGGCTGGGCAAGCCGCTGTGGCTCTGGCTCACCTTCCTCACGCTTGTCATCAGCCTGCTGGTGCTCGATCTCGGCGTCCTCCACCGCGAGCCGCGCGAGATCGGCGTGCGCGAATCGCTGTTCATGTCGGCCTTCTACATCACGCTCGGGCTCGCCTTTGGCGCCTTCGTCTGGTGGCAGCTCGGCGCGCAGTCCGCCAAGGAATATGTGACCGGCTTCGTCGTCGAGAAGAGCCTCGCGATGGACAATGTGTTCGTGATCGCGCTGATCTTCTCCTATTTCGGCATCCCCAGGATCTACCAGCACCGCGTCCTCTTCTGGGGGATCCTGGGCGTCATCGTCCTGCGCGGGATCATGATCGGCCTGGGCACCGCCCTCGTCTCCGAATTTGAATGGGTCCTCTACATCTTCGCGGTCTTCCTGATCTTCACGGGCATCAAGATGTGGCTTGTGGCCGGCCAGACGTTCGACGTCGGGCGATCGCCCATCCTCATCTGGGCTCGCAAGCGGCTGTATGTCACCGACGAACTGCACGGCGAACGCTTCTTCGTGCATGTGCCGCACCGGGTGACGGGCAAGGTCGTCATGCACGTCACGCCGCTGTTCCTCGCGCTCATGATGATCGAGATTGCCGACCTGATCTTCGCGATCGACTCCATCCCCGCGATCTTTGCCATCACCACCGATCCCTACATCGTCTACACGTCGAACATCTTCGCCATCCTCGGGCTGCGCGCCCTCTACTTCGCGCTCGCCGCGCTGGTGCACCGCTTCCACCATCTGAAATATGCGCTTTCGGTGCTGCTGGTGTTCATCGGCTCCAAGATCTTCGTGGCCGACCTCGCGGGCTTTCCGGGCGGCAAGTTCCCGCCGGAATGGGGGCTTGCGATCACGGTGGCGATCCTTGCTGCGGGGGTCATCTTCTCGCTGTGGAAGACGCGGCGTTCAGCAGCGCCCGCCGCTGCCCCCCGCCAGCCCTGATCCGCGCCGGCCGGAACAGCAAAGACAGCAAAGGAAGCCCCCCCGACGCGAACTCATCGCCGCGGGGCACGGGCATCACGTCAGTCGTGTCAGCTTCGGCATCGTCGCCGGCCCCTGCCGCTTGGCGATCGTCAGCCGCGTGATCCAGGGCGTGTCGCGGTCGGCGAACTGGGTCGGCGTCATGCCCACGAACTGCCTGAAGTCGCGGATGAAGTGGGACTGGTCATAGAAGGCGCCGGCCGCGGCCGCCTCCCAGCCCGCGTCGGGGTTGAGGCCGAGGCGCACGGCCGCCTGGAGGGTGCGATACTTGCGCGCCAGCATCTTCGGGCTCGCCCCATAGACGCGCAGCGCCAGCCGCTCGATCTGCCGGGCCGACATGCCGGTCAGCGCGACAAGCTCGTCGACCTTCGGATTGACCGAGGCGGCCAGCCACTCGTCGGCGGCGCGCGTGAACCACAGCGGCGGCAACCTGGCCTGCATCGACAGCAGCAGGAAGAAGGCATCGGCGGCCGCGACGATCTCGCGGTACGACCGCGACTCACCCATGCGGTCGAGCGTCCGCCGCGCCATCAGCCCGGCGACATCCTCCAGATCGGCGACGCTGTCGGCAAAGCCGCTGGCGCCAGCCCCCACCAGCGCCGCCCAGCCGGCGGGCAGCAGGCCGGCCCCCACGATGCGCAGCGGCCCCGTCGCCTCGAAATGCACGGCAACGGTCGTCGGCCCGCACAGCGCGGCCCGCGGCACCCGAACCGGCGGCCCGCCGCCATAGCTGTAGGTGCCGCCGCCGGCGAACATGAAGCGCACCTGCGGCAGCTCGGCCCTCAGCGTGTCGGCGATGACGGGAAGATCGGTCTCGAACACATAATAGCTGGAGACCCAGTCGCGCAGGGGCGCCGCCGGCGAGAAATAGCGAAGCGAGAAGGGCGGGCCCTTCACCCGCCACCAGCCCCATGCATCGCGACCATCCTGTTCTTGGGGCGGATGCCGAAGCCTTCCGCCCTGTCTTTCCCTCCGGCTCTTGGGGGCCCGAGGCGACGCCACAAGAATCTGACAATCCATCAGAAATCAACGGCGCCCCGAAGCGGGGCACACGGGGCAAGGATGCGCCCCATGGCCGCAGCGCGTCAAGAAAAAAACACCCCGGGGCATCGGGCCCCGGGGCGTAGAAGGTCGGGCAGATCGGCCTGCGGCAGAAGCTGCCCGTGGGTCGCAACCCCGCACTAGGCGCCCGGCAGCCGGCCTGTCTTGGACGGATTCGACATCATTTCGCCACCGCCCCGGCCGTCGTCGCCGCCGGCGGCCCCGCGGCCGGCCCGCCGCCGCGCGCCACCCACTGCCCCACCAGCTCGCCAAGCACGCCCAGCGGCACGTCGCCCGAGCGCAGCACGACATCGTGGAAATCGCGGATGTCGAAGCGGTCGCCCAGCGCCTTGCGGGCCTCCGCCCTGAGCCGCAGGATCTCCAGCTTGCCGATGGTGTAGGCCGTCGCCTGGCCGGGCATCACGGCATAGCGGTTGACCGCGCCCTCGATCTCGCCGCGAACCGAGGGCGTGTTGTCGAGGTGATAGCGGATCGCCTGCTCCCGGCTCCAGCCCAGATCATGGAGACCCGTGTCCACCACCAGCCGGACCGCCCGCCACAGCGCCAGCTTCAGCCGGCCGAAATCCTGCCAGGGATCGGTGTAGAAGCCCATCTCCCTGGGCAGCAGCTCGGCGTAGAGGCCCCAGCCCTCCGAATAGGCCGTGAACCCGCCGAACCGCCGGAAGGCGGGCAGCCCCTTCAGCTCCATCTGGATGGCGCGCTGCATGTGGTGGCCGGGCAGCCCCTCGTGGAAGGCCAGCGCCTCGATCTCGTAGGCCGGCATGGCGCGCATGTCATGGAGATTGGCGTAATAGACGCCGGGCCGCGATCCGTCCTCGGCCGGGGACTGGTAGAAGGCCTTGCCGGCCGTGCGCTCGCGGAACGGCTCGACGGCCCGCACCTCCAGCGGCGCTCTGGGCAGCGTGTGGAACACCTCGGGCAGGCGCCTGGCCATGGCGTCGATCGCCGCGCGCGCCCGCTGCAGATATTCGGCGCGCCCCTCCGGCGTGTCCGGCAGATAATGGGCGTCGCCCTCGCGCACCTCGCGGAACAGGTCCCGGAGATCGCCTGCCACCCCCAGCTTCGGCATGAGCGCGCGCATCTCGTCATGGATGCGGGCCACTTCCGAAAGCCCCAGCGCGTGCACCTCGGCCGGGGTCATGTCGGTCGTGGTGTGGAACCGCAGCCGCTCGGCATACCAGTCGCGCCCCTGCCTCAGGCCCGCGATGCCGTCGGTCGGTCGGGGTCGCTGTCCCTGCTGCGCCATCGCGTCGATCAGCCGCCGGTAGGCCGGGCCGACCGAGCCGGCGAGCGCCCGCTCGGCCGCTGCCACCAGCCGCGCCTTCTCGGCCTCGGCGATGTCGAGCCGCGCCACCTTCCCCCGGAAATCCGCCAGCAGGGCCGAATCCGCGCCCGCCTCGAAGGGGGCGCCGCGGATCACGTTCTTCGCCGCGTCGATCACCAGCGGATACATCCAGGCCGGCCCGCCATGGCCCGCCCTCGACCGCTGGTCGGCGATGGCGACAAGCTGGTCGATGTGCGGTCCCAGCCCCTCGAGCCGCTGCACATAGGCCTCCGCATGGGCCGGCGTGTCGATCCGGTGCTGGGCGATCAGGAAGGCCGGCAGCCCCTGGTGGGCGCCCCCCATCTGGTTGAAGGGCAGCTCCAGATGCCGGAAGGCGTGGGCGGCGGCCATCCGCTCCACCCGCTTCTCGAACAGGCGATAGGACAGCCGCGCCTCGGGCGACAGCGGCGCGGTCGCGAAATCGCAGCGCATCTCCGCCAGGAACGCCAGCTCCTGCCGCATCGCCGCCTCGGCCGCCGCGTCCGAGGGGTCGTTCCAGCGGCCATAGTCGGCATCACGGATCCCGCGCTGGGTCTTCAGCGTCGGTGCGCGCGCCAGCAGCGCCCGGTCCTGCCGCTCGAACAGCGCCATCAGCGCGGCATCGGCCCGCGCCGTCGCCTCGTCGCCCGCAGCCGCGGTGGCGGCCGTCACGGTGGCGGCATCCGCCGACGACAGGCCAAACGGCGCCGCGGATGCCAGCAGCAGCGCCATGATCGCACGAAGCATCACAATCTCCCTCCAGCTCCATCCAGCAGGCAGTCCGGTCGTGCAGGTCACCGTGCAGGTCGCTGCCTGGGTTGCCTGTGTAGGTTGCGGCCCGGCTTGCCGCCACCCCCTGCCCTCGCTAGGCCGGCGGGCCCATGTTCAGCGCGCTCCGGCCTGCCCTGTTTGCCCTCGATCCCGAACGCGCGCATGGCCTGATGCTCGCTGCGCTCGAGCATCTCCCCCTGCCGGCCGCGCCTGCGCCCGATCCGATCCTCCGGACGCGCCTCGCCGGGCTCGACCTGCCCTCGCCCGTGGGGCTTGCCGCCGGTTTCGACAAGGATGCCCGCGTGCCCGCCGCGATGCTGAAACTCGGCTTCGGCTTCGTGGAGGTGGGCACGCTCACGCCGCGGCCGCAGGCCGGCAACCCGCGCCCGCGGGTCTTCCGCCTCGTCGAGGACCGGGCCGTCATCAACCGGCTGGGCTTCAACAATGGCGGAATCGCGGCCGCGCTTGCGCGCCTGTCCGCTCGCCATCCCGGCATCGGCGTGAATGTCGGCGCCAACCGCGACAGCGCGGACCGCATCGCCGACTATGCCGCCGCCGTCGCCGCCGTGCGCGCGATCGCCGCCTGGATCACCCTCAACATCTCCTCGCCCAACACGCCCGGCCTGCGCGGCCTGCAGGATGCCGCCCTGCCCGAGCTTCTGGCCGCCGCGGCCCGCGCCCGGGGGCCACAGGGCCCGCCGCTGTTCCTGAAGGTCGCGCCCGACCTCGACGACGCGCAGGTCGAGGCCATCGCCGAAGCGGCGCTGGCCGCCCCGGTCGCTGCCCTCATCGTCGCCAACACCACGCTCGACCGTCCGCCCACGCTCATGAGCCGCCACGCGGCCGAAGCCGGCGGGCTTTCGGGCCGGCCGCTGAAGGCCCACGCCCAGACGATGCTGAGCGCCTTTGCCCGCGCGGTCGGGGGCCGGTTGCCCCTGATCGGTGTCGGCGGAATCGAAAGCGGCGCGGATGCCTATGCCCGCATCCGCGCCGGCGCCAGCGCCGTGCAGCTCTACACCGCCCTGGTGTATGAAGGCCCGGGGCTTCCGGCCCGAATCAACGCCGAACTCGCCGCGCTGCTGCGTCGCGACGGCCTCGCGCACGTCGCCGATGCCGTGGGCGCCGATGTCCGGGGTTGAGCGCGCGATGGCCCGCCTCTATCGGGCGGTGATGCGTTGGAGCTTCCTTCTGCCGGCCGCCAGCGCCCTCCTTCTGGCGGCACCGCCTGCCGCCGCGGCCCCGTCCGCTCCGCCGCCGGTCGAGACGGCCCCCACGGCCCGCTTCTACGAGCCGGGCGACGAAACCGTCCGCCGCGCGGCCGCCGAAACGGTCGCCTCGGGTCCGGCGGTCGCCTCGGCGGCCGATCCGCGCGCTGCGCTCGCCGGCAAGGCGCTGCTCGACGCCGGCGGTTCGGCTGTCGATGCAGCGCTCGCGATGATGATCTCGCTGACGGTCGTCGAGGCGCAGTCGAGCGGTCTTGGCGGCGGCGGCTTCCTCGTCGTGCACGATCCCGCAACCGGTCGGATCGTGACCCTGGACGGTCGGGAGAAGGCGCCCGCCTCGGCCCGGCCCGACCGTTTCCTGAAAGCGGACGGCACCCCCATGGGGTTCCTGGAAGCCGTGCCCGGCGGCCATTCGGTCGGCGTGCCCGGCGCCGTCGCCCTCATCGCCGAGGCGCACCGCCGCTGGGGCCGCCGCCCCTGGGCCGAGCTGTTCCGGCCCGCCATCGAACAGGCGCGCCATGGCTTCGAGGTCAGCCCCCGCCTCAACCGCTTCACCGCCAGCCGGCTCGAGATGCTCCGCGCCAACCCCGCGGCGGCGGCCATCTTCCTCGATGCCGAGGGCCGGCCGTGGCCGGTCGGCCATGTGCTGAAGATGCCCGCGCTCGCCGACGCGCTCGAGACGATCGCCCGCGACGGGCCCGATGCCTTCTACCGCGGCCCGGTCGGCGCGGCCGTCACCGAAGCCGTGGCCACCGCCTTTCGAAACCCGGCGGCGCTCACGGCCGCGGATCTCGCCGGCTATCGCGTCGCCGAGCGGCCGCCGCTGTGCGCCAGCTACCGGCGCTGGCGGCTGTGCACCATGGGCCCGCCCTCGGCCGGCGGCATCGCCGTGCTGCAGGTGCTCAAGCAGCTCGAACGCTTCGACCTCGCCAAGCTCGGCCCCGACGATGTGCTGAGCTGGCACCTTCTGGCGGAATCCCAGCGTCTCGCCTTTGCCGACCGCGAGGCCTGGGGCGCCGACGCCGATTTCGCGCCCGTCCCCGTCGCCGGCCTGCTCGATCCGGCCTATCTGCGCGCCCGAAGCGCGCTGATCCGCATCGACCGCGCCATGGCGGATGCCGGGCCCGGCACGCCGCCGGGGGCGCCGGCGCGCACGGCGCAGCGCCTGGCCGACGTGCCGGCCACCTCGCACATGGCAGCCGCCGACAGCCGGGGCCTGGTCGCCAACCTCACCTCCACCATCGAGGGGCCGTTCGGCAGCGGGCTCGTCGCCTCGGGCATCCTCCTCAACAACCAGATGACCGATTTCGACTTGAACCCCGTCCGCCCGGACGGCACGCCGTCCCTCAACCGGATGGAGCCCGGCAAGCGGCCGCGAAGCTCGATGGCGCCGCTCGTCGTGCTCGACCGCCGGGGCCGCACGGTCGCCGCCTTCGGCGCGGCCGGAGGCGCCACCATCATCGCCCAGGTGGCAAAGGCGGTGATCGCCCATCTCGACTGGAACCTGTCGATCGAAGAGTCGCTCGCCGCGCCGCAGATCGTCGCCGACCGCCGCGGCGTCCGGGTCGAGGCGGACAGCCCGCTCGAAGGCAAGATCGCCGCCCTCAAGGCGCTGGGCCATGCCGACGTGCGGCCCGCCACCCTGCCCCTGAAGCTCAACGCCCTTGCGCGCGACGGCCGGGGCTGGCGCGCCGCCGCCGATCCGCGAAGCGAGGGCCAGGGGGTCGCAAGCACGGGCACAACCGCCGGGGGAAGCAGCCGATGAGCCGGGAAGACATCGAGATCGCCGCCCGCCTGCGCGAGGCCGAGCGCGAGACGGCAGGCACGGGGATCGAACAGTGGGACAATCTCGTCCAGATGTTCTTCGCCCAGGCCGAGGCGCTGGGCGATGCCGCCTTCCTGTGGCACAAGGCCGAAGACCGGTGGCAGGCCACCAGCTGGTCGGCAGCGGCGCAGACCGTCGCCGACATTGCAACCGCCCTCAGGGCCCTGGGGCTGAAACCGGGCAGCCGCGTCGTCCTCGTCTCGGAGAACAGGCCCGAGTTCTGCCTGTGGGATCTGGGGATCATGGCAGCCGGCGCCATCACGGTGCCCACCTACACCACCAACACCGCGCGCGATCATCTGCACATCCTGGAGAACAGCGGCGCCGTCGCCGCCGTCGTCTCCACGGCAAAGCTCGTCCGGCCGCTGCTGGAGGCCGCCTACCAGTCCACCCACTGCACGCATGTGATCGGAATCGAGCCCCTGAAGATCGGGCAGGCGGGCGGCAAGATCGAGCTGCTGGACGCAGCCGACCTCATCGCCCGCCATCCCGGCGATGTCGAGGCCGTCCGCGCGGGCGCCACCATGAAGCGCCACGACACCGCCTGCCTCATCTACACCTCGGGCACCGGCGGCACCCCGCGCGGGGTGATGCAGCACCATGGCGCCATCCTGCACAATGTGGCCGGCTGCATCGACATCGTCCGTTCCGATTTCCCCGATACCGGCCGCGAGACCTTCCTGTCCTTCCTGCCGCTCTCCCACGCCTATGAGCATACCGCGGGCCAGTTCCTGCCGATCGGCTGCGGCGGCGAGATCTACTATGCCGAAAGCCTGGAGAAGCTGGCCGCCAACATGGAGGAGGCCCGCCCCTCGATCATGGTGGTGGTGCCCCGCCTGTTCGAGGTGCTGCGGGCCCGCATGCTGAAGGCGATCGAGAAGCAGGGCGGGCTCGCGCCGCGCATGCTGGCCGCCGCCGAGCGGCTGGGGCGCAAGCGCTACGAGACGGGCCGCCTCTCGCTGTTCGACCGCCCGGTGGACTGGCTGGTCGAGCGCACGCTGCGCGCGAAGGTCCGCGCCCGCTTCGGCGGCCGGATGAAGGCGATGGTGTCGGGCGGCGCGCCGCTCAGCCCCGAAGTCGGCTTCTTCTTCGACGCGATCGGCATCACCATCCTGCAGGGCTATGGCCAGACGGAATCGGGCCCCGTCATCAGCTGCAACCGCCCGGCTGCCCGCATCAAGATGCACTCGGTCGGCCCGCCCCTCAAGGACGTGGAGGTGCGGATCGCCGAGGATGGCGAGATCGAGGTGGCGGGCGAGCTGGTGATGGCCGGCTACTGGGCCAATCCCGAGGAAAGCGCGCGCGTGCTCACCGACGACGGCTGGCTGAAGACAGGCGACATCGGCCTCCTCGACGAGGACGGCCACATCGTCATCACCGACCGCAAGAAGGACATCATCGTCAACGACAAGGGCGACAATGTCTCGCCGCAGCGGGTCGAGGGCCTGCTGACCCTCCAGCCCGAGATCGCCCAGGCGATGGTCCACGGGGACCGGCGACCCTATCTCGTCGGCGTGGTCGTGCCGGATTCCGAACACGCCATGGCCTTCGCCGCGCAGGCCGGGGTCACGGTCGAGAGCCTCGCCACCAACCCCGAGTTCCACCGCACCATCCAGGCCGCGGTCGACCGGGTGAACGCCCAGCTTTCGGTGATCGAGCGGGTGCGCCGGGTGATCCTCGCCGACGCGCCCTTCACGGTCGAGAACGAGCAGATGACACCCAGCCTCAAGATCCGCCGCCACGTCCTGCGGAAGATCTACGGGGAACGGCTGGACGCGCTCTACCGCTGACCCGCCCGCCCGGCTCAGTCCGGGTCGATGATGTGGCCTTCCAGGTCGCCGGCCTCGGTCTCGCTCACCGTCCAGCCGCGAACCGAGGCGCCGACGGCATGGACCGCCTCGCGGTCGCCCGAGAGCAGATGGTGCCAGGGCGGCAGCCCGCGCCCCTCGTGGATCCGGCGGTAGGCGCAGCTCCCGGGCAGCCACTCCAGCTCGCCGACCAGCGCCGGCTTCAGCTGCACGCAATCCGGCACAAGCCGCTTGCGCGCCCGGTAATTGCCGCAGCGCGCCGTCTGGCGGTCGAGCAGCCGGCAGGCGACGTTCGTCCGATAGACGCGCCCGGTCTCCTCATCCTCCAGCTTGTGCAGGCAGCATTTGCCGCAGCCGTCGCACAGCGCTTCCCACTCCGCTGCGGCGAGGTCGGCCAGCCCATACCGCTCCCAGAAGCGCGCGCGCATCAGCCAGGGGCCATCAGGAAACGAACCGCGCCAGCATGTCGGCCAGCGCATCGGGCGTGGCCGTGGGCGCGGCCAGAAACTGCACCGGCCGGCCGTCGGGGTCGAACAGGTAGAAGATGGCCGTATGGTCATAGATGTAGCTGCCCGGCGTAGCCCCCTCCACCCGCGCCGCGAAGATGCGGAACGTCCTGAGCGCGGCATCGACCTCCGCCCGGCTGCCCGTCAGCCCCAGCAGGCGCGGGTGGAAGTTCGCGGTGAACTCGGCGAGCGCCTCGGGGGTGTCCCGCTCGGGGTCCACCGTCACGAACAGCGGCTGCACCCGCCCTGCTGCCTTCGGGTTCGCGGCCTCGAAGGCGCGCATCGCCTCGCCCAGCTTGGCGGCATCCATCGGGCACACGTCCGGGCAGTAGGTGAAACCGAAATACATCAGCCGCCACTGGCCGGCGAAGCTCGCATCGGTCACGCGCCGCCCGGTCTCGTCCACGAGGGCGAAGGGCCCGCCGACGCTGGCGCCCGACAGATTGCCTTCCGGCGCCGGCGGCGCCTGCGCGCGCAGCAGCAGCAGCGCGCCCGCGACGAGCACGGCCAGCAGGAGGAGGATCAGCGGCAGGCGCGACGAAAGGCTTCTGGACCTGTTCATGCCGCACACATATCCGCTATCCCACTGCCATGCGAGTGATGCGACACCTGATCCAGCCCCTGGCGCTGGTCGCGCTGGTCGCCGGCGCCCAGCCGGCCGCCGCGCAATTCTCCGACGGGTTCAACTTCCTGAAGGCCGTGCGCGACCGCGACGTGCTCAAGGCCCGCTCCTTCATCGAGAAGCCCGGCTCGGTCGTCATCAACACGCGCGACGCCGACACGGGGGAAACGGCGCTCATCATCGCCATCAGGCGCCGCGATACGCCCTGGATGGGCTTCCTGCTGCAGAACGGCGCCGATCCGAACGCGCGCGACCGGGATGGCAACACCCCCCTCATCATCGCTGCCATGTCCAACTTCCCCGATGGCGTGCGCCTGATGCTGGCCGCCAGGGCGCAGGTCGACCTGCCCAATCCGCGCGGCGAAACCGCCCTCATCAAGGCGATCCACAACCGCGACCTCGCCACTGCCCAGCTTCTGCTCAACGCCGGCGCCGATCCCGACCGGCCCGACAACCTGACGGGCCGGTCCGCGCGCGACTATGCCGAGCGCGACATCCGCGGCGGCCCGCTCGCCAAGCTGATGGCCGACGCGCCCAGGCGCACCGCCACCCGCGCCGTCGGGCCGCAGTTCTAGGCGTCGCGACCCATGGCCCTCGCCCGCCCGCTCGGGCTCGACCGGCCGGGGGTTCGCGTCCAGACGATCGTGCGCCTGCGCTGGAGCGCGATCGCCGGCCAGCTTGTGGCGCTGCTGGTCGTCGGTGTCGTCATGGGCTTCCCGATACCCTGGCTTCCGGCCCTGACGGCGATCGCCGCCTCGGCGCTGCTCAACATCGGCCTCAAATGGCTCTACCGCCGCACCGACCGGATCGATGGCCGCTCTGCGCTGTTCCACCTCGGCTTCGATCTGGTGCAGCTCTCGGTCCTCCTGTTCCTGACCGGCGGGCTTTCCAACCCCTTCGCGCTGCTGCTGCTGGTGCCGGTGACGATCGCTGCCACCCTGCTGTCGGCGCGTGCGACGGTGCTGCTGATGGCCGTCGCGCTGGCGCTCCTGATCGGGCTCTGGCAGTGGCATCTGCCCCTGCCCTGGCGCGGCGACCCGCTCACGCTTCCGGGCATCTACCGCCTCGGAATCCTGATCGCGATCGGCCTCGGCATGATCTTCCTCGGGCTCTACGCCTGGCAGGTCTCGGCCGAGGGACGCCGTCGCCAGGCCGCCCTCGTCGCGACCCAGGCCGCGCTCGAGCGCGAGGGCCGCATGGGGGCGCTGGGCGCGCTGGCGGCTGCCGCCGCGCACGAGCTGGGCGGGCCGCTCGGCACCATCACCCTCATCGCCCGCGACCTGGAGGACAGCCTTGGCCGCCACCCCGAGTTCGGGGCCGACATCCACCTGCTGAACCAGGAAGTCCGCCGCGCCCGCGACATCCTGACGGGCATTTCCGAACGCGCCGAGGCCGAGGACCCCTTCCCCGAGCTCGCGCTCCCGGCGCTGCTGCGCGAAGTCGTGGAGCCGTTCGAGCCCACGCGCGTGCCGGTCGAGCTCCGGGTCGAGTGGGAGCCGGGCGGCGGCCCCGTCGTCCGCCGCTCGCCGGAACTGCTGCACGGGCTCGCCAATTTCCTCGCCAACGCGCTTCGCCATGCCCGCAGCCGGGTGCGGCTCGAGGCGGGCGAGACACCGGCCGAACTGTGGGTCGCGGTCGCCGACGATGGCGCCGGCTTCGCGCCCGACATCCTGCCCAAGCTCGGCGAGCCCTTCCTCGGCCCCAGCTTCTCGCGCTCGGGCTCGACCGGCCTTGGCATCTTCATCGCGACCACCCTGCTCGAGCGCACCGGCGCGCGCCTGTCCTTCGCAAACCTGCCAGAAGGGGGAGCAAGGGTGGAAATCCGCTGGTGGCGCGCCGATATCGAGGCTGAAGACAAGCTTGCCGCCATGGAAAGGCCCGCCTGATGCTCGCCGCCTCGACTGTCAGCACCCCCACCCCCGCCCCCGTGCCGATGCCCGCCGACCATGGCGTCCTGCTGCTCGCCGACGATGACACCAGCTTCCGCCAGCGGCTGGCGGTCACGCTGGGCCGGCGCGGCTTCGACGTGCGTGCGGCCGCCAGCCTCGCCGAGGCGCGCGCCCTCATGCGCGAGATCGAGCCCGCCCATGCCGTCCTCGATCTTCGACTCGGCGACGGCAACGGCCTCGACCTCGTCGCCGAGCTTCGCCAGCGCCATCCGGACATCCGCGTCGTGATCCTGACCGGCTATGGCAATCTCGCGACCGCTGTTGCCGCCGTGAAGGAAGGCGCCATCGACTATCTGGCGAAGCCCGCGGACCCCGAGGACATCGTCTCCGCCCTGCTCGCCTCCGAGGGGGAGCGTCCCGAGCCGCCGGCCGAACCCATGTCGGCCGACCGGGTCCGCTGGGAGCATATCCAGCGCGTCTATGAGCTGTGCGACCGCAACGTCTCGGAAACGGCGCGCCGCCTCAAGATGCACCGCCGCACCCTGCAGCGCATCCTCGCGAAACGCTCGCCGCGCTGAAGCGCGGAACGGCGCCCGCCGCGCTGGCCGGTCCGGCGGGCGCGCCCGCCGCCGGCTCCATCAGCGCGCCAGATAGCTGTCCAGGGTCGCGTGGAAGTGGCGGATGCGCGCTTCCTGGTAGCGGCCCAGTTCCACCCGGTCGTTGGACGAGGACATCAGCCCCTGCTGCACGAAGGGCAGGTTCGCCATGTCCTGGTCATAGACTCCGCCCAGCCGCCCCCAGGCCGTCACGCTCGACCAGGGCTCGTCCTCGTTCAGGAAGATCATCTCGGCCGCGCGCGGCACCGGCTCGTCCCGCGGCGCCTTCGCCAGCACGCGCACCTCCATCAGCGTCGCATGCTGGTCCGGCCAGGGTCGCCAGCGATAGCTGATGTTCGACATGAACCCGCCCCAGGGCGACAGGTTCGGGAAGACATTGTAGGTCCAGGCGTCCAGCAGCTCCGCGTCGGACGCGCTGGCGGCCTCGGCCACATAGCCCAGCGCCGCCAGCGCCGCCCGGTTGCGCGCGCCCAGCGCGGCGCGCGCCGTCTGGCCCGGCGCCAGCTCGATGGGGGCGGCCTCCTCGTTGTTGCGCCCCGCTCCGCCGGCGAACGCGTCCAGGATCGCCTCCTCGCTGATCTGCCCCAGGTGCGGGCTCGGCACCCCGAACGGCGTGAGCGCCAGGTTCACATGATCGCCCCACAGCGAATAGCGGCTGTTGGCATCGCCGGTGAACGGCAGGATCTGCGGGTGCGTCACGATCGAGTGCCAGGCCTCCATGAAGGCCTCGGCCACCACCTTCCAGTTGGCGCGGATGACCTTGCCCACCCACACGGCGGTGAAGTTCCGCTCCTGCCCCCAGCGCGCGAAATGCGCGGGCAGCGGCGCCAGATAGTCTTCCAGTGGCGGCGCCGCCCCGTCCCAGTTGACGAACCAGTAGCCGGCCCAGCGCGCGCAGCGCACCTCGGGCAGCCGCATCGCCTCGTCGGTCAGATGCTCGAAGTCCCAGCGGCAGGGGATGTGCTTCAGCGCGCCGTCGTTGGCCCAGGTGAAGCCGTGGAACGGGCATTGCAGCTCGGCCGCCGGGCCGCTGTCGGTCCTGAGCTTGCGCCCGCGGTGCAGGCAGACGTTCCAGAAGGCCTTCACCCCGCCATCCGCCTGACGCACCAGCAGCACCGATTTCCCCAGATTGTCATAGACGACGGTGTCGCCGGGGTCGGGAAACTCCTCGTCGCGCGCTGCCATCTGCCACACGCGCGGCCACATCCTCTCGCGCTCGGCCGCAAAGAAGGCATCGCTGGTGTAGCGGCTGGCAGAAAGCGGCGCGGTGCCCTGGTCGGTGAAGCTCTCGGCCCTGTAGATGTCGGGCACCGGCGGCACGTCGCGCGCCCAGATCTCGGGCACGCCCTCGCCCGGGCAGCGCGGCACCAGCAAGGCAGGATCGCGATCGGCCATCTGTCTCCTTCCGCTGCGGAGCATAGCGCGGCCCCCATGGCCCGCCACCCCGCGAAGCTGCTAAGGCGCGCCGGTCCGATGACCGATCCGCTCGCCATCCGCCGCCTCTACGGCCGCAGCCAGGGCCACCCGCTGCGCGCCAATGCCCAGCGCCTCGTCGATGATCTCCTGCCCCGCCTCGCCATTCCCGCCGAGGGGCCGGTCACGAGCGAGCGCCTGTTCGGAAACGACCGCCCGCTCGCCCTCGAGATCGGCTTCGGCAAGGGCGAGACTCTCGCCTTCCAGGCCGCCCGCCTGCCGGGCTGGGGGCTGCTGGGTGCGGAACCCTATCTCAACGGTGTCGCCGGCCTCCTCGCCGAGATCGAGGCGCGCGACCTTGCCAATGTCCGCATCCACCGCGGCGACGCGCTCGACCTCCTCGAGCGCCTGCCCGACGCAGGCCTGGAGCTGGTCTGGCTTCTGCACCCCGATCCCTGGCCCAAGGCGCGGCACGCCAAGCGCCGCTTCGTGAACCCCGGCCCGCTCGGACTGGTCGCCTCGAAGCTGAAGCCCGGCGGCGAGTTCAGGATCGCGACAGACCATGTCGGCTATCTGCGCCATGTGCTGGTCACGATGCAGAACCACCCCGCCTTCGACTGGACGGCCGAGACGCGGGCCGACTGGGAATCCGTGCCCGCCGACTGGCCCGACACGCGCTTTGCCAGCAAGGCGCGCGCGCTCGGGCACGAGGTCTGGCGCTTGATTTATCGCCGGCGCTGACCAACTGGACCATCCATGGTGCAGACGCTCGAGTTCGAAAAGCCGGTCGCGGCCCTTGATTCCGACATCGCCTCGCTCGCCGCCGATCCGGCCCGCCACGCCGAGCGGCTGAAGCTGGAAGCCCGGCGCGACCGGCTGCTGGCCGAGATCTACGGCCGCCTCTCGCCCTGGCAGAAGGCGCAGGTCGCCCGCCACCCCGGCCGGCCGCGCTTCCTGGCGATCGCCAACGCCCTGTTCGACGATTTCACGCCGCTGGCCGGCGACCGGGCCTTCGCCGACGATGTCGCGATGCTGGGCGGCCCGGCCCGCTTCCGCGGCCAGCGGGTGATGCTGATCGGCCAGGAAAAGGGCCACGACACCGAAAGCCGGGTGAAGCGCAACTTCGGCATGGCCATGCCCGAAGGCTATCGCAAGGCGGCCCGGCTCGTTCAGCTGGCCAGCCGCTTCGGCCTGCCGGTCGTCACCCTTGTCGACACGCCGGGCGCCTTTCCGGGAATCGGCGCCGAGGAACGTGGCCAGGCAGAGGCCATTTCGCGCGCGACCGAGGCCTGTTTCGAGGCGCGCGTCCCTGTCGTCAGCATCATCGTCGGCGAGGGCATGTCGGGCGGCGCGCTCGGGATCGCGGTCGCCAATCGCGTGCTGATGCTCGAACATGCGATCTACGCCGTCATCTCGCCCGAAGGCTGCGCCTCCATCCTCTGGCGCGACTCCGGCAAGGCGCCGCTCGCCGCCGAGGCGATGCGGATCACCGCTGCCGACCTGATGGCCCTCGGCGTGATCGATGCCATCATCCCCGAGCCCGTCGGCGGCGCCCACCGCGCACCGGCCGCCGCCATCGCGGCCATCGGCGATGCCCTGGCCGGAACGCTCGCCGGGCTCTGCGCGCTCGACGCCGACACCCTCGTTCGCGAGCGGCGCACCCGTTTCCTCGCCTTCGCCCGCGCCGAGGCGCAGGCCGCCTGATGCGCGCGCGCCTGTTCAGCCTCGTCCGCGCCGCGCTCGCCGCCACGGCCATCGCGATCGCGACCGTCCCCGCCCAGACTCCGGCCTGGACCCAGGCGCAGCTGTCGGGCCTGACCCAGCGCGACAAGGCGATCGGCGCCCGCGGCTACGAGGAGATCGTGCGCGAGTTCGGCGGCCGGGTCGAAGGCCCGCTCGCCGACTATGTGCGGACGGTCGGCCTGCGGGTGGCCCTCGAATCGGTTCCCGGCTCGCGCCCGTCGGACTGGACGATCACGCTGCTCGACTCGCCCGTTCCCAATGCCCTGGCCACCCCCGGCGGCTATCTCTACATCACCCGCGGCCTGCTCGCGATGATCAACTCCGAGGCGGAGCTGGCCTCGGTCCTCGGGCACGAGGCCGGGCATGTCGCCGCCCGCCACGCCGACCGCCGGCAGAGCCGCGCCACCATCGGCGGGCTGGCGTCGATCGCAGCCGCCGTGCTGACCGGCTCCAGCGAGATCGGGCAGCTCGCCAACCTCGGCACGTCGGCCTGGGTGGCGGGCTTCTCGCGCAGCCAGGAGAATGAGGCCGACACGCTCGGCCTGCGCTACATGATGGCGGCCGGCTATGATCCGCGCGCCGCGGCCACGATGCTGCAGGCGCTCGAACGGGTCGCGGCCGTCGAAGGCCAGCAGTCGATGGAGCGCGGCGGCATGGCCTCCATCTTCTCCACCCACCCGGTCACCGCCGAACGGGTGCGGCGCGTCGCCCACCAGGCCGCCCAGACCGGCCGCACCGGCCTCGTGAACCGGGAAGCCTATCTCGCCGCCATCGACGGCATGACCTTCGGCGACTCGCCCGAGCAGGGGATCGTCTCGGGCCCCAGCTTCCGCCATGCCTCGCTCAGGCTCGGCTTCGATGCCCCGCCGGGCTTCACGCTCCAGAACAGCCCGCGGGCGGTCGTCGGCCGCGGTCGCGACGGCAGCCAGTTCATCTTCCAGGGCGTGCAGGCCGCCCCCGGCCAGGGCCTCGATTCCATCGCCGAGCAGGTCTGGCGGCAGATGACGAACAACCGCCCGCCGCCGGTGCGCGGCGGGTTCCAGCAGGTCAACATGCTCGATGCCTTCACCAGCGATGCCCGTGTCGCGTCGCAGCGCGGTCAGGTCGATGTCGGCGTGCATGTCTTCCGCACCGACCCCACTTCCGTCTGGCTGATCCGCACCATCGCGCCGGCCGGGCGCGGCGGCCAGTTCGACGGCCTTGTCCGGTCCTTCCGCCGCCTGTCCCCGGCCGAGGTCGAGCGCGCCCGCACCGGCCGGCGGATCGACGTCATCACCGTCCGCGCCGGTGACACGCCCGCCTCGCTCGCGCAGCGCATGGCCCCGCCCTACAACCGGGTGCAGAGCTTCCTGGCCCTGAACGGGATAGCCGAACGGCCCCTGCAGCCCGGTGAGCGCCTCAAGCTGATCGTCGGCTGACCGGCTTGTCGGCCGACCCGTCCCCGGCCGGGCTCGACTGCCACGGCGGCCGGTCCGACCGGCGGCTGCCCACTCTCCTCGTCGCCTGCGCCGTCCTCGTCGATGCCGACGGCCGCATCCTCGTGGCCGACCGGCCGCCCCCGAGGGAGATGGCCGGCCTGTGGGAGTTTCCCGGCGGCAAGGTGGAGCCGACGGAAAGCCCCGAGGCCGCGCTGGTGCGCGAACTCGCCGAGGAACTGGGCATCGAGACGGCAACCAGCTGCCTTGCGCCCTGCGGCTTTGCCTCCCATGACTATGCGACAAGGCGCGTGCTGCTGCTCGCCTATGCCATCCGCAAGTGGCGCGGCACGCCCACCCCGCGCGAGGGTCAGCGGCTCGCCTGGGTGCCGATGAACCAGCTGTTCCGCCTGGCCATGCCGCCGGCCGACCGGCCGCTGCTCGGCCAGATCGCCGCCATCCTCTGAGACCCATCCGGCAGGCCGGACGCTCGATGGCGATGAGCCATCGCCCTCGAGCCCTGCTCCCGGCAGCTATTTCCCGCCCGAGACCATCCGCCAGATGCCCAGCACGATCAGCGAGCCGATCACCGCGCCGATGAAGCCGGCATACTGGCCTTCGTCATACAGGCCGGTGGCCTGTCCGATCCAGGTGAACAGCAGCGCGCCCACGATCCCCAGGAACGTCGTCAGCAGGCAGCCCTGCGGATTGCGCGGGTCGGACGAGATCATCCGCGCAAGCAGGCCCGCGAAGAATCCGATCAGGATCACGCCGATCCAGCTGCCTGCCATGGCCTGCCCCCCGCTTGAATCCGGGCCAGCCTACAGGCGCGCCAGCCGGTCGGCAATCAGCCGGATGGCGTGCGGATTCCAGCCCAGCCCGGCATGGCAGCCCGGAACCTCCAGATTCTCGGCCAGCGGGCCGGGCCGGGCGCGGGCGGCCTCGGGGTGGACGATCCCGTCGCCCGTCGCGGCGATCGCCGTCAGCGGCACCGGGGGCAGCGCGCCGGGCTGCCAGTCGACCGGCGCCGAATCGATGGTGTGGCCGGCGACCCGCTCATAGAGCCGCCAGGCATTGTTGGAGGTCAGGCACCCCGACACCGGCGATCCCAGCGTGATCACCTGCCGCACCGCTTCGGGATGGCGCCGCGCAAGCTCCACGGCATAGAGGCCGCCGAGACTCCAGCCGACCAGCGCAACCGGCTCGCCGGCCTGCCCGGCGAAGTCCCTCAGGCGCTGCTCCAGCGCCTCGAAGGTGCCGGGCCTCAGCCCCATGTTGCGCCCCAGCCGCCAGCCTTCCACCTTGTGCCCGACGGCCGACAGCGTCCCGCGCAACGGCGAGGTCGCCCAGTCGCCAGACAGGAACCCCGGCAGCACCAGCACATGCCGGTTGGGCCAGTGCGGCAGCTGGCGGATCAGCGCGACGCGCTGCTTGCGGAAGGCGGCCAGCTCGGCGACGGCACGCACCTCCGCTGCATAGGCCAGCCGCCCGGGCGGGCCGGGCCGCCGGACGATGTCTGGACCAAGGCTCGCATCCCGTGCGGTCATCGCCGCGACATAGGGCGATGCCGCCTGCTTTTCAAAGCCCTCCGCCGGGTGCCAAGGCTCAGGTGCCGAACGTCCGCTGCCACCAGCCGCGGCGCGGCGCGGCACCATCCTCGGCCGTGTCGGCATCGTCTGTCGCTTCCACCCCGAGCGTCGGCGCCGCATCGGCCACCGGCGCCGCCTCTGCTGCGGCCGGCGCGGGGGCCGCGGCCGGCCTGCGGCGCGGCGCCCGCTTCGGCTTTGCCGCCGGCTCGCCGGCCACGGGCTCGGGCTCGGCCGTGCCCGCGACAGCCTCGCCGGCCGGTGCCGCATCGGCCGGCTCCAAATCGCCCGGCGCCAAATCGCCCGGCGCGCCATCGCCCGGCGCGCCATCGCCCGGCGCCGCCTGTTCTTCGGCAGGCTTCCTGCGCCGCGGCTGCCGCTTCGGCTTCTCGGCCGGCGCGTCCCCGACCGCCCCGGGGGCGGCCGCTGCCCCGTCCACGGGCTGCACGGCCGGCGCCTCGGCCTGCGGGGTATCCGCGCCGGCATCCGCATCGGCACCCGCATCCGCGTCGGCGTCGGGCGCGCCCTCGGTCCGGGCGTCACCCGCCGGATCGCCGTCCCGCCGGCCGCCGCGCCGCCGCCGGCGCCGCTTGCGCCGGCCGTCGCGCTCGTCGGATGCAGCGCCGGCTTCGGCCTCGCCACCGGCTTCGGCTGTCTCCCGCGGCTCGCCGTCGCGCGCCTCGCCCTCCTCCCGGTCGCGCCCGCCGCGCCGCCGGCGCCGGCGCTTGCGGCGGCCGTCGCGGCCGGCCTCGCCAGTCCCCGCCTCGGCCTCCTCGCTCTCCTCGGCCTCCTCGTCGATGTCCGGCTCGTCCAGCTCCGCCTCGTCCATGTCCGGCTCGTCGTCTGCCGTCGGGGCGGCCGGGGCGGCCAGCGCCGTCCAGCGCGGCGCCTCGACGGGCGGCGGCCCGCTTGCGTCGATGGCGATTCGCCCGCCGATCAGCGTCTCGTCGGGCACCACCTCGATCGTGACGCCATAGCGCGCCTCCAGCTCGGCCAGCGGGCTGCGCTTGCGGTTGAGCATGTAGACCGCGACCGACCGGTCGGCCCTCAGGCGGAAGACGGAGGCGCGACCCTTCACCGCTTCCTCCTCCAGCAGCCTGAGCGCCGCGAGCGCCGCCGACCCGTCGGTGCGGATGAGGCCCAGCCCCTCGCACATCGGGCAGGTCTGGGTGGAGCTTTCCAGCACCCCGGTCCGGAGCCGCTGCCGGCTCATTTCCAGCAGCCCGAACGAGGAGATGCGCCCCACCTGGATCCGCGCCCGGTCGTGTTTCAGCGCATCCTTCAGCGCGCGCTCCACCTTGCGGTTGTTGGCATTGCTTTCCATGTCGATGAAATCGACGACGACGAGGCCGGCCAGATCGCGCAGCCTGAGCTGCCGCGCCACTTCCTCGGCCGCCTCGATGTTGGTCTTCAGCGCGGTTTCCTCGATATTATATTCCCGGGTCGAGCGGCCCGAGTTCACGTCGATGGCAACCAGCGCCTCGGTCGGATTGATGACGAGATAGCCGCCCGATTTCAGCGTCACGACGGGGTTCAGCAGCTGGGCGAGCTGGCTTTCCACCCCGGCGCGCAGGAACAGCGGTACCGGCTCGGCATAGGGCTGCACCTTGCGCGCATGGCTCGGCATCAGCAGCTTCATGAAGGCCTTGGCATGCGCATGGCCCTGCGCGCCGTCCACCAGCACCTCGTCGATCTCGCGGCTGTAGATGTCGCGGATCGCGCGCTTGATGAGGTCGGAATCCTCGTAGATCAGCGCCGGCGCCGTCGATTTCAGGGTGCGGTCCCGGATCTCGTCCCACAGGCGGGTCAGATAGTCGAAGTCGCGCTTGATCTCGGCCTTGGTGCGCTCCAGCCCCGCCGTCCGAACGATCGCCCCCATGGTCGGGGGCAGCGCAAGATCCGACATGATCGACTTCAGCCGCTTGCGGTCGGCGGCATTGGCGATCTTGCGGCTGATCCCCCCGCCCTGCGGCGTGTTGGGCATCAGCACCGAATAGCGGCCGGCCAGCGAGATGTAGGTCGTCAGCGCCGCGCCCTTGTTGCCGCGCTCCTCCTTGACCACCTGCACCAGCATCACCTGCCGGCGGCGGATCACTTCCTGGATCTTGTACCGCCGGCGAAGCGCCATCCGCTTGCGGCGGAGCACCTCGGCCCCGGCCTCCTCGCTGTTGCCATGCTCCTCGGGGCGCACGCTGCCAGTCTCGCCGGCCTCGCCGCCCTCGGCCGCCGGCTCGCCCGCATCGGCATCGGAATCCGGCTGGTCGTCGCCGCCATTCTCCAGCCCCAGGCCGCTTTCCTCGCGCAGCAGGGCCTCGCGATCCTCGCGCGGGATCTGGTAATAGTCGGGGTGGATTTCGGAAAAGGCGAGGAACCCGTGGCGGTTGCCGCCATAGTCGATGAAGGCCGCCTGCAGCGACGGCTCCACCCGCGTCACCTTGGCGAGATAGATGTTGCCCTTGATCTGCTTGCGGGTGGCGGCCTCGAAATCGAACTCCTCGATTCGGCTACCCCTGACGACCGCGACCCGCGTTTCCTCCGGGTGGCGGGCGTCGATCAGCATTCTTGTTGTCATGGTCGGAACTCCTGGTGCGCGGCGCGCGAAGCATGGGCACGGCCCCCCGGGGGGCGCGGCGGGAAGAGAGACGGAAACCCGGATAGCCGGGCGGGGCGGCGCGATCGCGCCGCTGGCTCTGGCATGCTGGCTGTCGCTGCGGCCGGTCCGTCGCGGCCCGGGGGCCCGCACCGGTCGGCACGGGTCTCGGGCAGTTGTCGACGGCAGGCGTTGCGATCATGTCACCCCACAGATGACCGGACACCAGCGGAAGCGGTCGCGCTGGCAGGTCCGGCGGGCACCCATCGCCCATGTGCCCGAACGGTCTGCCCTTTCGGCGGTCCCGTCCGGCCCATGGCCGAGCCAACATGCCCGATCGTCCGGCTAGCACCTGCCGCGCCCACCGGCAAGGCCCGCGCCGCGCGCCCGCCGCCGGGTCTAAAGCCGGCACCGAACAGCCGTTAACACCCTTGCGCCATGACGAACCTCATCGCCTCCCTCAACGCCGGATCCGGCCTCGACACGCGGGGCATCGTGAACGAGCTCGTCGACGCGCAGCGGGCGCCGCGGCTGAAGCTGCTCGACGCCCGCCAGGCCAGGGTCGAGGCGCGGCTGTCGGCCGCCGGCCAGTTCCGCGCGGCGCTCGACGCGCTGGTCGGCGCGCTCGACCGGCGGCTTGCATCGGGGGCGCTCTCGGGCATCCCGCGCATCTCCGATCCCACCGTCCTGTCGATCAGCCTCGCGCCGGGCGCCACCCTTCCCCGCCAGTCGATCGAGGTGCGCGCGCTCGCCCGCCCGCAGACCCTGGCCGGTGCGCCCGTCACCGATCCCGCCAGCCCGCTGGGCGCCGGCACGCTCACCATCCGCTTCGGAACGGTCGCAGGCGAGACGGCCGCGACCGGCTTCACGCCCGGCCTCAGGCCCGACCTCGTCGTCGACATCGACGCAGCCGACTCCTCGCTGGACGCAATCCGCCGCGCCATCAACGACGCCGCCGCGCGGGGCGACGCGCCGGTCCAGGCGCAGATCGTCAGCGACGCCGGCGGCGCCCGCCTGCTGCTGCGCGGCGGCTTCGGCGCCGGGAACGGTTTTGTCGTCGAGGTCAGCGGCGATCCCGGGTTCGACAGCCTCGCCTTCGGCCCCGCTGTCAGCGGCGGACTGGCCCGAACCCAGGCGGCAGGCGATGCCGTCCTCGCGCTCGACGGGCTGGAGCTGCGCCGGCCCGGCAACAGCATCGCCGACCTGCTGCCCGGCGCGCGCCTGTCGCTCGCCCGCGCCGCGCCGGGCACGCCCGTCCTGGTCGAGGCCGCGCGCGACCCGGCCGAGCTCGCCCAGTCGGTGCGCGACATCGCCGGCGCCCTCAACGAGCTGCAGGCGCTCGGCCGCGAGCTGTCGGCCGCCGACCCGGCCAGCGGCTCGGCCGCAGCGCTCGCCGCCGACGGCGCCACCCGCCGTGTCCTCCAGGCGCTCGGCGCCCTGACCGGCCAGGCACTGCTGGCACCCGACGGCGCCGCACCGACCCGCCTTGCCGACCTCGGCCTCACCCGCGACCGCGCCGGCCAGTTCATCGTCGATGAAGGCCGGCTCGCCCGCGCCGTCGAACAGGCCCCGGCCCGTGTCGAGGCGATGCTGGCCGCGCTCAACGGCGCCGGCGGCCCCGGCCGTGCCGCCGGCCCCCTGCGGGCGCTTGCCGGCAGCTTCCGCCTCGCCGTCCAGGGCCGCCCCGGCGAACCCTCGGCCCTCACGCGGGAGGCGCAGGCGATCGCCCGCGAGCGCAGCCAGCTCGAGGCACGCACCGACCGAAGCCGCGAGGCGCTGACCCGCCAGTTCGCCCTGCTCGACCGCGCCGTCGGCCAGTCCCGGGCGCTCCAGGCCTATCTCGACCAGCAGATCGCGCTGTGGACCCGCCGCGACCGATGAGGAGACCGCCATGCTGACTGCCGACATCGCCCCGCCCGCCACCAGCCACGCCGCGCGCAGCGCCTATGGCCGGGTCGCGCTCGAGACCCGGGTGGCCGCCGCCTCGCCGCACGGCCTCGTCGCCCTGCTCTACGAGCGGCTCGCCCGGCTGCTGGCCGATGCGCGCGCCGGCGCCGAATCCGGCGACACCGCCCGGCGGCTGGCCGCCACCGAGCGCGCCATCGCCATCGTCGAGGGGCTGGACGCCACGCTCGACCATGAACGCGGCGGAACCGTCGCCACGGCCCTGTCGGATGTCTATGCCCTCGTCCGGTCGCGCCTCGTCGCGGGCGCGGCTCCGGGCCTTGCCGAAGCCGAAACCTCCATCCGCGAGATCGGCGCCGCCTGGGCCTCGATTGCCTCAGCCGGCGCCCGCGCCTGATCCGTCGGCGGCGGCGCGCGCAAAGCCGCCGCGGGCGATCCGCATCAGCAGCAGCGCGGCCAGTTCGGCCCGCTCCTTCAGGCTGTCCACCACGAGGAACTCCGCCGCGGAATGGATCGCACCCCCGCGAACGCCCAGCGTGTCCACCACGGCAAGCCCGGTCGCTGCCAGATTGTTGCCGTCGCACACGCCACCGGCGTCGCGCCAGCCGATCGAAAGCCCCAGGTCGGCGCCCACCGCCTTCACCAGCTCGAACAGCCGCAGCTGGTTGGCATCCAGCGGCTTGGGCAGCCGCGCGAAGCCGCCATGCCGGTGCGCCGCCACCTCGTGCGCATGCGCCACCTCCGCCATCAGCCGGTCGAGCGCGGCAAGCGCGCGGCCCTCGGCCTCCGGCGTCGAGGGCCGCATGTTCACGCGCAGCACGGCCGTGTCGGGCACGATGTTGTTCGGCCCGCCGCCCTCGATCTTCGCCACATTCACCTTGAGGTCGGGCGCGACCAGCGCCGCGAGCCGCATCGCGAGATCAGCCGCCGCCAGCACGGCGTTGCGGCCCTTCTCGGGCTCGCGCCCGGCATGCGCCGCGCGCCCGGCGAGGTGGACCGCGAAATTGCCGCTGCCCGGCCTCGCGCCGGCCAGCGTGCCATCGGGCAGGGCCGGCTCGAACGTCAGGCCCGCATCCACCCGCCGCGCGCATTCGGCCAGCAGCGGCGCCGACCCGGGCGAGGAGACTTCCTCATCGGCGTTCAGCACCACCTCATAGCCGAGGTCGGCCGCGAACGGGCTTGCCTCCAGCGCCCTGCAGGCGGCGATCAGCACCGCGATCCCGCCCTTCATGTCGGCCGCGCCCGGCGCGTTCAGCACGCCCGGCTCGATCCAGCGCGCGGTCTGGAAGGGATGGTCGGGCTCGAACACCGTGTCATAATGGCCGGTCAGCAGCACGCGCGTCGGCGCCTGCGGGCGAACGACGAGGTGGATGTTGCGCCCATGCGCCAGCGGCACGATCTCGCCCGAAGCCAGCATCCGCGTGGCCGGCGCCGGCTCGACAAGCCGGGCCTGCCCCAGCGGTTTCAGCGCCTCGACCAGCAGCCCGGCCATGGCCTCCAGCCCGTCGAGATTGCGGCTGCCGCTGTTCACGGCCACCCAGGCCTGCACATCGGCCAGCATCGCGGCCGGATCGATGGCGTCGAGCGCCGCCCGTTCCCCGGCCGAAAGGCTCATTGGTCATCCGCCAGGCGGCGGCCGGGTGCAATCTCCTGCGCGTCCACCAGCACATGGATCAGCGCCGCCTTGCCGAGGCAGCGTTGAAGCGCGGGCGCGAACTCCGCCGTCGTCCGCACCGTCTCGCCCACCAGCCCGAAGCTCCAGGCGAGGTTCGCGAAATCGGGATTGGTGAGGCGCGTGGCGATCGGCCGGCCGGGATAGTCCTTCGCCTGGTGCATGCGGATGGTGCCATACTGGCCATTGTCGAGCACGATGAACAGCAGGCTGGCGCCTTCATGCACCACCGTCGCCAGCTCCTGCGCGGCCATCAGCATGTCGCCGTCGCCGGCCACCACCACCACCTGCCGATCGGGGTGGAGCAGCGCGGCGGCAATGCCTGCCGGCACGCCATAGCCCATCGCCCCCGAGGTCGGCGCAAGCTGGGTTCCCAGCGCCCGGTGGCGGTGGAAGCGGTGCAGCCAGCCGGCGAAATTGCCCGCCCCGCTGGCAAGGATCGCATCCGGCGGCAGCGCGTCCGACAGGGTGCGGATCACCTCGGCCGGATTGACACCGGCTTCCACCTCGGTCGGGATGATCCACTCGGCGTGCAGCGCGGCCAGGCTCTCCACCCAGTGCGCGCGCCGGCGCGGCGCCAGCGTCGCCAGCTGCCGGAGCGCCGGGCCGACGCCGGCCTGCACGGCCAGCCGCGGCTGCCAGGTGCGGCCCAGCGCATCCGGGTCGGCGCAGATGTGCACCAGCCGGTCGGCGGCGGTCGCCGCGTCCAGCAGCGCATAGCCCTGGGTCGCATTCTCGGTCAGCCGCGCGCCCAGCACCAGCAGCAGGTCGGCGCGCGTCACCGCGTCCACCAGCTTCGGGTTCGCCCCCAGCCCCAGCTCGCCGGCATAATGGGGATGGGCATTGTCGAACCGGTCCTTGCGTCGCCAGCTCGTCACCACCGGCAGCCCCAGCCGCTCGGCGACCCGCTCGGCCAGAGCTGCATCCTCCGCCGTCCATCCCGGCCCGCCCAGCAGCAGCAGCGGGTGCGCGGCCGACTCCAGCAGCCGGCCGATCGCGGCCAGCGCCTCGGCCGGGATGGCGGGCACTGCAACGGTGGCGGGCGCGATCGCCACGGCGCTGCTTGGCAGCGCCAGCCGGTCGTCGGGCAGCGCCACCACCACCGGTCCCGGCCGCCCCCCGCGCGCGCAGGCGATCGCGCTCGCCATCTGCTCGCCCGCGCGCGCCGGCTCGCGCAGCGTCACCACGCGCTTGGCGAGTCCCCCGAACAGCTGGCCGTAGTCCACTTCCTGGAAGGCCTCGCGGCCGATCATGTCGTCGCCCACCTGGCCCACCAGCAGCAGCATCGGGGTTGAATCCTGCTGCGCGGTGTGCAGCCCGATGGCGGCATGGGCGGCGCCGGGCCCGCGCGTCACCAGCGCGACTCCCGGCTGCCCCGTCAGCTTGCCGGCCGCTTCCGCCATGTTGGCGGCGGCGGCCTCGTGCCGGCATGTCACCAGGCGGATCCGCTCGGCCCGGTCGCAAAAGGCATCCAGCAGCGGCAGGTAGGATTCCCCCGGCACGCAGAAGGCATGGCGGATTCCGGCGGCGATGAGGCTGTCGGCGATGACGGTGGCAAGGGTTGGGGCCATGGATGAACGGTCAACCCGCCGGCCCCGCCCTTGTCAACCGCACCCGCCTGCGATACCGCCCCCACCCGCCTGCGGAGCGGTGGCCGAGTGGTCGAAGGCGCACGCCTGGAAAGTGTGTATGGGTCAAAAGCCCATCGAGGGTTCGAATCCCTCCCGCTCCGCCATTATCTTGTAGCGAACCCGAGATGAGGCTCCCGTTGGGGGCCTTTTTCTTTTTTGTTTCGAAGGCGCTTAGCCGAGACGCCCGAACCTCGGAGACTGGCGCCGGGTCCAATTTCCGTCTCCGAACAGCCCTCCGTCTCTAACCGAGCGAACCTCGTCCGGCCCGGTTCGGCTTCGCGAAGGCCAGCGCTTCCAACGGGTTTCGCAGGTCGCTCGACAATGGATTCAGCGGGCGTTCTTCCGGTTGGCGTGGCCGCCGGGGAAACACGCGGTTGGCATATTCGGGGGAAGCCTTGCGCAGCCCGTCGTTATGCTGGGGATCAAGGACCCGATGGTTCTTTGACTTTCGATGACAAATGGCCGCGACGTCAGTAGCCTGGCCTAATGTCGAGCGAGCCTTGGACCGATGAGGAGAACGATCTGATCGTCGCGGATTACTTCGCGATGCTGGCCGACGACGTCTTCGGACGCCCGTACAGCAAGGCGGCGCATCGCCGTGCGCTCCTGCCGCTGCTGAACCGCCGCACAGAGGGATCAATCGAGTTCAAGCACCAGAACATCAGCGCGGTTCTGAAGGGGCTCGGCGAGGACTGGATCCCCGGGTACAAGCCTGCGTTCAATTTCCAGATGTCGCTGATCGAGGCGGTGGCACGCTGGCTGGCCACCAACCCCGCGTGGCTCGGCCGTCTGCCAGACTCGCGCCCCACGACAGGTCTTCAGGAGCCCGAACAGATTTGGATCGGCCCACCGCCCACGCTGTCGAACCAGCCGCCACCGCAGGAGCTGGAGCAGATGCTGCACATCGCTAGGAAGTTTGACGTGGCAGGCCGGGACGAGCACAACCGCGCCCTCGGTCGCGCCGGCGAGGAGCGCGTGCTGTCGCATGAACGGGCGGGCTTGCGGTCGGTGGGGCGCGATGACCTGGCACGCAAGGTGCGCTGGGTATCAGAGGAGGATGGCGACGGCGCGGGCTATGACATCGCGAGTTTCGCCCCGGACGGTTTGCCCCGGCTTATCGAGGTGAAGACAACGAACGGGTGGGAGCGCACGCCCTTCCACATCACCCGCAACGAGCTGGTGCTAGCGGACGAGCGCAGATCCGAATGGCGTCTGCTCCGGCTCTGGAACTTCTCGCGTGAGCCGAAGGCCTTCGAACTGTATCCGCCGCTCAATGCCCACGTCACACTCACGGCCACAGCATTCGTGGCAGGCTTCCACAGATAACAGCACCGGCGCGCTCGGCCAGAGTAGATGTACGCAATGCCACCCCGAACGTCGCCGCAGCCTGGCGAACAGCGACGCCGCAGTCCCACCATCCGCCGTCCCCAGCACCCGATCCCGCAGGTCTTGCGAGTAGCTCTGCCCAGATCGCCATCCCATTGCCGCCTCCATCATGACGGCTCCCCATGAATCACCTGTGCAGAAGCCTGTGAAACGCAGTTCGGCGAAGCCAATCCCCGCAGCGATTCCGCCAAAGATTAAAACGCCCTAACCCATTGAAAAATTGGTGGACTCGCTAGGGCTCGAACCTTGGGTCTGCTGATTGAGAGGGGGCCAAGGGAAGTTGCCCTATATTGCCGGGTGTCGTAATCTAAAGGGGCTACCTTTCTCTGTTGTCGTTCAGGAATGTCTCGCATCGCACCGAGGCGATCATCAGGACCCAGCGCCGCCGCGCCTTGCAGCGGCTGACGGCGCCGGCGGATGGCACGGTGCAGCAGCTGGCGGTTCACACGCTGGGCGGCGTGGTGCGGAACGCCGGGAAAAGCCACGCGTGCAAGCCTTGCCATCGCTGGAGCATGTCACGCCCCGAAAATGCGGCCAAATAGGTATTGTGTCCCTGGATTTTATGGATTTGGCGTATTCGCCAAGGTTGCCGAAAGGCCGTGAAGGTTCGAGTCCTTTCCTGGGCACCAGTGTGGCGATGCGCCTCTCGAAAGCCATCGCTCGACAGCCCGGCCTTGTGCAGGCATCTGGCCGTGCAGCTTCTGCAAGGGGAGAATCTCATGTTCAGCCACGTCATGCTGGGTGCCGACGATCTGGATGCGTCCAGGCGCTTCTATGATGCCACGCTGGGCGCGCTCGGCCACGGGCCCGGCTTTGCCGACGACAAGGGACGGGTCTTCTGGATGACGCCATCCGGCATCTTCGCCATCACGCGCCCGATCGACGGCAAGCCGGCCAGCTGTGGCAACGGCAGCACCATCGGTTTTGCAGCAAAGACACCGGCCGAAGCGGATGCCTGGCACGCAGCCGGCCTCGCGAACGGCGGCACGGCCTGCGAGGATCCGCCGGGCGTGCGCGAGGGCGGGGGCATGAAGCTCTATCTCGCCTATCTGCGCGATCCGGCGGGCAACAAGATCTGCGCGCTCCACCGGATGTAGCCGTCAGCCGGAAGGGCCGGCCACTGCGGCCGGCGGATCGAGGTGCAGCCTCGCCTGCCGCTTGTGACGCTCGACCGCCCGGCGCTTCGGGCCGAAGTGCCAGCGTCGGCCAGCCCTGAGCGGAAGCCCCCGCATCGGCCCCGAAGCCTGGCGCCGACCCGCCGGCGCGACCCGAGTCGGACGAGCCCCGTGCCGCCGCGCCCGGCAGCGCGGGGCTGACCGAAAAAAGTGCCGCTGCGCCGGGAAGCGCAGCGGCCAGGGTTCAGGGAGGGCGCGCCGGAGCCGGCAAGGGGAGCCGGCGGCGACGCGCACGCGGGCGGCTAAAGGGGGATAACGCCGGCCCGCGTGGGGAATGTGGGACCTCGGTGGCGCGATTGCAAGCCGGCTTCAGCGCCGGCGAAAGCGGATCACGCCCGCGCCGTCGAGGCGATCGACCGCGCCGGCCCGCTCAAGCCAGTGCAGATGCGCAAGCGCCTCGCCGGTCGCCATCTGCGTCTCGTCGCCGGCGACGGGGCGGCGGAACAGCGTCCCGAAGCTGTCCCAGGCGGATGCCGGCTCGGCGCAGAAGGCCAGCAGGGCGTCGAGCTTGCGCCGGTGGTCGGCATCCAGCTGGTCGAGCCGGACATGCAGTCCGCAGAAGGGCTCGTTGTGGGCCGGCAGCACCAGCGTGTCCGGGGGCAGCGCCGCCTTCAGTTTCGCGATGCTGTCCAGCCAGTCGCCAAGGGGGTTGGCGAGCGGCTCGGTCGGATAGACCGACACGTTGGAGGTGATGCGCGGCAGCACCTGGTCGCCGGCGATCAGCACCCGTGCCTGGGCATCGAACAGGCAGACATGCTCCGGGCTGTGCCCCGAACCCATGATCACGCGCCAGCGCCGGCCCCCGATCGCCAGCTCATCCGCTTCCCTGAGGCGCCTGTAGCCGGTCGGCAGCCGGTGGATGGCGCGGCCGAAGCGGCCCCACTCGTCGGCGCGAAGCCGCTCGAGCGCCGGTGCCGGCCAGCCATGCGCACCATAGAAGCAGACGACCTCGGGCGGAGTCCGGGCCGCGACATCGAGCGTCAGCATCCGGGCGAGCAGGAACTCGGCGCGGCTCATCTCGATCGCCACCCCGGACTTCGCTGCCAGCCAGCCCGCCAGCCCGAGGTGGTCCGGGTGGTAGTGGGTGACGATGATGCGCCCCACCGGCTTTGCAGCGAGGGCGCCGGCCAGCAGGGCGCGCCAGTGATCCTTCACGGCCGGAAGCGCCACGCCGGTATCCACGATCACCCAGTGATCGCCACCATCCAGCACCCAGAGATTGATGTGATCGAGGCTGAAGGGCAGCGGCATCCGCAGCCAGAAGATGCCCTCGGCCACCTCGAGCAGCTGCCCGGGTTCGGGAACGGCCGCCCCATGCGGATAGACCAGCCCGGCGCGTTCCGTCGGCGCGCGGGGCGCGGCCGGCGCGAGACGGCCCGCCACCGCTCAGCCGGCCGTGCGGAACAGCGTCTCGGCGGTGTGCTCGGTCGGCGCCTCGGCGGTCTCGGCGGCCGTCTGCGCTTCGCGCTCGGCCCTCAGTTCGGCCAGCATGGCCTCGCGGTCGGCACCAAGCCGGCCATCCTCCTCCGGCGTGATCCCGGCCTTGCGCGCGGCCGCCGCGACCAGGGCATCCAGCTCCCGCTGGGAGCAGAGCCCCAGCGTGACCGGATCCTTGGGCACGATGTTCGCGATGTTCCAGTGTTCGCGGCTGCGGATCGCAGCGATCGTCGTCTTGGTTGTGCCGATCAGCTTCGAGATCTGGCTGTCGCTGATCTCCGGGTGGTTCTTGATGATCCAGGCGATCCCGTCCGGCTTGTCCTGCCGCTTGGCAAGCGGCGTGTAGCGCGGGCCGGAGGTTCGCCGCTGCTGTGCCGGGCCGGCGCTGATCACGAGGCGATAGGCGGGATCGGCCTGGGCCTTCTCGATCTCGGCCAGGCTCAGCTCGCCGGCACGGACCGGGTCGCGCGGCGTGAGCTTGGTCGCGGCCGTCTCGTCGGCGATGGCCTGCACTTCCAGCACATGGATCTGGCAGAAGGCTGCGATCTGCTGGAAGGTGAGGCCGGTATTCTCGACAAGCCAGGTCGCGGTCGCGTGCGGCATCAGGGGGGCTGCCTGCTGCTGGGGCTTGGGGGCGTTGGCCATCTGATCGTCCTTCGGTGCGCCTGCCCGGCCTCTCGGCCCGGGGGCATGTCACAAGAAAAGGGCCACCCCGCACGGGGTGGCCGACGGCGGCGAGATTAGGCCGGCGATCGTCTGGTGGCAAGGGCGCACCACCAGTCGATGGCGGCAAAGCCTGCCGCCCCGAGCGGGGCCAGGCGGCGCGCCCGGCCCGGCGTGAGGCCGCCCAGCGCAATGACCGGCCCCGGCGCAAGGCGCGCTGCCAGCCCGAAGCGGACAGGGCCAAGCGCCCTGGCTTCCGGATGGCTTGCCGTCGGGAAGGCCGGTGACAGGAAGACGAGATCGGCTCCGCGGGCGAAGGCCTGCCGCAGCTCGCGTCGGCTTCGCGCCGGGGCCGTCAGCAGCCACTGCCGCCCGCGAGGTCGCCGGGCCGGCAGATGGCGGCTCAGGTGCACGCCATCGGGCGCGCCTGGCAGGCCGGCCGCCACCAGCACCAGCCCGCGCGCCTTCGCGACCCTCGAAAGCCGGTCGAGAAGGCTGCGCCGTTCCGCAGGCGGTGTCGCATGGTGCCTCAGCACGATCCCGGCGCCCGGCGGCAGCGCGGCGACGGCGCGCCACAGCGGGTCATCGGGGTCGGCGCCGCCAAGCCGCTCGTCGGTCATGAGCCAGATGGTCGGGATCGGTCTTGCGCGCGCCACGCCGCCGGGCCTACCGCGAGCCCATGAAGAAGGCCATCGCCCGCCCGGCTCCGGCCCCGGATGGCACCGCGGCCGAGCGGCTGGCTGCCGTGAAGGCGACGCTGGACGCGGCAGCCCGGTGGGGCGGGCACCCGCCACCGGCGCTGATCGCCGTCAGCAAGACGCACGGGCCCGAGGCGATTGCGCCGCTGCTCGAGGCCGGCCACCGCTGTTTCGGCGAGAACCGCGTGCAGGAGGCGCGCGCGAAATGGCCCGCGCTGAAGGCGCAGTGGCCGGGAGTCGACCTGCACCTGGTGGGGCAGCTGCAATCGAACAAGGCAGCCGACGCCGTGAACCTGTTCGACGCGATCCACAGCCTCGACCGCCCGTCGCTGGTGACGGCGCTGGCCAGGGCCGTTCAGGCGGCGGGGCGCCAGCCGACCCTGTTCGTGCAGCTGAATCTCGGCGAGGAGGCGCAGAAGGGCGGCGTGCCGCCGGCCGGGCTGGAGGGGCTGCTGGCCGCCGCCCGCGCCGCCGGGCTCGAGGTGTCGGGCCTGATGACGGTTCCCCCGGCCGACAGAGATCCGGCCCCCTTTTTCGCCCTGCTGGCCAGGCTGGCGCGCCGGCACGGGCTGCCCGGCCTCAGCATGGGGATGAGCCGGGATCACGACATCGCCGCCGCGCTCGGTGCCACCCACGTCCGGGTCGGCTCGGCGCTGTTCGGACCGCGCGAGACCGATCCGCAAAAAGCCTAGGGCAGATAGGCGCGGCGCTCGCGTTCCAGCGTGATGCCCGGCACCTCGAAGAACAGGAAGTTGAGCCGGGGCGTGTAGGTCACGCGGATGTCCACGAAATCCTGTCCACCGACACTCCCGAAGGTGAAGGCGGGGTCGCCGAAGCGCTCGGGGTTGAGCCCGAAGCCCGAGGCGCGGATCGATTCGGCCATCTCCGCCTGGCTGCGGCGTGGCCAGAGGGTGGCGACCCGCGCGCCCTCGCCCAGCGCATTGTGCAGGCCGGCGTTGGCGTGAAGATACATGCCCACCTGGACGAAGGCTGTCAGGATCAGGATCAAGAGCGGCACGGTCAGCGCGAACTCGGCAGCCGTGGCGCCGCGACGATCCTTTCGCAGCCGGCAGGTAAGATTGAGGCTCACTGGATCCGTACCGTCGCCCGCCCCGTCAGGGGGAAGGCGTTTCCGAACAGGCCGAACACGGGCACATAGGTCGCATCGATCTGCACCGTGACATAGCGGGCATAGGTCTGGCCACCCGGGCAGATGGTGACGTTGCCGGCGACCCGTGCGCCATTGCATTCCAGCCAGAAGTCGACGGTGGCGACCGGGTTGGGGAAGCCGGCACGGACGGCCGCGTCCACCGCCTCCTGCCCCAGCATGCTGTAGTCGGTGCGGACCTGCCCGTAGGAGGTCGCCAGCTCCGCCGAGCGCGCAGCGGCCTGGGCGAGGTCGATCCGGGCCGAAAAGCCGCGCGCCAGATCATAGCTGCCCAGCAGCGCGAAGCCGAGCATGGGCGTTGCCAGCGCGAGTTCCACGGCACTCGCCCCGCGCCGATTGCCCAGAAGGCGGACGAGGATCGGCCGCTTCGTCGCCATCAGCCGACCAGCCGCACGGCCGTGCCGGTGAAATCCCCGGCCTGATAGCCGGGTGGGCAGATGTTGCGCACCGTGCTGTTGCCGACGAAGGTGAGCCGACGGGCGACAAGCTGGACGCAGTCGATCGTCATCCCCTGCGTGCCCGTGAACTCGACGGTCGTGCCCGGGAAGTAGATCGCGCCCTGGAAGCGCGAACTGCTGTTGCCGTTGATTTTGTTGGTCTGGCTGGCGTTGTTCGCCCGGCGATCCTGATAGAACAGCACGCCCTTGTAGGTGCCCGTCGTCGGCGCCGTGAGGTCCATCGTCGCCCCGCCGTTGATCGTGACGGTGGCGATCGAGCCGGGATTGGACGCCGCCGTCTGGCTCGTCAGGATGATGGTGACATTCTCGCCGCGAACGGTCGCCTGGGCATTCACCCGGAAGTCGCCGCCATCGATCAGATAGACGCCGGGGTTGAGATTTGCCGTGCCGCGGATGTTCATCCCGTTGTAGGTGCCGGGGTTGAGCGTGCGGGTCTGGTTGGAGTTGACCGTCCCGTTCTGCGGCGGCCCGAAGCCGGTCGGGTTGGGCAGTTCGGCCAGCGGATCGCGCTGCGGGATCGCGAACGGGATCAGCGTGGTCGGCATCTTGTAGGCCGTGCTCTGCGACAGCCCGCCGACCGCCTGGACCGGCGTTGCGAACACGGTCGCGCTGCCGCCGGCGTCCACCGCATTGGCGGCGCGCGAGTTGGTGGCCATGCCGCAGCGGAAATCGACCGTGGTGTTGCCCGACATGGTGATCCCCACGACCGACTGGTCTTCCAGCGACAGCGCGCAATAGTCGCCCTGCTGGGCAACGGCCGCCGTCGCCTCCACGTTGATCGTCACGCCGTTGGGCAGGAACAGGCTGGTAAACGGCAGCGCGCGCACCGTGCTGAGAGCAACCCGGACGGCGCTCTGGTCGCCGGCGAACGGCCCGCGGCTGGGCCCCCGTTCGATGACAGGCGCTGCCGTCAGCTCGACTCGGGCGTTGCGCGCCAGATCGCTGTTGACCGCAGCGGTTACGGATTGGCCCTGCGCGAGTCCATATGCGCCAGCAAGCGCGGCCGAATCGGCCTGCCGCTGCATCAGGCGCTTGGACATCGTCCACTGAACGGTATCCACACCCAGACCGACGCTGCCGATCATCACCGGCGTTGCCATCGCGAGCATGACGGCGATCGCACCCCGGCGATCGCGAAAGAGACGTCCGACTGGACCCATTGGCTGAGCCTCCTTGTTACAGACGTCGATATATTTCACTTTCGTAACATGCGCAAGCCTTATGTTGAGATGGTTAACATTCGCATAAATGGGGTCGGCGAAAGCCCATAAGCGAAGGGCCCGGCATCCTGGTGGATGCCGGGCCCCCTGGCCGATGGCAGTGCGGCTCAGCCGACCAGGCGGGCCATCCCGTCACCCAGGCGACCGACCCGCGGGCAGCGCATCACGATGCGGATGTCGTCGAAGTCGCGGTCGGTCCAGGCGGGATCAGTCCAGGTCCTGTTCGCGCCCGTCTGCCCCGGCGGCCGGTCTTCCCAGCCGAAGTACATGAACTTGCCGGGCATGCAGGGCAGGTCAGACTTCACCGGGGTGCGGTTCTTTCCCTTCGGGATGATGTTGCCGGGCTTGCTGGGGTCGCACTTGTCCAGCTCGTCGCAGCGGACCGTCTCGATGATCGAATTGGCGGTGCCGCTGAACGTCTCCCTGCCGTCGGCGATGACGGTGTCGGAGAAATAGTTGAACTCGGGCCGCCTGGGGCTGGTGTTGGGGTTGGCCCACAGCGTCGGCATCGACTTGGCGTGCCGGATGTTGCGCAGCCGGAAGCTCAGGGACTCGCCCAGCCCGCATTGCGGCCAGTCGGGATCGGTGGGCGGGTTCACGCTGATCACCCCGCCGCTGATCGCGACGATGTTCTGATTGCCCATGTTGTTGGAAATCAGCGTCATCTGCGAGCGCCGCGAGGCAGCCGTGCCCGTTCCCGTGTAGCGGTAGCAATAGACGTAGAGCTCGTTGTAGTCGCCGGCCTCATTGTCCATGTTCCAGCGCGCCGGCGGCTCATATTGCACCACCAGGTGGCGGGCCGCGGTTGCCTGCGCCGTCACCGCAAAGGCGCTGTCCCCCCACAGGAAGGACAGGATCCGGCTGACGCCATTGCCCCGCTCGGGGGCGCGCGCCGCCGTCACGCGCACGGCGTTCTGGTCGGCGACATTGCCGCCGGGCGTGAAGACACCCGTCTGCGCGTCGAAGATGCCGATCTCGACATCGCTGCTGCCGACCACCGTGCCATAGCTGTCGGGCACGTTGCGGGCGGCATAATCCGTGGCGCGGGCCTTGGCGGTCGCCACATTGCTGATCTCGCCCACCGAGGCCAGCGCCGCCGCGTCGGCTACGCTCTGCAGCCGGTTCTGGACGTAGCGCAGCATGGCGACATCGACGGCCAGCGCGCCGGCTCCGATCATCGCCGGCAGCGCGACCGCGACGACGATGGCCACCACTCCGCGCCGGTCATCGAACAGGCGGCGCAGCGCGCGCCGGCTTTCCGCCGGCTTCCTGTTGTGATTCCAGATCATGCTGGTGTCTCCGCAAAGGGAAGTTCCTGTTTCATTTCGATCTCGGTCTGGATCGACCAGGAACGCCCACGGGTGAACAGGGCCACCGGGGTGGCCGCCTCCATCGGCGCCTGCAGGCGAACCCGATAGACGTTGGTGGCAGGATTGGCCGGCGACGTCTGGTTCAGCGTGACCGTCAGGTCGTCGCCAAGCCAGCTCGGCACCTGCGCCCGGATCGCCGCCTCGGCGCCTGCGAACGGCATGGTGTTGACGGCGACGCGGCGTAGCACGTCGCGACCCGCGGTCTGCAGCGCGCTCTGGGTGAACATCGCCATCGACACTTCGAGAAGGCCGAACAGCAGGGCCACGATCAGCGGCGTGACAAGCGCAAACTCGACGGCAGCCGAGCCATGCCGGTTGCGGACAAGGCGACGCATCGCGCGCCGGCCCTTCCGATTCATCGGCGCGGCCGACCCGTGAGGGGCGCGGCACGCCTGACAATCTGTTTCATGCCCCATGTGACCCTATCCTACAGGTGTCACATCTGCCCCTACCGCAAACGTGACACAAACGCAACAATATGAACGCTCGGAAGGTCTCACGAGATCGCTTCTGACGTCAATAGACAATATCATGCAGTGGGTTGCCGACGAACATTCGTTTACATTAACTATGACAAAATCTGTCGAACATGTTGCGAATTGTAAAATCCCGGCAATGCGACTCGCGACAGGGTCAGTCTGCACGACTCGGCGAGGGTGCGAATCGGGGTCGCCCGGCGGATCGATCGCCCTCTCGCGACTCGGCCGGGGTCACGCGCGGGGTGCGTATTGACCCGGTTCGCCCAGTCTGGCGTTGGTCGGTGGCACCGACTCGCGCCCATGCACAATATCTGGTGGCTCTGTTTCTTTCGGGTGCAGGATGTTGACTTGAAGTCGGAACTCGCCGGCCAGTCGAGGGCAATGCGGGCGTTCGGGGCCGCTGTGCCTCTTCTGCAACAGCTTCGATCTCTGACTGGCTCCGGGGGAAAAGGCGCACCGCCCCTTCCAGGCGCACACGCCTCGCGTGCGCGCGCGCCGCGCGCTGATCCTTAGTAGGGTGCCGCCGCAGGCAGGGAGGGGCCCACGCGACGGCGGGGCCATCGGGAGCCAACTGTTAACGAACGTGAAAACACAGGTGTTAAGAGGGGTTTCCTGATTTTTCTTGTTGCCAAGCCTCATCGGCAGGGATAGCTATCCAGGCAGAAGAGCGGCCTACGGCGTGAGGGATCGTTGCCTGGCAACCTCCTCCTGCAAGACGGCCTCACTTCCGACCGGTCACCCGGAACAGGGGGCGGGTCCAAGCAAACCCGGCAATGTCCGGACAGAAAAAGAGGGATGTCGCAATGCGGAACCTGATCAACAAGCTCATGGGCGACAAGGCCGGTGCTTCGGCTGCTGAATATGCGCTCATCATCGCCATCTTCGGCGTGTTCGTGGTCGCCGGCGTCACCACCGTTGGTGGTGCGTTCGAAGGCGCCATGGACAATGCTGCGGCGGAAATGGCGGCGGCCTAAGCCTCGTCACTTCGCTGACTGACGACGAGCTGGGCCTCCGCGCCACCCCGGTGCGGGGGCCCAGACTCCGAATCGACCAGACAGGATTGCTCGAAACGAGTCCGAACCGGTTACTGGCATCGAAAGTGAGTCTTTCGAGTCACACCGGGAATTTTTCGGCCGCGCTCGTTAACCACGACGCTTGATGCGCGGACTCGCAAGGTTCAGGATTCCCGTGCGTCTGACGTCATCCTGATCTGGTCACGTGAAGCCGCGGGGGGGAGCCGAGGGCATATGCGCAGGTCGTCCATCTTTCTGCTGATCGGCGCCGTCCTGCTCGGGCTGCTGGCCGTCCTGGCCGCCCGCATGGTGATGGTGCCCGGCAAGAATGCCGGCCAGCCCGAAGCGCCCAAGGTCTTCGTCGTCGTGACGGCAAAGGCCCTCGAGTTCGGCGACAAGATCACCCCCGATGCGCTGAAGCCCCAGCCCTGGAGCGGCCCGGTGCCGGAGGGCGCCTTCACCGCGACCCGCGACGCCGTGGGCGATGGCAATCGCACCGCGCTTCGCAGCTTCCAGGCCGGCGAGCTTCTGCTGGCCCAGTCGATCACCGGCGGCGCGGGCCGCCTGGCCTCCTCCACCCTTCTCGGCCCCGAGATGCGCGCCATCGCGCTTCCCGTCAGCGAAACCGCGGCCGCCGGCGGCTTCGTCGCCCCGGGCGACCGGGTGGACGTGATCCTGACCCGCAGCTTCGACGAGGCGACCGCCTATGCGGCCGTCGTCGTGCAGGGCGCGCGCGTGCTGGCGGTCGGCCAGGTCGCCGACCCCTCCTCTGACCAGCCCAACATCACCAAGTCGGCGACGATCGAGGTGACACCCGCCGAAGCCCAGAAGATCGCGCTCGGCCAGACGATCGGCACCATCACGCTGGCGCTCCGCCCCACCGGCGACGAAAGCCGCGCCTTCCTGCAGACGACGAGCGCCAACGCCGCCTTCAACATGGCGCCGCCTGTCCGCGGTGGCGCAGGGGGCGGAGATGACGGCAGCGGACCGCCCGCGACCCGCGGGCCCGCCCAGCCGGCCCAGCCGCGTGGCTTCACCGGCCCCGGCGAGACGGTCCGCATCGTCCGCGGAACCGAAACCAGTCTCATCGAGGTGCCCCGCTGATGCCGCTCACCCTGCGCCCCCTGCACCTTCCCTTCGCCGCCTTCGGGCGGCCGCACCGTTTCGGCGGCGCGGCGCCCGATGGCCGACGGCTGGCGCTGCTGGTGGCGGCGGCGGCAGCGGGTCTGCTGGCGCTCGCTGCACTCCCCGTCGGGCCGGCCGCCGCCCAGGGGATGCGGGTGATGGACGGGCGCGCCGGCACGGTGATGACGGTGCCGGTCAACAAGTCGCAGGTGCTGAAGCTCGATCGGGCCTTCTCGCGCGCGATGGTCGGCAACCCCGAGATCGCCGACATCATGCCCCTGAACGTCAACAGCGTCTATGTGCTGGGGCGCAAGGCCGGGTCCACCAATCTCGCCCTCTATGACCGGCGCGGCGACCTGATCGCGGTCGTCGACGTCGTCGTCGGCCCGGACGTGGTCGGCCTCCGCCGGCAGATCGCCGAGAGTTTCCCGGGCGAGGAGGTCCGGATCCGCAACTCCAACGAATCGCTGGTGCTGGAAGGAACGGTCTCCAGCCCGCTCGCGGCCGAACGCATCTTCGCCATGGCCGAGACCTTCGCGCCGCAGAAGGTGCTGAACCTGATGTCGGTCGGCTCGCCGCAGCAGGTGCTGCTGGAGGTGCGCGTCTCGGAAATGCAGCGCGGCACGGTCAAGCAGCTGGGCCTCAACACCTTCTCCTGGGGCACCGGCACCAGTCCGACAAGCGGGTCGATCACCGGTGGCGCGACCGATATCGGCGGCACCTTCACGGCGACGCTCGGGATTCTCGCGCCCAACATCAACCTCCAGTTCGAGGCGCTCGAGCGGCAGGGCCTGATCCGCACGCTGGCCCAGCCGAATCTGGTCGCGCTCTCGGGCGAGACGGCGAGCTTCCTGGCCGGCGGCGAGTTTCCGGTGCCCACCGGGGTCAGCCAGAACGGCCAGGTCTCGGTCGAGTTCAAGCAGTTCGGAGTCAGCCTGTCGTTCACCCCGACCGTGCTCACCGACGGTCTCGTGAACCTGCGCGTGGCGCCCGAAGTCAGCTCGATCGACCGCGAAGCCTCGGTCGTGCTGTCGGGGATCGTGATTCCGGGGCTCAAGGTGCGCCGCGCGCTCACCTCGCTCGAGCTGCGCGACGGCCAGTCCTTCGCGATCGCCGGACTGATCCAGTCGGACTTCACCGACACCATCCGCGCCATCCCGCTGCTGGGCCGGATTCCGATCATCGGCGCGCTGTTCCGCTCGACCTCGTTCAACAAGCAGGAAACCGAGCTGGTCATCACCGTGACGCCGCGGATCGTGCGCCCCGTCTCGCCCAGCCAGCTGGCGCTGCCGACCGACCGGGTCCTGCCGCCGTCCGAGGCCGACCTGTTCCTGCTTGGCAAGACCAGCCGCAAGGCGCCCGGCCGGCCGGTCGGCGCTCCGACCGTCGGCGGACTCGACGCAGACCATGGCCATATCGTGAGGTAATGATGCGAAAGACATCCCCGCTGATCGCCCTTGCCCTGCTCGGCCTCGCGCCGGCCGCCGGGGCTGAGCCGGACCCGGCCTTCGGCGCCTCGGTTCGGCAGAACATACTGGTGCAGACGGCCGACCCGGATCCGCGCTATCGTGGCGTGCCGATCGAGGGCGGAATCGGGACGACGACCGTGTCGGCCGTGCGCCGTTACGTGACGGGCAACGTCAGGCCGCCGCAGCGTCCCGATGGCCGGGGGGCCGTCGGTGGCGCGGGGGAACAGCGCACGAGCGGCGGGAACAATGCCGGCACGGGGGACCGGCCATGACAATGGTCGAAAGGGTCCTCGGAGGCCAGGAAGCGAAGATGGATCAGGACCTGCCCTGGAAGCGGAGTGCCGATCGCGCCGAGGGCGCGCGCGCGCGGGCTGTCCTGCTTCTGAAGGATCCGGCGCGCGCGCCCTCGGTCGAGGCGCTGGTCGCGGCCGGAATCGAGGCCCGGTTCGATTCGGCCGACATCGCCGCCATCGCGGAAGGGGCCGGGATCCTGGGCGAGGCGGATGCGCTGGTGGTCGAGATCGCCCCCGGCGACGCCCGGGCGATGGAAGCCTTCGACCGGCTGGTTCATCTGGCGGCCGGGGATACGGCGGTCATCGCCGTGGTGGACGGGCTGACCGTCGCGGACACGCGCGCCCTGCTGCGCGCCGGTGCCGCCGACGCGCTGCCGCTGCCCTTCGCGCCCGAAGAGCTCCGCCAGGCGCTGGAACCTGTGCGCCGGCCGCAGCGCGCACCCGCGGGCCGTCCGGGCGCCGCCGAGCCGAGCCGGCAGGGTCGAATCGTCGCGCTGATGGGCGTGCTCGGCGGCGTGGGCACCACGTCGCTCGCCACGCAGGCCGGCATCCTCTGGTCGGACACGGCAAAGGTCTGCCTGATCGACTTCGACCTCCAGTTCGGCAATGCGGCGCTCTACCTCGATCTGAGGCCCTCGCTGACGCTTGGCGACCTCATCGCCGACTATGAGCGGCTCGATGCCGAACTTCTCCAGTCGGTCGCGATGCGTCACGCGTCGGGCCTCAGCGTCATCGCCAACCCTGTCGACATCAATCCGCTCGACATGGTCTCGATCGAATTCGTCGACCGGATCCTGCGTCTGGCTGCCCAGTCCTATGATGTGGTGCTGGTCGATCTGCCGACCGCCTGGACCGAATGGACGATCCGGATCCTCGAACGGGCGGACATCGCGCTGATGGTGACCGACCTGTCGGTCGCGGGCATCCACCAGGCCAGGCGCCAGCTCGAGATGTTCGAGGCCAACAACCTCATTCCCAAGACCAGGATCCTCGCCAACCGGGTCCAGACCAACCTGTTCGGCAAGGTCGACCTCAAGGACAGCGAGGGCGTGCTGGGCCGCAAGATCGCCTACACCGTCGCCGAGGATGCCGCGACCATGCGCAGCGCCAACGACGAGGGCCGGCCGATCAAGGAGATCAAGTCCGGTTCGCGGATCGCCAAGGACCTGAAGGCGCTCGCCGAAGCGCTCGAAGCAGTCCCGGTGGCCGAAAGCGCGGTGCGGTCATGAAGTGGACAGGAGGCAGATTCGGCAAGGCCGACGCGCCCGCACCGCAGGCGCCCGCGCCCGTTCCGGAAGCGGAGCCCGTCCCGGCGCCCGCCAAGCGGCCGGCCGCGGCCGAAGGGCCCCGGATGGACGTGAACACCGAGCTCAAGGTGGAAATGCACCAGAAGCTCCTGGATCGCATCAACCTCGGCGCGCTGGAGACCATGTCGCGCGAACAGGTGGGCCGCGAGATCGGCGACATCGTCGCCGAGATGCTGGCCGAGCTCAACAAGGCCCTCAACCTGAGCGAGCGCAAGCAGCTGGTCGAGGACATCCTCGACGAGCTGCTGGGCCTGGGGCCGCTGGAGCCGCTGCTCAAGGACCAGACGATCACCGAAATCATGGTGAACACGGCCTTCATCGTGTTCGTCGAACGGGCCGGCCGGATCGAGGAGACCAGGGCGCGCTTCGCCGACAACAAGCATCTTCTGCGGATCATCCAGAAGATCGTCTCGGGCATGGGGCGGCGGATCGACGAAAGCTCCCCCATGGTGGACGCCCGCCTGCCCGACGGCAGCCGCGTGAACGCCATCATCCCGCCGCTGGCGGTCGACGGGCCCATCCTCACCATCCGGAAATTCTCCAAGAAGCCCATCGACATGGACAAGCTGGTGTCGCTTGGCGCGATGCCGCAGGCCTGTGCGGAGGTGCTGCGCGCCGTGGTGCGCGGCCGGCGCAACGTTCTGATCTCGGGCGGCACCGGCTCGGGCAAGACGACCATGCTCAACGCCATGTCCGCCTCCATCGGCGTGCACGAGCGGGTCGTGACGATCGAGGATTCAGCGGAGCTCCAGCTGCAGCAGCGCCACGTCATCCGGCTGGAAACTCGGCCCGCCAACCTGGAGGGTCGCGGCGAAGTCACCCAGCGCGACCTCGTCAAGAACGCGCTGCGGATGCGGCCCGACCGGATCGTCCTCGGCGAGTGCCGGGGCGGCGAGGCCTTCGACATGCTGCAGGCGATGAACACCGGCCACGACGGCTCGATGACGACGATCCACGCCAACACCCCGCGCGATGCCCTGTCGCGCCTCGAGCAGATGATCGGCATGTCCGGCCTCGAGATCAGCCCCAAGGCGGCCCGCTCGCAGATCGCCTCGGCGATCCAGGTCGTCCTCCAGCTCGAGCGCCTGTCGGACGGCAAGCGGCGGCTGACGAGTGTTGCGGAAGTGACCGGCCAGGAAGGCGAGACGGTCCTGATGCAGGAGATCTTCCGCTTCGACCGGCAGGGCATCGATGCCCAGGGCAATGTCATCGCGGAACTGAAGCCGACCGGAATCCGGCCCAAGTTCATGGAATATCTGTCGGCGCGCGGAATCGATCTGCCCGGCCACCTGTTCGACCCCTACCGGCGGCTGGAGACGGCGGCATGATCCTGCCCAGCGAGAACATCCTGTTCATGACGCTGCTGTTCTTCGCAGTGGTCATGCTCGTGGAGGGCGCCTGGTTCTACTGGCGGGACGTGCATGCGCCGCGCACGCGGGTGAACCGGCGGATGGAGATGCTGAAATCGGGCGCGCTCACCGAGGAGGTCGAGGCCGCGCTGGTACGCAACAGCCGCAAGCGCTCCGAATCGCTGATGTCCCGGGTCCTGCAGGGGCTGGAACTCAAGCTGAACCAGGCCGGGATCCGGATGGCGCCCGAGAAGCTGCTGATGTTCATGGGCGGGGGAACGCTGGGAATCGCCGTGCTCAGCCCGATCCTGCTGGGCATCGCCGGTGCACTGGACAGCCCGGCCGCGATCCTGCTCGTGCTGGGTTTCGCCGTCGGTCTCGGGGTGGTGATCCCGATCGTGCTGATCGACCGCAAGGCGCACAAGCGGATGAAGAAGTTCGAGGAGCAGTTTCCGGTCGCGCTCGACATCTTCGTGCGCGGCCTTCGCGCCGGCCACCCGGTGACGGGCGCGCTCGACCTTCTGGTCGAGGAAATGCCCGACCCGATCGGCTCGGAATTCGCGCTCGTCGCTGCCGAGATCAGCTATGGCTATGACCTGCGCGACGCGCTGTTCAACCTCGCCCACCGGGTCCAGTCGCCCGACATCCAGATGTTCGTCGTCTCGGTTGCGATCCAGAGCGAGACGGGCGGCAACCTCGCCGATGTCCTCGATGGCCTGACCCGCGTCATCCGCGAGCGTCAGTCGATGGTGCTGAAGGTCCGTGCGCTGGCCGGCGAAGGCAAGATGACCGGCATCGTGCTGTCGGTGCTGCCCGTCATCACCTTCTGCGGCGTCTTCGCCATGCAGCCCAACTTCTTCCTCGATGTCGTCGACGATCCCTGGTTCATGCCGGGCGTCGTCGGCCTGTTCGTCTGGTACTCCATCGGCATCCTGCTGATGCGCAAGATGATCGCGCTGAAGGTCTGACGGGCGATGGACGGCACCCTCATCACCTGGCTGATCCTCGCGATGATCTTCATGGCCGTCGTGCTCGCCGTGCTGGCGGTCGCGCCGCTGTTCGGGCGCAAGGTCGACCTTGCCGCCCGCCTCTCGACCACGCCCACCGCGCAGGACATGCAGCTGCACGGCGGTGGCCCGCAGACGCTCCGCACAGACCAGACCTCGTCGGTCTGGGCCAAGCTGATCGCCGAGGTCGAGCGGCGCGGGCTCTCGCTCCAGGATTCCAAGTCCAACCTGCTGGCCGAGAAGCTGGCGCTCGCCGGCTATCACCAGTCCTACGCGGTGCGCGCCTTCGTCCTGATCCGCACCGTCGGCACGCTCGCGCTGCCGTCGCTTGCCTATCTGTTCATCCTCGTCACCGGCATGGGTCTCAGCCCGATGAAGACCTACATGGTCCTCGTGGGCGCGGCCGCCGCCGGCCTCTACATTCCCAACGTCATCATCAGCGGCCGGGCCGACCGGCGCAAGACGGCGATCCTCAACGGCTTTCCCGACGCGCTCGACCTGATGCTCGTCTGCGTCGAGGCCGGTCTTGGAATCGATGCCTGCTTCGCGCGCGTGGGCGAGGAGATCGTCGAGCTGCACCCCGAGCTGTCGGAGCTGTTCGCCGGTGTCTCGCTCGAGCTGCGCGCCGGCCGCGCGCGGGCGGAAGCGCTCAAGAACATGGCCAGGAAGAGCGGGGTGCCCGAGATCCAGTCCTTCTGCACCCTCATCATCCAGTCGGACCGCCTCGGCTCGTCGATCGGCCAGGCACTTAAGGTCTATGCCGGCGAGATGCGCGAGGCGCGGCGGATGCGGGCCGAGGAAAAGGCACACCGCCTGCCCGTGCTGCTGTCGGTGCCCCTCGTCATGTTCCTGCTGCCGGTCATGGTGGGCGTGCTGATGCTGCCGGCGGCGATCGCCATGCGCGACACCTTCGACCAGCAGGCCGAGCGGTGAGCCGGACGACCGCCACGCAAGGTGCCGCACTGGCGCCGCTGGCGATCGGTTTCCTGTTCGCCGACGGCGCCGCTGCCAGTGCGAAGGCCGCCCTGCCGGCGATCCAGCCCGTCGACAGCCTGCCCGCGCGGGCAATGGGCACCGCCATCGAGCGCGGCAAGACGGAGCTCAGGGCCGGGCGGCCGGCGGATGCAGTGGCCGCCTTCCGCGAGGCGCTTGCAGCCGATCCGCAGTCGGTCGACGCGCTGTCGGGAATGGCCGTCGCCTATGACCAGCTCGGCCGGCACGACCTGTCGCGCCCGCTGTACGAGGCCGCGCTCATCCTCGATCCGCGCTCGCCGGTGCTGCTCTACAATTATGGCCTGTCGCTGCACCTTCAGCGCGACCGCGCCGGCGCGCTGCGCTTCCTCGGCCTGGCCGCGGCCGGCGGCGATGCCGAGGTGGAATCGGCCGCCCTCGGGCTGATCGCGCGCCTCGACCCGCAGCGGCAGGCACCGCCGGGCCGGCTGGCCGCCGCACCGGGCCCCGAGGCCGCCCATGCAATGGCAGCACAGCCCGCGCCACCGCCCGCGCCGGCACCGACGGCCAAAGCGGCGGCGCTCACCAGCGGGCCGGCACTGGTCCGGACCAGCGAGCATGAAGTCCGCCTCGTGCTGAAGCCGGATGCCGTCGCACCGGCGCCGCTCGTCGCCGAACTCGGGGGAGATGCGCTGGCGATGCTGCCGGTCGCGGGCCTGAGTGCGCGCGAGGATGCCGCCATCCTCGCGCGGGAGGAGGCAAGTCTCGCCGCCGAGGCCCTGGCGCTTGCCCGGTCCCAGGCCGAGGCGCGCCAGTCGGCAGACCTGGCCGCCCTGGCGCCGGCCCTGCGGGAGGCCCTGGCCGTTGCGGCCGGCATGCCGCGGCCGGGCCACGATGTGGCCGCGCCCCTGCTGGCGGCAACCACGCAGCCAGCCCGGCCACCGAGCGTTGCGCCGGCGCCGGCCATCGGTCCAATGGCCGAGGGCGCGGTAGCCCCCGCCACGCCCGCCACCCGGCTTGAAGTCCAGCAGCTGCTGGCGCTCGCCCTGGCCCAGCCCGCCCTTCAGCAGCAGCGGCGCAGCCCGCCGGCTCGCGACGCCAATCTGCTCCCCCCGGCCGAGCCGCAGCCGAAGCCGCGCCGCGCCTTCGAGGCTTCCTTCGACAGCGACGATGCGCGTCTCAACAGCTTCGCCCGGCGAATCCAGGCCGGGGATGCGGGCGTGGCCGTCGCGCGGCTGCAGGCGCTGGTCGACCGGCTGCAGGCGGCCTGATGGGCAGGTCGAAGCGCCGCGCGGCGCATGGGGTCTGCACCCTGCTTGTCCTGCTCGCTGCCCCGGCCGCCGCCGACCCCCGCGCCCCCGATCCGGCCGGCGAGGCGCTCGCCCTCGAGTTCATCGACGCAGCGCTGGCCGAAGGTCGGCTGGCCCATGCCGACGAGCTGATTGCCCGCGCGCGCGTCCGCGGCGACAGCCCAGAGCTGCAATTGCGCGCGGGTGAGCTTCTGGCAGCCGCCGCGCGCACCGACGAGGCGGCCGTCAAGCTCGATGCCCTCGCCAGCGTCGAGGGCGTCGGCCCCCGCGCGCGCACGGCCCGCGCCCTCCTCGACCTCAGGGCCGGGCGGCTCGAACAGGCGGAAACTGGTCTTCGCGCGGCCGTCGCGCTCGATCCCGCGCAGCCGCGTGCCTGGAACGCGCTGGGCGTGATCGCCGATCGCCGCCACGACTGGCCGGCGGCCGAGGCGGCCTATGGCCGGGCGCTGGCCCTGGCCCCGGCGCGCGCCGATGTCCTGAACAACCGTGGCTGGTCGCGGCTGCTGCAGGGCCGCCACGCCGAGGCCGAGGCCGACCTCGTGGCCGCGCTGCAGGCGGCGCCGGGCCTGCCATCTGCCCAAACCAATCTCCGCCTCGCCCGCGCGCTGCAGGGCCGCTATGCCGAGGCGTTCGCCGGCGCCTCCCGGGAGACGCTTGCGCGCGATCTCAACACCGTCGGCTTCGGGGCCCTGGCGCGCGGGGATCTCGCCATGGCCGAAACCTATTTCGCGCGCGCGATCGAGGCAAACGACCGCCACGATCGAACGGCCGAAGCCAATCTCGCCTATCTCGCGGCGATCCGCGACCAGTCCCCGCCACGCCCGTGAACCCCGCCGACCTGCTCGTCGCGGGCGCGCTGCTGTGCCTGCTTGTCGGCGCCGGCTTCGATCTTGCCCGCTTCGAGATTCCCGATACCCTCTCGATCCTGCTGCTGGTCGGGGCGGTGCTGTTCGGCCTGCTCGTCCCCGGTTTCGCCTGGGGCGCCCACGCGCTTGCCCTGCTGGCGATGTTCGCGGTCGGCCTGCTGCTGTTCGCGCTTGGCTGGATGGGTGGCGGAGACGTGAAGCTGCTGACAGCCTTTGCGGCATGGACGGGGCTGTCCGGCCTGCCGGCCTTCCTGACGGGCGTGGCACTGGCCGGTGGCGTGCTGGCCCTGGTCCTGATTGTCGCCCGGACAGGGCTGAAGGCCGCCGGCCGCGCGCCCGAGGCGATGCCCAGGCTGTTCCGTCCCGGGGCGCCCCTGCCCTACGCGGTCGCGATCGCGGCCGGCGGGCTGTTCTGGGCGGCCAGGAGCTGGCCCGTCGGCTGAACGCCCCTCAGGCCGCTTCCGCCAGCGCCGGCCTTCCGACCGACTGGGCGAGCAGCACATAGAGCTTCCCGATGTCCGACGAGAGCAGCACGGTCGCGAAGGATTCGCCGTCCGGATCCTTCAGCACGCGGCCCATCAGCGTCTCGAACTGGTCGAGGTAGCGGGCCGCCTCGCTTCGGAAGCTGTCGTCATGCTGATAGTGGCGGGCGATCTTGCGCGCGCTGTCCCGGTCGGCCAGCCGCACCGTCTGCCGGGCAAACACGCCCCGGTCACCCTTCAGATACCGGTCCCAGGCATCGGGCGACACGTCGATGTCCAGCAGCTGCGCCACATCCACCGCAGCCTCGCCCAGCCGCTCGACCAGCCGCACCGAGCGCGCCGCCAGCGTGTCGCGGGCACGCACGTCCATCCGGGTGTCCACCTCGTCCACCCGTGCCTCGGTTTCGGCAACCGTCTTCATCAGCTCGACGAGCTGGGCCGCCAGCCGCTCCGAGGCGGCCGCCGCGGTTGCCGTGGCCTTGCCGACAGCCTCTTCCAGCGAGACGATCTGCAGGCGGATCGGCGCACCGAAGGCGGCATCGGCCTTGGTCGAGGCCAATTCGTCGAGCCGGGCCTCGGCCTCGCTGACGACGGCGCCCAGCAGCGACTGGATCTCCGCCGACGTCGAATTCACCGACTGGCGCACCTGCATCACATTCTCCACCATCCGCTGCGCAGCCTGGATCGCCGTCTGCTCGGTGGTCGCATGGATGTCGCCGACCGTCGTTCGAGCCGCCTCGAAATGGCCGGCCAGCGTCTCCGCCAGCCCGACGACGGCCTGCTGGTCGCGCTCGAAGGCAGCGGCTGCATCCCGCAGCATGGCCCCCTGCGAGTCGATCCGGTCAGCGAGGGCATCGAGCTGCGCGGTGAGCGCACGGCCGCGATCGGCCAGCGCCTCCACATCGGCTGCGACCGCGGGGATCCGGGCAGAGGCTTCCGCTCCGAAGGCGTCGAGCGCCGGCAGCAGCGCTGCAACCTGCCCGTCCAGTGCCGCCACGTCGGCCCCGCGCAGCGAGACCCGCTCGGCGAGCCGGTCGAGATCGCCCAGCGCCCGATCGACCGCCTCGACCGTGCCGGCAATCTGCCCGGCAACCGCCTGCTGCAGCGTCGCAAGCCGGGTCTCGACGGCGGCCGCCGCCTCGTCCGCTGCGGCCCGCGCCTGCTGGCCGGCCTCGGCCTGGCGCGCCTGCAGCGCCAGCAGCTCGGCTTCCATCGCCTTCACGCCGTCGGACAGGCGGGCCCGCATCCGGGCCTCGGCTTCGGCCTGGGCGGAATCAAGCGCTGCAACGCGGGTCTCGAGGGCCGATGTCGAGGTGCGAAGCGCCGTCGCGAGCGTGTCGGCCGCCGCGGACTGCCGGGCCTCGAGCGAGCCGAGCTGCGATTCCAGGACCGCAACCGTCTCCGCCATCACGGCCTCCAGCGCCCGCGCCGTTTCGGCATTGCGCGCCTGCAGGGCCTGAAGCCGGGCCTCCACCCCGCCGATGCCGGCGCCGGCCTGCTCGGCAAGGCTCGCCACCAGGGCCTGGTTGTCGGCGATCTGCGCCTTCAGCTGGGCTGCCGCGCCCAGCACGACGTCGAGCCGCTGGCCGATCGCCCGCGTGCCCTCGGTTCCGAACGCGTCGATGTCGCCCATGGCCCGGGCCACGAGCGCCTCGAGCCTCGATCCCTGCTCGCCGATCCGCGCGCCCACCTGCTCGAAGGCTTCGGCCGAACGCTCCAGCACCCCGGTGACGGCGGCATCAAGCGTGTAGGCCCGGTTGGCGATCGCCTTGGTGGTCTCGGCCGAGGTCGCGCCGATGTCGTCCAGCAGCCGGCGCATGCTGGCGATGCTCTCGCCGGCCTGCGTGCCCACCTCGCGGCTGCGCTGACCCACCTCGGCCAGGGCAGAGGAGAGCCCGCTGATCTGCTCGGCCGCCCCGGCCCCGGCCTCGCGCAGCATCCGTTCCGATTCGCGCACCCTGTCCTGCAGCGCCGGCAGCTGGCCGGCCAGCCGGTCGGCTGCCTCGCCCATGTCGGTCGCCGCCAGCACCATCGTGCCGGCCGCGACCTCAAGGCCGGTGGCCGCGCTCGCAAGGCTTGTCGTCCGCCCGTTCGCCGTTTCGTTCAGCCGGTCGAGCTTGCCCAGCGCATCGTCGATGAGGCCGTCGATCCGCCCCAGCTGCACTTCCAGATCGCCAGCCAGCCGCCGGGCGGTGTCGATCCGCGCCTCGATCTCGGCGACGTCGGGCTCGCTGCTGCCCAGCGGAATGAAGGCGGCGATCAGCAGCAGCACGATGATCGGGGGAAACAGCGCGGTCGCATGCTCCGACAGAAAGCCCTGACCGGGCAGCCAGGCGGCCGCCGGCAGCAGCGCCGCACCCGCCGTCACTGCGAACCAGGCCAGCGCAACCGCGCCGAGCATCCACAGCGGCCACTGGCGCCGGGCCTCGAATCCGAAGGCGGAGCGGCTCATCGCGTTGCGCTTCCGGGTTGCCGGCTTGCGGATGTCCCCACGGCGACTCCCCTCCTGTCCACTGATCCTGTTGTCCACTATTCCTTGTCGTCCACAGACCAGTTGATACCATATCTGGTAGAGGCCGCCAGTCCCGCCGGAGTCCTGGAGGGCATCCATCCACAGCAAATTTCGCAGGGAATCCATGCCCGCCTTAACGGCACGCCGGCCCGCTTCCTGAGCAGCCGGCGCTTCCTGCGTGGCGGGGGCGGCCGGGGGCCTGGGCTGCTCCCCGGATCAGCGGGTGACGAAGCAGGGCCGGCCGGCGGCCGAGAGTTTCGCGCACAGCTCGCTCGCCTCGGCCCGATCGGCAAAAGGCCCCACCTGCAGCCGGACGAGGCCGCCCCTCGGGGCATAGAGCGGCGCCTGCCCCCTCAGCAGTGCCGCGGACTGGGCCACGACCGTCGCCCAGGCGGTCCGCGCCGCCTGCTCGGTCGCATAGGCGCCGAGCTGCACCCGCCAGCCATCCGCCGCCGGTTGGCCGGCAGCAGCCGGCGCTTGTGCCGGGCGGGCCGGCGGCCGGGCCGGGGCCGGGGCCTGCCCCTCGGCCTCGGCCTCGGCCTCGTCCTCGCTGCGGTTGTCGGCCAGCGCGACGGCGCCGGTCTCGGTCGCTGCCGGCCCGGCCGGTCGAGCGAGATCCGCCATCACGACCGCGGCCGGCCGGCCTGCCGCAAGCGCCTGGGCGGCCGCCTCGCCGCGCGCCCGCTCCTCGGGTGCCAGCCGCCCCGCCATCCGGCCGGCCTCGGTCGCGGCGGCTGCCAGCCCGCCGTCCCGCGCCTTCACCACATAGGCATAGCCCAGCGCCGGGTTGCGCGGCACGCCATCGCCCGAGAAATGCGCGACGCCCAGCACATAGGCGGCGCGCACGTCGCCCCGGTCGGCCGCGGTGCGCAGATGGCCCAGCGCCTCGGCGCGTCGCCCGCGTTGCCACAGCGCGATCCCGAGGCTGGCGGTCGCCGCCACATGGCCGCGCGTGGCCGCCCGCCGCCACAGCTCGATCGCCTGGTCCATGTCGGCGGCAACCCCGCGCCCCAGCGCATGGGCCTGGCCGAGGTGAAAGAGGGCGTCGGGATCGTTGCGCGCCGCCGGGCCCTGCCAGAGCTCGACAGCGGCCGCCGGGTCGCCCGCCCGCCACCGCGCGAGCCCTTCGGCCACCGAGGCGGCGGCGATCGTGGGCAGGGACAGGCAAAGGGCAAGCGCAACCAGCGTCAGACGCACGAGGACATCACCTCCCCGCCCTTCAGCAGCATGTCCACGCGACCGGAAACCGGCAGGCCGTCGAACGGCGTGTTGCCCGACAGGCCGGGCAGGGTGTCGGCATCGATCCGCCAGGGCGAATCGGAATCGAACAGCACGAGATCGGCCGGCGCGCCCGCCGCCAGGCTGCCGCCCGGCAGGCCGAAGCGGGCGGCCGGCGCCGCCGACAGCAGGGCCATCAGGCGCGGCAGCGGCAGCGTGCCATCGTGCACCAGCGCCAGGCCCAGCGCCAGCAGCGTGGCGGCGCCGGCCGCGCCCGGCTCCGAATCGGCGAAGGGCAGCCGCTTGTCCTCCTGCGTGCGCGGGTCGTGGCGGCTGGCCAGCATGTCGATGGTGCCATCGGCCAGGCCCTGCCGCACGGCCAGCCGGTCGGCTTCGCTGCGAAGCGGCGGCGACAGGCGCGCGAAGCTGCGCCAGCCAGCGAGCGCCAGATCGGACAGCAGCGCATAGGCCGGCGCGGTCGCCGCCGTCACATCCTGACCGGCCGCCTTGGCAGCGCGCACCAGATCGATGGCATCCGCCGTCGAGAGGCAGGCGAAATGCAGCCGCGCCCCGGCCTCCCGCGCGAGGCGCAGGTCCCGTGCCACCTGGATCGCCTCGGCCGCTGCCGGCGCGGCCGGCAGGCCCAGGCGCGTCGCCATCTCGCCCTCCGTCGCGACCGCGCCGGCGGTCAGCGCCGGGCACTCGGCATGCGCAACAACCACCAGCCCGAGCCCGGCTGCATAGCGAAGCAGGCGCAGCATCACCTGCGGGTCGGCAATCGCGCCCCGCCCCGTCGCCACGGCCACCGCGCCCGCCTCGCGCATCAGGGCCAGTTCCGCCAGTTCCCGGCCGGCAAGTTCGCGCGTGGCCGCTGCCAGCGGCCGCACCCACAGGCGCGGCTTGCCCAGCCGTTCGGCGCGCTCGATCAGCGCCGGGTCATCGAGCGGCGGCGACTGGTCCGGCATCAGCACAATGCTGGTGATGCCGCCGGCGACCGAGGCCGCGACATCGGTGCGGAAGACCCCGGAGTCGATCAGCCCGGGCGCCAGCACCCGCCCGTTCGCTTCGATCACCCGCACCGAGGCGGGCGCGGCAAGCCTCGGGCCGGTGGCAGCGATCCGCCGGTTCTCGACCAGCAGGTCGCCCCGTGTCTGGGTTGCGGCCACCGGGTCGACCAGCCGGGCATCGCGAAACAGAATCGCGGTCATGTCCGATCCTCCCGCCGCGGGCGGGTCAGCAGGTCGAGGCAGGCCATGCGGACGGCGACGCCCATTTCCACCTGCTCGGTGATGGCCGAGCGCTGGATGTCGTCGGCGACGTCGGAATCGATCTCCACCCCGCGGTTCATCGGCCCCGGATGCATCACCAGCACGTCGGGCGCGCACGCCTGAAGCCGACCGCGCGTGAGGCCGAAGGTGCGGAAATATTCGCGCGTGGACGGCACCAGCGTCCCCTCCATCCGCTCGCGCTGGAGGCGCAGCATCATCACCACGTCCGCACCCTCGAGGCCGGCGGCCATGTCGGTGAAAGGCACCAGGCCGAACCGCTCGACGGCGGGCGGCATCAGGGTGGCCGGGGCCACGGCGCGCACCCGGGCGCCAAGCGCAGTCAGCAGGTGGAAGTTCGATCGCGCCACCCGGCTGTGGGCGATGTCGCCACAGATGGCGACGGTCAGCCCCGCGATCCGGCCCTTGCGACGCCGGATCGTCAGCGCATCGAGCAGGGCCTGTGTCGGATGCTCGTGCCGGCCGTCTCCGGCGTTCAGAACGGGGCAGTCCATCTTGCTGGCGATCAGCGCGACCGCGCCCGAGCTGTCGTGCCGGATGACCAGCACGTCGGGGCGCATGGCGTTCAGCGTCAGCGCCGTGTCGAGCAGCGTCTCGCCCTTCTTGAGGCTGGACTGGCCGACCGCCAGGTTGACGACATCGGCGCCCAGCCGCTTGCCGGCGATCTCGAAGGAGAGCAGCGTGCGGGTTGACGCCTCGAAGAAGGCGTTGATCTGCGTCAGGCCCGCCAGCCGGTCATCATGCTTGCGCACCCCCCGGCCGCATTCGACCCACTGCTCGGCCTCGTCCAGCAGCAGCTCGATCTCCCACGGCTGCAGCCCCTCGATGGCGAGGAGGTCCCGGTGCGGGAAACGGGGTGCGCCTGCGGCCGCCTTCACGGCTGCGGGGTGTAGCCAGCCCCCGGGGCCCGGGCAAGCCGTGCCAGCGCCCCTTCCAGGATATGGGCGGCCGCCAGGGCATCCACCCGTTCCGCGCGCTTCGCCCGGCTGACGTCGGCGGCGATCAGCGCGCGCTGCACGGCCGAGGTCGACAGCCGCTCGTCCCACAGCAGCACCGGCAGGCCGAGCGCTGCCGCCAGGTTGCGTGCCTGCGCCCGGACGGACTGGGTGCGCGCGCTGTCGCTGCCGTCCATCGACAGCGGCAGGCCGATGACCAGCCCGACGACCGCCTCCCGCGCGACGAGACCGGCGATCGCCTCGACATCGGCGGCCGGGCGCGTGCGTCGCAGCGTCTGGCGCGCGGATGCAAACCCCCAGTCGGCGCTGGCTGTCGCCAGCCCGATCGTCTTCGTCCCGATGTCGAGCGCCAGCAGCCGCCCGCGCCCCGGCAGCGCAGCGGCGAAGACGTCGGGGTCGGTGGTCGCCCTCACGCCGGCGCGCGGGCCCGGGCCAGCGCGGCCGCCCGGGTCGCGGCGTCGGCGCGGATGTTCGCCCAGAACAGCGAATAGTCATAGGCGTGATAGTTGCCGCCGGGCAGGACGAAGCTGCCGATGTCGCGCACATTGGGCTCGATCAGGAGCAGGCCCGGGGGCGCGCAGCGCGCCCCCGTGCGGCGGGGCTGGAGCGCATTTTCCACGAGCGTGCCGAGGTTGCGATCCGGCCCGGCCGCCGCCGGCCCGCCGCTGAGCGGATTGACGCACAGCATGGCACGCTGGCCGAGCGGGCGGCCCGCGATGTCGGGCACGGCCCGGAACCCCTCGAGCGCGCGTGCCAGCTCGCCATCGGCGGCAAAACTCTGCCACGAGAGCAGGCAGCCGGTCTGGCCCGGCGCCGCGCAGGCCGGCAGGCCGGTTGCCGCGAGATCCTCGGGCAGCGCGACCGGCCAGCCGACGGCATAGGCCGCGACCAGTCGCTCCCCGAGTGCCGCCCGCCGGGCCCGCAGCAGGTGCAGCAGGTGCCGGGCGCCCTGGCTGTGGCCGGCCAGGATGACCGGCCGGTCGGCCGGCTGCGCCGCGAGAAAGACATCGAAGGCCCGCTCGACGTCGCCATAGGCCAGCGCGAGCGCCGGCGCCTGCTCGGCCGGGGGCCGGAAGAAACCGCCGAACGTCATCTGCCGGTAGCGCGGCGCCCAGATGTCGCCCACGCCGTTGAACACGCTCGCCTGCATCTTCACGAACCGGTCCAGGCGCTCGTTCGTCTCCGGATCGTCGAGCGGCGCGTTCCAGCGCGAACGGGCAAGATAGGCCGTCGGCGGCACGAAGAAGACGGCAACCGCCGGGCGCTCCGCCGCCGTCACGCCGGCCGGGGTCCATCGGCCCGGATCGTCGGCAGCGGCCCGCGCCGGATGCGCGACCCACGCACCGACATCGGCAGGATCCGGCGGCGGCGGAACGGCGCCCGCGTCGAAATCGCCCGTCGGCGCGAAGGCGGTCTCGATCAGCTCGTCCGACGCGACCCGCCACAGGATGGCCACCGCGATCACCAGAATCGTGAGAATCGCCACCACCCACAGGAACACGCGCGCCATTCAGCCCTCCCGCCTGTCGCCGGTCGCCAGCCAGCGGGCCCGGATGCCTTCGGAGGTGCCGTCCTCGCTCTCGGGCTGCCAGCCCGGCGGGCCGGCGATCCGGCCCCACAGCTCGCGTGCGGACCGCGCCCGGGCCGCCTCCCCCAGCATCGCCACCCATTCATGGATGGCCGCCCACAGCGGATTCAACGACGGCAGCGCATGGACGATGCCGTAGCGCGGACGATCGCTGTCGCGTTCGGGCTCGAACGTGCCGAACAGCTTGTCCCACACGATGAAGACACCGGCATAGTTGCGATCCAGGTAGCGGGGATTGATTGCATGGTGGACACGGTGGTGGGACGGCGTGTTCATCACGCCCTCGAACCAGCGCGGCAGCCGGCCGACCTGCTCGGTGTGGATCCAGAACTGGTAGACAAGATTGAGCCCGGCACAGAAGAAGACCATCGCCGGCGGAAAGCCGATCAGGAACAGCGGCAGGCGGAAGACGAACGACAGGCTGAAGAAGCCCGTCCACGTCTGCCGCAGCGCGGTCGTCAGATTGTAATGCTGCGAGCTGTGATGGATCACATGGCTGGCCCAGAACCAGCGCACCCGGTGCGCGGTGCGGTGGAACCAGTAATAGGCCAGGTCGTCGGCCACGAAGCACAGCGCGAAGGCCCACCAGGCCCAGGGAACGTCGAAGAAGCGGAACTGGAAGGCCCACAGGCTGATCGCCAGCACCGCGCCGCCGGTCAGGGCCCCGGCGATGGTGCTGCCGAAGCCGAGCGTCAGCGACGTGCCGGCATCGCGCCAGTCATAGCGGCCCCGCCCGCGCCGCTTCGTCAGCCACATCTCGAGGAGGATGAGAAGGACGAACGCCGGAATCGCCAGCTTCACGGGATCGGGCAGCGTCATCCCGGGCGGCCCCCGGCAGGCCCAAGCCAGGGCGGCGCGGCCACCAGCGGCAGCCGCACCCGCCGCAGGCCGGGCTCGGCAAGCGACAGCTCGAGATCGCAGCCCGCAAGCCGGGGCGACGCGTCCGGCCGCAGCCGGCGTGCGACCCAGCCGTCGGCCAATGGCAAAAGCAGGGCGAGCGAGCCGTCGAGCCCGCGCAGCACGGCCCCGCGCCCGTCGCGCGCCAGCGCCACCTCGGCCGCCCGGAAGCCCGGAAGCCGCGCTTCCGCCTCGGCCCGGGCGGTCGCCTCGTCGAGCACGGGATCGGTTCGAAAGCCGAACACCCAGGCGACCCCGATCAGCAGCAGCACACCGAGCGCCGACACCAGCGTCACGACCATCCCGGAAGCCTCGACCATCGCACGCCTTCGTGAAACCAGCCGTTCGAGTGGCGGTCCCGGCAGGACTCGAACCTGCGACCTCCGGTTTAGGAAACCGCTGCTCTATCCGGCTGAGCTACGGGACCGTCGGTCCCTCCCATGGCGCCGGCGGCGCGGCCGCACAAGCCCTCAGGCATCGGCCAGCCGCCGCGGCCGAAAGGGCAGGGGCGCGACCGGAATGCCGTCGCGGGCCAGTTCGATGGCAGCAGCAAGGGTCGCCTCGCCATAGGCCCCGCGCGTGTCCCCGTTTGCATGGCGTTCGCGCGCCACCTCGGCGAAGCGATCGCCGACATAATCGAACGTCGATTCCACCTCGGCGCGCAACGCCGCGAGACGGTCCCGGTCCTCGGCATGCCGGCCGCCAATCGCCGGCGCCATCGCGGCCTTCACGATTTCGGCACAGTCGCACAGCGGGCAGCTCACCAGCCCCCGGGCCCGCTGCTCGTCATAGGCGGCGCTCGAATCGAACCAGGCCTCGAAGCGGTGGTCGCGGCTGCACGCGAGATCATAGACGATCATGCCGGACTCTGCGTGCGCGCATCGATCACCGCCGGTTCGGGCAGCGGCCGGGCATGCCCGAGGCTCGGGATCCGCGCCCGCGTCTGCCCGACCTCCGCAAGTTCGATCGACAGCAGCGCCTCGCCGGGCTCGCGGCCCATGTCGAGCCGCACCCGCCCCCAGGGATCGACAACCAGGCTGTGGCCGAAGGTCTCGCGGCCGTCCGCGTGGTGCCCCGCCTGGGCCGCGGCCACGATGAAGCAGCCGGTCTCGATGGCGCGCGCGCGCAGCAGCACATGCCAGTGGGCCTCGCCCGTCGGCACGGTGAAGGCGGCCGGCTGGGCGATGATCTCGGCACCGGCCCGCGCCAGCGCGGCATGCAGCGCAGGAAAGCGCAGGTCGTAGCAGATCGAAAGGCCGAGCAACCCCCAGTCGTAACGCACGACCGACAGCGTCTCCCCGGCCTCGAACCCGGCGGATTCGCGGTAGCGCTGCCCGTCGGGCAGGTCGACATCGAACAGGTGGAGCTTGTCGTAGCGGGCGCGGATTGCCCCGTCGGGCCCGAGGGCGAACCCGCGGTTGACCAGGCGCTCGCGGCCGGGCTCGCGAATGGCGAGCGAGCCGATCGACACGGCAATGCCGCGCGCCCTTGCCACGTCGCGCAGCGCCGCCAGTGTCGGGTCCTGATCCTCGGTCGGCGCCGTCCGGGCCAGCCGCGCCCCGTCCCGATCGAGAAGGCCGCACATCTCGGGCGTGAAGACGATGTCCGCCCCCCGTGCCGCCAGCCGGTCGGTGGCGGCTGCCAGGGCCTGTGCGTTGACAGCCGCGTCGAGCCCCGTCCGTGTCTGGACGACCCCGATCGTCAGCATGGAGCCAGAAGCGGGTCGAGGCCGCCGGCGGCGTCCAGGGCCGCCAGATCGTCCGATCCGCCGATATGCCGGTCATCGATGAAGACCTGGGGGACGGTCGTCCGTCCGTTCGCACGCGCGATCATCTCCGCGCGGCGCGGCCCGCCCAGCGTGATGTCATATTCCACATAGGCGGCACCCTTCGACTTCAGCAGCGACTTGGCGCGGGTGCAGTAAGGGCACAGGAACTTGGTGTAGATCTCGACCTTGGCCATCGGCTCCGCCAGCTTGAAAGGTCGAGGATATGGGCATCAGGCAGTTGCTGCAACCCGCGCAAAGACCAGCACGTCCACCTGTCCTGCCCCGGCCCGGCGAAGCACGCCGGCGCAGGCCCGCGCCGTTGCCCCGCTGGTCATCACATCATCCACCAGAACCACCCGGGCGCCGGCCAGCTGCGGGCGGTCGCCCAGCGACACGTCGAACGCGCCGGCCATCTCCCGCTCGCGCCGGGCGCGGCCCATGCCGCGCGTCCGCTGCGTGGCACGCCTTCGGCGCAGCGCCGAAGGCAGAAGCGTGGCGCCGCTCAGCCGCGCCAGCTCGCGCGCCAGCAGCAGCGACTGGTTGAAGCCCCGCTCGAACAGCCGCCAGCGGTGCAGCGGCACCGGCACCAGCAGCGAATCGGGCGCCAGCAGCGGCCCGGCGGCGCGCGCCATGGCGGCGGCCATCGGCCGGGAATAGGCTTCGCGCCCGCCCTTGAACGCCAGCACCACCTGGCGTGCGGGCCCCGCATAGGCAAAGGGCGCGACCGTCCGCTCGAAGGCGGGGCGATCGTTCATGCAGCCCAGGCACTCGGCCTCGGCCGCCCAGGCGTCCGGCAGCGGCTGCGCACATCGCCGGCAGGCCGTGCCGGCAGGCGCGTGCAGGTCGGCAAAGCAGGCCGGGCACCAGCCGAGCGGAGACTGCACCTCGGCGCCGCAGGCCATGCAGGTGGGCGGCATCAGCACATCGACAAGGCCCGCCACCGCCGCCCGCGCGCCATCGACAAGCCGGTCTAGCCCCGCCATGCAACCAGCCTAGCAAGGTCGACCATGCCCGACGAGAGCCGATTCCTGCCCTTCGATCCCGCTGCCCGCCGCCGTGCCCGCGATCGGGCCGCCGGCCTGATCGCCGGCCGGGCCGAGGTGCTGGCACATCTCTGGGCCGAACTGGAGGCCCGCGCCGCGCTTCGCGGGCCGGCGCCCGAGGGTCCCCATCTGGTGATCGGCCTGCTGCATCCGCCGCCGCCGGGCACCCTGCGCCTGGACCCGTCGCCCCGGCTTGCAGCGCTGCACCAGGGCGCCGTCGCCGAGGAAGACGCCCTGCCCGCCGGCCTGCCGCCGCTGGCCCGGATGACCGCCTTCATGACCCTGCATGGAGTCAACGACCTGCCCGGCGCCCTGCTGCTGGCCCGCCGCGCCCTCCGGCCGGGCGGGCATTTCGAGGCTGTTCTTCCAGCAGGGGTCAGCCTGCTTGCCGTGCGCGCCGCCTTTCTCGAGGCGGACGAGGCAGCGGGGCGGGGTGTCCCGCCGCGAGTCGGTCCCACGGTCGATCCGGCCCAGGGCGCCGGCCTGCTGCAGCGGGCCGGCCTTGCCGACCCGGTCGCCGAGGTCGAGACACTGACGCTTCGCTACCGCAGCCTTGCCGACCTGGCCCGTGATGCCCGCGCCCATGGCGACACGGGCTGGCTTTCGGCGCGCACCCGCCATCTGACGACACCGGGCCGCTGGGCCGCGGCCGAAGCCGCCTTCGCACGCGGCAGCGGGCCGGACGGGCGCGTGCCGGTCGACGTGCAGCTTCTCTACCTGTCCGGCAAGGCCCCCTGATCGCCGGCCCAGCCGAGCCAGGGCCGGATCAGGTCGGGATGCGTGACGGGCAGGAAATGCCCCGTGCCCGCAAAGCGGCGGACCGGGGCGCCGGGGTGCATCGCGCGGATGGCGGCTTCCTCGGCCGGCTGCACGGTGCTGCCCTCGCCTGCCAGCAGCAGCGCAAACGGCAGGCGCGCAGCCCGGAAACTGTCCGCCAGCGTCGTCGACACCCCGCGAAAGGTCGCCGCCTCCCAGGCCGGCGAGCAGGCCAGCCGCACGCCGTCGCCGTCGGCGACCAGTCCGCCCTCGAGATAGCCGTCGAGCGCCTCGTCGGGCCAGCCGGCGAACACGCCCCGGCCGCGATAGGCAAGCCGCGCCGCCTCGATCGAGGGAAAGCTCGCCCGGCGCCGCGCGGCCTGATCGGCCATCCGGTTGGCCGGATGCGCTCCGCCATCGCGCGCGGCGCGCCATGCCCCCGCTTGGTCGAAGGGGATCATCGGCGGATCGATGAGCGTGACCGAGGCGGCAAGGCCCACGCACCCGACGGCCGCCTCGAACGCCGACGTCGCCCCCATGCTGTGCCCGACGAGATGCGCGGGCCCGCAGCGCAGCGCCGCAGCCAGCGCCACCAGGTCGTCGCGATAGATCCGCCAGTCCGCCGGGATCGCCGCCGGATCGGCCTCGAGCCCGGTCGCGCCATGGCCACGCGCATCGAAGGCGACCACGCGGAAGCGGGCCGTCAGTGGTGCCAGCAGCGGCAGATAGGCCCGCGCGCACATGCCCGTTGCGTGCGCGAACAGCAGCAGCGGGCCCTCGCCTCCCGCCAGGGTGAAGATGCGGCCCCCCGGCACCGCGATGTGGGCGGCTTCGAACGGCTTCATGCCGGCGCGGATGCCAGCACGGATGCCAGCGGTCGCCGATCAGGCAAGCAGGACATGCGCGGCCTCCGCATGCCAGCCGATCCACACATCCTCGTCCCAGGTGAAATCCTCCTGGTCCCAGCGGGTCAGGTTCGGCCGGATCACCCGGATCCGCTTGCCCGCCGCGCCGCCGGGGGGCGGCTCCAGCCGGACATCATAGACCGATTCCGACCCCAGATAGGCGATGTCGAGGATCCGGCCCGGCACGACATTGTAGCCGGCCGGCGTTCCCTCCATCGTCGGTGGTCCCTCGCCGGTCAGCCGCTTGTGCAGCTCCACCTTCTCGGGCCGAAGCGCCAGCCAGATCTGGACCGTGCCCGACGCACCCGTGCCATGGTCGAGCCATGCCTTGATTCCCAGTTCGGGCAGATCGATGAGGGCGTGGTCGCTTTCGTCCGCCTCCACCCGGCCCTCGAACAGGTTCACGCTGCCGATGAAGTCGGCGACCAGCCGCGAGGCCGGAAACTCGTAGAGGTCGGCGGGCGTTGCCACCTGCATCAGCGAGCCCTTGTGCATGACGGCGCAGCGCGTCGCCAGCGCCAGCGCCTCGTCCTGGTCGTGGGTCACCATGACGAAGGTGATCCCCAGCCTGTCCTGCAGCGCCGACATCTCGAAGCGGAGCTCCTCGCGCAGCTTGGCATCGAGCGCCGACAGCGGCTCGTCGAGCAGCAGCACGCGCGGCCGCTTCACGATCGCCCGCGCCAGCGCGACCCGCTGGCGCTGCCCGCCCGACAGCTGGTCGGGCATGCGCTCCCCATAGCCCCCCAGCTGCACCATCTGCAGCGCGGCCTCGGCGCGCGCCCGCCGCTCTGCAGCGGGAACGCCCTCCATCCTGAGGCCATAGTCGATGTTCCGCATGACCGAGAGGTGGGGGAAGACGGCATAGCTCTGGAACACCATGTTGACCGGCCGGCGGTTGGGCGGGGCGCGGGTGATGTCCTCGCCGTCGATCAGGATCCGGCCCGATGTCGGCGTCTCGAAGCCGGCCAGCATCCTGAGCAGCGTGGTCTTGCCGCAGCCCGACGGCCCCAGCAGCGCGAAGAACTCGCCCTCCTCGATCGTCAGCGACACATTGTCCACCGCGACCACCGGCCCGAAACGCTTGGTGATGCGGTCGAATTCGATGATGGTCCGTTTCGGCATCGTCATCGGCGGGCCATCTCCCGTTCGGCGCGGGCCTGCAGCCGGAGCGCGAGGAAGGTGAGGATCACGGTGAAGAGCAGCAGCAGGGTGGAGATGGCGTTCACCTTGGGCGTCACCGAGAATCGAACCATCGAATAGACCTTGACCGGGAACGTCACCGTATCCGGCCCGGCGGTGAAGAAGGTGATGACGAAATCGTCGAGCGACAGGGTGAAGGCGAGCAGCGCGCCGGCCAGCAGCGCCGGCCGCAGATGCGGGATCACCACGTCCCACAGGGCCTGCCACTGGCTGGCGCCCAGGTCGCGCGCGGCCTCCTCCTGCGCGCGGTCGAAGCTCGACAGCCGCGCCCGCACGACGACGGCCACGAAGGGAAAGCTGAAGGCAACATGCGCGATCACGATGGCGCCGAGGTTCAGCGGCCAGGGAAGGCCCATCGGCCAGGGCAGGATTCGCGCGAAGAAGATCAGGAAGGCAACGCCCAGGCAGATCTCGGGCACGACGATCGGCAGGGCGAAGGCCCCTTCCATCAGCGACCGGCCACCGAAGCGGAATCGCCACAGCGCGATCGCCGCCAGCGTTCCGATCACCAGGCTGATGATCGTCGAGAACAGCGCGATGGTCAGCGAGTTCAGCAGCGCCTGGACCAGCTCGGCGTCGCGGAAGACGGCGGCATACCAGTCGAGCGTGAAGCCCTTCCACTGGGTCGTGCGCCGGCTGTCGTTGAAGCTCATCAGCACCAGGACAGCGAGCGGCAGGTACAGGAACAGGCCCACAAGCGTCAGCCAGATGCGAAGCGGCCAGCTCCGCGCATAGTCCAGCAGGCCGCGCGGCTCTCTCATTCCGCTGGCCGCCGCCGGCGGAACAGGGCATTGGCCGCCAGCCCGAACAGCGTCAGATAGACGAGGACGAAGGCAAGCGCGGCGCCGAACGGCCAGTCGTTCGCCCGCTTGAACTGCCGCTCGATCACATTGGCGATCATCTGGCTGTCGGGACCGCCCAGCAGGTCGGCGGCAAGATAGCTGCCGAGCACCGGGATGAAGGTCAGCAGGATGCCCGACGCCACGCCCGGCGCCGCCAGCGGTACAACGATGTTGCGGATCGTCCGCAGGTGCCCGGCGCCCAGATCGAGGCTCGCCTCCAGCAGCGAGCGGTCCAGCCGGTCGAGCGCGGCATAGAGCGGCAGCACCATGAAGGGCAGGTGCACATAGACGAGGCCGACGAGCACCGCGAAATTGGTGTTCATCATCTGGATGGGCTCGAAGCCGGCCCAGCCGAATGCCGCCTCCAGCCCCCTGTTGATGAACCCCTCGTCGCGCAGCAGGGCGATGAGGGCATAGGTGCGGATGAGGAGGTTGGTCCAGAAGGGCAGCATCACGCCGATCAGCAGCCAGGTCTTGAGCGTCGGCGCGGCAAAGCTGATGGCCAGGGCGACGGGAAAGCCGACGATCAGGCAGATGAGCGTGGCAAGCGCCGCAAAGGCAAGCGATTTGGCGAAGATGCCGATGTAGATGGGCTCCAGCGCCCGGGCATAGTTGGCAAAGGTGCCCGAAATCTCGATGTCGGCCACCCCCACATTGCTGCCGAAGCTGTAGGCGAACACGACGGCCATCGGCACCGCGAAGAACAGCAGGTACCAGGCCAGCGGCGGGCCCAGCAGGCCCGCGAACCCCGCCTTGGCGCGGCGCCAGTCGATGCCCTGCTGCACCCCGCCTGCCGTGCGCTCAGGCAGCGCGCACGCGGGTCATGGCGTCCTCGAACATCCGCTGCTGGTCGGGCCCCTCGTAGCGGCCCCATTCGCTCGCCTCGAACCCGGCACCGGCGGGAAAGACGATGGGGTTCGAACGATAGTCATCCGGCATCAGCGCCTTGGCCGCGGCATTGGGCGAGGGATAGAGGATCGTCTCGATGATGTGCCTGCCGGCCTCGGCATCCAGCAGGAAGTTGATGAACTGGTGGGCCAGCTCGGGCCGCGGGGCGCCCCTGGGGATCGCCAGCATGTCGGCGTTGAACAGCGATCCTTCCTTCGGGATGACGAAACCGATGTCCGGATCCTCGCGCGCCACCTGCGCGATGTCGCCGTTGAACTCCATCACCAGATCGACATCACCCGACAGCAGCAGGTCCTGGCCATTGTCCTCGTGGAAGGCCTTGATGAAGGGCTTCTGCCGGATCAGCATCGCTTCCACCTGCTTCACCACCTCGGGCGTCACGCCATTGAGCGAGTGGCCCAGATAGCGCGCCCCCAGGCGGAACAGGTCGGCTGCCTCCGACAGCAGCGCGATCCGGTTCTTGTAGAGATCGCTGTCATACAGCCACCGCCAGCTGTCCGGCACGCCGTTCACCCGGCTCTTGCGATAGCCGATCCCGGTCAGCAGCCAGGTGTAGGGCACCGAATGGCGCGGCGCCGGGTCGAAGTCGCCCTCGCGGAACTCGGGCGCGATATTGGCGAAATTGGGGATGAGCGCGAAGTCCAGCGGCATCAGCATGTCCGCCTCGCGCATGCGGGTGACGAACTCGTTCGATGGCACGATCACGTCATAGCCCGGGTTGCCGCCGCGCAGCTTCGCGAACAGCTCGTCGTTGGTGGCGAAATAGCTGGTCTGCACGCGGATTCCGGTCGTGGTGCGGAAGTCCTCGAGGGTGGTTTCGCCGATGTAGGTATCCCAGGTGTAGAAGTTGATTCGGTCGCCGGTGCCATCGCCCTCCTTGCCGCCGCCGCAGGCGCCCAGCGTGAGCCCGATCCCGGCCGCCCCGAGCCCGGCGAGAAGCCCCCGGCGGGACAGGCCCGGTGCGCGGCGAATAGGTTGAGGCATCGGCCGATCTCCCCCCGGACAAGGCGCGCAGCGCGCCTCCTGGTGGTTAGACCAGCACCGGCCCGAGGTTAAGCCTGTTTCGCGTCGCGGGCCGGCAGCAAGGCCAGCGTCAGTCGCGCCGGCGGGACGGGGCCGGATCGGCGCTGCCCTGCTCCACCAGGTCGCGCAGCACCGCGTCATTGAGGTCGCCGGGCTCTGCCAGCATGTCGGCCACGCGGATCTGCCCGCCGCGATCGCGCGCCGCCAGCACCGAGAAGCCGGCCGACAGCAGGCTTTCCACATTGGCATCGCGCGCCACGCGCGTCGGCCCGCCCAGCACCACGGCGATCAGCCGGCGCCCGTCGCGCACGGCCGAGGCGGCGAGCGTGAAGCCGGCCGCATTGGTGAAGCCGGTCTTGATGCCGTCCACGCCGGGCGTCGTCCGCAGCAGATGGTTGTGATTGGGCATCACCCGGTTGCCGAAGGTGAACTGCTGCTGCTGGAAATAGCTGTAATATTGGGGGAAATCCCGGATCATCGCGCGCGAGAGAACATAGATGTCGCGCGCCGTCGTCACCTGCCGGCTGTCCGGCAGGCCATGCGGGTTGACGAAGCGCGAACTCGTCATGCCAAGCTGCCGGGCGCGCGCCGTCATCAGGCGCGCAAACTCCGCCTCCGAACCCGCGACATGCTCCGCCAGCGCCACGGACACATCGTTGGCCGATTTCGTCGCCAGGCTCCGGATCGCCTGGTCGACCGTCAGACTCTCGCCCGCCTTCAGCCCCAGCTTGGACGGGCGCTGGCTCGCAGCATAGCGGCTCATCACCACCCGGTCGTCGAGCCGGATCGTCCCCGCCGCCAGTCGCTCGAACACCATGTACAGCGTCATCACCTTGGTGATGGAGGCCGGAAACCGCTCGGTATCGGCGCGGCGCGCATAGAGGATCTCGCCGCTGTCCGCGTCCGCCAGGAACGCCGCATAGCGCGGCTGCTCCAGCAGGCTTGCCGCCAGGGCCGGCGTCGCCGCGCCGGCAGCCGCCAGGCCGACAAGCACGGAACAACCGAAACGACGAATGCGGTTCATGCCAAGTCCTTGTAGCAAGACACGGACTCGCTGGCTAGGCCGATCGCCTCGCTTCGCCTATGAAGCGGGCATGTCCCTCGATGGACCGATTCCGGACTGGCGCGTCGAACCGGGCCTCCTGCCCTATCCCCGGGCGCTTGCGCAGATGGAGGCCCGCGTCGACGCCATCGCGGCCGGAAACGCGCCGGAGTGCATCTGGCTCGTCGAGCATCCGCCGGTCATCACCGCCGGCACCCGGGGCGATCCTGCCGACGTCCGCCACCCGGGCCGCTTTCCCGTGGTCACGACCGGGCGTGGCGGGCAGCTCACCTATCACGGCCCCGGCCAGCGCGTGGTCTATGCCATGCTGGACCTCGGCGTGCGCGGCCGCGACGTGCGCCGCCTCGTCCGCGGGCTGGAGGGGTGGGCGATCGCGGCCCTGTCGCGCCTCGGGATCGAGGCCTTCACCAGCCCGGCCGGGACCGGCATCTGGGTCCTGCGGGACGGGCAGGAGGCCAAGATCGGCGCCATCGGCATCCGCGTCCGGCGCTGGGTCAGCTTCCACGGCCTGGCGATCAATGTCTCGACCGACCTCGAACATTTCGAGGCGATCGTGCCGTGCGGCATCGCCGACCGCGGTGTCGCCCGGGTCCGCGACTTCCGGCCGGACTGCACGCTGGCCGACCTCGACCTTGCACTCCGGCAGGGCCTGCCGGCCTTTCTGGGCAGCCTGCCGAGCCCCGGAGCCGGCGGTACGATGTTGCTTGAGGGGGCCGGCGAATGCCGCTAGGTTCCCGTCCGGTTCGGGGGTCGGTTGGACGCTGCGGGCTCCGGAACGCCCACAACAATCAGGAGTCAGACATGGGTGCAGGTCTTGAGAAGCTGAAGGTCGCCGGCCTCGTTGCAGGCACCGCCCTGTTCCTTGCCGCATGCGGCGGCAACAAGCCGGCCGAGGAAGCGGCGCCGGCCGAAACGGAGATGATGACGGAAGACGCCATGGCGGCCGACATGGCGCCGATGGATGCCGCGCCGGTCGACCCGATGGCGCCACCGGCCGATCCGATGGCCGCGCCGGCCGATCCGATGGCGCCGGCCGATACGGCCGCCGCGCCGGAAACGGCCCCGGCCCAGTAACGAACAGCTCGTGCCGGCAGTGTGCCGGCCCGGTTCGGGAAAGGCCGCCGCCATCGGCGGCCTTTCTTTTCCAGACGAATCGAGGAGGGAGATGATGAGCCTGAACGAGATTACCCAGGGCATGTCCGAGCGCGTGGCCGCAAACGGCGCCATTGCCGGCAAGGTCGTGACCTTCGATTTCGGCGATGACGGGGTCATCCGCATCGACGGCACGGCGGAGCCCGCCACCGTCAGCAACGAGAATGGCGATTCCGACTGCCGCGTGAAGGTCTCGATGGCGGATTTCCGGGAGATCGCCGCCGGCCGCCAGAACGCGCAGATGGCCTTCATGATGGGCAAGCTCAAGGTCGAGGGCGACATGGGGATCGCCCTGCAGCTGGGCAAGATTCTCGGCTGATGTCCACCGGACGGACGCCGGGACCGCTCGCCCGCGCGGTGGCCGGCGCCCTTGTTCTTTCCTGGGGTGCCGGCGCCGTCGCGCAGGCACCCCAGGGCCTGACGGGCCTCAACGCACGGGAGTCGCGTGCGGAAGCGATCTGGGCCATGCGGGCCGGCCTCAACGTGGCCGCGCTGCAGTGCCAGTTCTCGCCCTTCCTGGCGACCGTTCCCACCTACAATGCCCTGCTTCGTCACCACAGTGACGAGATGGCGGATGCCTTCAAGGCGATGACCGGCTATTTCGTGCGCCAGCAGGGGCCCAGAACCGGTCAGCGCGCCTTCGACACCTATGCGACCAGAACCAACCAGAGCTGGTCGACCTTCGACGCCCAGGTCCGCTTCTGCAACGCGGCCGCACTGGTCGGGCGCCGGGCGCTGTCGGTTCCGAAGGGGTCGTTCGGCGATTTCGCCAAGGCCGAACTCCCCGGCTTCCGGCAGAGCGTGCTTGCGCCGGCCGAACCGCCCTCCCTGGCACCACGGCTGGAATTCGTTTCGGTCCCCGAGTTCAGGGATCCCTGCCCGGGCCGCCCTCTCAGCCGCTGCCGCTGACCGGGCTCGCCCTCCCGCCCGGGCGTTCGGCCATCCGGCCGCAGGTTCCAGGCTTCCGGTCCGGCTGACCGCTCGACGACGCGACCGCACCGCCAAAAATAAAGCCCGCCGCTCCCGGACGGAGCGGCGGGCCTTCTGCAACGGGTCCGGCGGGCCAGGGCCCGCCGGACCTTGTCATTACATCGGCGGCTGGCCGAAGATGATTTCGGCGCGCCGGTTCTGCGGCTCGCGCACGCCCAGCGGCGTGTCGACCAGCAGTCGGCTGAAACCGAAGCCGCGCGTCGTCATCTGGCTCTCGGGGATGCCCCTGCCGGCCATGTAGTTCTTGACCGCATTGGCACGGCGCTCCGAAAGGCGCTGGTTGTAGGCCGCCGGACCCGAGGTATCGGTGTGACCGTCGATCACCACCGACGACTGGCCGGTCTGCATATAGGCCTCGGCCGCACGATCGAGGATCGCAGCCGCTTCCGGCGTGATGTCCGCCCGATCCCAGTCGAAGAAGACCAGGAATGGTCCGGGCACCACGGGCGCCGGCGGCGGCGGGGGCGGCGGGGGCGGCGGGGGCGGCGGGGGCGGCGGCGGCGGCGGCGGCGCCTCCGGCTCGAACAGGTTGAAGCTCACGCCCGCCAGGATGCTGTGGCTGCGGTAGCGACCCGACAGGTCGTTGCCCACCACGTCCCGGAAATCGACATCCTCGACGTTGAAGAAGCGGTACTTCAGGTTGAGGTCGACCTTGGGCGACACCGCATAGCGCAGGCCGGCAAGGATCTGCCAGGCAACACCGGTATCGCTGTCGTCGAGGAACTCGGCGCCGTCGCCTGCCCACGACCAGTTGCTGGCCCTGGTCCGAGCGATGCCGACACCGCCGCCCACGAAGCCGCCGAAGGGCGAATCGTCGTTGGCGCCGAAGTCGAACATGCCGTTCAGCATGAAGGAGAGGACGCGCATCTTGCCGTCCGGTCCGCTGTAGAGGCCACCGCCCGGTGAACCGGTCTGGCCGCTCCACAGCCGCATCGGCGGCAGGCCGGCACGAACCTGCAGGTCGTTCAGGCCGGCCTGCTTGTAGGCCACCTCGAATTCGGCCCGGAAGGCGCCGAAGTCATAGCCGAGCGTTCCGCCGATGTCCCAGCCCGTGTCGTAGGACGGGCGCAGCGCGTTCGACACGCCGACACCGGTCGGCGATGTCAGGTCGAAATTCTGCTTCTCGGCAATCATCGCACCGACGTCGAGCCCGATATACCAGGCCTTGTCGCGCGCGTGTGCGGCGCCTGCCAGCACCGTGGTCGCGAGTGCGACCGCAACGGCGAACTTCCCCATGATGATCCCCTTCTTCGTAATAGCGCACAAAGGCAGGCGCATCTAACCGAGCGACCAGTTCGATAGCAAGGGGTCGATTCACCAAAACTGTGTTAAGACTGCAACATCTTGGCTGGCAACGACATGTGCCTGTTCTCCCGCCTCAGGCCGACAGGACACCCAGGGACACGAGCCGGCCCAGCAGCGCGGACAGGGCCGCACGCGCCTCGGCATCGACCGTCGTGCCGCCCGCCGGCGGTGCGACGGCGGGTGCCGGCAGGCCGGCCAGGCCGTCGGTCGCATAGCCGGCCGCCGTCCGCCGCACCTGCCGCCCCTCGTCGAGGATCCACAGCGGCGCGCCCTCCGGCAGCGGATGGAACCGCCAGCCCCCTGCCGACCAGCAGGCGAGCCGGTCTGCCTGCCCCGTCCAGGCGCCCCCGGCACCGGCCGGCACGAGCCAGCAGGCCCCGTCGGATGGCTCGGACGGCGGCACGGCGAGTGTGCGCGACACGGCAACCGCGTGGACCAGCCGGTCGAGCGCCAGAAGCCCCTCGTTCATGGTGATGTCCTTCTGCCCCTGCCCCGGGATCAGCAGGGGCAGGTCGAAGCGTGCCGTCCGTTCCATCATCGGGTCGTCTCCTCGTCCCAGTCAGATCGCAACCGTCGCCGTCCGCCTCACCTCGGCCGGCCCCGGGCCCAGCGCCTCCACCTCGATCAGCCCCGCCGGTGCCGGGCCGCCGAACAGCGCGGCCTGCTCGGCCGCCGTCACCGTCACCGCACCCGTCGAGGACAGGCGCTCCAGCCGGACGGTCCCCGCGACCCGAAGACGGAACAGGCAGGCCGGCATGTCCGGCTCGGGCCCGTCCCACGCCAGCGCAGACCGGCCGCGGGCAATCCAGCGCACGCCAAGCGACCCGTCGGCTGCCCGCCAGGCCCGCAGATGCGCCGGTGCCAGCGGGGCGAGGCCGGCCCCCGTCACGGTCCACGCCGCGGCCGTTCCGCCGGGCGGATCGCCGGGCCCCTCGGCCAGCAGTATCAGCCCGGCGCCCACGGCATCGGGCGCCACCGGCCGCCGCACGGTCGCGGCCACCGCCACTGCCCGCGCACCCGCCGGCGCACCCGCCGGCGCCGTCCCGAAACAGCCGCGCAGCAGCCCCCGCAGCCGCATCCGCCCCGCGGACAGCATCGTCGCCTCGCGGAACTGCACCAGCTCGGCTCCCACCAGCAGCAGGTTGGCCCCGGCCAGCACATCGGCCGGGCTCCGGCTCTCGAACAGCGGGTCCGCAAGCCCGTCCACCGCAAGCTCGATCCCGGCGCGCTCGTCCCAGATGCCGACGGGTCCCGGCGCAAGCGGCGCCAGGAGGTCACCCGCCGGCACCGGTCTGTCCGCGATACCCAGGGGCAGCAGCTCGCCGGCCCTCAGCTCCAGGATGTCAGCCCCCCGCCAGCCGGCGCCGCCGCTCGCGACGACCCACAGGGCGGCCGCACCGCCATCCGGCGGGATGGGCGGCTCGAAAAGATCGAAGCGGGTCGGCCCCGCCGGCCTGACCGGCTGCGCCAGCGCCCGCCCGGGGTCTCCATCGCCCCCGGCGGGTCCCTCGCGCGCAAGCCGCATGAGCCGCAGCCTGACTCCCTCGGAGGTCACGTCCTTGGCCAGGATCCGCCACGGTCCCTCCGGCGCCCCGCTCCCCGGTGCGAACACCACCCGGTCGCCCGGAAACAGCCCGAGCCCGGCATAGGCCAGCTGCACCTCGACCGTGTCCGCCGAGGCCTCCGCCCCGCGCAGCAGGCGGGCTGCGATCGCCTGTGCCTCCTCGGCGGTCGCCACCAGCGGCGCCACCAGTCCGGCCGCCGGACCCGACCGGTTTCGAAGCAGCATCTGCCTGCCGGCCTGGTAATCCCGGGCGGGGTCGAGATAGGCGATCTCGAATGTCGACGGCTGCTCGCCAGCCGCCGTCCGGCGCTGTCCGCCGGCCTTGCGCGCAGGCAGGGCAAGCGCCGGCGCGGCGCCACGCCAGCGCGGCTCGCCCGCCGGCTGCGCCGGCTCCACGCCGGCCACGCGCGCCAGCATCGCCAGATCGTCGCCGAGGCGCCCGGCACCCGCGACATAGCCGGTCGCGGTGCCCTCGCCCGGCTCGACAGGCATGGCATCCGCCAGGCTCCGCAGCCAGTCGGAGGCCGTGCCCGCCTCGCCCACCACCTCGAACGACAGGGCGGGAATTCGATTGCCATAGTCGCCCAGCGCAAGGCCCTCGAACACCACATAGGCAAGCCCGCGATACCCCGGCGCGCGGCCTGGCCCCTCGGCCGCGGCGATCAGCGGGTCGGGGTCGCCACGACCCGTGCCATCGTGCACCCGCATCACCGTCGGCACCGCAAACAGCCCCTCGGCCGAGCGGATCTCCCGCCCGTCGGCCCAGATCCGCCGCACCTCGCGCACTGGCCCGGCCGACAGGGCTATGGCCAGGTTCATGGCCCCGGCGCGTCGCCCGCTTCCCTTGCGACCGGCCGTGCGCATCGGCTCGGCCCAGATCAGCAGGCCCGCGACCCGCACCGTACCGAACAGCCTCGGCACCACCTCGCCATAGGCCGAGCGCATCATCAGCGGTTCGGCAGGCTGCCCCGGGCGGCGGCCGAACAGCGTGCGGTCGACAATGCCGCCGGCCATCGCGCCCACGGCCGCGCCCAGCGGCCCGCCCAGCGCCTGACCGACGGTCGAGAACAGCACGGTCGCCATCAATCGTCTCCCGGTTCGCGGCCGCCCAGGGGCAGCCGCCAGGCCGACAGCCAGCCCTCGCCGGCCACCATCGGCCGTTCCACCACCCGTCCCAGCCCCGCATGTGCCTCGACCACCCCGTCGCCGGTCGCGATGGCCAGGTGCACCTGCGCCACGGCCGGCCGCGCGAGCAGCACGTCGCCCGGCGCCGCCACCTCGACTCGCCGGGCACTGGCCGACCGCAGCTGCATCTCGGCCTCGGCCAGCGCGATCCCCCGCAGCGCCGGCGCAGGCACGGGTCCCCGGATCCGCACGCCGGCGCGTTCGCACGCCAGCAGGACGAGGCCGAGGCAGTCGACTCCCGCCACGCCGCGCCCCTGCGCCCGGAAAGGCGTGCCCAGCAGGCCGCGCGCCGCCGCCAGGATCGCCGCTCCGGCCGGCACACCCCCGCCGGCGTCAGGGCTCGCCATGCCGCATCAGCGCATCGCTGCCCGGCACATGCGGCTCGCCGTCGAAGGCAGCAGCGTTCCCGAACCGGGCCGAGCAGGTCGCAAAGCGCCGGTCGCAGCCCTCCCACAGCCAGATCCGGTCGCCGGCCGACACGCCGTCCGGCAGCGGATCCTCCAGCAGCACCTCGTCGGCCACCAGATGCACGACTTGCCGGTCGATGCCCGCCATCCGCCCTGTCAGCAGCCGCAGCCGCCCCTGCGCGAACCGGGCCGGGTCGGCGGGCGGTTCGGCCAGCTGAAGGCGATTGCCGAAGGCCGCCGCCACCGTGCCGGCATGCCGCCGTCCGGCCATGTCCACGCCACAGCGCGCATCGCCCAGCCGCGCCCGGCACAGCGGCGACAGCCGGGTCGGGCCGCGGGCGAGAAGCTGCGCCATCTCCGGTACCAGCTCGGCCTCGAACCCGATTCCGTCCAGCGCCTGCGTCACGTCGCCGATCCGCCCCACCGCCAGCCGCAGCTGCCCGGCCCCCGGATCGCGCCAGTCGCACACCGACAGCTCAACCCGCGCATCCGCCCAGCGCCCGGCCGCGAGATCCGCCGACTTCAGAAGCCCGCCCCCCAGGGCGCCCTGCACCGCCAGCCCGTCCGTCTCCGGCGCTTCCGAAAGCCGGATGGCAGAAGGCGTGATCCCCGGCCGCGCCGCATGGCGCACCCCGTCGATCGTCAGCGCCCGGTCGTGGCTGGTCAGGCCCACCACCACGCCGTCGGCCCGCCTCAGCGTCCAGTTCCAGGCCAGCGTCACCAGCTCGCCCGACAGGCGTTCGGCCAGCGCCGCGCTCATGCCGCGGCTCCGTCGTCGCGCACCTCGACCAGCGGCGCCGAAACCGGCTCGCCTGCCCGGAACCCCCGGATGGACACGTCCAGCCGGTCGGTCGCGAAGCGAACCGGCACGTCGAAGGCAAAGCCTGCCGTCACCTCGGCGCCCAGGGGCGGCGGGGCATCGAACCGGACGATGCCGCCCGCCAGCAGCGCCCAGCCCCCCGCCTGGGCCACGCCGTCCACGGCCACCAGAACCGATCCGGCAACCGGGCGGGTGATCCGCCGCACCTCGGCGTCGGCGCCCTCGCCATAGCGCTTGACCAGCGGGAAGGAGAGGGTGTGCCCGTCCCCCGTCCCGATCAGCTGGTCGCCGGCTGCCGGCGTCCGGCCCGGCGGCGCGGTCGACCAGTCCATGGGATCCCGGAAGCGGAAGGCAAAGGCCTGCCCGCGCCGCGCCCGGAAGAAGGCGACCAGCCGCTCGAGGTCGGCGTCGGAGCGTACCCCGATCCCGGCCTCGTATCGCAGCCGGCCCTGCGCCCACTGGCTGTTGCGCTGCTCATGGCCCGAGGCCAGCTCGACCACGTCGGTCGCGAATTCCGGCCCGCCCACGGCCTCGAACCCGAGGTCGAGCGGAAAGGCGACGTCGTGGAACCCTGCCATGCCATCCTCCTCCTCGCAGCCGTCCAGCGCCACGAAGCCGTCGCGCGCAACCTGCGGCCAGGCCCAGAAAAACACGTCGGAAACCCCGCGCGCCCGCGCTGCCCGGGCGGCGGCCTCGATCCGCGGCCAGTGCAGGGCCGCATCCGCCGCCGCCAGCACGAAGCCCGCCAGATAGTGCTGCTGCCCGACCGGATAGCCCAGCGTCTGCGCCACCGCCGTCCGCCCGCGCGCCAGGCCGGCCTCGTCACCGGCCGTCACGAAGCTGTAGTCCTCCAGCTGCAGCACGTCGAAGGCAGGTGATGCCCATCCGGCCGGCATGTTTGCGCGCCGCAGCTCGGGCGACAGCGCATCCAGCACCTGCGGCGCATAGAAGAGCAGGTGGCTCACCACCGCTCCGCCCGCGCCCGACGCAGCGGCCGCCACCAGTGCCCCGGTCGACTCCGCAAGGCGAGCCCCCAGCCAGTCGAGGAAGGCGATCTCGGCTGCGCTTCGCAGGCCGCGAACGTCCGCCATCACCGGCGGCGCGGCACCCTGCTCGGATGTCCACCGGGCCACGGTCGCCGCATCGTAGAAGCAGGGCGCGCCATCGGGCCCCACCCACCACCAGGGTTCGCCGACCTGGAAGCGCACCGGCCCGCCGGCGGCGGCTGCAAGCCCCGCGAACTCGGCAGCCGCCGCCTGCAGCCAGGCCATGGCCGGCGCCGAGCAGGGCGACAGCAGCGTCGAGGGCGGCACCCAGCCGGTCAGCGCCCGCGCGCCCGTCGCATCCCGCTGCGCCCAGTCGGCCGGTGCCATGGCGTCGAACAGCTCGTAGCTCAGCGACAGGATCGCCTCGAACCCGGCCGCGGTCAGCGCCGCCAGCAGCGACGCATGCCAGGCCCGCGCCGACGCGCACAGCCCGCCCGCCACCTCGAACCGACCGCCCACCGCCGCCAGCCGTGGAAAGTGGCTCATGCCGACATAATGGATGACCCGCCCGCGATAGCCCATCGCCAGCCACTGCTCGACAAGCCGCTCGGGCACCTGATTGTAGCTGTCGTCATAGCCCGAGGCGATCCCCAGCCCATGCTCGGGCAGGAAGGCATCGCCGATCGCGATCGTCGAACCGCGGCCCTCCGCCCGGATATTGTCCAGCTCGACGAAGGTGGTCACCGGCGCGGGCAGCGGCGCGCCGCTGCCGTCATAGCCCATCGGCACCAGCGAGATGAACATGCGGTCGATGTCGCCCGTGAAGATCGCCGGCCCGCCCGGCGCGAACCCCGGGCGCAGATCGTCGAAGTCCAGCAGGATCCGCGCTGCGCCCGGCGTGCCGGTGGCGCTGTTCCACAGCCGCACATACCAGGTCTGCGCGACGCCGGCCTCGTCCCGGCCCTCCACCGTCAGCACCGGCCCGAACAGCGCATCCAGCGGCACCAGCCCCGGGCCGGACACCCAGTCGAAGGCGAGGCGGACACCGCGATAGTCCCGGCTCGTCGCATAGGCGAGCAGGGGATGCGACCAGCGGTCGATGCTGTCCCAGATCAGCCCGGCCAGATCAGCGCGCGTCAGAAAGTCCAGATCGACCCGCAGCCGGCGCGGCCCCGGCGCCGTGGCCGCCGCCATCATCGGTCGCGGGAAGTCGACCGTCCACAGCCTGGGATCGAAGCGCTTCACCCAGCCCGTCCGTGCCCGCGTCCCGCGCCCCGCCAGATAGGCCGCCACCTCAGAACTCCATCTGCCCGAGCGCACGCTTCAGCTCGCCGGCAAGCTGCCGGCCGGTGGCGGCGAGGTGCCGCCGGTTGCCCGCGGCGCCCTCGGCAACCGTGACCCGCACGTTCACCGTCCGCGCGCCGCCGCCCGTCTCCACCCGGCCGGCGGCTGTGGGGACGAACAGTTCGGGCCCCCGCTCGCCCACCCAGTAGGGCCGGCCGGGCGCAACCGGGCCGCCCGTCGCCCGGCCGGGCGCCCCCATCAGCCCCGCCGCCAGCGCCGAGCCCAGGCCCGCAAGTCCGCCGCCGGCCCCGCCCTCCAGCCTGAGGGCAGCGGCCGCCACCTCGCCGAGCGCGCGTGCAGCGCCGCGGGCCAGCGCCTCGAACTCCAGCCGGCCGGTGCGCGCGGCCCGCGCCAGCGCCTGCTCGATTCCCCGTCCGGCCGCATCGGCGCCGGCGGACAGGCCGTCCACCAGCGTCGCGCGCATCGCCTCGATGTCGCGCTGGAAGCCGCGCGTGTCGGCAGCCACCCTCAGCGACAGGGCCTCGAAGTCATCGGTCATGGTCGATCCGTTCCATCATCCGTTTGAGGTCCACGCGGGAGGCGGGGGAGACGAGGGAGCCAGGGGTCACGCCGCCGGCCGCCCCGCCCGGGTCCGGGTCCGCCAGCGCCAGCCACAGGTCGCCCGGCGTCGCCCGCCAGAAGGCCTCCGGGCTCCAGCCCAGCCGCCCGGTGGCGACAGCGGCCGACACCCGCGCGACCGCCGCAAAGGTCTGGCTCATGGCCGCTGGAAGGCGGCCGACAGGATCGCCCGATAGGCCGGCAGCGCAGCCGATGGCCCGGCCGCCAGCAGCGCCTCCCCAAAGGCCTCGCGCGTGTCCGCCGGCTCCACCGTGCAATGCCACAACAGGGCCGCCATGTCGGACAGGCGCACGTCGCCCGCGCCAGCCCGCGCCAGCAGGGCGAACAGGCTGCCCACCTCGGCCTCGGCCGCCACCAGGGCGGCAAAGCTCGGCCGCAGCAGAAGCGTTCGGTCGCCCAGCGCCAGCAGCGTCTCGCCGCGCAGCGGATTGGCGGCGGTCAAGGCGCCACCACCGGCCCGGCGCTTTCCAGCGTCAGCGTGTAGCTCCGCTCGCCGTTGAAGTCCCCGGCATAGTCCAGCCGCACCAGCTGGAAGGCCCCGCGCAGCCGCTCGCCGCTCTCGAAGCTCAGCTCGAACCGCGCGATCGAGCCGGTCAGCGCCTGCGTCTTCAGCTGCACTTCCGCGTCCGAGCCCGTGAACACCCCCGCCCCCGAGACCGAGACCGACTTCACACCCCCGGCGCCGAGCAGCTCGCGCCACCCGCCCGACCCCTTGTGCGTCACCACCACCGGCTCGGTTGCGATCGTCATCTGGGTCGATCTCAGGCCGGCAACCGTCCGGAACGTCTCGGGGTCGGCACCGTCGCTCAGCCGCAACAGGAAAGCGGCACCCGATTCCACTGCCATCTCAAGCCTCCATCACCACCAGCGCCCGGAAATCGAGCACGCCTTGCGTCCAGTCGCGCGGTCCCCGCCGCACCGTGGCGGCGGCCAGCTCCAGGTTCAGGATCCGTCCCGTCTCCAGGGTGCGCGGCATCGCCAGCACTGCCCGCTCCACCTCGCCCAGGACCGCCTTGCTTGCCGCCATGCCCCCGCCCGAGTCCCAGAAGGTCACGCTGAACCGGTGCTCGGTTGTCCGCCCGCCGCGAAACCCGCGCGCGCGAACCACCTCGGGGCCCACCGACAGATAGGGCGCACGCGCATTGGCGGGCGGCCCGTCCAGCGCCTTCAGGCCGCGCGCGCCAAGCGCGGCATCGCCGTCCAGCGCCGCCACGAGCGCGCGCTGCAATCCAAGGCTCGCTTCCATGACCTGCTCCTCAGTCCGGTCCCGCGCCGCTTCGATCCTCGGCGCGCAATCGCACCAGCCCCGGCGTGCCGGGGTCGATCTCGATTCCCGTCACCACCAGGTCGAGCCCGCGCCACGTCGCCCGCATGCCCAGCCCCAGGCCATCGCGGGCGCGCAGCGTCAGTCGCCACCGCCGCGCCGAATGCCGCGTGTCGGCGACCAGCTCGGAAAGGCCGGGCCTGCGTTCCGCCTCGATCCGGGCCCAGCAGCTCCCCGCCGGCAGCCAGGCATCGGCCTGCTGCCCGGCCGGATCGCGCGACGGGTCGCGCCGCCACAGGTCAACCCGCGCCGTCAGGGCGCCGGCCACTTCGTCCATATGCTCTCTCCGCCGCCAAAAAAGGGATCGGGCAGCGCTCAGCGCAGCCGCCGCGCGCGCCACGGCCCCAGCGCCCGGCGCACGGCCGGCGGCAGGCCGGCATCGTCGGCGGCATCCCGGTGCGCGTGGAAGTGCGCGGCCGCCCGCAGCACCGCCAGTCGCAGCGCGTCGGGCACCCAGCTCCAGTCGGCCGCCATGCCGGCGCGATACGAAACCGTCAGTCTCAGGCCGTCGCCATGTCCCGGAACTGAAACGGTGCCGCGGCCCTCCTGGTCGATCGAGAGCATCGCCGCCCCGGGCGCCAGCGGCTCGGCCGCGCCGGCCAGCGTCACCGCGCCCAGGCTCCGCACAGGCTCGTGCCGCAGGCGGACGCAGCCATCGGCCAGGATCGCCGTCTCGACCACGTCGCGCTCGAACAGCAGCAGGCCCAGCATGGCCTCCACCGTGTCGGTCGCCGCGCGCAGCAGGGCCGACAGCAGCGCATCCTCGTCGCCGTGCTCGATCCGCAGATAGGCCTTCAGTTCCGCCAGCGCGGCCGCCGGCGGTCCCCGCTCGATGGTCGCCATCAGCGTTCCTCCACCCGGATCACCAGCGTCCGCTCGTCGACCGATCCATCCGACAGGGCGGCCCGGCAGGTCGCCCTGTAGACCTGCCCGGCCCTGCCGCCGGACAGTCGGACAAGCGCCTGCGCCCCCTCGATCCGTGCGCCAGCGGCCACCAGGCCGCCCGCCTCTGCGGGCTCGATCGCCCAGCCCGCCGAAACGAGGGTCGTGTCCGCCGCCAGCGCGTCCGCCCAGTCCACCCCGTAATCGAGGGCGGCACCGGGATCCTTCAGGAACAGGCTCATTGCGGCGCCCCGATCTCGACCGACCAGGGGTCGAAACTCACCGTGCCGCCCGCGGCCAGCGCCTGCGCCGGGCAGGTCGTCACATACAGAAGCCGCGACGCGGCCGTGTCCAGCAGCGCGACATGATCGGCGGTTCCGGCCGCTGCCACCGCGACAGCCGGCTTGCCCGCGATCGCCAGCCGCCGGCCCGACCCGCTGCCCGGCTGCAGCGTGAAGTCGGCCGCGCTGACGCTGGCCTCCGCCAGCCGCCCGCTCCAGGCGGCGGCATAGTCGGCCGGCTGCCCGGCCACCGCCACCATCCGGTCGGCGCCGGCAACCACCAGCAGCGCCCCGTCCAGCACCTCGCCTGAAACCCATTTCCCCATGTGAAGCTCCTCTCAGTCGGGATCCACCCGCAGGACCCGCGTTTCGCGCACCACCCGCAAAACCCGCGGCCGCGCACCACCGGCAGCAGCTGCCGCCACCAGCGCGGCGCCCGCATCCGTCGTCGCATGCTGGCCCGACGCCGGCCGCAGCCCGCCCGCCCAGGCAAGCCGCGCGCCCGTGTCCTCGAGACCATGCGTGGCCGCTGCGCCTTGCAGCCCGACAGGCGGCGCGCTCACGCCCTGCGGCCGCTCCGAGCCGGCCGCAAAGCCGCCCGCGCCTTTTGCCGACCCGTCCCGATAGGTGTCACAGGTCGCGCGGGTGCCGCGTGCGCCGGCGCCGGCTGCCCTCAGCGGGCTGCCGGCCGCCGGGCGATAATCCCCCCATCCGTCTGTTGCGCCACCGCTGAACTGGCTTCGATCCTCGACGAACTGCGGCCAGCCGGCGTTGTTGCCGGGTCCCGGCCCCGGCGTGCCGCCGTCCGCCGTTGCCGGGTCGCGCGTCGAGCGGATTCCGAAGAACTCATGCTCGAACCCGGCCGATGTCACCCGGTTCATGAAGGTCGAGCCTTCGTAGTTCACGCCGTAGAGCACCGACCAGGCGCTGATCGCCCCGGGCGTGAACGGTGTCGTCGCGTCATGCTTGGTCGGCAGCCGGTCGAAGTGGCAGTTGCGGACGACATTGCCCGCCTTGGCCATGTCGGCAATGGCGTCCGAAGCCTGGTTGTAGAGGAAGTTCAGCCGCTGCCCGACAACCGTCAGGCCCTCGAAGATGCAGTCATGGGCAACCTCGTCGCCGACTCCGGGGCTCGCCAACGGGTTGCCGGGGATGCCCCCTTGCGCGGTCCGCTCCAGCAGCAGGTTGACGACCGCGAAGCGGCGAAGCTGCCTCGGGTTCGAGGGGCCAATCGTGCCGACGCGGTTGGTCGGAACGCTCAGGCCGTCGGTGTTGCGGATCGCGCGGGACTCGACGTTCCAGACGATGCAGTCGTAGGCGCCGGCGCCTTCGGCCGTGAAATCCCAGGCTCCGACGGCCGAGGTGCCGCCATTGGCGGGCACCGTCGCATCCTGTATCCGCCGGGCATTCACCAGCGCCTTGCCGAACGCGCCGCGGGCGAACTCCACGTTGCGCGTTGTGTGCGCGTGGCTGTTCGCGCTGTCCCCGCCGATGGACGACCCATAGCGCCACCAGCGGACATTGTAATATTCGTAGCGCCACTGCCCCGCCGACACCGCCGAAGAGGAAAGGCTGTTCGTCGCCGTCTCCTGGCCCGCGCGACCCTGCATGGTGCAGTTCGAGAACATCCACCGGAGGCCGCTGTTCGCCGGGAAGAAGACCGTCCCGCCCATCGCCACGGTGCAGTTGCGTATCCACCCGAGATTGCCGCGCATCGCCGGCGTCTGGCCTGCCTCCAGCACGCAGTTGGCGCGCGGGTCGGGGTTGTCCGGGTCGCCCTGGATGATGATCCGCGCCTCGTCGCAGGTGGCCCCGACGGAAACCGTCTGCGCCCCCCAGCCGTGCGTGCCGGGCACCAGCGTCAGAATGGCACCGTCATAGATGCGCGCTTTTGCTGCAAAGCCATTGGCGGCCGGCAGCGCCGCATTGGCGGCGTGCAGCGCCTGCTTGGCGACCGATACGGTGGCCGCCCGCGTGCCCGCCCTGGCGGCAGCCAGCGTCGTGCCGATGGTCACGCTGGCCGGCGTTGTCGTGCCGGCAGCCGGGTCGATCACGATGTGCCGCTCGGGATAGCGCGTGCCGGCCGGGTCCCAGGCGATGTGCACCGGCCGCTCGGCCGCCGTCGTGAACGGCGCCAACGGATCGACCACATGCCCCGTCCCCGAGCGGCGCACATTCCCCACCCAGGGATAGACTTCCCAGTGGCAGGTGATGAGGCCGGGGTTCAGCCCCGTCGGGTTCATCGTCGCCCGCCAGCAGCGCAGGCCGTCGCCATGGTGGGGCGAGGCTTCGCGCGTTGCCCACACCGCATGGCTGCCGGTGCCGTCATGGGCCACGAACCTGACCGCGGCCACATCCTCGAGCCCGTTCGGCTCGTGGCTCGCCACCAGCAGTTCCAGGTCGAACGCGCCCGTGGCCCGCACATTGGTGGGGCAGACCCAGCGGGCGATGGGCAGCGGCTTGGGCTGCGTGCTGTTGTTGGCGATGCCCGCAACCGTCCCGCCGGCCAGGCCGGCGCGCCAGCCGGTCGCGAACGTCACCGTCACCGGGTCGCCCGGCCAGACATAGTGCGACAGGGCGATTCGCACCCGCCGCACGCCGCCGCCCAGGTCGGTCTCGTCGAGCTGCGCGTCGTTCGGCCAGGGCCGGCGCAGCGGTCTGGTGGCGACGATCGGCAACCGGGGGCGCGCGCTGTTGGCGCTCGCCTGGTTGCCGCCCACCCGGTCATGCCCGGCCGTCGTCGTCGCCAGCGTGACCTTCGGCGTGCCATCGGGATCGAGATCGAACGAGGCGAAGGTCGAAGCCGCCCACAGGCCCTCGACCCGCAGCACCCAGCCATTGTCCTCGATGGCGGCCGAAAGGATCGTCATCGCCGTCTCCGAAGCCTCTTGTCCGAAAAATCGGCCGGAGGGCATGCGCCCCCCGGCCAGTCGCCACGCCGAACCTTCAGCTCGCCGAGAAGCGCATCAGCTTCAGCGCCTCCGAGTTCACCAGCGCGCCCCCCACCCGGCGGGTCGCGTAGAAGTGGACGAAGGGCTTGTTCGAATAGGGGTCGCGAAGCACCGCCGTCTCGCCCCGCTCGGCGATCACATAGGCCGAGCGGAACTGCCCGAAGCCGATGGACAGGCTGTTGGCCGCCACGTCGGGCATCGCGTCCACCTCCACCACCGGATAGCCGAACAGCGTCGCCGCCGCGCCCGGCTCCAGGCCGGCACGCCAGATGAAGTCCCCGGTCGAGTCCTTGAACTTGCGGATGGCGGCGATCGTGTTCGAGTTCATCACCCACACCGCCCCCTGCCGGTAGGGCGTGCGAAGCGAATGCATCAGGTCGATCAGGCGATCGGCCGGGCTGGTCGCTGCAAACGCCCCCGCCGCCCCGGAGGGCACGACCTGCACGGTTCCGAACGGCCGGGTCGCATCGCCCGCCGTTGCCACCGGATAGGTCAGGAACCCGCGCGGCTGCCCGGTGCCCGTGCCCGACACGAAGGCCACGCTCTCCGCCCGCGCGAACTCGATCGCGATCTCGCTCGCCAGCCAGCTTTCCACGTCGAACATGGCATCGTCCAGCATCGGCTGGGTGGCGGCCGGGTTGGCGTAGATCTCGCCGATCGGCGGGGCCACCTCGGCGAATGTCGGGGTCGCCGTCTCCGGCCGGGCCGCGGCTTCCGCGACCCAGCCCGAGGCAAAGCCGCCCACCGCCACCAGCTTGCGGTAGCTCGACGTTCCCACCTTCACCACGTCGGCAATCGCCCGGATGGGCGAGATGGTCTTCAGCGTCGCCTCGATCCGCTGGTCGATCTCCAGCGGCACCGCCAGCCCGCCCTCGCCCGGCACGCCGACCGACAGCTTCTTCGCCTCGAACCCGGCCTCCATCCCCTTCCTCAGGTAGAGATCGGCAAAGGCCGTGCCCGCAGCGCCGGCGCTGCCTGCCAGGACCGGCGCGGCGCCGCGGCTGCGCGCCAGGGCGGCGATGTCCTGCTTCACCTCGGCCCTCAGCGCCGCCAGCGCCTCGGCGACAGCCCGGCCATCGATCCCGTTCGCGGCTGTCCCGCCCGCGTCCGCCGCCTCGCCGACGACCGGGCCGGCCGCCTTCGTGTCATAGTCCATCGTCGCTCTCCCAGTTGTGCCCGGCGCGCCCGTTGCGGCCTGGGCCTGTTCCCGGTCGCCCGGCTCAGTCCACGCGGCCCACCCGCGCCCCGTCGTGCATCGGCAGGGTCACCACCGAGCATTCGACCAGTTCCAGCTTCAGCAGTTCGCGCCCGCCGCCTGGCCGCGGCCGCGCGGATCGCACGCGGTAGCCGAACGACAGCCCGTCCACCGCCCGCCCCCGCAGCAAGGCCAGCGCATCCAGCCCGTCGCGGCAGTCGGGGCTGACGCCCGCCACCATCTTCAGCCCGCGCGCATCCTCGGTCAGCGACAGCACCCGTCCGATCGGCCGGGCCGGATCATGCTGCCACAGCAGCGGCAGCGCCGCCGGCTGCCCCACGAAGGCCTGCCGTCGCACGACATCGCCGCCCCGGTCGGGGCTGTCGAACCGGCTGACATAGCCCTCGATGGTGACAAGCCCGGTCATGTGCGCTTCCCCCAGCCCAGCATCTCGCGCTTCTCCGTGTCGCTCAGGAACGACGCCTCGCCCACATGCCGCCAGAGTCGCTCGCGGTCGGCCCACAGGGCCGGAACCTGGTCGAGGTCGGGTGCCAGCCTGATCCCCGGCCACCACAGGGCCAGGTGCGCCGAAACCCCGCCCAGGATCCTCGCCAGCATCGGCAGGATGGTCAGGCGCCACAGCGCGACATTCGCTTCGGCATAGTTGGCGTGCGTCGAATCGCCGGGCAGGCCCAGCAGCATCGGCGGCACGCCGAAGGCCAGCGCGACCTCGCGGGCGGCGGCCTCGCGCGCCTTCTGGAAATCCATCTCCGCCGGAGTCATCGCCAGCGGCTGCCACCTCAGCCCGCCCTCCAGCAGCATCGGCCGACCGGCGTTGGCCGCGCCCTGGAAGCCGCTCTCGATCTCGTCGCGAAGCCGCGCGAACTGCTCGGCCGAAAGCGGCCCGTCCTCGCCATCCAGCACCAGCGCCCCCGAGGGTCGCGCCGCGTTGGCGATCAGGCTTCGGTTCCAGCGGGCGGCTGCGTTCAGAAGCGCGATGGGCTCGCTCGCCGCCGGCAGCGACCCCACGCCCATATGGTCGTCCAGCGGGTCATGGGCCTTCAGATGCAGCAGCCCGGGTGCTGCTGCATCGCCGGCCACGGAAAAGCGCTGCACACGCGATCCCACCCGGTGCAGCCAGCGCGCGGGCTGGCCCTCGGCGTCGGTTTCCAGCACGACCCGCTCGGGCCTCAGCGGCCACAGCGCGGCCGGCTGCCCGCCGAAATCCAGCTCGGTGACCAGGAACGCATTGCCATGCAGGCAGAGGTCGGTCGCCAGGCGTTCCAGCACGCTGGGCCGCAACAGGCCCACGCCCGCATGGTCGCTGCCATCCACATGCAGCTCGACACTGGCCACCCCCTCGGCCACCAGCCGCACGGCACGCAGCGCCACGGGGTTGCGATAGGCCGCGCGCACCTGCGCTTCATGGCCGGCCGGCGGTTCCGCCGCGCCGGCCGTCGCCAGCCCGGCCCAGCGCCAGCCCGCGCTCGCCGATTTCCGCGCCCCGATCCCCATCAGGCGCACCGCCCAGTCGCGCCCGCCCCTCACCGGCCGTCCATCCCGCCGCCGCGAAACGGACCCACGGCGACCAGCCCGCCGCCCAGGATCAGCGAGACGGCCTGCAGCAGCTGATGGGTCTGCATCGGATCCGATCCGAACACGATGGCGATCATCGCCAGCCCGGCCCAGGTCGAGCTTTCCCGCAGGCGCAGCCGCGCCCAGGCCAGCGCCGCCGCCGGCGCGCCCTGCCAGTCGTCCATGGTCGATCTCCTCTTCCGGGGCCTCCGGCCCTCAGCCGTCGCCCAGCACCCGCACGCCGGGCGCACGCTGGCCATCGGCCAGCATCAGGTCGGTCAGCGCCCAGACCAGCGCATCGGCCCGGTCGGGCGAGCTGCCGGGGCCGACATAGCCGCCGCCCGCCATCAGCCCGCACAGCTCGTCCTCCAGCGCCGGGAACAGCCCGGCATGCCGCACCCGGCCACGCGCATAGAGCGCTGCCACCGGCTCGGCCCGCGCGCTCTTGCCGCGCGTCGCGCGCACCTCGCGGATCGGCAGGTTCACCCCGACCGCCCGCAGCATGGCCGGCACCATGGCACCACCATTGTTGACCTCCACCACGATCCGGTCCGCCTGGTGGCGGCGAAAGGCCGCCACCACTGCTGTGGCCCAGGTCTCCGGCGGGGCATCGCCAAGGCTCGCATCGGCCAGCACATGGCCGATCCCGTCCGGGTCCGTGCCCGCCACCACGATCCCGCAGCCCCCCGGCCCGGCCGGCGGATCGACCGCCACCACCACCCGCACCAGCGCCGGCGCCTCGGCCTCGCGCGCGCCGTCCAGAAGGTCGCGGCTCCACAGCGCGCCCTCGCGCGCCTCCAGCAGTTCCCCCATCATCTCCTGCCGGCCGAGCGCGGTGCCGGCATAGGCAGCCGACATGTCCGCAAGGAAGGCCGGCGGCAGGTTGGCACGGTTGTCGAAGGTCGATCCGCGTGTCACCACCGTGTCCGGTGCGCCCGCCAGCGCCTTCAGGAACGGCAGCGGCCGCGGCGTCGTCGTCACCACCATCCGCGGCCGCTCGCCCAGGCGCAGGCCCATGCGCAGATTGTCGAAGGCCGCCTTCGCCTTCGCCCAGGCCGCCAGCTCGTCGCCCCAGGCGAAATGGAACTGCGGCCCGCGCAGCCGGTCCGGCTCGTCGGCGGACACCAGCATCGCCTGCGCTCCGTTCGGCCAGACCAGCTGCCGCCGGCTGGCCCGCCATTCGGGCCTGAAGCCCGGCGGCGCCACCGCCAGCAGTCCGGATTCGCCATCCAGCATCACCGACAGCGCATCCTGTGCCGTCGCCCCCACCAGCGCGATCCGCGCATCGCGCACGGCCCGCGCCTGGCCGGTCACCCATTCGGCGCCGGCGCGGGTCTTGCCGAAGCCCCGCCCCGCCAGGATCAGCCAGACCGCCCAGTCACCCGGCGGCGGCAGCTGCTCCGGGCGGGCGACCATCTGCCAGTCCGTCATCACCCGCCGGCGCCGGCGCGGCGGCACCGCGGCCAGCACGGCCGCGCGCCGCGCGCCGGGCAGACACACCAGCCGCTCCATCAGCGACAGTCCACGCCCCACCCGCCTCTCCCGTCCGGCCCCCATGCGGCGCCGCGAACCGGACCGGCCAGCGCCAGCGCCAGCGCCAGCGCCAGCGCCAGCGCCAGCGCCAGCGCCAGCGCCGCTCGTCACCGTCGGGCGCAAGTGGGGAGCATGCCCGGATCCCTATCCTCTATCGTCACGCTTGTCAAGAAGAAATTACCATATTGGTTTCATAGTGGCAAACCAGCCGGTCCAGCGCCAGCCCCAGCACCAGCTTCCCCGCGCGCGCCGGCCAGCCCAGCCCGCGCTCGGCCTCGGTCAGCCCCTCGCCCTCGCACACCACGCGCCACAGCACGTCCGAAAGCCCCGGCCCCACCGCCGTCATGGCCGCCTCGAACCGGCGTCGCGCCGCCAGGGCGCCCAGCGCCTGGCTATCAGCTCCACCCTGCCGCTCGTGCCGCCCCACCGGGGCGGCATCCCAGCGCATCGTCACCCGTGCGCCCAGGCCGGCGCGCGCATGGTCGGCGCGAAGCCGCTCGCCGGCGGCCAGCTGCGCGGCGTTCACCAGGCCGCGCCGCGCCAGCCACCCCAGCGGCGACTCGGTCAGGTTCACCGCCACCACCAGCCGGTCAACCGCGTCGGACGGGGCCAGCCTCTGCTCACCGATGGTGCGATGCGGATAGTCTTTCGGATCGATCATGGATGCACCTCCGCTCGACAGCGCCATCGCTCTGCCATATTGGACATTCTGTAGGACAGCGATGACCAACAACACCAAAGGGGCCAACAATGCAGAGCCGCATGCGCGAAATCCGGAAAAGCCGGGGGTGGACCCTCGCCGATGTCGCTGCCCGCTGCGACCCGCCGACGACGGCCGTCACCATCGGCCGGCTCGAGACGGGCATGCGCCAGCTGACGGTCGCCTGGATGGAGCGCATCGCCGCCGCCCTCGAAGTGGATCCCCGGGCGCTGATCGCCGCCGAAGGCGACGCCGAGGTTCCCGTGGCCGCGCTGCTCACGCTGGATGGCGCGCATGCCCTTCCCGGGCCCCTGTCGCTGCACCCGCCCGCGCCGCCGGCCGCCGCGGTCGGCCTCATCGTGCGCGAATCCCAGGGCGATTATCGCGCCGGCGACCAGCTCTGGCTCGAACAGCTCCCGCCCGACCGGTTCCACGAAGCCATCAACACCGACATCCTGGTGCCCCGTCCGGTCGGCCGCTTCGCCTTCGGCCGCCTCGTCGCGACCGACGATCGCCGTCTCCATCTCCTGCCCTCGCGGCCCGGCAGCCGGCAGACGGTCATCTCCGATCCCCCGTGGATCGCCCGCGCCCACACGCTGGTGCGCGCGCTCCAGCCGCTATAGGCGCGGCAGCGTCACGCCCTTCTGGCGCATGTACTTGCCCGCCCGGTCGGCATAGCTGGTCTCGCACAGCCCCTCGCCCTTCAGGAACAGGAACTGGCAGGCGCCCTCATGGGCGTAGATTCGGGCCGGCAGCGGCGTCGTGTTCGAGAATTCCAGCGTCACGTGGCCCTCCCACTCGGGCTCCAGCGGCGTCACGTTCACGATGATGCCGCAGCGCGCATAGGTCGACTTTCCCAGGCAGATGACCAGCACGTCGCGCGGCACCCGGAAATATTCGACGGTGCGCGCCAGCGCAAAGCTGTTGGGCGGAATCACGCACACATCGGCCTTGCGATCCACGAAGCTCGCGTCTGAAAAGGCCTTGGGATCCACCAGTGCATTGTCCACATTGGTGAAGATCTTGAACTCGTCGGCCACCCGCGCGTCATAGCCATAGCTCGACAGGCCATAGGAGATGCAGCCGTCGCGCCGCTGCGCCTCCACGAACGGCTCGATCATCCCGTCGGCGATCGCCCGCTCCCGGATCCAGCTGTCCGGCATCACCCCCATGTCCGTCTCCCTATTGCCGGATGTGCAGCACGCAGATCAGCGTGAACAGCCGCCGCGCCGTGTCGAAGTCCAGCGCCACCCGCTCCGCCAGCCGCTCCATCAGCTGCTGGGCCGCCTCGTTGTGGATGGCCCGCCGGGCCATGTCGATCGTCTCGATCGCGCTCGGCGAGGCCTGGCGGATCGCCTTGTAATAGCTGTCGCAGATGGCGAAATACTCGCGAACCGTCCGCCGGAATGGTCCCAGTCCCAGCAGGATCGTGCCCGCAGCCGGGCCCCCGTCCTCGCGCACGTCGATCGCCAGCCGCCCGTCCTCCACGCGCAGCAGCAGGCGCCACGGCCCGCTGCCGTCGATCTCCAGCGGCTGGAAGCTGTTGCCCTCCAGCAGGTCGAAGATCGCCACGCGCCGCTCCTGCTCCACGTCGGCGTTGCGCCACAGCACCGTCCGCTCGTCCAGGTCGATGGCTGATATGCGGTGGTCCGGCGTTCGCCCCATGGCGCTTCCCTGAAGCCGTAGCCCGGCGATGGCAAGCAGGCCTCACCCCAGCGGGAAGGGCAGCAGTGCCCGATAGGCCGCCAGCGGCGGTCGCCCGGCCAGCCGGATGCCCTCCGCCAGCCAGCAGGCCTCCTTCACCATCTCGGCCTGCTGCTCCAGGCCATAGCGCCCGAACGGCCTGCCCGGCACCAGCGGCAGATAGCGGTAGCGCGCGAAGGGCGGCCGCCGGAACCTGAGGTCGATTCCCCGCTGGTGCTGCCACACATGCACCATCTCGTGGATGAAATGCCCCCTGAGCTGGAACCCCTCGCCGGCGAAATCGTCCGACCACTGGTCGCCGTTCGGGTGAAACCACAGGTGCCCGTCCGGCGCCATGGTCACCCAGGCCGGCTGCCACATCCACCATTTCAGCCGATGGATCCGAACCGGCGCCACATCGATTGCCGGCCCGAACACCCGGGCGACCAGCGCCGCTTCCCCTGCCGTCAGCGGTCTGGAACGGGCCTCAGTGCCGATGGCCGCCTTCACCCTTGCTGGCTCCTGCCGGCGCCCCCGAGGCCGGCGTGCGCGCCTCGGCCATGGCCTCGACCCGCGCGCCCGAACGGAAGACCAGCGTCACCGGGATCCGGTCGCCGGCCTTCACGGCGGGCGACAGGCCGAACAGCATCAGGTGCGCGCCGCCCGGCACGAAGGCGAGCTCGCCGCGGGCCGGCACCGCGAACTCGGCCTTCGCCCGCATCCGCATGACGCCGCCTTCCATCACCATGTCGTGCAGCTCGATCCGCTCGGCGCGCGGCGAGCTGGCCGCCACCAGCGCATCCGCCACGCCGGTGCCATGGATCTTCAGATAGCCTGCCGCGGGCCGGCCCGCCGCCGCCGGCAGCCGCACCCAGGCGCCCTCGACATGCGGCGCCTTGACCGCCTGGGCTCCGCTCGCCCTGGCATTGGCGGCGCCAATGGATTCCCGCCCGCCCACCAGCGAGGCGGCCAGCAGCAGAACGGCACATGCGCATGCGGCGACCCCGACATGCCGGGCAGTGATCATCGAATCCTCTCCTGCGAGATCAGCATCGAACGGGCGCCCGCCTAGGGCCGGCGCGGCCATCGTGCAACACCCGCCGGTGTCGCATGCCCCGCCGGCAGGGGCGGCATTGATGCGCATCATCCGCCACCTATATCCGCCATGGCGAAGCGGGGCTGCCGACCGAACGACCCCGCAGGTGAAGCACGGGGCAGATGGCTTCCCCGCGACAAGGACAAGAGGACGAACGAAGATGGCGAAGGTGATCGGCATCGATCTTGGCACCACCAACAGCTGCGTGGCCGTCATGGAGGGCAGCACGCCCAAGGTGATCGAAAATGCGGAAGGCGCGCGAACCACACCCTCGATGGTCGCCTTCGCCAAGGATGGCGAGCGGCTCGTCGGCCAGCCGGCAAAGCGCCAGGCCGTCACCAACCCGGAAAACACCGTCTTCGCCGTCAAGCGCCTGATCGGCCGCCGCTACGACGACCCCCTCACCCAGAAGGACATGGGTCTCGTCCCCTACAAGATCGTCAAGGGCCCCAATGGCGATGCCTGGGTCAATGCCGGCGGCAAGGATTACAGCCCCTCGCAGATTTCCGCCTTCATCCTCCAGAAGATGAAGGAAACCGCCGAAAGCTATCTGGGCGAGACGGTGACGCAGGCGGTCATCACCGTGCCGGCCTATTTCAACGATGCCCAGCGCCAGGCCACCAAGGATGCCGGCCAGATCGCCGGTCTCGAGGTGCTGCGCATCATCAACGAGCCGACGGCGGCCGCGCTCGCCTACGGGCTCGACAAGAACACGACCGCCAAGACCATCGCCGTCTATGACCTCGGCGGCGGCACCTTCGACGTCTCCGTCCTCGAACTGGGCGACGGCGTCTTCGAGGTGAAGTCCACCAGCGGCGACACCTTCCTCGGCGGCGAGGATTTCGACGCCAAGCTGGTCGAGTTCCTGGCCGAGGATTTCCGCAAGGCCGAAGGCATCGACCTCCGCCAGGACCGTCTTGCCCTCCAGCGCCTCAAGGAAGCCGCCGAGAAGGCCAAGATCGAGCTGTCCTCCTCGGCCACCACCGAGGTGAACCTGCCCTTCATCACCGCCGACGCCACCGGCCCCAAGCACCTCGTCCGCACGGTGAGCCGCGCCGACCTCGAGAAGCTTGTCATCGATCTCATCGAACGCACGCGCAAGCCCTGCATCGATGCCATGAACGAGGCTGGCGTCAAGGCGGCCGACATCCACGAGGTCATCCTCGTCGGCGGCATGACCCGCATGCCCAGGGTCCGCGCCTTCGTGAAGGAGCTGTTCGGCAAGGAACCCAACACCAGCGTCAACCCGGACGAGGTGGTCGCCATGGGTGCCGCCATCCAGGCCGGCGTCCTGCAGGGCGACGTCAAGGACGTGCTCCTGCTCGATGTCACCCCGCTGTCGCTCGGCATCGAGACACTGGGCGGTGTCTTCACCCGCATGATCGACCGCAACACCACCATCCCCACCAAGAAGTCGCAGACCTTCAGCACCGCCGACGACAACCAGTCGGCCGTCACCATCCGCGTCTTCCAGGGCGAGCGCGAGATGGCGGCCGACAACAAGCTGCTCGGCCAGCTCGACCTGGTCGGCATCCCGCCTGCCCCGCGCGGCGTCCCGCAGATCGAGGTCACCTTCGACATCGACGCCAACGGCATCGTCAGCGTCAACGCCAAGGACAAGGGCACCGGCAAGGAACAGCAGATCCGCATCCAGCCCTCGGGCGGCCTGTCCAGGGACGACATCGACAAGATGGTGAAGGAGGCCGAGCAGTTCTCGGCCGAGGACAAGAAGCGCCGCGCGGCCGCCGAGGCCCGCAACCAGGCCGACAGCCTCGTCCACGCGACCGAGCGCCAGCTCGCCGAGCATGGCGACAAGGTCGATGCCGCAACGAAGTCGGCGATCGAGCAGGCGCTCGCCGACACCAGGGCAGCGCTCGATTCAGGCGATGCCGAGACCATCAACGGCAAGGCCCAGGCGCTCGCCCAGGCGGCCATGAAGCTCGGCGAGGCCGTCTATGCCGCCGAACAGGCGGCCGCGGCGCAGCCGGCTCCTGACGCCGACAAGCCCGCCGAGGATGTGGTCGACGCGGACTTCACCGAAGTGGACGACAGCAACAACAAGAAGTGAGGCGCAGGCGGCCCGGAGGGCTTGACCTCCGGGCCGCCGCCCCCAAGGTCCACTGCCGATGCACGCCGAGGTCGATTACTACCAGCTTCTCGAGGTCGATCGCGGCTGCGACGACAGCGCCCTGAAATCCGCCTACCGCCGGCTGGCGATGCGCTGGCACCCCGACCGCAACCCGGGGGACCCGGCCGCGGAAGCCCGCTTCAAGGCCATCGGCGAAGCCTATGCGTGCCTTTCCGATCCGCAGAAGCGCGCCGCCTATGATCGCTATGGCCATGCCGCCTTCCGCAACGGTGCGGGGGGTGGCCCCGATCCCTTTGCCGGCGGGGCCTCCCCCTTCGAGGATCTCTTCACCGACATCTTCGAGCAGTTCATGGGCGGCGGGGCAGCCGGCGGGCGCGGCCGGCGCCAGGGGCCGCAGCGCGGCGCGGATCTGCGCTACGATCTCGAAGTCTCCATGGAAGATGCCTTCCACGGCGCCGAAACCGATATCGCCCTCGATGTCGCCGTCACCTGCGATCACTGCCTCGGCACCGGCAGCAAGCCCGGGGCGCGCGTCCAGGCCTGCGGCACCTGCGGCGGCCGCGGCACCGTCCGGATGCAGAACGGCATGTTCGTGGTCGAGCGCACCTGCCCCACCTGCCACGGCTCCGGCCAGATCGTCTCCGACCCGTGCGACCACTGCCATGGCGAGGGCCGGGTCGAGCGCCGCAAGACGCTGAAGGTCCGCATCCCGCGCGGCGTCGACGACGGCACCCGGATCCGCCTCGCCTCCGAGGGGGAGGCCGGCCCGCGCGGTGCGGCCGCCGGCGACCTCTACATCTTCATCCACATGAAGCCGCACCATCTGTGGAAGCGCGACGGCACCACCGTCTTCGCGCAGGTGCCCCTGAGCTTCGTCGATGCCGCCCTCGGCGGCGAGATCGAGATCCCCGGCCTCGATGGCGAGCCCATCCGGGTCAGGATTCCCCCCGGCACCCAGACGGGCCGGCAATTCCGGGTCCGCGGCCGCGGCATGCCGGCCCTGAACGGCCACGGCACCGGCGACCTCGTCGTCCAGGTCGACCTCGAAACCCCCACGAAGCTCAGCCCCCGCCAGAAGGAGCTGCTCGAGGCCTTCCGCAACGAGGACGGCGGCACCGACACCTGCCCCCGCGCCAAGGGCTTCTGGGACCGCCTGCGGGAAAGCGTCGGCCTCGGAGGGGATTGAGGAGCAGCCCGGCCGGCGGTGGCATGGCGCGCGGTCGCCGCCACCGCGACGATCGTCCCGTGGGGCTGCCTGGTGTTCAGGCGCCCGCTTCTCCCGCACCCGTGGAGCCCCGGTCACGCACCCCCAGGGCTTGACCAGCGGCCCCCCTTGCCCTTAGGGGCCGTCGCTTTCCGGTCGCGCGCCGCCTGCGCGCCACCCCCATGCTTTTCGAGGATGCCATGGCCAAGCCGACGACGGTCAAGATCAAGCTGGTGAGCACGGCCGACACCGGCTTCTACTACGTCACCAAGAAGAACCCGCGGACCAAGACGGAGAAGCTCAGCTTCCGCAAATATGACCCCGTCGCGCGCAAGCACGTCGAGTTCAGGGAAGCAAAGATCAAGTGATGCCGGCTGCAAGTCGGCGCAGGGCGCCGACGCGCCGACCGGCTGACCTTCTGGCCCGCTGACCCGGCGCCGCTCCGGCCGGCGGGACAGGCCCGGCTCCCCGCGCGCCCGCTTCCCTTTCCGCCGCCCGCCCCCTATCCCCTCGTGGCATGGAATCCACCCGCGCGCTCGAGGCTCTGGCCGTCATCCTCGCCGAGGATGACCTCAGAAACCGCTTCCTCGCGCTCACCGGCCATGATTCCGCCAGCCTGCGGGCCCGCCTCGAACATCCCGACATGGCCGCCGCCGTCGAAGCCTTCCTCGCCGGCCACGAGCCCGATCTGAGGCGTGTTGCCGACACGCTCGGCCTTCCCCCCGAAACGCTCCTCGGCCGCGCGTGAAGCCCCTTCTCATCCTCGACTGCGACGAGGTGATCCTCGCCTTCGCCCAGCCCTTCGCCCGCTTCCTCGCTGCCACCCACGACATCGAGCTCCGCTTCGAGAGCTTCGCGCTCGCCGTCAACATGCGCCACCGCAGCGATGGCCGGCCCGTCGAGCCCGCGCGCCTTGCTGCCCTCCTCGACGATTTCTTCGCCCGCGGCCAGGGCTGGCAGGCCCCGCTCGACGGTGTCGTCACTGCGCTCGACAATCTCGCCGCCACCGCCGAGCTCGTCGTTCTCACCAACATCGCCGAAACCCATCGCGACACGCGCGTCGCCATGCTGCGCGATCACGGCCTCCACCTCCATGTCGTCGCCAACCAGGGGCCCAAGGGCCGGGTGGTGCGGCGTCTCGCCGAGGATCGCCCGGCCGCCGTCTTCGTCGACGATCTGCCACCGCATCACGAAAGCGCCGCCCGCCACGCGCCCGCCGTCGGCCGGCTCCACATGGTGGGCGATGGCACGCTTCGGGGCTTGATTCCAGCTGCCCCCCACGCCCATGCCCGCATCGATGACTGGGGCCCGGCCGAAGGCTGGATCCGCTGCTGGCTCGAAGGAGAGACGAATGAGCGTTGACTCGAAACTGGCCGAGCTCGGCCTCACCCTGCCCGAGGCCATGGCGCCGGTCGCCGCCTATGTGCCGGTCGTCATCACCGGCAATCTGGCGCATGTGTCGGGCCAGATCTCGATCGCCGCCGACGGCTCGCTGATCCGCGGCCGCCTTGGCGAGGACATGGATGTCGCCGCCGGCCAGGAAGCGGCCCGCCGCTGCGCGCTGATGATCGTCGCCCAGCTGAAGAAGGCGCTGGGCGATCTGGCGGCGGTCAGGCGCATCGTGAAGCTCGGTGTCTTCGTCCAGTGCACGCCCGGCTTCACCGACCAGCCCGAAGTCGCCAACGGCGCGTCCGAGCTGCTGGTCGCCCTGTTCGGCGAGGCCGGGCGCCACGCCCGCGCTGCCGTCGGCGTCCCCGCCCTGCCGCGCAGCGTCGCGGTCGAGGTGGACGCCATCGTCGAAGTGCGATGAGGGGCGCGCCGCCCGCACCGACGGTCGTCCGGATCGTCGAGCGGGCGGCCGAAATCCCGGCCGAGCCGTGGAACCGGCTGGCCGGCGCCGCCAACCCCTTTGTCCTGCACGGCTTCCTCACCGCGCTGGAGGAGTCCGGCTGCGCGGTCGAGACCACCGGCTGGCGGCCCTGCCATCTCGTCGTCGATGGCCCGGATGGCGCGCCTGCCGGAATCCTGCCCGCCTGGCTCAAGGCCCACAGCCAGGGCGAATATGTGTTCGACCATGGCTGGGCCGATGCCTGGGCCCGCGCCGGCCTCGACTATTATCCCAAGCTCCAGCATTCGGTGCCCTTCACGCCGGCCACTGCCCCCAGGCTGCTGGCGGCCGATCCCCACACCCGCGCGACGCTGATCGCCGCCAGCGAAAGCCTCGTCCGCCAGAACGGCCTGTCCACCGCGCACGCCACCTTCCTGACCGATGCCGATGCCGCCGATTTCGCCGCCGCCGGCTGGCAGGAACGGCGCGACGTGCAGTTCCACTGGTTCAACCAGGGCTTTTCGGGCTTCGACGAGTTCCTCGCCAGCCTCGCCTCGCGCAAGCGCAAGACGCTGCGGCGCGAACGCGAAGCCGCGCTCGCCGCCATCGACGAGGTGGTCTGGCTCTCCGGCAGCGACCTCACCGAAGCCGCCTGGGACGCCTTCTTCGCCTTCTATCTCGACACGGGCAGCCGCAAATGGGGCCGCCCCTATCTCAACCGCCGCTTCTTCAGCCTGGTGGGCGAACGCCTCGCCGACCGGATCGTGCTGGTGATGGCCCGCAAGGCAGGCCGGTACGTGGCCGGCGCCCTCAACTTCCTCGGCGACGACGCGATCTACGGCCGCCACTGGGGCTGCACGCAGGATATTCCCTTCCTCCACTTCGAGCTCTGCTACCATCAGGCGATCGACATCGCCTGCCAGCGCAGGCTCGCGCGCGTGGAGGCCGGCGCGCAGGGGCCCCACAAGCTGGCGCGCGGCTACCGCCCGGTCGAGACCCGCTCGATGCATTTCGTCGCCGATCCGCGCTTCCGCGCCGCCGTGGCCGATTTCCTCCGCCGCGAACGTCCCGCCGTCACGGCCGAAGCGAAGGCCCTCGAATCAGCCCTGCCCTACCGCCGCGAGCCGGCCGGCCAGCAGGGCCTGGAGTGATGCCAGGCTGGTCACGCCCTCGAAATCCGCGGCCGACACCAGTGTCTCCACCGCCCCGTCCCCCCGCTCGATCAGGATCGCCGGCAGCGGCGTCGGATCGCCCGGCCGGGTGCCCAGCCACTCGTCGCGGTGCAGGAAGGTGACGGGCAGCGGCAGGGCCTCGATCGTAGCGCGCCAGTCGCGCTTCATGCCGAACGTGCCATAGGTCAGGTCGCACAGCCGGCAGGCATAGGTCGCGGGGCTGAACGTCTTGTGCAGCAGGTCCAGCGCGCCGTTCACCAGCCCGCCATCGGCATTGTAGACCATCAGCAGCCGCGCGGTCATCGCGGGCAGCTGTCCGGCGCCGGCCGCCCGGCGAACCGGTCGCGCGTCCAGCCGATGAGGTCTGCGGTCAGCGCACTGTCCGGCGCGACCAGTGCCACATGATCGAGCCCCGGATAGGTCCGGTAGAGCAGCGCCTGCCCCGCCGCGCAGCGCGCGGCCACGAATCGCGTCTGGATCGCGGGCAGCACCAGGTCGTCCGCCTCGCCCTGCGCGATGAACACAGGCGCGGCGATCGCGCCGGCCGGCACATTGCCGGCCAGCAGCCGGCCAAAGGCGCCGTCCAGCGCTTCGGCCCGGAAGATGCCGTCCGCTGGCAGCAGCAGCGCCTGCCCCACCGAGACCAGCGTTTCCGGCCCGCTCACGCAGCGCCGCGCGATGTCGGCGGCAAGCCAGCGCGTGCCCGGCTTCAGCAGCGGCGTGTCGCGCAGCTCCGCCGGATAGGTCAGCGGATAGCTGGCGGCCAGGAACGCCGACACGATCCGCCCGAACACATTGCCGCCCGCACTCGCGGCCAGCGCCGGCAGGTCGGTCGCCGGCGCCTGCGCCGCGACGCCGCCGAGCCGCACGTCGGGGGCATGGCCCGGCGCCTCGATCCCCGTCCACAGGGCGGAATTGCCCCCCTGGCTGTGCCCCCAGACGACCGTGTCGGGCGCCAGCGCCACACCGTCGATCCGGCGTGCGGCCCGAACCGCGTCCAGCACGGCGCGCGCGGCATCCCGCCCCACCAGATAGGCATGTCCCTGCGGGGGCGCCGCCGTTCCAAGCCCCGGATAGTCCGGCGCCACGATCGCCCAGCCCTGGGCCAGCGCAGCCGGGACAGCCGGAACGTTCAGCAGCGGATCGGGAAACAGGGATGGCGCACAGCCCCGGGCCACGCCGCTGGTGCCGTGCGCCCAGGCGATCACCGGGTGCGGACCCGGGCGGCCGTCGGGCAGGTAGACCAGCGCCGAGCCGACGGCCGGCGTGCCGTCCTGCCGCCGGGTCGTGTAGAGGATCCGCTGCGCCCGCGCACCCGCCGGCACCGCGCGCACGAAGGGCTCCGCCCTCAGCAGCCGCCCCGGCTCGTCGGGCACCACGGCCGGCGGATCATGGAAGGAATCCGGCACCGGCGGCCGCGCCCACAGCCAGGCGGCCAGCAGCAGCAGCAGGAGAAGCCCGGCCAGCCACAGCAGCAGCCGCCCCGGCCGGCGCAGGAAGGAAGGTCGAGTCGCGCTCACAGCCCCAGGCAGAGATATTTGGTCTCGAGATATTCCTCGAGGCCATATCTCGAGCCTTCGCGCCCGATCCCCGATTCCTTCACCCCCCCGAAGGGCGCGACTTCCGTGCTCAGGATGCCGGTGTTGATGCCCACCATCCCATAGTCCAGCGCTTCGGCCATGCGGAAGATGCGCCCCACGTCCCGCCCGTAGAAATAGGCTGCAAGCCCGAATTCCGTGTCGTTGGCCGCGCGAATCGCCTCTTCATCCGTGTCGAAGCGGAACACCGGCGCCAGCGGCCCGAACGTCTCCTCGCGCGCCACCGCCATGTCCGCCGTCGCACCCGTCACCAGCGTCGGCTCGAAGAAGGTGCCGCCCCGTTCGTGCCGCCGGCCGCCCACGACCAGCCGCGCGCCCTTCGCCAGCGCGTCGGCGATGTGCGCTTCGGTCTTCTCGACGGCGCCCGTGTCGATCATCGGCCCGATGTCCGTGCCCTCCGCCGCGCCATCGCCCACCTTCAGCGCCGCCATCCGTGCGGCCAGCCGCCCGACAAAGGCGTCGTGCACGCCATTCTGCACATAGATCCGGTTCGCGCACACGCAGGTCTGGCCGGCATTGCGGAACTTGGAGGCGATGCACCCCTCGACCGCGGCGTCGAGGTCGGCATCGTCCAGCACGATGAAGGGCGCGTTGCCGCCCAGCTCCAGGCTCACCTTCTGCACCTGGCCCGCCGCCTTGGCGTAGAGCTGCTTGCCGATCTCGGTCGAGCCGGTGAAGCTGATCTTGCGGACATGCGGGTTCTGGGTGAACTCGTCCGCCAGCGGCCCCGCCGGCCCGGTGATCACGGAAAGCAGCCGCGGGTCGAGCCCCGCCTCCTCGGCGAGAATGGCAAGCGCCACGGCCGACAGCGGCGTCGCGCTCGCCGGCTTCACGACCATCGGGCAGCCGGCCGCCAGTGCCGGGCCCGCCTTGCGGGTGATCATCGCCGCCGGGAAGTTCCAGGGCGTGATCGCCGCTGCCACGCCGATCGGCTGCTTCAGCACCAGGATGCGCCTGTCGGCCGCATGGGGCGGGATGATGTCGCCATAGGCGCGCTTCCCTTCCTCGGCGAACCATTCGATGAAGCTCGCCGCATAGGCGATCTCGCCTTTCGCCTCCGCCAGCGGCTTGCCCTGCTCGGCGGTCATGATGGCAGCCAGGTCGGCCTGGTTCGCCATCACCAGCTCGAACCAGCGGCGCAGAAGCTGCGCCCGCGCCTTTGCCGTCTGCCCCGCCCAGGCGGGCATGGCCTCGGCGGCTGCCGCAATGGCCTCGGCGGCTTCCGCGCGCCCCAGCCTCGGCACATGCGCAAGGCATTCGCCCGTCGCCGGGTTCCTGACGGCGATCCCGTCGCTCGCGCCCTCGATCCAGCGGCCGGCGACCCGGTTCGCCCCGCGCAGCAGCTCGGGGCGGGCAAGGGCAGGCGTCATGTCGTCTCCTGTTCGGCGGGTCGGGTTCCGGCCGGCGCTTCCTCGTCCTCGCCGGCCGGCCTGGCGCGCCGCTCGGTGAACCAGATGGCGGCCAGGCTCAGCTCGTAGAGCAGCACCAGCGGCACCGCCAGCAGCAGCTGGCTCACCACGTCGGGCGGCGTGAAGATGGCGGCGATCACGAAGGCCGCCACGATGAAATAGCGGCGGAAGGCCTTCAGCTGCCCACGTGTCACGATCCCGGCGCGGGTCAGCAGCATCAGCAGCACCGGCAGCAGGAAGGCGGTGCCGAAGGCGAACAGGAACTGCATCACGAAGCTCAGATAGGCGCCGACCGAGGGCAGCGCCTCCTGCATCACCCCCGACCCCAGCTCCCCCTGGAAGCCCAGCAGGAAGGTGAGCGCGACCGGGATCGCCACATAATAGGCAAAGCTCGCGCCGGCCGCGAACAGGAAGGGCGTCACGATCAGGAAGGGCAGCAGCGCCTTCTTCTCCGCCCGGTAGAGCCCCGGCGCCACGAACCGCCACAGCTGCGTCGCCAGAACGGGAAAGCCGATCATCAGAGCCCCGAAGAAGGCGACGCGCACCTGCACCAGGAAGGCCTCGAACAGCTGGGTGAAGATGACGCGATCCTGCCCGGCATCCGCCAGCGGCACCACCAGGATGTTGAAGATGTCGCGCGCGAAGGCAAAGCAGACGAAGAAGGCGACCAGCAGCGCCACCACGGACCAGATCAGCCGCTGGCGCAACTCGATCAGATGATCGATCAGCGGGGCCTTGCTGTCGTCGATGTCCTTCACGGCAGCGACCCCGGCCTCGGCGGCGCCGCCGGCGCGTCGGGCCCATGCGCGGCCCCGTCGCCGGCCCCGGACGGCGCCGGCGGCGGCGGCGACGGCGGCGACGACGACATCGGCGGCCCCGTCGCCGGCACCGGGGCGGGCACGACCATCGGGTCAACCGGCGTCTCGGGCCCCGGCCAGGCCGGTGCGTCTGCCGTCTCGGCCATCACGCGCGCATTGTGCGCGCGCCACTCCTTTTCCATTTCCTCCAGCTCCGCCTGCCGGACCATCTCGTCGAAGCCGGCGCGCAGGTGCCGGGTCATGACGCGCGCCTTGCCCGCCATGCGCCCCAGCTGCCGCAGCGCGTTCGGCAGCTCCTTGGGACCGATCACGATCAGCGCGACGATCGCGACCAGCAGCAGCTCGGAGGTGGCGAAATCGAACATGGGCCGGCGTCCCGCGCCCGCGCGGCCGTCAGCGCCGCTCGCTGTCGGTCGCGGCCGGTGCCTGCTCCGCTGCTGCTGCTTCTGCGGTGGTGGCGGCAGGCGGCGCGCGATGCGTCACCTGCGGTGGCGGCGCGGCGGCAGCCGGCGGCGGCGCCTCGTCGTCGGCCAGCCCCTTCTTGAAGGATTTGATCCCCTTGGCGAGGTCGCCCATCATCTCGGAAATCCGCCCTCGCCCGAACAGCAGCAGCACCACCAGCGCCACCACCACCCAGTGCCAGATGCTCATGCTACCCATCGCTCGAAGCTCCCGCTCGGGTGGCACGCCCACGGGGCGCGCCGAGTCCGCTCCATCTAGTCGCGCGGCGCGTCCGGCGCCAGTGCGGCATCGGCCGATTCCGCGCGCGCCGCGTCGTCGGCCAGGGCCATCCCCGGCGGCAGCGGTTCCAGCAGCCCGGCCGCCTTCAGCTCGGCCAGCCCCGGCAGGTCGCGCCTGCTCTCGAGGCCGAAATGGGCGAGAAACTGCGCCGTGGTCGCATATTGTACCGGCCGCCCCGGCGTCTCGCGCCGGCCGGCCGGCCGGATGAACTCGGCTTCCAGCAGCGCGTCCAGCGTGCCGCGCGCCGTCTGCGTGCCCCTGATCTCCTCGATCTCGGCCCGCGTCACCGGCTCGTGATAGGCGATGATCGCAAGCGTCTCCAGCGCGGCGCGCCCCAGCTTCCTCGGCACCTCGCGCGCCCGGGCCAGCACATGCGCGCAGTCCGGGGCGGTCTGGAACAGCCAGCGCCCGCCGCGCTCCACCAGGTTCACGCCGCGCGCGCCATAGTCGGCCGCCAGCCGCTCCAGCGCGGCCCCCAGGTCGCCGTCGCCGGCATGGGCGCGGATGTCGGCCGGCGACAGCGGCTCGGCAGCCGCGAACAGCACCGCCTCCACCCGCCGCCAATAGGCTGCGTCGCCGGCCGCCGGGCCCCCCTCAGTCGACATCCTCGACCTCGGCCCTCTCCCCCGTCACCCGCTGGCTGAGCGCGGCTGCCATGAACGGGTCGAGCGCGCCGTCCAGCACGTCCTGCGGCGAGGTGCTCGTCACGCCCGTTCGCAGGTCCTTCACCAGCTGGTAGGGCTGCAGCACATAGGAGCGGATCTGGTGCCCCCAGCCGATGTCGGTCTTCTGGGCATTTTCGGCCTGCGCTTCCGCCTCGCGCTTCTGCAGCTCCGCCTCGTACAGGCGCGCGCGCAGCATGTTGAAGGCCGTCGCCCGGTTCTTGTGCTGCGACCGCTCCGTCTGGCAGGCGACCACGATCCCCGTCGGCAGGTGGGTGATGCGCACCGCCGAATCGGTCGTGTTCACATGCTGCCCGCCCGCCCCGGATGAGCGGTAGGTGTCGATCCGCAGGTCCTTGTCGTTGATCTCGATCTCGATCGAGTCGTCGATCTCCGGATACACCCACACCGAGGCGAAGCTCGTGTGCCGCCGCGCCGAACTGTCATAGGGGCTGATCCTGACCAGCCGGTGCACGCCCGATTCGGTCTTGGCCCAGCCATAGGCGCCCTCGCCGCGGAGCAGCAGCGTCGCCGACTTGATGCCGGCCTGCTCGCCCGCGTTGTGGTCGATCAGCTCCACCCTGAAGCCGCGCCGCTCGCCCCAGCGCATGTACATGCGCTGCAGCATCTCGGCCCAGTCCTGGCTTTCGGTGCCGCCCGCGCCCGAGTTGATCTCGATGTAGGCGTTCAGCGAATCCGCCTCGCCCGACAGCAGGGCCTCCACCTTGTCCCGCTCGGCCCGCTCGGCCAGCTCGCCCAGCGCAGCCACCCCCTCGTCGGCCAGCGCCGTGTCGCCTTCCGCCTCGGCGAGCTCGATCAGCTCGACGGTCGAGGCAAGTTCGCTTTCGATCGAGCGCGTCGCCGTAATCGCCGAGTCCAGCTTGCGCCGCTCGCGCATCAGGTCCTGTGCGGCCTTGGGATCGGTCCACAGCGCCGGATCCTCGGCGCGATGGTTCAGCTCGTCGAGCCGCCGGAGCGCCCGATCCCAGTCAAAGAAACCTCCTCAGCAGGGCAAGCGCCTGCTCGATCTTGTCGACATGATGCTGGGCTTCGGCACGCATGCGAGGCGCTTTAGGGGGGCGAAGGCAGGTGGGGCAAGAGGGGCGGGCTCCCGGCCGATGGCTGACCGTCCCGACCCAGCGGCGCGGCAGCCCCACCACATTGTCCCTGCCGCCGTTGCCGGCGCTCCCGATGGTCATCAGCTTTCACGGTCGTTCCAGCCCATGGCGCATCGTCCGCGCGATCGCGCGGCGGCCGCCCGGCTGGCGGATCGGCGCTACAGGATGAACCGGCTCAGATCATTGTCCCCTGCGATCCCTGCCAGCTGCGCCTCCACATAGGCGGCATCCACCACCAGCTTTCTCGGCCCGCCGTCGGCCGCCTCGTAGCTGACCGACTCCAGCAGCTTCTCCATCACCGTCTGCAGCCGCCGCGCACCGATATTCTCCACCCGCTCGTTCACCTGCGCGGCTATGCCGGCGATCGCCTCGATCCCCTCCGGCGTGAACGCGATGTCCACGCCCTCGGTCGCCAGCAGCGCTGCATATTGCCGGGTCAGCGAGGCGTCCGTGTCCGACAGGATCGCCACGAAATCCGCCTTGGTCAGCCCCTTCAGTTCCACCCGGATCGGCAGCCGCCCCTGAAGTTCGGGCAGCAGGTCGGCCGGCTTCGCCACATGGAAGGCGCCCGAGGCGATGAACAGGATATGGTCGGTCTTGACCGGCCCATATTTGGTCGCAACCGTCGTCCCCTCGATCAGCGGCAGCAGGTCGCGCTGCACCCCCTCGCGGCTGACGGAACCGCCGCGCACGTCGGAAACGGCGATCTTGTCGATCTCGTCGATGAACACGATCCCGTTGCCCTCGGCATTCCTCACCGCCTCCCGTGCAAGATCGTCGGAATCGAGCCGCTTGTCCGATTCCTCGTTCACCAGCAGCATCCAGGCATCCTCGACAGCCATGCGCCGCCGCTTGGTGCGCTTGGCAAAGGCGCCCTTCAGCATGTCGCCCAGGTTGATCATCCCCACCGAGCCCGGCGGCATGCCGGGCAGCTCGAAGGGCATGGCGGGCCCTGCATCCTCCACCTCGATGTCCACTTCACGACCGGTCAGCTGGCCGTCGAACAGCCGGTCGCGGAAGGCAAGGCGCGTCGCCTCGCTCGCATCCTTGCCGACCAGCGCATCCAGCAGCCGGTCGAGTGCCGCCTTCTCGGCCGCCTCGCGCACCGCGCCGCGCTTCTGCTCGCGGGTCAGCCGGATCGATTCTTCCACCAGGTCGCGGATGATCGAATCCACGTCGCGGCCCACATAGCCCACTTCGGTGAACTTGGTCGCCTCGATCTTCAGGAAGGGCGCGTCGGCCAGCTTCGCCAGCCGCCGGCTGATCTCGGTCTTGCCGCAGCCGGTCGGGCCGATCATCAGGATGTTCTTGGGCGTCACCTCCTCGCGAAGCTCGGCCGGCAGCTGCTGCCGCCGCCATCGGTTCCTCAGCGCCACCGCCACCGCCTTCTTGGCATCGGTCTGGCCGATGATGTGCCGGTCCAGCGCGGCAACGATGGCCTTGGGTGTCAGCGCGTCCGGGCCGGCGGGGAAGTCGGGTCGGGTCTGGGCGTCCATCACAGGCTTTCCACGGTCAGATTGGCGTTGGTGTACACGCAGATGTCGGCGGCGATCGCCATCGCGCGCCGGGCGATCGCCTCGGCGTCGAGGTCGCCGTCGGCCAGCGCCCGGGCGGCCGCCAGCGCATAATTCCCCCCCGATCCGATGGCGGCGATCCCGTCCGTGGGCTCCAGCACGTCGCCGGTCCCCGTCAGGATCAGCAGCGCCTCGCGGTCGGCCACGATCATCATCGCCTCGAGGCGCCTGAGATAGCGGTCCTGCCGCCAGTCCTTGGCCAGTTCCACGCAGGCCCGGGTCAGCTGGCCGGGAAAGCGCTCCAGCTTGGCTTCCAGCCGCTCGAACAGGGTGAAGGCATCCGCCGTCGATCCGGCGAACCCGCCGATCACCTCGCCCCGGCCGTCCGGGCCCGAGGCCCCCAGCCGGCGCACCTTGCGCGCATTGGGCTTGATCACCGTGTGGCCCAGGCTCACCTGCCCGTCGCCGGCGATCACCGTCCGGCCCTCCTTGCGCACGCCCAGGATGGTCGTGCCGTGCCAGCTTTCCATGCTTGTCATTCGGGGAATCTCGCCTTGGGATCTGACGCACAGCGCCTTGCAGGGGGCATGTAGGCGCGCCGGACCGGACTTCCAGCCTTGCTCTCCCGCCAGCCTTGCGGAAAGGTCGATCCATGGCGATCGAACGCAGGCTGGCCGCATGGGTCGAAGCGGGCCTGATCGATACCGCGACCGCCGAGGCGATCCGCGCCCATGAAAGCGCCACCGCGCGCCCGGTTCTCGCCTGGGCCGTCGCCGGCCTTGGCCTGTTCGCGCTCGCGCTCGGCCTGATGCTGATCGTCGCTGCCAACTGGGACCGCATCGCCCCGCCCGTGAAGCTCGGCGCCCACCTTGCCCTTCTCGCTGCAGCCCTGTCGGCTGCCTGGGCCGCGCGCGAACGCAACCGGCCGCTTCTCGCCGAAGCCGCGCTGTTCCTCGGCGCGGCCCTCGTCCTTGCCGGGATCGCGCTGCAATCGCAGGTCTATCAGCTGGCCGGCACGGCCTGGGAGGCCCTCCTGCTCTGGCTTGCGCTTGCCGGGCCGATGCTGCTCGTCGCCGGTCGGACCCGCCTCACGGGCACCCTGTTTGCCGCCATGGCGCTGCTGGGCCCGGTGGCGATGGCCATCGACACGGTCGATCGCGGCGGGCTGTGGCGCCTGGCGCAGGGCGCAGCCATGGCCGTCCCGCTTCTCCTCCTCGCGCTGGGTGCCGGCGCTGCCCGCCTCGCCCCCGGCTTCCGCAGGGCGCTGCTCGATTCCGGCATCGTCGCGGCGCTGGCGGCGGCCAGCATCGCGCATTTCGCCTGGGCCTCGCACATCACGGCCGCCCAGGCGCTCGACAACGGCGTGCGATTCCTCGTCCCCGCGCTCGCTGCGGCGCTGGCGCTGGCCGCGGCCCGCCGGGGCGACGGCCTTCTCCCTCGCCCGCTCATCCTGCCGCTGCTGTTCGCCCCGCTCGTGGCCGGCGCGCTCGCGCTCGCCATCCCCCATCCCGACGCAACCGCCAGCCGCATCACCGGCTTCCTCGTCTTCTTCGGCCTGTGGGCCCTCGTGGCGCGCGGCGCGGCCGAGGCGGGCTGGCAGACGCTCTTTGCCATCGCCGTTGCCGCCGCGGCGCTCAGGCTGTTCATCGTCTATCTCGAACTCTTCGGCTCGCTCGCCGCCACCGGCAGCGGCCTCGTCACCGGCGGTCTTCTGATGGTCGGCCTCGCCTTCGTCTGGCGCCGCCTCGTCGGCCGCCAGCCCCGTCGGCCACCCGAAGGCGGGCCAGCCATCAGCGCCCGGCCATGAACCGCTGGCTGGTGGCCGCCGCCCTGCTGCTGCCGCTTGCCGGCCTCGCTGCCGGCATCGCCCGGCAGCAGGCCGCGCTCGATGGCGCGACCCGCTGGGTCGTCCCGATCACCGGCTATGATCCGCGCGACCCGCTGCGCGGCCGGTTCCTCCAGTTCAGCTACGCCTGGCAGGTCGAGGGCGATTCCAGCCGCTGCGCCACGCTCGCCGGCTGCGCGCTGTGCCTCACGCGCCGCCAGGGCGTCGTCATCGCAAGCGTGGCCCCGCGCGATACCGGCTGCCGCGATCGCGTGGACCCCCGCCGCAGCCGGATCGAGGTTCGCCCCGGCTTCGGGCCCGAGGCGCGCCCCGCCTTCGCCACCCGCCTGTTCGTCTCCGAAGCGCGCGCCCCCGCCCTCGAAGCGAAGCTGGCCGGGGGCCCCATGGTCGTGATCGCGCGCCTCGCGCCCGATGGCCGCCTCATGCCCGAACGCGTCGCCCCCGCTCCCTGACCATCGCTCAGCGCATCGGCACCTCGGGGAGCACCCGGTCGCGCCCGCCCTTCTTCGCGCCATAAAGCGCCGCGTCGGCGCGATCGAGCAGGCTGTCCGGATCGTCGTCCGCCCGCAGCATCGCCACCCCCGCCGAAAAGCTCACCCGGCCCAGGCTCGCCCCGTCGTCGGCCCGGCGCAGCACCTGCCGCGCCAGCTGCGCCCGGGCACCGTCCGTGGCGGCCAGCGCCTCGGCAAGGCCAAGCCCGGGATAGACCACCAGAAACTCCTCGCCGCCCTGCCGCCCGGCAAAAGCAGCCGCGCCGGCGGCGTTCCGGGCATGCGCGGCCAGGTGGCCGGCGACGCAGCGCAGCACCTCGTCGCCGATCGCATGCCCCCACTGGTCGTTCACCCGCTTGAAATGGTCGATATCGACCAGCGCGGCGGCCAGCGGCGCGTCCGCCTCGCGCGCCGCCGCGATCGCTCTGGCCAGCAGCTGCGCGACTCCCCGGCGGTTCGGAAGCCCCGTCAGCGGGTCGGTGCGCGCGCTGCGCTCGGCCGCGTCCAGCCGGTCGAGCAGCCGGCCGGTCTCCAGCCGCGCCCCCTTCAGCTCCGCATCGAGCCGCCGGTTGGCCGCCAGCATGGCGGCGTTGGCGCGCCGCAGCCGCTGCACCAGCCCGGCGATCTCGCTCGCCGTCGTCGCCGCCGCCAGCGCCAGGTCGCCCTCGGACAGCTCGCCATCATAGGCCTTCAGGTTCGCCTCGCCCTGCACCAGCCGCTCGGCCAGCCGGTCGGCCGATGCCTGCGCCGTCTCCAGCAGCGCCTGCAGCTCGGCTGCCGCAATCTCCCCCAGATGCTGCTGCCTCAGCGCCTGCACGGCCGCCTCGTCCAGCCGGCCCTCGCCGCGCAGCCGCTCCAGGTCGCGGCTCAGCGCCGCATCGCTGGCCGTCACGTGCAGCCACAGCAGCTCATAGGCCGGGGGCTCGGGCGACAGCCCCGTTTCGGCCATCAGCCCGCGCACCTCGTCCATCAGCATCAGCTTCGGATGCCCGCCCGGCCCCGGAACGGCCGCCGGCGCTGCCGTCCGTGCGGCGGGAAAGCTGGCCGGCTGATCCGTCATCGACTGTCTCCTGCCGCGGGCGGGCCCGGCCTCCTGCCGCGGGCGGGTGCGGCCGCCCGCCGTGGCCGCGCCGGCCTTCGCCCCGCCCTAGAACGGCAGCGCCGCGCCCCCTTAAGCCACCCTTGAAGCCCCGGCGGGCCGGCTCTAGGAACCGGCACGCTCCATCCCCCGCTCGAAGACAGGATCCGCATGACCGCGACCGGCCACGACACGCTCGCCACCCGCCAGACGCTCGAAGTCGGTGGCCGACGCTACGCCTATTACAGCCTCGCCGCCGCGCAGGCGCGCATCGGCAGCGTCGCGCGCCTGCCCTTCTCGATGAAGGTCCTGCTCGAGAATCTCCTCCGGTTCGAGGATGGCGTAACGGTCACCGTCGCCGACATCGAGGCGATGGCCGCCTGGCTTCGCAACCCCACCTCGTCCCACGAGATCCAGTACCGCCCGGCGCGCGTCCTCATGCAGGACTTCACCGGCGTGCCCTGCGTCGTCGACCTGGCCGCCATGCGCGATGCCATGCTGAAGCTCGGCGGGGATCCGCAGAAGATCAACCCGCTCGTCCCCGTCGATCTCGTGATCGACCATTCGGTCATGGTCGATGAATTCGGCACGCCGCAGGCCTTCGGCCGGAATGTCGAGCTGGAATATGCCCGCAACATCGAACGCTACGAGTTCCTGCGCTGGGGCGCCGGCGCCTTCCGCAACTTCCGGGTCGTCCCGCCCGGCACCGGCATCTGCCACCAGGTGAACCTCGAGTATCTGGCGCAGACGGTCTGGGTCTCCGACGATGCGTCGGGCGAGGCCGTCGCCTATCCCGACACGCTGGTCGGCACCGACAGCCACACCACCATGGTGAACGGGCTTGGCGTGCTGGGCTGGGGCGTGGGCGGGATCGAGGCGGAGGCCGCCATGCTCGGACAGCCCGTCTCGATGCTCATCCCCGAGGTCGTCGGCTTCCGACTGACCGGCCAGCTCGCCGAGGGCGTGACCGCAACCGACCTCGTCCTCACCGTCACCCAGATGCTGCGCAAGAAGGGCGTCGTCGGCCGCTTCGTCGAATTCTGCGGCCCCGGCCTCGATTCGCTCAGCCTCGCCGACCGCGCGACGATCGCCAACATGGCGCCCGAATATGGCGCCACCTGCGGCTTCTTCCCGGTCGACGCCAAGACCCTCGATTACCTGCGCTTCACCGGCCGCGACGCGGATCGCATCGCCCTGGTCGAGGCCTATGCGAAGGCGCAGGGCCTGTGGCGCGACTCGACCACGCCCGAACCGGTCTTCACCGACACGCTCGAGCTCGATCTCGCCGCCGTCCGGCCCTCGCTTGCCGGCCCTCGCCGCCCGCAGGACCGCGTCCTGCTGCCCGATGTGGACGAGGCCTTCGAGGCCGAGCTGATCGGCGGCTATGGCAAGGCCGACGCCGCCGACCTGCGCGTGCCGGTCGAGGGCGCCAGCCACGATCTCGGCCATGGCGACGTGGTGATCGCCGCCATCACCAGCTGCACCAACACGTCTAATCCCAATGTGCTGGTCGCCGCCGGCCTCGTCGCCCGCAAGGCGAACGAGCTCGGCCTCACGACCAGGCCCTGGGTCAAGACGAGCTTTGCGCCGGGCTCGCAGGTCGTCACCGACTATTTCGACCGGGTCGGCCTCACCGCCGACATGGACGCGCTCGGCTTCAACCTCGTCGGCTATGGCTGCACCACCTGCATCGGCAATTCCGGGCCGCTGCCCGAACCCATATCGGCCGCCATCAATTCGAACGATCTCGTCGCCGTCTCGGTCCTGTCGGGCAACCGCAATTTCGAGGGCCGCGTCTCGCCCGACGTGAAGGCCAACTATCTCGCCTCCCCGCCGCTCGTCGTCGCCTATGCGCTCGCCGGCACGATCCGCTCCGACATCCTCGAAACCCCGCTCGGCCACCGCGCCGACGGCACGCCCATCCACCTGAAGGACATCTGGCCGACCAACGCCGAAGTCGCAGAGATGGTCGGCAAGGCGGTCACGCCCGACATGTTCCGGGCGCGCTACGCCGATGTCTTCAAGGGCGACAGCCACTGGCAGGCGATCCGCGTGTCCGGCGGCGACACCTATCGCTGGAACCCGGCCTCCACCTACGTCCAGAACCCGCCCTATTTCGAGGGGCTCTCCATGACCCCCGCCCCCGTCACCGACATCGTCGATGCCCGCGCCCTGGCGCTGCTGGGCGACTCCATCACGACGGACCACATCTCGCCCGCCGGCTCGATCAAGCTCGAAAGCCCGGCCGGCACCTATCTGACCGAGCGCCAGGTCCCGCGCGACCAGTTCAACAGCTATGGCGCGCGCCGCGGCAACCATGAAGTGATGATGCGCGGCACCTTCGCCAACATCCGCATCCGCAACCGGCTGGCGCCCGGCACCGAGGGCGGCGTCACCACCCATCTGCCCACCGGCGAGGTCATGCCGATCTACGACGCCGCCATGCGCTACAAGGCGGAGGGCACGCCCCTCGTCATCCTTGCGGGGCGCGAATATGGCACCGGCTCCAGCCGGGACTGGGCGGCCAAGGGCACGAGGCTGCTCGGCGTGCGCGCCGTCATCGCCCAGAGCTTCGAGCGCATCCACCGCTCGAACCTCGTCGGCATGGGCGTGCTGCCGCTGCAGTTCCCGGACGGCCAGTCGGCCGAGGCGCTGGGCCTCGACGGCACCGAGGCCTTCACGATCGAGGGTCTTTCGGCGCTGGCCCCCCGCCAGACCATGACGGTCCGCTACACGAGGGCAGACGGCAGCAGCGGCGCGTTCGAGGCGCTCGGCCGGATCGATACGCTGAACGAGGTCGACTATTTCCTCGCCGGCGGGATCCTGCCCTATGTGCTCCGCAAGCTGGCGGCCTGACGAAGGCCATGACGCTTGCCATCGAGGTCGCCGGCTGGCTCGGCGCCAGCCTCATCCTGGCCGCCTATGCGCTCGTGTCCACCGGCCGGCTCGACGGCCGGTCGGCCACCTTCCAGTGGCTGAACCTGGCCGGCGCCGCCGGCTTCGTCGTCAATTCCGGCTGGCACGGCGCCTGGCCGTCCGCCATCCTCAACATCGTCTGGATCGCGATCGCGACGACCACGCTCATCCGGATCGCGCGCGGCTGACCCGGCTCAGACCGAGGCCATGAACCGCGCGACGGCCGCCGCCACGCGCGGCCGCACGGCATCGTGGAACAGCCAGTGGCCCACGCCCGGCCATTCCTCATAGTCCACCCGCGCCCCCGAAGCGGCCAGCAGCCGCGCCGTCTTGCGCGAAACCGCTGGCGGCACGATCCGGTCGTCCAGCCCCGTCACCACCAGCGCCGGTTTCGTCAGCCGGGGATAGTCCACCCTCGACGCGCCCGTCCCGTCGCTCCACGGCATGGCGATCTCGCGCAGGACACGCCCCGAATCCCAGGTCATCTCGGCCAGCGCCGGCCGCACCTCCTCCTCGGGCACGCCGTTGAACACGCCGGCGCGCGCGCTCGGCGCATCCAGAAGCGTCGGCCCCCGCCAGAAGCCCCAGCGCCGGGTCACCGGCCACATCGTCCGCACACTGTCCCAGCTCAGCGCCTGCGCCTGCGCCGACGGCGCGGTCGACAGCAGCACGAGGCCCCGGTGCACGATCCGGCCACCCAGAAGCTGCGCCAGAAGCCCGCCCATCGAATGGCCCAGGATCACCGGCGGCTCGTCCAGCACGGCCGCGTCGCGTTCCAGCGCGGCCACATAATCGGCCAGCCCCAGCCCCGACAGCAGCGCCGGCGCGGGCGAACCCGGCGGCACCTCGTGGCCCGGCAGGGTCACCGCCGCGCTGCGGATGCCGGCGGCCTCCAGCTCGTCGCGAAGCGTCGCGAAGGTCGAGGGCCGGCTCCACATGCCGTGGATCAGGAACAGCGGCGGCAGGCTCAACGCACCACCCCGGCCGCGGCCAGCGCTGCCAGCGTCACGATGTCGGACGCGCCCGAGGTCATGGGCACCACCTGCACGGGTCGCGCCATGTTCATCAGCACCGGCCCGATCACCCGGCCGCCGCCCAGCTCCTTCAGCAGCTTGGCCGCGATGTTTGCCGATTGCAGCCCCGGCATCACCAGAACATTGGCGGGACCCGTCAGCCGCGTGAAGGGATAGACCGTCGCCATCGCGCGGTTGAGCGCGACATCCACCGAGATTTCACCCTCATATTCGAAGCCCGGCTGCATCGCGTCCAGAAGCGCAACCGCCTCGTGCAGCGCGCCCAGATAGTCGCCCGGCGGTGTCCCGAAATTGGAATAGGAAAGGAAGGCGACCCGCGGCTCCATCCCGATCCGCCGCGCCGCGCCGGCCGTCTTCACGGCGATGTCGGCAAGCTGCGCCCCGGTCGGCCGCTCGGTCACGGCCGTGTCGGCGATCAGGATGGTGCCCGCGCGCCCGGCGAAGATGTGGAACCCGAACGGCGTCGTCCCCTCCACCGGGTCCAGCACCAGCCGCACCTGCCCCATCACCTGGTGGAAGTGCCGGGTCGCGCCCGACACCATGGCGTCCGCCTCGCCCATCTCCACCATCAGCGCCGCGAAGATGTTGCGTTCATTGTTCACCATCCGCTGGACGTCGCGCCGCAGATAGCCGCGCCGCTGCAGCCGCGCATAGAGCCGCTCCACCATCTCGGGCACCAGCGGCGAATTGGCGCTGTTGTGGATGGGATAATTCTCGGTGTCGCTCACGCCGATCCGCTGGAAGGCTTCGCGGATCGGATCCTCCCGGCCCACCAGCACCGGCTCGCCATAGCCCGAGGTGCGGAACGAGACGGCCGCCCGCAGCACCACCTCCTGCTCGCCTTCCGCGAACACCACCCGCGCCGGCCGCGCCCGCGCCTTCTCGAAGCTCGCCGCCAGCGCCGAGGCCGTGGGGTTCAGCCGGGCCCGCAGCTCCAGCCGGTAGGCCTCCATGTCGAGGATGGGCCGCGTCGCCACGCCCGAGTCCATCGCTGCCTGCGCCACCGCCATCGGCACCCGCTCGATCAGGCGCGGGTCGAAGGGCGCCGGGATGATGTAGTCGGGCCCGAACACCTGGGCCCCGCCGTAGGCGGCCGCCACCTCGTCGGGCACCGCCTCGCGCGCCAGCTCCGCCAGCGCCCGGGCGGCTGCGATTTTCATCGCCTCGTTGATCTTGGTGGCCCGCACGTCCAGCGCGCCGCGGAAGATGTATGGGAAGCCCAGCACATTGTTGACCTGGTTCGGATAGTCCGAGCGCCCGGTCGCCACGATCGCATCGGGGCGAACCGCCTTTGCGTCCTCGGGCGTGATCTCCGGGTCGGGGTTCGCCATGGCGAAGATGATCGGCCGGGGCGCCATCGATTCCACCATCGCCCGGGAAACGGCGCCTTCCACCGACAGCCCCAGGAACACGTCGGCGCCGCGCATGGCATCGTCCAGCGTGCGCGCGTCGGTCGCAACGGCGTGCGCCGCCTTCCACTGGTTCATGCCCTCGGTCCGCCCCGTCCAGATCACCCCCTTGCTGTCGCACAGGATGATCCGGTCCGAAGGGACGCCCATCGCCTTCAGAAGCTCGGTGCAGGCGATCGAGGCCGCGCCCGCGCCGTTCACCACCACCTTCACCTCGCGGATGTCGCGGCCGGTCAGGTGCAGCGCGTTCAGCACCCCGGCGGCCGCGATGATCGCGGTGCCATGCTGGTCGTCGTGGAACACGGGGATGTTCATCCGCGCCCGCAGCTCATCCTCGATGATGAAGCATTCGGGCGCCTTGATGTCCTCCAGGTTGATGCCCCCGAAGCTCGGCTCCATCAGCTCGACGGCCTCGACGAAGCGGGTCACGTCCTCGGTCTTCAGCTCGATGTCGATCGAATCGACATCGGCGAAGCGCTTGAACAGCACCGCCTTGCCCTCCATCACCGGCTTGGAGGCCAGCGCCCCCAGATTGCCCAGCCCCAGGATCGCCGTCCCGTTGGAGATCACCGCCACAAGATTGCCCTTGGCGGTATAGTCATAGGCGGTGGCCGGATCCTCGGCGATGGCGCGCACCGGCACCGCCACGCCCGGCGAATAGGCAAGGCTCAGGTCCCGCTGCGTGGCCATCGGCTTGGTCGCGACGATCTCCAGCTTTCCCGGCCGCTTCGCCGAATGGAACAGCAGCGCCTCCCGGTCGGAAAAGATCGGGCGCCCGCCCGCATCGTCGCTCATGCACCCTCGCTCTTGTCTTGTCCCGCCCGAGCCGCTGATAGGCGTGTCCCATGGCCGGAGCAACGATGGCAGCGGGCGCAACGCCGATGATGGCGCAATATCTCGCGCTCAAGGCCGAGGTGCCCGGCGCCCTCCTCCTCCTGCGCATGGGCGACTTCTACGAACTCTTCCTCGAGGACGCCGCCGTCGCCGCCCACTGCCTCGACATCGCGCTCACCCAGCGCGGCCAGCATCTGGGCCAGCCGCTCCCCATGTGCGGCGTCCCCGTCCATTCGCACGAGGCCTATGTCGCCCGGCTGGTGAAGGCCGGCCACGCGGTCGCCATCGCCGAACAGGTCGAGGATCCGGCGGCCGCGAAGCGGCGCGGCGCAAAGGCGATCGTCCGGCGCGACATCGTGCGCGTCATCACGCCCGGCACCCTCACCGAGGATCGCCTGCTCGAGGGCCGCCGCGCCAACTGGCTGCTCGCCGCCTTCCCCGCTCCCGATACGATCGGGCTTGCCTGGGCCGACATCTCGACGGGCGATCTCCATCTCTCGACCATCCCGCCCGCCGCGCTTCCCGACACGCTCGCCCGCCTGCAGCCGGCCGAGACCCTCTGGCCCGAGGACACCGCCCCGCCGGGCACCACGCCGCTTGCCACCCGCGCCTTCGACAGCCGCACCGCCGCGCCCGACCTCGCGCGCCGCCTCGGCGTCGCCACCCTCGACGGCTTCGGCCAGTTCCCCCGCGCTTCGCTCGCCGCGCTCGGCGGCCTTCTCCACCATCTCGACCGCACGGCGCGCGGCGCGCCCGTGCTGCTGCGCCCGCCCCGCGCCGAGGCCTCCGGCAGCACCATGGCGATCGACGCCGCCACCCGCCGCAGCCTCGAGCTCACCGACGGCCCGGCCAGCCTGCTCGCCGCCATCGACCGGACCGTCACTGCCGCCGGCGGCCGCCGCCTCGCCGCCGAGCTTGCAGGTCCCTTGACCGACCGCGCCGCCATCGAGGCCCGCCTCGACCTCGTGCAATGGTTCGCCGCCGACGCCGTGCTCCGCCACGCCACGCGGGAAACCCTTCGCCGCACGCCCGATATCGCCCGCGCGCTCGGTCGCCTCGCCGCCGGCCGCGGCACCCCGCGTGATCTCGCCGCCCTGCGCGACGGGCTGGCCGCCGCCGCCGCCCTGGCAGCCAGCCTCGACGAGGCCGCCCTGTCCGGCGCACCCGAAGCACTCGCCCCCCTGCGCGCCGCGCTCGACACCCCCGGCACGCTCGCCGCCGATCTCGCGGCCGCCCTCGTCGAAGCCCCCCCGGCCGACACGCGCGACGGCGGCGTCATCGCGCCCGGCCATGATCGCGCGCTCGATGCCTTGCGCGCGCTCGCCGCCGACACCCGCTCGGCGCTGGCCGCGCTCGAGGCCGACCTGCGCGCCGAGACCGGGATCCCGCAGCTTCGCGTCCGGCACAACAATGTGATCGGCTACCATGTCGAGGTCGCCAGCCGCCACGCCGAGGCGCTGCTCGCCAGCCCCCACTTCGTGCACCGCCAGACCCTTGGCTCGACCATGCGCTTCGACACGCCCCCCTTGCGCGACCTCGCCGCCCGCGTCCTCACCGCCCAGGCCGACGCGCTGGCGCTGGAATCAGCCCATGTCGAACGGCTGACGGCCGCCTGCCTGGCGCAGGCCCGGCCGGTCGGCGCGCTGGCCGAGGCGCTCGCCGCCCTCGATCGCTCGGCCGCGCTCGCCGATCTCGCCGCCAGCGCCGGCTGGGTCCGCCCCGACCTCACCGACGGCACCGATTTCCGCGTGACCGCCGGCCGCCACCCGGTCGTCGAGGCCGCCCGCGCACGGGACGGCGCCGCCTTCGTTCCCAACGACTGCGTGCTCGAAGCCTCGTCCCGGGTCTGGCTCGTCACCGGCCCGAACATGGGCGGCAAGTCCACCTTCCTGCGCCAGAATGCGCTGATCGCCCTGCTCGCCCAGGCCGGCAGCTTCGTCCCGGCCGCCGCCGCCCGCCTCGGCCTCGTGGACCGGCTCTACAGCCGCGTCGGCGCGTCCGACAGCCTCGCCGACGGGCGGTCCACCTTCATGGTCGAGATGGTGGAGACGGCCGCCATCCTGAACGGCGCCACCTCCCGCTCCCTGCTCCTGCTCGACGAGGTCGGCCGCGGCACCGCCACCTGGGATGGCCTGGCGCTCGCCTGGGCGGTGCTCGAAACCATCCACGACCGCATCGGCGCGCGCTGCCTGTTCGCCACCCACTATCACGAACTCGCCAGCCTCGCCGGCCGCCTCGAATGCCTCGCGCTGCGATCGCTCGGCGCGCGCCAGTGGAAGGGCGACCTCGTCTTCCTCCACCAGGTCGAGCCCGGCGCCGCGCCGGGCAGCTTCGGCCTTGATGTCGCCCGTCTCGCCGGCGTCCCCGCAGACGTGCTGGCGCGCGCCGCCGAAATCCTCGGCCGCCTCGAAGCCGGCGATGCCGGCGGCCGCGCGCGCGATGCCCTGGCCGATCTCCCGCTGTTCGCCACGGCCCCTGCTGCAACCGCAGCGCCGCCGGCATCGGCCGACCCCGTGCGCGCCCGCCTCGCCGACATCCACCCCGACACGCTCACCCCGCGCGCCGCGCTCGACCTCCTGTACGAACTGAAGGGGCTTGCCGACGAAAGCGCCTGAACGGCTTGCGGCAAGGGCCCTGCCCCGGCATCAGGCCGTCATGGGGTTCCTCGCGTTGCTGCTGCTGCTCATGGCCGCCCCGCTGTCCGCGCAGGATCGGCCTGCCCCGGCCTTCACGCCGGCGCTCGCCGCCCAGACGCTTGCCGCCGTCCGCGCCGCCGCGGCCGAGGGGCTCGACCCGGCCGACTATGGCGAGGCCCGCCTCGCCGCCACGCTCGCCGCCGCCGATTCCACCGCCCTCGACGCCGCCGCCCGCCAGAGCTGGCTGGCGCTCGCGCACGACTATGCCGCCGGCCGCACGCCGGTGGCGGCGCGGCGCGGGTGGCGCGGTCCCGGCCCGCGCGCCGATGCGGCCCATCTCGCCGGCCAGCTGTCGGCCGCGCTCGCCGCCGGCAGCCCGCGCGCCCATCTCGAGGCGCTGCTGCCCACCCATCCCGATTATGCCGCGCTCCGGGCCGCGCTGGCGACCGCGCCGGCCGCCGAACGCCCCCTCCTGCGCGCCAATCTCGACCGCTGGCGCTGGTTCCCCCGCCAGCCCGGCGACCGTCACATCCTCGTCAACATCCCCGCCTTCGAACTCGCGCTGGTCGAGGGCGGCCGGACGCTTGCCACCCACCGCGTCATCGTCGGCAGGCCGGCCACCCCCACGCTCGCCTTCTCGACAGTCGCATCCGGCGTCATCCTCAACCCGGAATGGGTGGTGCCCCGCAGCATCATCGCCAGATCCGTGGGCGCCCTCGTCACCCGCAGCCCCGCCACCGCCCGCGCCCGCGGCTACCGCTGGACGGGCAGCGGCCCGACGCTCTCGGTCGTCCAGGGCCCCGGCCCCACCAATTCGCTCGGCCTGATGAAGCTCGACATGCCCAATCCGTACAGCATCCTCATCCACGACACCCCGGCGAAGGCCCTGTTCGATCGCACCACGCGCGCCTTCAGCCACGGCTGCATCCGAACCGACCGCGCGCTCGATCTCGCCGCAAGCCTGCTCGCCGATGTCCCGGAACAGGATCGCGCCAGCCTCAACGCCATCGTCGCCACCGGCCAGACACGGCGCATCGCCCTTGCCCGCCAGCTTCCCGTCCATATCGTCTATGTCACCGCCGTGCCCGCGCCCGGCGGCACCATCCGCCGCCTGCCCGATCTCTACGGCCATGATCCCGCCGTCATCGCCGCGCTCAACGGCAGGCCTGTCCCGAAGGCCACGGCCGATGCCGACCCGCCCGGTTGCTACGCCGGAATGCCGAACCGCCCGGCATAGAGCAGCCGCCCCGGCCCCAACCGCCCCAGCACCTCGTCCAGGCTGCCATTGGTCTCGTCGAAGACAAAACAGCCCTCCGACCGCCCGATCTTGCCATGCTGGCGCGCAAGCGCGTCGCTCACATACCAGGCGCCGTGGATCACGATGGCGCGCGCCTCGGCGTTGCTGTTGCCCGGCTCCAGTCCGACCAGCCGCTGCGAGCGGCCATGCCGGCCCACATAGGGCGCGCCCGTCAGATAGCCGCCGTCCGAGGACGCGTTCGACCCCGGCTCGTTCGAGAATCGCTCCAGCCAGCCCGAATGGCGCGGGTCCGATCCCCGCCCGTGCGAGACGAGGTGCGCCGTCGCCCGGCCGGACGCCGGATCCACCAGCCAGAAACGCGGCGTCCGCGAGGGGTGCGCGAAATCGGCGATTCCAACCACGTCGGCAAGCCCGATGCGCCCGCCATGCCGTGCCAGCCCCTCGCGCACCACATCCCCAAGGCTGCGCCCCCGCGCCACCACCGGCGCCGATGCCGCCGATGCCGACGCCAGCGATGCCGGCGCCGCCGCCGCCGCCAGCACGCCGCCCAGCAGCGCGCGGCGCGACAATCCCGACAATCCCGGACGATCCGCGGCGCGACCCTTCATGGCGGGAAACGGGCCATCACGTGCCGACAGCCGTCAACCTGGCCGCGACGGATCGGTCAGCTTTGTCGATGAGTGGAGGAAATGGTGCCCGGGGGCAGGATCGAACTGCCGACACTACGATTTTCAGTCGTATGCTCTACCAACTGAGCTACCCAGGCACGAGGGCGCGCGACTAGCGCGATTCATCCGGCCCGGTCAACCGTCCCCCGGCCCGTCCGCCTCGCTGGCCGGCGGCCCCGGCACCGCATAGCGCTCGTCCAGCCAGGCAATCAGGTCGCGGTCGCGGCAGACAGCCGAACAGAAGGGCGCATGCCGCACCACCGCCGGCTTGCGGCACAGCGGGCAGCGGGCGGGCTCAGCCGGCGACGACCTCGACATGCCCCTCCCCTGCCGCGGGATCGGCTGCCACGTCCACCCCCCGCCCGGTCGCGCGCGCCAGCGCCGCCAGCAGATGTGGCCGCGCCTCGATCCAGCGCGCCACGCCGGCCCGCGCCACCAGCCGCAGCGCGCCGGGCCGGGCCTCGCGCGCGGCGGCCGACAGCAGGTCGATCGCCGCCGTCGCCTCGCGCTCCAGCCGCGCCCGCTCCAGCACCGAGGGGCCGGTTCGCGGCAGCACCAGCTGCATCAGCCCGAAGCCGTTGATCGCCGTGCGCTCGAAGGGCACGCCCGTCATCGCCCGGTCGAAGGCTTCGCCCAGCACCACCCGACCGGCCCGGTCGGGCACATGCGCCAGGTCGATCACCACCGATCCGCCCAGCCCCCACAGCTGCACCACCTCAGCCAGCGCCGCCAGCGCATCGCCTGCAAGCGCCGGCCCGTCGCCATCCACGTCCACCGCCACGAAGGCCGGGGTCGGCGTGAAGCCCATCGCGCCCGCTGGCAGCGCCCACCGTCCCAGCACGGCGGCCTCGAAGGCCGTGTCCCACGCCGCCGCCACCGCATCCGGCCAGCCTTCGGTCGGCCGGTGGCCGGCAGTCCGCAGCCGCGTCGCCAGGTCGCCCACGGCCCCTGCATCGCCGTCGACTGCGCGGGCCTTCGCCAGCCGGTCGCGCCCCGGCTCGCGCCAGGCCGCCCGCCGGATCTCGACCACGCGCGTCTCGCCCTCGGTCGCCCCGGCCGGCCAGGGCTCCAGCAGGATCTGCTCGCCGCCTTCGGCCTCGGCGATCCCCCGCCCGCCCAGCCGCTTCGCCAGCCGGGCCGCCACCCGGGCCCCGGCCGGCAGGCCGTCCCCGTCGCGCTCGATCCACATCGCCGCCAGCCGCCCGCCCGCCATCCGGGCCGCGCGGGTTTCGCCCAGCCGGCGGTCGAGGAAGACCTCAGTCAATCAGCCCCGCGGCCCGCAGCAGCGCCCGGGTCTCGAACAGCGGCAGCCCCATCACGCCCGAGAAGCTGCCCGACAGCCAGGCCACATGCGCCTCGAACCGGCCCTGGATCGCATAGCCGCCGGCCTTGCCTTGCCACTCGCCGCTTTCGATGTAGGCGCCGATGTCGGCCGGCCCCAGCGGCCCCACCTTCACCGTCGTCACGCTCAGCCGGTGCCGCGCAACCCCGGTGGCGTCCACCACCGTCACCGCCGTCAGCACCCGGTGCCGCCGCCCGCCGATCAGCGCCAGGCAGCGCCGCGCCTCGGCCTCGTCCTCGGCCTTGGGCAGGATGCGAAGGCCCACCGCGACCAGCGTGTCGGCTGCCAGCACCACGGCCCCCGGATGGCGCGCGGCCACCCGTGCCGCCTTCTCCGCCGCCAGCCGGCGCACGTGCGGCTGCGGCCGCTCGCCCGCCTGCACGGCCTCGTCGATGTCGGCGGGCTCCACCGCATCGGGCGCCACCCCCAGCCGCCCCAGCAGCTCCAGCCGCCGGGGCGAGGCCGAAGCCAGCACGAATCGCGGCAGGCAGCGCGCGGGCATCCGCCCCGCCCGGCTCTACTTGAACCGGTAGGTGATGCGGCCCTTGGTCAGGTCGTAGGGCGTCAGCTCGACAAGCACTTCGTCGCCCGTCAGCACCCGGATGCGGTTCTTGCGCATCTTGCCGGCCGTATGGCCCAGTATCTCATGGTCGTTTTCCAGCCGCACCCGGAACATCGCGTTCGGCAGCAGCTCGACCACCGTGCCCCGCATCTCCAGCAGTTCTTCCTTGGGCATGCAGCCGTCAACATCCTGTCGTTTCGGGTGCCGCGCGCCATGCCGCAAGGCCCCCGATTTGGCAAGATCGGGCCCTGGTCCCCGTTTCCGTCGGATTCATGCAATGCAACAGCGGCCGGCTCGCCTATCACGCCCCCATGAGCGAGACGGACAAGACACCCTTCCAGGCGTTCATGCAGGCGCTGCTGATCGGCTGGGTTCTGGGCTTCGCCCTCGTCGGCGCATCCGCCCGGTCCCCTGTCGCCGAAACCGGGATCAGCGACTCCTTCTGAACCCGGCCTCAGCGGAAGCTGGTCGGCGCCGGACTTGCGGTCTGGGTGCCGCTGGCGGTCACCTGCTGCACCTCCAGCCCCCGCTCGGCCACCTGGCCCCGGAAGCGGAAGATTCCGTCCACGCCGGCAAAGCCCTGGGGATCGTCCAGCAACGCCTGCGGGAATGGCGTGCCCGGCCGCCACTGGGTTCCCGCCACGCTCGCCGCCAGCAGCGTCGCGTCATAGGACAGGCTCGCCAGACGCGACGGCGTGCCTCCGAACCGCGCGCGATAGCGTTGCGCCATCTGCTGGAAGCGCCGCTCGGGCACGGCGGCGAACAGCGCCCCGCGCAGCGCCGGGGCCGCGCCCAGTCCGCTTTCCGTCGCCCACAGTTCGGTGCCCAGCATCAGGAAGCTGCCAGGCGCGGCGCCGAAGCGCTGCAGGTGCGGCGCGAAGGCGGCCGCCGTCGCTCCCGAATCGGCAATCAGCAGCGCATCGAACCCCACCGGCGGAAGGCCCCCGGCGTCGGCCGCCCCGGCCTGCTTCACCCGCGCCTCATGGTCGGTCACCCGCCGCGCGGCCGGCGCGAAGGCGGCCGGCTGGCGCGCGAAGGTCGTCACGCTCACCACCTGGCCGCCGCCGGCCTGCACGGCCCGGGTGAAGGCCACCGACGCGCGCTGCCCATAGACGCCCTCGGGCACCAGCGCCGCGAAGCGCCGCGCACCGCGCGCCGCGGCATGGTCCACCACCCGCGTCACCGACTGCGCCGGCTGGAATCCCAGCACATAGAGCCGCCCGCCGGCGATTCCGGCATCGTTTGAAAAGCTCAGCATGGTGATGCCGCGCGGCTCGGCCGCCGCCTTCACCGCGGCCGCGTCACCCGCCAGCAGCGGCCCCAGGATCAGCTGCGCACCATCGGCGAGCGCCCGCTGCGCGGCACCACCGGCCCCCTGCGCCGTGTCATAGCTGGTCAGCCGGATCCCGGCCTTGCCGCTGTCCACCAGCGCCAGCGTCGCGGCATTGGCCAGGCTGATCCCGACGGGGGCGTTCGGCCCGGTCAGCGGCACCAGGATCGCGATCCGGTGCAGCTCGCCCGGCCCCACGTCAACCGGCTTTTCCGGCGGCGGCGGCGGCGGCGCCACTGGCGGCTTCTGGCGCGGCGCGCAGGCCGCCAGCGCGATCACGCCGGCGATCGCGAACGTCCTTGCCGCCGCCCGGCCACCCGCCCAGAGTGCCACCATGCCGAAAACTCCCCTGGAAGCCGACCGCGCGCCCACCGGGGATTCCGGCCGGCTCGAGCCCGGGCTCTATATCGTCGCCGGCCCGATCGGCAACCTCGAGGACCTGACCCTGCGCGCCGCCCGCACCCTGCGCGAGGCCGACCTCATCGCCTGCGAGGACACGCGCGTGACTGCCAGGCTGCTGCGCGCCGCCGGCTCCAGCCGCCCCATGGTTCCCTTCCACGATCACAGCCCGCCCGACGTCGTCGAGCGTCTTGTCCGCCGCATGGCAAGCGAATCGGTGGCCCTCGTCTCGGATGCGGGCACGCCCGTCATTTCCGATCCGGGCTTCGCGCTCGTCCGCGCTGCCCGCGCCGCCGGCATTCCCGTCACCACGGCGCCCGGCCCCTCGGCCGCGATCGCGGCGCTGAGCGTCTCGGGGCTTCCGGCCGACCGCTTCCTCTTCGCCGGCTTCCTCCCCGCGAAGGCGGCTGCCCGGGAACAGGCAATCGCCACCCTCGCCGCCGTCCCCGCCACCCTCATCCTCTACGAAAGCCCGGCCCGGCTCGCCGACACGCTCGCGGCCCTCGCGCGCCGCCTCGGCCCGCGCGAGGCGGCGGTCGCGCGCGAACTCACCAAGCGCCACGAACAGGTCGTCGTCGCGCCGCTTCCCGCGCTGGCCGCCCGCTACCAGGGGCCGCCGCCACGCGGCGAGATCGTCCTGCTCATCGCTCCCCCGGCCGAAGCCGCCGCCCCCGCCGACGCGCTCGACAGCGCGCTCGAAGCCGCCCTGGCCACGATGCCGCCCGGCCGCGCGGCGGCCAGCGTCGCCGCAGCGCTCGGCCTGCCGCGCGCCGAGGTCTATGCCCGCGCGCTCGCGCTCGGTCACAGATCATGAACCGGCAGGCGGCCGAACGCGCCGGTCGCCGCGCCGAGGCGGTCGCGGCCCTGTGGCTGCAGCTCCGGGGGTGGCGCATCCTCACCCGCCGCCGCCGGCTGCCGATGATCGAAGTGGATCTCGTCGCCCGGCGCGGCGGGCTCGTGGCGGTGGTCGAGGTGAAGTATCGCCCGACACTCGAAGCCGCGCTGGCCGCCCTCACCCCCGACACGGCCGAGCGCCTTCGCCGGGCCGCTGCCCTCGTCGCCACCGAACAGCGTGCCGCCGCCCGGGTCGACCTTGTCGCACTGGCGCCCGGCCGCCTTCCGCGCCATATTCAGGGCATCTGACGGCAAGCGAGGAGACAGGTCGATGGACCCGCTCACCTTGATCGGCTGCCTCGACGACGAGGAGATCGAGCCGCTGGCGGCCGCGCTCGACCTCGCAGCCGCCGACCGCGCGACCGGCAGCGACGCCCTGCTCGACGCCGCGCACGACCGCGTCGAGGAGCTGGCCGCCCGTCTGGCCGCCCGGGCCGCGATCGCCCGCGGCAGCGACGCCCGCGCCCGCCTGCTTGTCGACCTGCTTGCCCATCAGGAAGGCTTCACCGGCGACACCGCCGACTATGGCGCACCCCGCAACGCCGATCTCATCACCGTGCTCGAACGCCGTCGGGGCCTGCCCATCGCGCTCGCCATCCTGCACGTCGGAATCGCGCGCCGTGTCGGCTGGACCGCGCGCATCCTCGGGCTCCCCGGCCATGTGCTGGTCGCCATCGGGCCCGAGGCGGCGCCGGCGCTGCTCGATCCCTTCCGGGCCGGCCACCGGGTGGACGCCAGCGGCCTCGCCCGGCTGATCACCACGGCAACCGGCCGGCCGCCCGCCGCGACCGATGCGCAGCTGCTCGACAACCGCGCCTGCCTCGTGCGCCTCGTCATGAACCAGGCCAGCCGCGCCCGGCAGGCCGGCGACACCGTGCGCGCCCGCACCCTCTACGACCGGCTCACCCGGATCGCGCCCGACTGGCCGGCGCTCTGGTGGGAACGGGCGCGCCTCGAACAGCTTGCCGGCGACACGCGGGCAGCCCGGCTTGCCCTTGCCAACATGCGCGAGGTCACCCGCGACCCCGTCCTCGAGGCCCGGATCGACACGGCCATCGCCGCACTGGCCCGCTGACCACCCCCCTTGGCCCCGGCGGCTGCCGGCCCTATGGCCGCGCCATGGCAAGCACCCTTCGCGTTGCCGTCCAGATGGACGCGCTCCAGGGCATCAACGTCGCGGGCGACTCGAGCTTCGCGCTGATGCTCGGCGGCCAGGCGCGCGGCCATCTGCTGTGGCACTATCTCCCCGACGCGCTCGACTGGGTGGAGGGCCGCGTCGTCGCCCAGGCCCGTCCGGTGGAGGTCACGCGGCCCGCCACCCCGGGCGCCCCGCACTTCCGCTGGACCGGCGAGGCGCGCGCGCTCGATCTCGCCCGGGACATCGACGTCGTCCTGATGCGCCAGGACCCGCCGTTCGACATGGCCTACATCACCGCCACCCATCTGCTCGAACGCGCGCAGGCGATGGGCGTGCTGGTCGTCAACGATCCGGCCGCCGTGCGCAATGCGCCCGAAAAGCTCTTCGTCCTCACCTTCGCCGATCTGATGCCGCCCACCCTCGTCACCCGCTCGCTCGAGGCCGCCCAGGCCTTCCGCGCGCGCCATGGCGAAGTGGTCGTGAAGCCGCTCTACGGCAATGCCGGCGCGGCCGTGTTCCATGTGGCCGAACATGATTCCAACCTCCCGGCCCTCGTCGAGCTGTTCAACCGGGTCTGGCGCGAGCCGTTCATGGTGCAGGCCTTCCTCCCCGAGGTCGCGCGCGGCGACAAGCGAATCATCCTGATCGACGGCGAGCCGGCCGGCGCCATCAACCGCCTGCCCCGCTCGGGCGAGATCCGCTCCAACCTCGCGGCCGGCGGCAGCGCCCACGCCACCACGCTCACCCGCGACGAGGAGGCCATCTGCGCCCGCCTCGGCCCCGAACTGAAGCGGCTCGGCCTGCTCTTCGTCGGAATCGACGTCATCGCCGGCCGCCTCACCGAGATCAACGTCACCAGCCCCACCGGAATCGTCGCCATCGACGGCTTCGACGGCACCGACACGCCCGGCCGCTTCTGGAGCCGGGTCGAGGCGCTGGCCGCCCGGCGATGACCGACCTCGGGCCCGGCGACTGGATCGGCGATCTCATCGCCAACGGGGGCCTCATCGCCGTTGCCCTTCTCATGCTCGTCGAAACCGTCTTCCCGCCCATCCCGTCCGAAGTCATCATGCCCCTGGCCGGTCTCCATGCCGCCCAGGGCGGCGCACCGCTCTGGGCGGTCATCGTCGCCGGCGCGCTCGGGGCGATGGCGGGCAACACGCTCTGGTATCTCCTCGCCTGGAAACTCGGGCTCGACCGGTTCGACCGCTTCCTGCTGCGCTACGGCCGGGTGCTCACGCTCGATCGCGCCGAGCTCGAGCGCGGCCGCCGCCTGTTCGATCGCTATGGCGGCGGAATCGTCGGCGTGGGCCGGGTCGTCCCGACCATCCGCTCGCTGATCTCGGTCCCCGCGGGCCTCGTGCGCATGCCGCTTCGCCGCTTCCTCCTGTGGTCGACGCTGGGCACCTTCGTCTGGACGACGGGCCTTGCGGTCGCCGGCTATCTGCTCGGCACCCGCTTCGAGGCCGTCGACCGGGTGATCGGCCCCGTCTCGACGGCGATCATCCTCGTCCTGTTCGTCCTCTACCTCTGGCGCGTCCTCACCTGGCACCGCCGCCCCGGGCACAGCGCATGACGAGACCGCCATGCCTCGTCCGCAACCCCCGAACCGGCCGCGCCGACCATTCGATCATTCCGCTCGCCGCGCACGAGGTCGCAGCCGAAGCCGCCCGCCTGCGCGCGGCGCAGGGTCCCTGGGCCGCCACGCCTCCGGCCGATCGCGCCAGCCGGCTCGAAAGCCTCGCGCAGGCGCTCGACGCGCACGGTCCGGCCATCGCTGCCGCCCTCGAACAGGATACCGGCCGCCGCCGCGTCTCCGCGCTCGAAGTCGAAGGCACGGCCGCGCTGGCCCGTCGCTGGGCCCGCCTGGCGCCGTCGCTGATCGAGGCGGCCGAAGCCCGCATCGACACCTCGATTCCCACCGTCAGCGCGCGGATCACGCTGGTGCCCTATCCCCTCGTCGGCGTCATCTCGCCCTGGAACTTTCCGCTGCTGCTCGCGCTCACCGATGCCCTGCCCGCCCTCGCTGCGGGCTCAGCCGTGCTGGTCAAGCCCTCCGAAGTCGCGCCGCGCTTCATCCGCCCGCTGCGCGCCGCCCTTGCCGATGCCGGTTTCGCGGACCTTGTCGCGATCCTCGAGGGCGATGGCGAAACCGGCGCCGCCCTCGTCGAGACTGTCGACTTCCTCGCCTTCACCGGCTCGGTCGCAACCGGCCGCCGGGTCGCCGAGGCCGCTGCCCGCGCGTTCATTCCCGTCAGCCTCGAACTGGGCGGCAAGGATCCGATGATCATCCTGGGCTCGGCGGATCCGGCCGAAGCCGCCCGGATCGCGCTGTCGGCCGGGTGCCGCGCCACCGGCCAGGCCTGCCAGTCGATCGAACGCCTGCTCGTCGCCCGGCCACTCCTCGACCCGTTCGTCGCTGCCCTCGTGGCCGAGGCCCGGGCCGTCCGCCCCAACCACCCGGACATCGCCGCCGGCGATCTCGGCCCCTTCATCTTCGCAAGACAGGCCGACATCGTCGCCGGGCAGCTCGCCGACGCCCGCGCCAGGGGGGCCACCATCCACACCGGCGGGGAGATTCTCGACCTCGACGGCGGCCTGTGGCTCATGCCCACGGTCGTCACCGGCCTCACGCCCGACATGCGGCTGCTCACCGAGGAAACCTTCGGCCCGGTGCTCCCCGTCCAGCCCTTCGACACGGTGGAAGAGGCCGTCGCCCTTGCCAACGAGGGGCCCTACGGCCTGTCCGCCAGCGTCATCGCCGGCACGCTCGCCGAGGCCGAAGCGGTCGCGCTCCGGCTCGAGGCGGGCGCCGTCAGCCTCAACGACGGCGCGCTGACCGCCCTCGTCTCCGATGCCGAGAAGTCGAGCTTCGGCCTGTCGGGCATGGGCCCGTCGCGCATGGGGGCGTCCGGCCTGCTTCGCTTCTTCCGCAAGCGGGCGCTCCTTGCCCAGCACGGCCGCCCGCTCCCGCTCCAGGCCTTCTCCGAAGGCAGCTGACACCGCACCCGGCAACCGGAACCGCTCACCGGGCGCCAGGCTTGACCGCGCGCAGCCGGCAGGCCGAACGCCCGATGGCGATCAGCCATCGCCATCGGACCCCGGCATGGCTCCTCAGCCCACCTGCCGGCCGTCCTGCGGCCACCAGGCCTTGCGGATCTCCTTCTTCAGCACCTTGCCCGAAGGGTTGCGGGGCAGCTCGTCCACGAAGTCGACCGATTTCGGGCATTTGTAGGCGGCGATCAGCCCCCGGCAGTGCGCGATCAGCTCCTCGGCGCTTGCGCTCGCGCCGGGCTTCGTCACCACGACCGCCTTCACCGCCTCGCCCCATCGGTCGTCCGGCACCCCGATCACGGCGGCGTCGCGCACCGCCGGATGCGCGAACAGCGCATTCTCCACTTCGGCCGGATAGATGTTCTCCCCGCCCGAGACGATCATGTCCTTCACCCGGTCGTGGATGTAGAGATAGCCGTCCTCGTCCATCCAGCCAGCGTCGCCGGTCAGATACCAGCCGTCGCGGATCGCCTTTTCGGTCGCCTGGGGGTTGCCGTGATAGCCGGCCATCACGCTGACCGAGCGAACCGCGATCTCGCCCACCGTGCGGCGCGGCAGCTCGTTCAGCCCGGCGTCCACGATCCGCACCTCATTGCCCGGAAAGGGCCGGCCGCAGCCGCGCATCCGCTCGTTGCCCGCCACGTCATGGTCGGCCGGGGGCAGATAGACGACCGTGCCCGAGGTCTCGGTCGCCCCATAGCACTGGATGAAGCTCGCATTGCCGAACAGCGCCATCGCCCCCTTCAGCACGTCGAGCGGGATCGGCGATGCGCCATAGAGCAGCTCCGTCAGGCTCGACAGGTCGGCGGTCGCGCTGCGCGGATGCTGGAGGATCATGTTGAGGACGGCGGGCACCGCGAACATCTTGGTGATCCGCTCGCGCTCGATCGCCTCGATCATCGCCTCGATGTCGGGCTTCGCCAGAATCACCATCCTGGCACCCGCGTGCAGCGCGTGCAGCGCCCAGCCGGTGCCGCCGATGTGGAACAGCGGCATGGCGATCAGGCAGGCGTCGTCCGCATCCCAGCGGCTCCATGCCTCCCCCGTCAGCCCGCCCTTCTCGATGGTGCCCAGCAGGTTCCTGTGGGTCAGCAGCGCCCCCTTGGGAAAGCCCGTCGTGCCCGAGGTATAGAGCTGCAGCACCACATCGTCGGGCGCCGCCGGCGCCAGCGTGGAATCGCCCTCGCCCGCGATGAAGGCGTCGAAATCCCCGGTCCAGACCAGCCGCTCGACACCTGCCTGGGCGAGCGCCGGCTCGATCACCTGCGCAAAGGCCCGGTCGGCCAGCAGCAGGCGGATCCCCGCGTCCTTCAGGATGAAGCCGACTTCGGCCGCCACCAGCCGCCAGTTGATCGGCGCCAGCACCGCGCCGGCCCGAAAGCAGGCCTGCATCAGCACCACATAGTCCGCCGAGTTGAGGCCCATGTGCCCCACCCGGTCGCCCGGGCGGATGCCGGCGCGCCGCAGCGCACCCACCGCCTGCAGCACCCGGTCATGGAAGGCCGCCCAGTCCAGCGCCCCCGAATCGGACACCAGCGCGATTCGCCCCGGGGTCGCCGCGGCCCAGTGGCCGCTCAGCGCCTGCAACGTCGCAAAGCCCATGCCTGTCTCCCTGCCGCAGTCCTACCCCAGCAGCCGCCGCTGTCCTGCTCGGGAATCCGTCAGGCCCGGTTGCGGACCGACCTGCCGGCATGCCATCGCCCGGCCATGCCCGCGCCGCTTGCAGCCCCCGCGCTTCGCCTCCGGCTCTCCGCCTCGGCGCTCGCTGCCAACTTCGCCCTGGCCGAGCAGCTCGCCGGCGTCCCCGCCGTCCCCGCCGTCAAGGCCGACGGCTATGGGCTGGGCGCCCGCGAGGTCGTCGCCATCCTCGAACGCGCCGGCGCCCGCGCCTTTGCGGTCTCAACCTGGGCCGAGGCCGAGGCGCTCGCCCGCCCCGATCTCACCCTTCTTGTCCTGCACGGCTTCGTCGCCGGGGACGCGCCCGCCGCCGCCGCCCTGCCCAACGCCCGGCCCGTGCTCAACACGCCCGCCCAGTGCCGGGCCTGGCACGATGCCTTCCCCGGCCGCCCCGCCGACGTGATGGTCGAAACCGGCATGAACCGCCTGGGTCTTGCAGACCATGAGCTGTCGGCCACCGCCGGCCTTTCGCTCCACACGCTGCACGGCCATCTCGCCTGCGCCGACACGCCCGGCCATCCGCTCACCGCCCGCCAGGTCGACCGCTTCCGCGCCCTCGCCGCCGCCACGCCCCATCTCGCGCATGCGCTCGCCAATTCGGCCGGCATCGCCCAGGGCCTCGCCTTCGATGCCGTCCGGCCCGGCCTCATGCTTTACGGCGGCCGCGCCCATCCTGCGCTCGCGCCCGCCCGCGTGGCCACGCCAGAAGCCCGCGTCATCCAGGTCCGCGATGTCCGCCCGGGCGAAAGCGTCGGCTACGGCGCCACCTGGACCGCCGGGGCCCCGGCCAGGGTCGCCATCCTCAACATCGGCTATGCCGATGGGGTCCCGCGCGCGCTTGCCGGCTGCGTCACGGCAGCCGGGCGCCCGCTCGCCGGCCGGATTTCCATGGACATGATCGCCATCGACACCACGGGCACCGGCATCGCCGAGGGGGACTGGATCCCCCTCGACTGGGATTTGCCCGCCCTCGAGGCGGCCGGCGGTGTCAGCCAGTACGAGCTTCTGACCGGTCTTGGGTCCCGCCTCGACCGCGTCTGGGCGTGAACGGCCTCAAGCGCCGCGCGTCTGGCTGTAGAGGCCCCACAGCCCGGCGATGTCCGCGAGCGGCCCGGCCGGCACGCTGGCGAAGGTCTGCCGCGCGGCCGCGCCCTGCCCGGCGCGCTGCTGGGCGATGCCCTTGAACAGCGTCGCCTCGGCCTGGCTGGGGCCCTTCTGCGCCGTCGTGTAGGCAGCAATCGCCTGCGGCAACTGCCCGGCGCCCAGGAAGGCATGGCCGGCCGCCAGCGCGCTGTTCGGCGAGCGCGCGCCCTGTGCCGCCTGCGCCATCGCGGCCGACTGCCGCTTGTCCGCCGCCTCGATCAGCCGGGTGGTCATCGCCTCGCCCGCCGGCAGCACGCCGGCTGTCGTCGCCTGCCGCACCACGTCGGCGGCGACACCGGGCTGCCCGCCCACGATCGCGATCTTCGCGAACTCCTGCACGTCGTTTGCCGTCGTCAGGTTCCCGGTCTCGCGCATCAGGTGATAGAGCGCCAGCTTCGCATCGCGCGACATGGGCTCGTTCTTCATGTCCACCAGCAGCGAACGCCAGCGTGCCGGCGTCGGGTCCAGCCGGATCAGCCGCTGGATGGTCGCCGAATAGGCCTTGCGGTCGCCCATCTTGAACTGGGCGCTGGCCAGGTTCTGCAGGGCCGTCGCGTTGTTCGGGTTGCGCGCCACCATCTGCTCGTAGATCTTGGCCGCCTCGCCGGCCTTGCCCTGCATCAGGTAGGATTGGGCGATGATCGTGGTCTGCCCGGACCGCCGCGCCGCCTCGATCGCCTTGTCGTACTGGCGCGCCTGGTAATAGAGCGGCGCCAGCTGGCTCGCCGGCGCGCCGATGCGCTCCAGCTCGGCTGCGGCCTGCGCGAAGCGGCCGGCGCGGGTGTGCACGAAGGCCGCCATCTGCGCCACCTTGGTGCGCTCGTTGGGGGTCTTGGCGGCCGCCCGGGCCTGGTCGACGAAGGTCATGGCCGCCGCATTGTTGCCCGCCCGGGCCGCGGCGGATGCCTGCTGCAGCGGCCTGCCGACCGCCGGTGACAGGGCCTGGGCCTCGGCCGCCGCAGTCAGTCCGGGCGCACCGGCCAGCGGCAGCGCGGCGAACGCCGCGAGCATCAGCATCGGGGAAAGACGGGCAACGGACGTCATTGGCGACCTTTCGTTCGGTTGGCGGGAAGACCCCGGATCAAGACAGCCCTCATGCCAGACCGCATCTGGCAACAGGCTGAACAATCCGGACATGCCCCTCCCGGTTCGATGCGAGCCATAAATGAACAGTCCGGCCTTGCAAAGCGCAAGAGACCGGATGTTCCACCCCGCCGGCCGCATCGGCCCCGCCTGTCTGTGCCCGCCCGGCTTTTGACAGTGTCCGCCGATCCGCTATCGCGCGGGTCTGCCGACAGGCAGAGCAAGCAGAACAGGCACAGCAGGCACAGCAAGCAGAGAAAGACCGTTTCCTTGGGCACTGCCTTCATCTTCCCCGGCCAGGGCAGCCAGGCCATCGGCATGGGCCGCGCGCTGGCCGAGGCCAGTCCCGCTGCCCGCGACGTCCTCGCCGCCGTCGATGACGCCCTCGGCCAGCATCTGTCGCGCCTCATGTTCGACGGCCCCGAGGATGAGCTGAAGCTCACCGCCAACGCCCAGCCGGCGATCATGGCCGCCAGCCTCGCCGCGCTCGCCGTGCTCGAGAAGGACGCCGGGCTTCGGCTGTCGTCGGTGGCCTCGGCCGTCGCCGGGCACAGCCTCGGCGAATACAGCGCGCTGGCCGCCGCCGGCAGCCTCGATCTCGCCACCACCGCGCGCCTGCTCCGCCGCCGGGGTGACGCGATGCAGGCCGCCGTCCCGCCCGGCGAGGGCGCCATGGCGGCGATCCTCGGCCTCGATTTCGCGACGGTCGCGGCCCTCGCCGCCGAGGCCGCGCGCGACCAGGTGCTGGCCGCCGCCAACGACAATGCCCCCGGCCAGGTGGTCGTCTCCGGCCATACCGAGGCGGTCGCCCGGGCGATCGCCGCCGCGCGCGCGGCCGGCGCCCGCCATTCGGTGCTGCTGCCGGTCTCGGCCCCCTTCCACTGTCCGCTGATGGCGCCCGCCGCCGCCGCCATGGCCGAGGCGCTGGCCGAAGTCGATCTCGCGGCCCCCGCCGTGCCGCTTTACGCCAATGTCACGGCCGGCCCCGTCACCGATCCCGACACCATTCGCCGCCTCCTCGTCGAGCAGGTGACGGGCACGGTCCGCTGGCGCGAATCGGTCGAGGCGATGGCGGCATCCGGCATCACCCGCATGGTCGAACTCGGCGGCCGGGTGCTCGGGCCGATGGTGAAGCGCATCACCCCCGACGTGCAGAATCTCGCCGTCACCAGCCCCGCCGATGTGGACGCCCTGCTGAAGGCGCTCTGAAGTCTCGAGGAAGGAACCGCCATGTTCGATCTCGCCGGCCGCACGGCTCTCGTCACCGGCGCCACCGGCGCCATCGGCGGCGCCATCGCCCGCGCGCTTGCCGGCCGCGGGGCGCGCCTTGCCCTCTCGGGCACCCGCGCCGAAGCGCTGGACGCGCTCGCCGCCGGGCTTCCCGGCGCGGTCGGCCTGCCCTGCCGCCTCGACGACGCAGCGGCGGTCGAAGGCCTCGTCCCCGCAGCGCTCGAGGCGCTGGGCAGCCTCGACATCCTCGTCAACAATGCCGGCATCACCCGCGACGGCCTTGCGCTGCGCATGAAGGACGAGGATTGGGCCACGGTCATGGCCGTCGATCTCGAGGCCGCCTTCCGCCTCGCCCGTGCCGCGCTCCGCCCGATGATGAAGGCGCGCCACGGCCGCATCGTCTCCATCTCCTCGGTCGTCGGCTCCATCGGCAACCCGGGCCAGGCCAATTATGCCGCCGCCAAGGCCGGCCTCGAGGGCATGACGCGCAGCCTCGCGGCCGAGGTCGCCTCGCGCGGTGTCACCGTCAACTGCGTCGCGCCGGGGTTCATCGCGTCGGCCATGACGGATGCGCTCACCGCCGAGCAGAAGACGCGCATGTTCGAGCGCATCCCCGCCGGCCGCTTCGGCGAGGGCGCGGACGTGGCGGCCGCCGTCCTCTGGCTGGCCAGCGCCGAGGCCGCCTATGTCACCGGCCAGACGATCCATGTGAACGGCGGCCTCTACATGGGCTAGCCCCCCGGCTTGCGCCCCGACCGCACGCTCGCTATCGCAAATCGCAATCCACGCCGGGCGCGCGACCCGGTTTCAAGGGAAGGAACCAGAGGGCATGAGCGACGTCGCGGAACGGGTGAAGAAGATCGTGGTGGAGCATCTGGGCGTCGAAGCCGAGAAGGTGACCGAGGAAGCCAGCTTCATCGACGATCTCGGCGCCGACAGCCTCGACACCGTCGAGCTGGTCATGGCCTTCGAGGACGAGTTCGGGGTCGAGATTCCCGACGACGCGGCCGAGAAGATCCTGACGGTGAAGGACGCGATCGACTTCATCGCCGCCAACGGCAAGTAACCCCGGGGAACGGTGCAGCGCGGCTCCGGGGCCTCCCGCCCCGGGGCCGCGCGCCGTTTCGCACCCCCCGACCGATAGCGAAAGGGAACGCCATGCGCCGTGTTGTGGTGACGGGTCTGGGTCTCGTGACTCCGCTCGGCCCCGATGTCGGGACCAGCTGGCGCCGCCTCGTGGCCGGCGAGTCCGGCGCGGGCCCCATCACCCGCTTCGATGCCGCCGACTATGCCTGCCGCATCGCCTGCGAGATCGACGGCTTCGACCCGAACCGCCGGGTCGATCACAAGATCCAGCGCCAGGTCGATCCCTTCATCGTCTACGGCCTCGACGCCGCCGGCCAGGCGCTGGAAGACGCCGGCCTCACCGACATGCCCGAGGCCGACCGGCTGCGCGCCGGCACCCTCATCGGCTCGGGAATCGGCGGGCTTCCCGGCATCGCCGAGGAATCGATCGTGCTGCACGAACGCGGCCCCCGCCGCGTCAGCCCGCACTTCGTCCACGGCCGGCTCATCAACCTCGTGTCCGGCCAGGTCTCGATCCGCTACGGCCTGATGGGCCCCAACCACGCCGTCGTCACCGCCTGCTCGACCGGCGCGCACGCCATCGGCGACGCCGCGCGCCTGATCGCGCTCGACGACGCCGACGTGATGGTCGCCGGCGGCACCGAGGCCGCCATCTGCCCCATCGGGATCGCCGGCTTCGCCCAGGCCCGCGCGCTCTCCACCGGCTTCAACGACCAGCCCGCCCGCGCCAGCCGCCCGTGGGACAGGGCGCGCGACGGCTTCGTCATGGGCGAGGGCGCCGGAATCGTCGTCCTCGAGGAGCTGGAGCGCGCGAGGAAGCGCGGCGCCACCATCTATGGCGAGGTGGTCGGCTACGGCCTCACCGGCGATGCCTATCATGTCACCGCGCCGCACCCCGAGGGGTCGGGCGCCTTGCGCTCGATGCAGATGGCGCTGAAGCGCGCCGGCCTGGCGCCCGACGGCATCGATTATGTGAACGCCCACGGCACCTCCACCCCCATGGGCGACGAGCTGGAACTGGGCGCGGTGCGCCGCCTGTTCGGCCCCGCCATCGCGAACCTCTCCATGTCGTCCACCAAGTCGGCCATCGGCCACCTGCTGGGCGGCGCCGGCGCGGTCGAGAGCATCTTCTGCCTGCTTGCCATGCGCGACAATGTCGTGCCCCCCACCCTCAACCTCGACGATCCGGTCGAGCTTGCCGAGGGCGTCGATCTGGTGCCCCATGTCGCGCGCGAGCGGCCGGTCAACGCCGCCCTCAACAACAGTTTCGGCTTCGGCGGCACCAACGCCACCGTCGTCTTCCGCAGGATCTGACGTCACGCCATGGCGGCGCCCGGTGCGATCGCCGGCTCGCGGCTGATCCGCTGGGGCGTCGCGGCCGCCCTCCTCGCTCTCCTCGCGCTCGCGCTGTGGACGGCAACCGTCTGGCACCGCGCTCCCGCGCCGGGCGCACCCGCACTCGAGGTCGAGATTCCGCGCGGCACCAGCCTGTCGGGCGTCGCCCGCACGCTGGAGACGGCCGGCCTCGTCGAGGATGCGCGCGCCTTTGCGATCGCCGCCCGGCTGTTCGGCGGCGACCGGCCGGTCCAGGCCGGCACCTACGAATTCACGCGGGGCGACGGCTGGGGCGCCATCCTCGCGAAGCTCCAGCGCGGCGAGACGGTGACGCTGCTGATCGCCATCCCCGAAGGCACGCCCAGCGTCCTCGTCCACCAGCGGCTGATGGCGGTCGAGCGCCTCACCGGCGACATTCCCGTGCCCGCCGAAGGCAGCATTCTTCCGGCCACCTGGGCCGCGCGCCCCGGCGAGGAGCGCGCCGCCGTGGTCGCGCGCATGCAGGCCGGCATGGCCCGCGCGCTCGCCGAACTCTGGCCCACCCGGACGCCGGCCAGCGCCGTCGCCACGCCCGAGGAAGCCGTCATCCTCGCCTCCATCGTCGAGAAGGAAACCGGCAAGGCCTTGGAGCGCCGCCGCATCGCCGGCCTCTACAGCAACCGCCTGCGGGCCGGCATGAAACTCGATGCCGACCCGACGGTCATCTACCCGGTCACGAAGGGAAAGCCGCTCGGCCGCCGCATCCGCCGCTCCGAGCTCGACGCCGTCAACGACTACAACACCTACCGCATGGTCGGCCTGCCGAAGGGCCCCATCACCAACCCCGGCCGCGCCTCGATCGCTGCCGTGCTCGACCCCGAGGTCCACGACTATCTCTACATGGTCGCCGACGGCAGCGGCGGCCATGCGTTCGCCCGCACCTATGCCGAGCATCGGGCCAATGTGGATCGCTGGCGCCGCCTGCGCGCCGAACAGGGCTTCTGACCCCGGCTTGACCATCGAGGGCCGCCGCCTCTAGGCCCGCAGGCCACCATGTCGCCCCCCCGCACCCTCTACGACAAGATCTGGGACGATCACGTCGTGACCCGCCGCGAGGATGGCACCGCGCTTCTGTTCATCGATCGCCACCTCATCCACGAAGTGACGACGCCGCAGGCCTTCGCCGGCCTGCGCGCCGCCGGCCGGCCGGTCCGCCGCCCCGATCTCACGCTCGCCGTGCCCGATCACAATGTCCCCACGACCGAACGGCGGCTCCCCATCGCCGATGCGGATTCGGTCGCCCAGCTCGACGCGCTCGTCCGCAACACCGCCGATTTCGGGATCGAATATATCCCCATCGACAGCCCCGACCAGGGCATCGTCCACGTCATCGGCCCCGAACAGGGCTTCACCCTGCCCGGCCTCACCCTCGTCTGCGGGGACAGCCACACCTCCACCCACGGCGCGCTCGGCGCGCTCGCCTTCGGCATCGGCACCTCTGAGGTCGAGCATGTGCTCGCCACCCAGACGCTGTGGCTGCGCAAGAGCCGGAACATGGCCGTCACCCTCACCGGCAGCCTCGGCTACGGCGTCGGGCCCAAGGACGTGACGATGGCGGTCATCGGCGCCATCGGCACGGCCGGCGCCACCGGCCATGTGATCGAGTATCGCGGCCCCCTCGTCGAGGCGATGTCGATCGAAGGCCGCATGACGGTGTGCAACATGGCGATCGAGGCCGGTGCCCGCGCCGGCCTCGTCGCGCCCGACGACAGGACCTTCGCCTATCTCGAAGGTCGCCGCCGCGCGCCTGCCGGCGAGGCGTGGAACCGGGCGCTCGCCTGGTGGCGCCAGCTCCCCACCGATCCCGGCGCCACCTTCGACCGCGAGGTCCGCCTCGACGGCGCGGCGATCGCGCCGCTCGTCACCTGGGGCACCTCGCCCGAGGATGTCGTCCCCGTCACCGCCACCGTCCCCGATCCCGACAGCTTCCCCGACCCCGCCCGGCGGGAGGCGGCGCTGAAGTCGCTGGCCTACATGGGCCTCGCGCCCGGCACGCCGATGGAAGATATCGAGGTGCAGCACATCTTCATCGGTTCGTGCACCAACAGCCGCCTCGAGGATCTGCGCGCCGCGGCCGCCGTCGTGCGCGGGCGTCGCGTTGCGCCCGGGATCCGCCAGGCGCTCGTCGTCCCCGGCTCCGGCCAGGTCCGGCGCGCGGCCGAGGCCGAGGGGCTCGACCGCATCTTCACCGAGGCCGGCTTCGACTGGCGCGAACCCGGCTGCTCCATGTGCCTCGGCATGAACCCCGACAGGGTGCCCGCCGGCGAGCGGTGCGCATCCACCTCCAACCGCAACTTCGTCGGCCGGCAGGGGCCGGGCGCGCGCACCCACCTCGTCTCGCCGGTGATGGCCGCGGCCGCCGCCGTCACCGGCCGCCTCACCGACGTCCGGCAGCTGGCTTGACCGCCGTGGCATCACCCCCGGGGGCCGCGATCCGCATCGAACGCCTCACCAAGGTCTATGCCGGCGGCAAGCGCGCGCTCGACGATGTCTCGCTCGCCATTCCGCGCGGCTCGATGTTCGGCCTGCTCGGCCCCAATGGCGCCGGCAAGTCCACCCTCATCAACATCCTGGCCGGCCTCGTGACCAAGACCGCCGGCACGGTCGAGGTCTGGGGCTTCGACATCGACCGCCACCCCCGGAACGCCAAGGCCTCGATCGGCGTCGTCCCGCAGGAGCTTCTGTTCGACGCCTTCTTCACCCCGCACGAGACGCTGGAACTCCAGGCCGGCCTCTACGGCGTCCCGAAGTCCGGGCGCCGCACGCTGGAACTGCTCCGCCGCGTCCGCCTCGAGGACAAGGCCCACGCCTACGCCCGGACCCTGTCCGGCGGCATGAAGCGCCGCCTGCTCATCGCCAAGGCCCTCGTCCACGCGCCCCCCGTCGTCATCCTCGACGAGCCGACGGCGGGCGTCGATCTCGAGCTTCGCCAGATGCTCTGGGCCTATGTGCGCGACCTGCACGCCCAGGGCACCACCATCGTGCTGACCACCCACTATCTCGAGGAGGCCGAGGCGCTGTGCGACCGGATCGCCATCGTCAACCACGGCCGGATCGTCGCCGACGCCGACACGCCGACCCTGCTGGCCAGCGCGCGCGACAAGCGCATGACGGTCGTGGTCGATCGCGATCTCGCCGCTGCCCCCGATCTGCCCGGCGCCCGGCGGGTCACGCGTCTCGATGACCGCCGCCTCGACATCCTCTACGACAAGAGGCTGACGACCGCCGGCGCCCTGCTCGCCCGCCTGGCCGAGGGCGGCCTTTCCGTCGTCGATGTCTCCACCCACGAAGCCGATCTCGAGGATGTGTTCCTGCAGCTGACCGGCACGCGCCTGGAAACCCCGGCATGAGCGCAGCGCTCGCAACCGACGTCCTCGTGGTCGGCTCGGGCGCGGCCGGGCTGACCGCCGCCCTCAACCTGGCCGGCGGCGGCCTAGAGGTGGTGGTGCTGTCCAAGGGCGAGCTGTCGGCCGGCTCCACCAGCTGGGCGCAGGGCGGCATCGCCGCCGTCCTCGACGAGGGCGACACCTTCGAGTCCCACATCGAGGACACGATGATCGCCGGCGCCGGCCTCAACGACCGCGCCATCGTCGAATATGTGGTCGAGCAGGCGCCCGCCGCCATCGAGCGGCTGGCGAAGCTCGGTGTCCCCTTCAACCCCGGCGAGACGGTCTCGGAACGCTTCCACCTCACGCGCGAGGGCGGCCATTCGGCGCGCCGGATCGTCCATGTGGACGATGCGACCGGCTGGGCCGTGCAGCAGGCGCTCGAACGCGCCGCGCTCGCCAACCCCCGCATCCGCCTGCTCGCCAACCATGTCGCGATCGACATCGTCACCGAACGGCACGCCGAGACGCGCGGCTTCGCCGAGCGCCGCGCCATGGGCCTCTACGCCCTTGACCGCGACTCCGGACGGGTGCGGCGGCTGCTGGCGCGCGCGACCGTCCTTGCCACCGGCGGCGCGTCGCGCGTCTACCGCTTCTCCACCAACCCGGACGGCTCGACGGGCGACGGAATCGCCATGGCCTGGCGCGCGGGCTGCCGTGTCTCCAACATGGAGTTCAACCAGTTCCACCCCACCTGCCTCTATCATCCGCAGGTCAAGAACTTCCTCATCACCGAAGCGATGCGCGGCGAGGGCGGGATCCTGCGCCTGCCGCCTGCGCCCGGGGCCCCACCCGACAGCGGCACCGCCTTCATGGCCACCCACGACAGCCGCGCCGAACTCGCCCCGCGCGACATCGTCGCGCGCGCCATCGATGCCGAGATGAAGCGCGCCGGCCTGCCGCATGTCCTGCTCGACATGACGCACCTGCCCCGGGGCTTCGTCGAGGGCCATTTCCCGACCATCGTCAAGCGCCTGCGCGAGCTCGGGATCGATCCGGTCACCCGCCCCATCCCCGTGGTGCCGGCCGCCCACTACACCTGCGGCGGCGTGCTGGTCGACCGTCACGGCCGAACCGACCTTGCCGGTCTCTACGCCATCGGCGAGGTCTCCCAGTCGGGCCTGCACGGCGCCAACCGGATGGCATCCAACTCCCTCCTCGAATGCCTCGTGTTCGGCGCCTCGGCCGCCGACGAGATCCTCGCCCGCTTCCCCGATACGCCCCCGCCGGCCGCCATCCGCCCCTGGGACGAAAGCCGTGTCACCGATTCCGACGAGGAAGTCGTCGTCTCCCACAACTGGGACGAGCTTCGCCGCTTCATGTGGGACTATGTCGGAATCGTCCGCACCGACCGGAGGCTGGAACGCGCCGCCCACCGGGTGGCGCTGCTGAAACAGGAAATCGCCGACTATTACGGCAACTTCCGCGTCACGCCCGACCTTCTGGAGCTGCGCAACCTTGTCGAGGTCGCCGACCTCATCGTCCGCTCGGCGCAGGGCCGCAAGGAAAGCCGCGGCCTCCACTACACCACCGACTATCCCGGCCTCGCCGATCCCCCGCGCGACACCATCCTCTACCCCAGCCTCTGACACCGTGCGGACGACGACGGGCTTGACGTCCGCTGGATGTTACAATATCACATTACCGGATCATATCGATCGACTCGATGGGGCTCAACCAGCATGACCGGACCGCACCGGCCACCCGAAGGCGCGCTCGATGGCGCCGCCGCTGCCCTCAGCAGCCTGTGCCTGCTGCACTGCCTGCTGCTGCCGCTCGGGCTCGGCCTCGCGCCGGCCCTCCTCGGCCTGGGCGACGCGCACGGCCCGGTCTGGCTGCACTGGGCCTTGCTGGTGCTCGCCGCGCCCGTCTCGATCCTCGCGCTGAAGCGCGGCCACGATCTGCACGGCGACGGGCTGCCGTGGAAGCTCGCCGCGCTGGGCTTCGGCCTGATGGCAGCCGGCGCGCTCGTCCATGACATGGGCCCGGCCGAGCAGATCCTCACCGTCGCCGGCGGGCTGATCGTGGCGGCAGCCCACTGGCGCAACTGGAAGGCCCGCCACCCGGCCTGAGCCTGCGCGCCCACGCTTGCCGCTGGCGCGCATCCTCGCTTCGGGCGGCAGCGCGCCGGAAGCCGGCGGGTCGCATTGTTGAACGGATGACTGTTTCCAGTCCTCCTGAAAACGCTCTAGGCTGGCGCGCATGCGCCTGACCGTCCTCCTGCTGCTCGCGGCCGCGGCCGCCACCCCCGCCAGCGCCAACACCAGCGCCATCGCCAGCGCCATCGCCCTCCAGGCCGACCGGGTGCTGGCCGAACCCGGCCGGGCGCCGCTCGGCGCCACCACCATCGTCATCGAGAAGGGCCGGGTCACCGCCCTGCTCCCCGGTCGCCAGGCCCCGCCCGGCGCCACCGTCATCGATCTCGGCACCCGCTTCGTCCTGCCCGGCCTCATCGACGCCCACGTCCACCTCGACACCGACGCCGGCGGCAACGCCGGCCTCGTCGAATCGCTCACCCAGGGCCCGGGCCATGCGGCGCTTCGCGCCCAGTGGAACGGCATGAAGACGCTCCGCGCCGGCTTCACCACGGTCCGCAACCTCGGCGACCGGACCGGGGCCACGCTGGCCCTGCGCGACGCCATCGAGGCAGGCTGGGTCCAGGGCCCGCGAATCGTCGATGCCGGCCGCTCGATCTCGGTCACCTCGGGCCACATGGACGGCACGCTCAGCCTCGCCGAGATGCTGCATGGCGGCATCCCGCAGGACAATCTGTGCAACGGCCCCGACCAGTGCCGCGAGGCGGTGCGCCGCCAGGTCCGCCGCGGAGTCGATGTGATCAAGATCGCGACCACGGGCGGGGTCAACAGCCGCATCGGCGCCGGCCTCGGCCAGCAGATGTTCGAGGACGAGGCCCGCGCCATCGTCGAGACGGCGAGGCTCCACGGCAAGAAGGTCGCCGTCCACGCCCATGGCACCGGCGGAATCAATGTGGCGCTCGCCGCCGGCGCCCACTCCATCGAACATGGCACCATGCCCGACGCGCAGTCGCTGAAGCTCTTCCGCCAGACCCGCGCCTTCTACGTGCCGACACTCAGCACCGTGAACGGCTATCGCGAGCGGCTGGCCGCCGATCCCAACGCCTATCCGCCCGACGTGCTCGAGAAGGTGAAATGGCGCCTCGAGATCACCGGCAAGGCACTCGAACAGGCCGTCCCCGCCGGCGTCCGCATCGCGTTCGGCACCGACGCCGGCGTCTCGAAACATGGCCGCAACGCCGAGGAGTTCGCGCTGATGGTGAAGCATGGCATGACACCGGCCACCGCCATCGCCGCCGCCACCCTCGACGCCGCCGAGCTCCTCGGTGTCGAGGGCATCGGCGCCATCCGCCCCGGCTTCCACGCCGACATCATCGCCGTCGAAGGCGATCCGCTCGCCGATGTCACCGCGCTTGAGGCCGTCCGCTTCGTGATGAAGGCCGGCGCCGTCATCCGGGCCGACTGACGCTCAGTCCGGCAGCCCCTCGTCCAGCGGCAGCCCCAGCGCCTGCAGCTGCGGCCTGAGCGTCGCTGCATCCCCTACAACGATGAAGGCAAGCTCGTCCGGCTTCGGCAGGGCGGCTGCCTGCACCGCGTCCAGCGGCACGGCCTCGAGCCGCTGCGGCAGCCGGTCGAGCCAGTCGTCGGGCCGGCCCAGCATCGCGTTGCGCTCCAGCGCCGCCAGCAGCGCGCCCCCCGTCTCGAAGTCGCCCGGCAGCGCGCGCACCGTCGAAAGCCGCGCCCGCGCCAGTTCTTCGGCCGAAATCGGCCGCCCGGCCCTCAGCTCCGCCAGCATCCGGCGGACGGTTTCGATCGTCTCCCCCGCGCGCGCCCGGTCGACCGGCGCCGACAGGATGAAGGGCATCTCGAGCCTGGTGCCCGATATCGACGACGACGCCCCGTAGGACCAGCCCTTCTCCTCGCGAAGCACCTTCATCAGCCGGCTGGTCGCCATCCCGCCGAACACGTCATTGGCCAGGTTCAGCGCCAGCGTGTCGTCGCGCCCCGTCAGCGGCAGCGCGGCCGCCCCCAGCACCAGCGCCTGCGGCGCGCCCGGCCGGTCGATCAGCCGCACGCGCCCGGCCCCGGTCGGTGCCGGGGCCGCCCAGCCGGTCGGCCGCGCCGTCGGCGGGCTCGCCCTGATTCCGCCGAAGCCGGCCTCCAGCAGCGGCAGGATGGTCGCCATGTCGGTATCCCCCACCACCTTGATGAGGGCGGCCCCCGGCTGCAGCAGGCCCGCGTGAAAGCGCAGCAGATCGGCCCGCGTCACCGCCTTCACGCCGGCCTCGGTGCCATTGCCCGTGAACGAGGCGCCATAGGGATGCGCCCGGCCATAGGCGAGCGCGGGCGCCGCGCGCAGCGCCAGCCCCTGCGGGTTCACCGCCTCCGACGCGAGGCTCGCCAGCAGCTGCCCGCGCAGCCGCTCTACCTCGCCATCGGGAAAGGTCGGCGCCGTCACGATGTCGGCGAACAGCGCGACCGAGGCTTCAAGGTTGGGCGCCAGCGCATTCAGGCCGAAGCGGGTCCGGTCGAACGCCGCGCTCGCCGACACGCTCGCCCCCAGCCGCTCCAGCCGGCGCGCGATCTCCGGCCCGTCGAGCCCGCCCAGCCGGCCGGCCGTTCCCTCGCGCAGCGCCGCCAGCATCAGCCGCTGGGTGCCCGGCCGCTCGCGGCTGTCGGCGGCGATCCCGCCATCGACGGCCAGCTGCACGCGCACCACCGGCACCGCCCGGTTGGTCACCAGCTGCACCTCGATTCCGTTCGACAGCCGCGCCCGCTCGATCGGCGGCGTCTTCAGCGCCGGCGCCTCGCCCGCCACCGCCGGCGGCCCGGCACGCCGGTCGGCGGCCACGCCCTGCGGCCGGAAGCGCCGCGGCGCCGGCCGTGCCGCGCTCGCCACCACCCGCTCGGCCTGTGGCGCATCGATCGTCACGGGGTCACGCTCGCCCGGCTCCAGCCGAAGCCGGTGCTCGCCCGCCGCCAGGAACCGGTTCGCCGCCGCCCGCACGCGCCCGGGCGTCACCGCCGCCAGTTCGGCCAGCCGCCGGCGATAGTCCCCCGGGTCGCCGGCGAACACCATGCCGGCCGCCAGCGCCTGCCCCTTGCCGCCGAAGCCGCCCACCTGCTCCAGTCCCCGGATGGTGGCTGCCACCGCGCGCGTCGCCACCCGTGCCACCTCGTCGGCGTCCGGCCCGGCCGCCAGCCATCCGGCCAGCAGCTCGTCGACCCGCGCCTCCACCACGTCCGGGTCCACGCCCGGCCGCACCTCGACGGACAGGGTGGCCAGGCTCGCACGCTCGAACCCGGACAGCCCGGCCGACACGCCCACGGCCAGCCGCTCGGCGCGCACCAGCCGGTCGAACAGCAGCGAGGTCGGTCCCGCCCCCAGCGTCGCCAGCCCCACGTCGAGGTCGGCCATGCCGGCCGTGCGCTCGCCCGGCAGCGCCCAGGCGCGGACCAGCCGCACGGTCGCCACACGGTCGCGGATCGTCTGCCGCGTCGTCTCGCGCCGCTCGGGCACGGGGGCGGCGAAGCGCGCCGGGCGCGGGCCGGGGCGGATCTGCCCGAACCAGCGCGCCACCATCGGCCGCGCGGTCGCTGCATCGATGTCGCCGGCCAGCACGAGGACGGCGTTGTTCGGCCCGTAATGGCTGCGGAACCAGCCACGCGCATCCTCCACGGTCGCGGCCCTCAGGTCCGGCTCGCGGCCGATGGCCGGGATCGAATAGGGATGGTCCGGCGGGTAGAGCGCGGCGAGCAGCGCCGGCAGCAGCAGCCCGCCCGGCGCATTCTCGCCGTCGCGCTTCTCGTTCAGCACGATGTCGCGCTCGCTGTCGAGCACCGCCTGGTCGATCACCGGCTCCAGCCAGCCCATCCGGTCCGATTCCAGGAACAGCGCCAGCTCCAGCGCCGGGGTCGGCACCGTCTGGAAATAGGTGGTCCGGTTGAAGTCGGTGGTGCCGTTCATCTGCGTCGCGCCGGCCTCCTCCAGGCTCCGGAAATGGTCCTGCCGGCTGTGCTTCGACCCCCGGAACATGATGTGCTCGAACAGGTGCGCAAATCCCGACATCCCCTTCGGCTCGTCCACCGAGCCGACATGATACCAGACCGTCACCGACACCAGCGGCGCCTTGCGATCGGTGTGCACCACCACGCGAAGGCCGTTCCTCAGGGTGAAGGTCTCGTACGGAATGGCGACGCGCTCGGCCAGCGCCGCCAGCGGCACCGGCCCGGGCGGGGAAGCGGCGGCAACCGCCCCGCCGTTCAGCATCAGCACCAGGGCAAACAGCAGGCGAACCATCATCGAAGCCCCGTCGTCACCACGTCCAGAAGATCGCGCGACAGCCCCGGCCGCGCTGCCACCCGCTCCAGCTCGGCGCGCATCAGCCCGCCGAACGGCTCGACCAGGCGTCGCCACCGGGTCAGCGGCTGCACCAGCCGCGCTGCCGACTGCGGATTCAGCCGGTCGGCCTCCAGCACATGCCGCGACAGCAGCGCATAGCCATGGCCCCGCTCGTCGTGGAAGCGGGTCTGGTTGAGCGCGAACCCCAGCACCAGCGCGCGCAGCCGGTTGGGATTGCGCGGGTCGAAGGCGCAATGGCCCGCCAGCCGCTCCACCGCCGCGCGCGTGTCCGGCCGGGTCGAGGCCGCCTGCACCTGGAACCACTTGTCCAGCACGTCGGGCATGTCGGCATAGCTGTCGTGGAACCGCTGCAAGGCTTCCGCCCGCTCGACCGCGTTCGAGTGGCTGAGCGCCACCAGCGCCGACATGCGTTCGGTCATCGTCGGCGCGTCGCAATAGTGTCCGAAGGCCGCCGCCGTGGCGGCCTGGTCGTCGCGCGCCATCAGCAGCGAGAGCACGATCCCCTTCAGCCGCCGCAGCCCCTTGGCCCGCCCGCTCCGGTCGGCGCCATCGGGCGCGCACGCGTGCCAGATCGTCCAGAGCCAATCGCCAAGGCCGGCCAGCAGGGCGCGCCGCAGGCGCTCGCGCGCGGCATGGATGGCCGGCGGGTCGGCAAGCTCGAAGGCCTCGGCGACCAGCGCCTCGGCCGGCGGCAGCAGCGTCTCGGCCACGAAGGCGGGGTCGTCGGCCCACCCCTCGAGCACCCGCCCTGCTGCCAGCAGCACCTCGCCGAACCCGGCATCGTCACCGGCCACCGCATCGATCAGCGCCGACAGCATCAGCTGCTGCATCGCCTCGTAGCGGGCAAGCGGCTCGGGCTCGTGCGCCGCCAGGATCGAAAGCGCCGCGCGCGACGGCCGCGGCGCCACGATCACCGGGCTCGCGAAGCCCCGGTTGGCCGACAGCACCGGCGCCGACGGCACGCCCTCGAAGCGGATCCGTGTCCTGGTCTCCCGCAGCATCAGCCCGTCGTCGCGCGCCAGCAGGGTGCCATCCGCTGCGAACAGCGCCACGGGAAAGACGATGGGCAGCGGCTCGGCATCCGGCCCCGCCCTGGGGTTCGCCTGCACCAGCTCCAGCTCGGCCGTGCCCGACGCTGCATCGTGGCGGAGGCTGACGGTCACCCGCGGCGTCCCCGGCTGCCGGTACCAGCGCGCGAACAGCCCGCTGTCCAGCCCCTCGGCCGCCATCGCCGCCAGGAAGTCCTCGACGGTCGCTGCCCTGCCATCCTGTTCGGCGAAATAGCGGTCGCAGGCGCGGCGGAACCGCTCGGGCCCCAGCCGGCCGGCCATCATCCGGATGATCTCGGCGCCCTTGTCATAGACGGTGGAGGTGTAGAAGTTCGAGATCTCGGCATAGAGCTCGGGCCTGACAGGATGCGCCAGCGGCCCGGAATCCTCCGCGAACTGGCTTGCCCGCAAGGCCCGGACGCCCTCGATCCGCCGCACCGCGGCCGAACCCAGGCTCTCCGAGAACAGCTGGTCGCGATAGACGGTGAACCCCTCCTTCAGGCTCAGCTGGAACCAGTCGCGGCAGGTCACCCGGTTGCCCGACCAGTTGTGGAAATATTCGTGCGCCACGACGGCCGCGACCGCATCGAGATCGGCGTCCGTCGCGGTCGCCGGGTCGGCCAGCACATATTTGGCGTTGAAGATGTTGAGGCCCTTGTTCTCCATCGCGCCGAAGTTGAAGTCGCGCACCGCCACGATGTGATAGGAGTCGAGGTCATATTCGCGGCCGAACACCGCCTCGTCGAAGGCCATCGCGGCCTTCAGGCTGTCCATGGCATGCGCCGTTCGCCCGATGTCGCCTGCCGCCGCCCAGATCAGCAGGTCCACCGTCCGGCCCGATGCCGTCACGAACCGGTCGCGCCGGCAGGCGAGGTCGCCGGCGACCATCGCGAACAGATAGCTCGGCTTGGGCCAGGGGTCGTCGAAGATGGCGAAGTGCCGCCCGCCCGAAAGCTGGCCGGCCGCCAGCCGGTTGCCGTTCGCCAGCAGCACGGGAAAGCGCGCCGCGTCCGCCTCCAGCCGCACCCGCCATCGCGCCAGCACGTCCGGCCGGTCGGGGAAGGGCAGGATGCGGCGGAAACCCTCCGCCTCGCACTGCGTCAGCAGCATGCCGCCCGAGGCATAGAGGCCCATGAGGCGGCTGTTCGCCGCCGGCCTCAGCTCGACGAGCACCTCCACCACCGCGCGCTCGCCGGCGATCGGCAGCACCAGTTCCCCGTCGGCGCTCGCCGGCGCGAACGGCCGCGGCTTGCCGTCCACCAGCAGGTCGAGCAGGGTCAGCGCCTCGGCGTCCAGCCTCAGCGGCCGGTCGTGCGCGCCGCGTCGCGCCACGCTCAGCCGGGCGCGCGCCAGCGTGCGCTCCGGGTCGAGCGACAAGTCCAGCTCGACTGCCGGCACCAGCCAGTCGGGCGGGCGATAGTCGGCCAGCCGCTTGACCGGCAGGTGGGCGGGCGAATCCATGCCCGAAGGCTAGGCGGGCGCGACGCCCTCGGCTAGGCCCCGCGCATCTGTCCCACGGCACCGGCAAGCCAGCCGAGCCCCAGCGCCAGGCCCACGGCCAGAAGCCCGTAGGCCAGGCTGTTCTCCTGCGCGAACACATAGACGCCGCGCTCGAAACCCGTCTTGTCGATGATGACGGGCGTGGTCGACCGGGCGCGGACCTCGCCGTCGCCGATCAGGTAGATCTCCGCCTGGTAATTGCCCACCGGCACCGCCGAGGGGATGGGAATGCGCGCCCGGTAGAGCACCCGGTCGGTGATCTGCACCCCGAAGGGCTGCTCGCTGTAAAGGCCCTCCTTCACCCGCAGCGAGACAAGCCCCTCCTCGAACATCCGGCCCGTCTGGGCGTCGGTGGCCGTCGCCGGCGACAGCTGAATGTGCCGAAGCCCGATCTCGTGGATGGCGGCGTTGCGCTCGTCCAGCATGTCGGTCACCGGCCGGCTGGTCGCCACCGCGTAGAAGCCCGGAGCCGTCTCGAACCTGAGCGCCTCGGTGTTCACCCAGATGCCCAGGATCCGCGCCTTGCGGCGCACCGTCACCGGCTCCACCGGCCCGCGCAGCACCACGGCGATGTCCGGCGGCTCGGCCGGCGCCCGCCCGCCGGGATACTGGATCGCCCCGAAGATCAGCAGCTCGGCGCCGGCAAAGCGGTAGGAGATGTCGATCCGGCTCTGCGACAGATCGGTGATCAGCCGCGGCTGCGCTGCCGCCGCCGCGGGCAGCCCCAGCGCCAGCAGCAGGATGAAGAGCAGCCGCCTCACCTGAGCGCCGTCTGGATCGAGAACAGCTCGGCCGGCGTCCAGGTCAGCCCCACCAGCAGCCGGATCGCGACCGCGAGCACCAGCAGCGCCAGGAACAGCCGCAGCCGCTCGGGCGGCAGCCCCTGGGCGGCGCGCGCCCCCATCTGCGCCCCCACCACGCCGCCCAGCAGCAGCAGGGCCGCCAGCAGGATGTCCACCGTCTGCGACTGGGTGGCGTGCAGCAGCGTCGCCACCGCGGTCACGAACACGATCTGGAACAGGCTGGTGCCCACCACCACGCCGGCCGCCATGCCCAGCAGGTAGAGCATGGCGGGCACCATGATGAACCCGCCGCCCACCCCCATGATGACGGTCAGCACCCCCACGCCCGCCCCCACCAGGAAGGGGGCCAGCGGCGAGATATAGACGCCGGACTTGGGAAAGCGCATCCGCATCGGCAGGGCGGCCACCAGCGGATGGTGCCGTCGCGCCCGGGCGCGCACCGGGTCCCCGCGCGCCTGCTGCCGGATCAGCCGGATCGAATCCCTCAGCATCAGTGCGCCGACCGCGCCCAGGAACAGCACATAGACGATGCCGATCGTCACATCGACCTGCCCCTGCCGCTTCAGCCAGGCGAACAGGAAGGAGCCCAGAACCGACCCCAGCAGGCCGCCTGCCACCAGCACCAGCCCCATCTTCACATCCACCTGGTCGCGGCGGAAATAGCTCAGGGCCCCCGACACGCTGGACCCCGTCACCTGGCTCGCCGCCGAGGCGACGGCGATCGCAGGCGGTATCCCCGTGAAGATCAGCAGCGGCGTCGTCAGGAATCCGCCGCCGACCCCGAACATGCCCGACAGAAACCCCACCAGCCCGCCCAGCGCCACGATCAGCAGCGCATTCACGGACATCTCGGCAATGGGCAGGTAGAGATCCACGACCGCCCCTTCCTAGCGCGGTTTGCGCGCAACAAAAGGGCGGCAGCAAGGCAGAATGCGGATAAAGGCCAAGACCATGCCCACACCCGTCCACATCATCGGTGGCGGTCTCGCCGGCTCCGAGGCCGCCTTCCAGCTCGCCTCGGCCGGCGTCCCCGTCACCCTCCACGAGATGCGCCCCGGCCGCCTCACGCCCGCACACCGGACCGGCCAGCTCGCCGAGCTCGTCTGCTCCAACAGCTTCCGCTCCGACGACGCCGGGCACAATGCCGTCGGCCTGCTGCATGCCGAGATGCGCGATCTCGGCTCGCTCGTCCTCGAGGCCGGCGATGCCGCGCGCGTGCCGGCCGGCTCGGCGCTCGCCGTCGATCGCGACCGCTTCGCCGCCGCCGTCACCGCCACGCTCGAGGCGCATCCGCTCGTCACCATCGAACGCGGCGAGGTGACCGCGCCCGATCCCGCCTGGCCGCTGGTCCTCGTCGCGACCGGCCCCCTCACCGCCGACGGCCTCGCCACCTGGCTGGGTCGGCTCACCGGCGAGGCGCATCTGGCCTTCTTCGACGCGATCGCCCCCATCGTCCACGCCGATACGATCGACATGTCCGTCGCCTGGCGCCAGTCCCGCTACGACAAGGCGTCGGGCGGCGGCACCCATGGCCCGGGCGAGGGCGACTACATCAACTGCCCGCTCGACCGCGACCAATATGCCGCATTCATCGCTGCGCTGCTCGCCGGCGAGAAGGCCGACTTCAGGGACTGGGAACGCGAGACCCCCTGGTTCGAGGGCTGCATGCCGATCGAGGTGATGGCCGAGCGCGGGCCCGAGACGCTGCGCTTCGGGCCGATGAAACCCGTCGGCCTCCGGGATCCCCGCACCGGCCGCCGCCCGCACGCCGTCGTCCAGCTCCGGCAGGACAATGCCTCGGGCACGCTTCTCAACATCGTCGGCTTCCAGACGAAGCTGAAGCATGGCGAGCAGACGCGCATCTTCCGCACCATCCCCGGCCTCGAGCGCGCCGAGTTCGCCCGGCTCGGCGGCGTCCACCGCAACAGCTTCATCCGCTCGCCCCTCCTCCTCGACCGAACGCTTCGCTTCCGCAGCGACCCGCGCATCCACGTCGCCGGCCAGATCACCGGCTGCGAAGGCTATGTGGAATCGGCCGCCATCGGCCTCCTCGCCGGCCGCTTCCTCGCTGCCCGCGCCCGCGGCCTCGAACCGGCCATCCCGCCCGAGGATACCGCCATCGGCGCGCTGCTCCACCACCTCACCGCCAATGCGGCGCCCGAGAGCTTCCAGCCCATGAACGTGAACTTCGGCCTTTTCCCCCCGCTCGACACGAGAGCCCGCGGCCGCGACCGCAGGAAGGCGCTCAGCGATCGCGCCCGCGCCAGCCTCGCCCGCTGGCTCGCCGGCCCCGGCGCCGGCTGAGCGCAGGGGGCGCCCGGGGCGCCCCCCTGGTCTCCCCTCAGAAGCGGGTGCGCACCGTCACGCCGAAGGTGCGCGGCTCGCCCAGGAAGCTGCCGAACAGCGTCGTCGCGTTCGGGCCGCCGCGCGCGGTCTGGGCGATCGTGCCCGAACCCTGGAGCGGCGTGTTGAAGGCCACCTGCTGATACTTCTCGTCGAACAGGTTCTGCACCCAGGCCTCGATCGCCCAGCGGCGCTCGTTGCCATTGAGCCCGAGGCGGGCGTTCACCACCAGGAAATCCGGCTGCCGCTTCTCGGGGAACAGGTCGGAGCCCGTGTTGATCGCCGACTGGAAGCGATAGTCGGCATAGACCAGCGCGCCCAGATTGTCGTTGAGCATCGGCGTCCAGGCGATCGAGCCCGTCTGCACCCATTCCGGCGCGTTCGACAGCCGCTGGCCGGGCAGGTTGAACAGCGGCGTCGGGAAGGGCCGCCCGCCGATCCCCACCAGGTTCCGCCGGTATTTCGTCTCGGCATAGGTCAGGCCCAGGTTCACGGTCACGTCGCGCGCCGGGAAGATCAGCGTCTCGATCTCCAGCCCCGTCGACGTCACGCCGCCGCGCACCCGGTCGGCCGGGCAGGCGCCGGTCAGCGCCGCGTTGGGCGTCGTCGGCGGGAAGTCCTGGTCGGCGCCGCCCAGGTCGTTGCGGCACGACTGGATGTTCTCCACGATGAAGTTGGTGCCGTTGAAGGTGTTCAGCTGGAACTGGTCGAACACCGCGCGGAAGGCCGCCACGTTCAGCTGGAACCGGCGAAGGTCGAGCTTGGCGCCGATCTCCATCGAGTCGACCGTCTCGGGCTCGAAGGTCAGCTGGCCGAGGCTGGGCGCGGCCGGGTTCAGCGCCGAGCGGTCGAGGTTGAAGCCGCCCGCCTTGTAGCCCAGCGAATAGCTCGCATAGGTCAGAAGCTCCGGCACCGGCTTGAAGCTCAGCACCACGGTTCCCGTCCACTCATCCTCCTTCTTCCTCGAGGATGCGCGGAAGCCGTTCACCGGGTTGATGACACAGGGCAGCGCCGCCAGCCCCGAGAGCGTCGGGCTCGCCGCGATCGCCGCGCACAGCGTGTTGTTCCCCAGGAACTCCACATCCAGCGTCTTGCGCTCGTTGGTATAGCGCCCGCCCAGCGTCAGCTGCAGCTTGTCGGGCACGATGTCGATCACATTGTGGGTGAAGATCGCGAAGTTGCGGCTGCGGTGATCGTAGGTATCGCCGACGATCCCGCGCCCGTTCAGCGTGTCGCCCGGGCGGCCGACCGCGGCTGCAACCGCGTCATAGCCGAACAGGCCCGGTATCGCGAGGCCGCTCCACAGCGCCACCGGGTTTCGCAGCGCAGCCGGGATCAGCGGATTGGTGACGATGGCGGTCGCCACCGCCTGGTTCATGCAGCCCGGCGAACCGACCGAGCGCAGGCCCGCAATGCCGATCGACGCCGCCGTGTTGGAGAAGCTGTCCGCCACGACGCAGTTGGCGTAGCGCATGTAATCCTGACCGTAGCGCAGGTCGTCGAACAGATCGAGCTTCTCGTCGGCGTAGTAGCCGCCCACCAGCCAGTCGAGCCGGTCGGCAAAGGCGGTTCCCTGCAACCGCAGTTCCTGGCTGAAGGTCTGGAACCGCCGCGTCTGGTTCGAACGCCACAGGATGTCGAGATTGTTGAAGTCGGCATCCTGGCTGGAGCTCACCTTCCAGTCCCGCCAGGCGGTGATCGAGGTCAGGGTGGCGCCGCCGAAGTCCCAGTTGAGCTCGCCGGAAATCCCCCAGTCGGTCACGTCCGAGCGATAGGACTGGCCCGGCGTGATCGAGGTGCGGCGCGCGAAGGTGTCGTCGGTGATCACGCCGCCCAGCCCGCGAACGATGTCGACGATCGGATTGGCCGGCGTGACGATCACCTGGCCGGCCGCGTTGCGCGTCACCGTCCGGAACGGAAGATAGGTCGACGCGCAGCATTCCTCGCGCCGGTTGGCATAGTCGGCGATGATGCGAAGCTCCACATCGTCGTTCGGCGTGAACAGCAGCTGCCCGCGCAGCAGCCAGCGGTCGCGGTCATTGACCGTCCGCCCCGAGATCACGTCCGTCACGAAGCCGTCGCGCCGCGTGTAGACCCCGTCGATCCGCGCGGCGAGCCGGTCCTCGACCAGCCCGCCGGTGATCCCGCCGGCCAGCCGCCAGAAATCGAAATTGCCATAGGTCAGCTCGGCCGTGCCCTCGGTCTCGAAGCGCGGTCCTGCGGTGATGATGTTGATGAGGCCGGCCGAGGCGTTGCGGCCGAACAGCGTGCCCTGCGGGCCGCGCAGCACCTCGATCCGGTCGATGGCGCCCAGCTCCGTCAGCCCGACGCCCGAGCGCGAGCGATAGACGCCGTCGATGAACACCGCGACCGAGGCCTCGAGGCCGGGGTTGTCGCCGACGGTGCCGATGCCGCGGATCCGCGCCACGCCGGCCCCGGCTTCCGACGAGGTGGAGGAGACGAGCAGCGACGGCGACAGCTGGTTCAGCTGGCGGATGTCGGTCGCACCCGAATTGGCGAGCATCTCGGCCGACACCGCCGAGACCGCGATCGGCACGTCCGACAGGGCCTGGGCGCGCTTGGTCGCCGTCACGATGATGTCGCCGAAGCCGAAATCGGTCTCGGCGGTCGGCTCCTGCTGGGCAAGGGCCGGGGCGGCCGCAATCAGCGCCGCAGTCGCAAGAAGGAAGGAACGCATGTCTTCTCCCAAGGTCCGTTGTCGCGTCTGCCCGATCGTCCGGGTGCCCGCTGCCGCGGGCGCGCCTGTGCAGGCCTGCCTAGGGGGCCGACCCGATGACAACAATGGTTGCTGCGATGCAACATGACCAGTTGCCGTCAAGCTGTTGCAAATCCGTCACGAATCGGCGGCAACCGCGGCCATCTTGTCGCACCCTGCGCCCGCTTCACCGGCGCCCGGCCCGCTCAGCTCCGGGTGGTAGCGGGCGGCGGGCGCAGCAGCCAGCCGCGGATGAACAGGGTGGCGACCAGATAGCCCGAGCCGCCGGCCACGAACAGCGGCAGATAGCTTCCGCCCGCCTGCAGCAGCTGGCCCGTCAGCTCCAGCACCGCGGCGCCCCACAGGTTGCCGGCCAGCGCCCCGATCGACACGACCGAGGCCACGCGTCGCGCCGGAAAGGCATCGACGCAGGCTGCGAACAGGTTGGTCGAGAAGGCCTGGTGGGCGAACAGCACGATCCCGATCAGCAGTGCCGCCAGCCACAGCTCGCCCACGAAGAGGGCGGCCGGCGCGATCAGCGCCAGCGCGCCGGCGCCCACCAGCACCCGCATCCGCGCCGCCGGCACCGGCACGCCGCGCTCGATCAGGCGCCCGGCGAACCACCCGCCCGAAAGCGCGCCGGCCATCGCCAGCACATAGACGAACGCCGTGGGCCAGGCGACCGCGCCGGCGCCCAGTCCGAAGCTGCGCATGAAGAAGTCGGGCAGCCAGAACATCATCAGCCACCACATCTGGTCGGTCAGCACCTTGGCCACCATGAAGCCGTGCACCCGCCGGTCGCCCAGCAGGTCCACCCAGCGCGCGTCCGGCCGGTCCATGTCGGTCACCCGCACCTCGGCCGGCGGCGCCGGCGGCTTCAGGGCCAGCCACATCAGCACCCACAGGAAGCCCGCCCCGCCGACGATCAGAAAGGTCTCGCGCCAGCCGAAGGCCAGCGCCATCGCCGGGATCATCAGCGGCACCACGATTGCCCCCAGGTTGGGCGCCGCATTCACGATGCCCAGGGCCAGGCTCGTCTCCTTCTGCGGGAAATAGCTCGCGACCGACTTCACCGCCGCCGGCGTCTGGATCGATTCCGAGGCGCCAAGCGCCGCCCGCAGCACCAGGAAGCCGCCGAAGCTGGTGACGGCGACATGCAGCAGCGTGATCCCGGACCACACCGCATTGCCGATCGCATAGCCCAGCCGCAGCCCCACCCGGTCGAGGAACCAGCCCGCGAACAGCAGGGTCGCAACCGCACCGAGCTGGAACACGGACGCCAGCCGCCCATAGTCCGCATCGTTCCAGCCATATTCGTCGAGGATCCACGGCTTCAGCATGGCGATCATCTGGCGGTCGAAATTGTTGATGACGACCGACGCCACCGCGAACGCCAGAATCCCCCAGCGCCACCGCATCGCCACCGCCTCGCGGCCCACCGCCTCGTGCAAACCCCGCCTCCCGCCGGGCCGCTCGGATCGCGGCCTCTCGAATCCGAGCCTAGCCGCCCGCCCGCGCCGCGCCTAGCCACGCCGAACCCCCGCCACGCCGACCTTCAGGAGACCCCCATGCCAGACCGTCTCGCCGGCAAGATCGCGCTCGTCACCGGTGCGGCCTCGGGCCTCGGGCTTGCGATGGCCACCCGCTTCGTCGCCGAAGGCGCGCGCCTGCTCTTGACCGACATCGACGGCGAGGGCGCCGCCCGCGCGGCGGCAGCGCTCGGTCCCGCGGCCGGCGCCTTCGCGCACGATGTCACCAGCGAGGCGCAGTGGCAGGCCGCGCTCGACGAGGCCGTCCGCCGCTTCGGCGGGCTTCACATCCTCGTCAACAATGCGGGCATCGGCGCGCCGGGCACCGTCGAGGACACCAGCCTCGAGACATGGCGCCGGGTCCACGCCATCGATCTCGACGGCGTGTTCCTCGGCTGCAGGCTCGCCCTGCCGCCGATCCGCCAGACCCTCGCGCGCGACGGCGGCCGGGGCGCCATCCTCAACATCTCCTCGATCGCCGGCATCATCGCGTCCGGCCGCATGGCCGCCTACAACAGCGCCAAGGCGGCCGTGCGCCACCTCACCAAGTCGGTCGCGCTGCACTGCGCGGACCGGGGCGACCGCATCACCTGCAACTCGCTCCACCCCGCCTTCATCGACACGCCCATCCTCGACGGTTTCGGCGCCGCCGGCACCGACCGGGCCGCGATCAGGGCCAGGCTCGGCCGCCAGATCCCGCTCGGCCATGTCGGCGAACCCGACGATGTCGCGCACGCCGCCGTCTATCTGTGCTCCGACGAGGCGAAGTTCGTGACCGGCGCCGAGCTGGCCATCGACGGCGGCATATCGGCCCAGTGAGCCAGCCTCTCGCCAAGCCCGCTCCCGACCCCTAGCAGAGCCGTCATGGCCGTCGCCGCCGCCCTTCCCGCCCGCCATTTCGCCCTCGTGTTCACGGCCCTCCTCGTCACCGCGGCCGGCAACACCGCGCTGCAGTCGGTTCTTCCCGTCATCGGCCGCGAGATCGGCATCCCCGACATCGCGATCGCCGTCATCTTCTCGCTGTCGGCCCTGTTCTGGACCTTCTCGGCCCCCTTCTGGGCCCGCCAGTCCGACGTGCGCGGCCGCCGCCGGCTGATGCAGGTCGGAGTCGCCGGCTTCGGCATCTCGATGGTCCTGTGCGCGGCGGTCATCCTCGCCGGGCTGCGCGGTCTCATCGCGCCGCTCGTCGTCTTCATCCTGTTCACCATGGCGCGCAGCCTGTTCGGCCTGTTCGGCGCGGCCGCCAACCCCGCGGCCCAGGCCTATGTCGCGGGCCGCACCACCCCGGCCGAGCGGACCGGGGCACTCGCCATCCTCGCGTCCGCCTTCGGGCTCGGCACCATCCTGGGGCCGGGCGTCGCGCCGCTGTTCGTCCTGCCGGTCGTCGGCCTGTCGGGCCCGATGTTCGCCTTTGCGGTCATCGCGCTCGCCGTCGCGCTCGCCCTGCAATGGGGCCTGCCCGACGACGATCCCACCCACGCCCCCGCCTCCGGAGCGCGCCGGGGCCGGGGCGCCGCGGCCGCCATGCCGTCGATCGGCTCCATGCCCACCGGCGCCAGCGCACTCGCCGCCGAGGAGATGACCGCCTCGGGCGACCGCCGGCGCATGAAGCTCGCCGATCCGCGAATCCGGCCCTTCATGATCTACGGCTTCGCGGCCGGCTCGCTGCAGGCGGCGACCGGCCAGGCCATCGGCTTCCTCATCATCGATCGCGTGGCCGGCGGCGCCGGGCTGCCCGCCACCCAGCTCATCTCGATCGCCTTCATGGTCGCAGCCGGCGCCACCCTGCTCGCGCAATGGGGGATCATCCGCCTCCTCGATCTGGTGCCCTCGCAGCTCATGCGCTGGGGCAGCCTGATCGCGGCCCTGGGCACTGCGGGCATCGCGGTCGCCCCCACCTTCCACATGCTGGTGCTGGCCTTCGCGCTCGCCTCGGCGGGCTTCGGCTTCGCCCGGCCCGGCTTCACCGCCGGCGCCAGCCTCGCCGTCGGCCGCGCCGAACAGGGCGCGGTCGCCGGCGCCGTCACGGCCGTCAACGGCGCCTGCTTCATCCTGGCGCCCGCCGTCGGCATCGGCCTCTACGCGCTGGCGCCCGAACTTCCCTATGCGCTCGCCGCGCTCGGCCTCGTCGGGCTCGCCGCCTATGCCTGGGCGAACCCGCTGATCCGCGCCAGCCGCCCGGCCTGACGCATCACACGATCGCCAGCTGCCAGTCGGGCCGGCCCTTCAGCAGCGCCACCATCCCTGTCGCTTCCACACCCGGCGGCAGGTCGGCAGCACGCAGCCCGTGCGCGGCCATCGCCGTCTGACACAGCCACACCCGCGCCCCCAGCTCGAACAGCAGGTCGAAGGCACGAGCCACGGGCGCCTGCCCCAGGGCGGCCACCTCCGGCCCGCGCAGCAGCAGCTCGACCGGCCGGTCGAGCGCGGCTGCCGCCGCCGCCAGCTCGATGGCAGCCGCGAACCGCTCGCCCTCGGCCTGCGCCACGATCAGCAGCAGACCGGGCATCGCGCATCCTTCGGCACGCGCACGCTGCGCGCCGCCATCGACAGCCCCTCCCACAGCCACAGCATCCCCAGCCGGTCGTCCCCGAATCCAACGATCAGCCGCAGCACCTCCAGCGCCTGCGCCGACCCCACCACGCCCGCCACGGCACCCAGCACGCCCACATCGGCGCAGCTCGTGCCCGGCACATCGGCCGGCGCCCCGGCGAAACAGGCCCAGCAGGGCTGGTCGGCCCGGTGCCCCGCGAACACCCCCAGCTGCCCCTCGAACGGCCCGATCGCCGCCGACACCAGCGGAATGCCCAGCGCCACCGCCGCCCGGTTCACGGCCGAGCGCGTCGCGAAATTGTCGCAGCCGTCGGCGATCACGTCATGCCCGCGCAGCAGGTCGAGCGCCGTCGCGTCCGTCAGCCGCCCGGCGATGCCCGCCACCGCCACATGCGGGTTCAGCGCCGAAAGCCGCCCGGCCGCCGCCTGCGCCTTGGGCCGCCCGATGTCGGCCGCTTCGAACAGCGTCTGCCGCTGCAGGTTCGAGCCGGCCACCACATCATCGTCGATGAGGGTGATCGCCCCCACGCCGGCCGCCGCCAGATACTGGAGGCAGGGGCTTCCCAGCCCGCCGGCGCCCACCACGGCCACCCGCGCCGCCTTCAGCCTGCGCTGGCCCTCGCCCCCCACCTCCTTCAGCACGATGTGCCGCTGGTAGCGGTCCAGCTCCGCGTCGGACAGAAGCGGCCCGTCCACCCTCAGTGGCGCCCCGTCGATCCGAACCCGCCGGCTCCCCGCCCGGTCTCGTCCAGGCTCTGCGCCTCTGTCCACTCGCAGCGAACGAAGGGCGCCAGCACCAGCTGCGCGATCCGCATGCCGCGCGTCACCGTGAACGGCCGGTCGGAAAGATTGGCAAGGATGATCTTCACCTCGCCGCGATAGTCGCTGTCGATGGTGCCCGGCGCATTCAGCACCGCCAGCCCCTCCTTCAGTGCCAGGCCCGATCGCGCCCGCACCTGCATCTCGTGGCCCGGCGGCACGGCGATCGAAAGCCCCGTCGGGATCGCCGCGCGCGCACCCGGCGCCAGCACGAGATCGGCATCCACCGCTGCCAGCACGTCCATGCCCGCCGCGCCGCCGGTCGCATAGGCCGGAAGCGCAAGCCCCCTGCCATGCGGCAGCCGCACCACCCGCACCTCAGCCACGCGCCAGAAGCTCCGCGATCCGCCCCGCCAGGCGCCGCGCCACCTCCGCCTTGGGCGCTTCCGGCCAGCTTTCCACGCCATCGGCCGACACCAGGTGGACGGCGTTCGTCGCGCCGCCCATCACCCCGCCCGACACATCATTGGCAACGATCAGGTCGCAGCCCTTGCGCTCGAGCTTCGCCCGCGCATGCGCCAGCACATCGTCGGTCTCGGCGGCGAACCCCACCACCAGCGCCGGCCGCCGCGCATGACACGACAGCCTCGCCAGTATGTCCGGATTCTCGACCAGCTTCAGCACCGGCGGCCCGCCATCCCCCTTCTTCAGCTTGCGGCCACTGGCCGCCACGCCCCAGTCGGCGACCGCGGCCACCATCACCGCCGCATCGGCCGGAAGCGCGGCCTCCACCGCCTGCGCCATCTCGCGGGCCGTCGTCACGTCCACCCGGGCAACCCCTGCCGGAGTCGCAAGCCCCACCGGCCCGGCCACCAGCGTCACCCGCGCGCCCAGCGCCGCCAGCGCGCCGGCGATCGCGAAGCCCTGCGTCCCCGACGATCGGTTGGCCAGATAGCGCACCGGGTCGATCGGCTCGTGCGTCGGCCCCGCCGTCACCACGACATGCCGCCCCCTGAGCGGCCCGTCGCCCAGCGCCCCGGCGATGGCCGACAGGATCGCGCCCACGTCGGGCAGCCGGCCCGGCCCGACCTCGCCGCAGGCCATCTCGCCCTCGTCCGGCGGCAGCACCATGACCCCGCGCGCCCTCAGGGTCGCGACATTGGCCTGCGTCGCGCCATGCTGCCACATCCGCACGTTCATGGCCGGCGCCACCAGCACCGGCTTGTCGGTCGCCAGCAGCAGCGTGGTCGCAAGATCATCGGCGAGCCCGGCGGCCATCTTCGCGATCAGGTCCGCGGTCGCCGGGCAGACGACCAGCAGGTCGGCGCTGCGCGACAGCCGGATATGCCCCATCTCGGCCTCGTCGGTCAGGTCGAACAGGTCGGTATGGGCGCGCGTCTCGGCAAGCGCGGCAGCCGACAGCGCAGTGACGAACTGCTGCCCGCCGGCGGTCAGCACCGGCGTGACGCGCCCGCCCGCGCGCCGGATCTCCCGGATCAGCTCCAGCGCCTTGTAGGCCGCGATCCCGCCGCCGATGATCAGAAGGATGTGCCGCCCGGCCAGCATGGATCGCCCCTAGCGGGTTTGGGGCCCAAGGGAAATCAGCCCGCCGGCAGCGCCATCGCCGCCGCGCCCAGCGCCGCGCCCAGCGCCACGCCCAGCGCCAGCCACCGCCAGCGCGCCGGTCGCGCCGGCTCCAGCGGCGGCAGCGGCGGCAGTGGCGGGGCCGCGCTTTCAGGCGGCAGCTGGCGGACGAACCGCCGCGCCAGCCCGGGCAGGCCGCCCATCAGCCTCAGGTTGGCGAGGATCGAATCGGCCGCCCGCGCCTCGGGCCCCAGCTCGTCGCGCATCCAGCGCTTCACATAGGGGCTCGCCACCTCCCACATGTTCACCTGCGGGTCCAGCGACAGCGCCACGCCCTCCACCATCACCATCGTCTTCTGCAGCAGCAGCAGGTGCGGCTGCACGGGCATGTCGAACTGGCGGGTGATGGCGAACAGCCCGTCCAGCAGCCCCGCGACCGAAATCTCGCGCGCCTGGCGGCCGCGGATCGGCTCGCCCACCGCCCGCAGCGCGGTCGCGAAATCCAGCCGGTCGTGGTGCGGCGGCACATAGCCCGCCTCGAAGTGGATGTCGGCCACGCGCGCATAGTCGCCGGTGATGAGGCCGTAGAGAATCTCGGCCAGATACACGCGGGCCCGCCGGTCGAGCCGGCCCATGATGCCGAAGTCGATCAGCGTCAGCCGGCCGTCGGGCGCCAGCAGGATGTTCCCCTGGTGCAGGTCGGCATGGAAGAAGCCGCCGCCGATCGCCTGGGCCAGAAAGCCGCGCACCAGCGCTGCCGCCAGCGCCGGCCGGTCCGCCCCGCTCGCCGCCACGGCGACCAGATCGGTCAGCTTGATTCCATCCACCCATTCCAGCGCCAGCGTGCGCCTCGTCGTCAGCTCCCACACCACCGCCGGCACCGCGATCCCCGGCTCGCCGCGCACCGCATCCTTCAGCGCCGAGGCATTGCCCGCCTCGCGCCTGAGGTCGAGCTCGGTCTCGGTCCACTGCCGGAAGGACTGGATCACCTGCCGCGGTTTCAGCCGCTCGAACTCGCCGCCCAGCCGCTCCAGCCGGGCGGCCGCCCAGGCATAGCTCGCCAGCGCCTCGGCAAAGGCCGCCTCCACGCCCGGCCGCAGCACCTTCAGCGCGATCGTGCGGCCATCGAGCGTCACGGCCCGGTGCACCTGCGCGATCGAGGCCGCACCGGCCGGCGCGGGCGCGATCTCCGCCAGATGCGCGCGCCAGCCGCCCGGCAGCGCCGTGTCGATCTCGGCCTCGATCCGCGCCCACGGCTCGGGCGGCAGATCGTCCTGCAGGCGCTTCAGGTCGGCGGCCGCGCCGGCGCCCACCAGGTCGGGCCGCGTCGCCAGCGCCTGCCCCAGCTTCACGGCGGCCGGCCCGCAGGCCTTCAGCCCGCCGGCGAAATCCGGCTCCCGGGGCGCGCCCGCGCCCAGCCGCAGCAGCCGCGCCGCCAGCCGGCCGGCGGCCGGCACGTCGGCATGGTCCTCGAATGGCCGCAGCGCGCCATGCCGGGCGAGCCGCCTCAGGTCGCCCGCCAGCCGCCAGCCATGGCCCAGCGCCCGCACCGCCCGGCCGCTTCAGATCTTCCAGCCGCTGTGGATCGCGACGGCCCCCCCCAGGATCGGCTCGGCCCGCACCCGCCCGAAGCCGGCCGCCTCGATCATGCCGGCAAAGGCGCGCATGTCCGGGAAGCGGCGGATCGACTCGACAAGATAGCGATAGGCTTGCGCATCGCGTGCCACCGCCGCACCGATGCGCGGCACCACCTTCATCGAATAGAGGTCATAGACCTGCGCGAATCCCGGCCATTGGCAGGTCGAGAATTCCAGGCAGAAGAACCGCCCGCCCCACCTCAGCACCCGGCGGATGTCGGCAAGGGCTGCCGCCACATCGGTCACGTTGCGGATGCCGAAGGCGATCGTCACCGCATCGAAGCTGTGGTCGGCGAACGGCATGGCCTCGGCATTGGCCTCCACGAAGGTCAGGCCCGCGATCCCGCGCTTTGCCGCGCGCGCCCTGCCGACGGCCAGCATGGCGGGGTTGATGTCGGCAACCGTCACCTCGGCCCCGCGCGCCGCCAGCCGGAAGGCGATGTCCCCCGTCCCGCCCGCCAGGTCGAGGATCGCCTCGCCCGCGCGCGGCCGGACCTGGCGCACGAACACATCCTTCCAGTGCCGGTGCAGACCCGCCGACATCAGGTCGTTCATCAGGTCGTAGCGCGGTGCCACCCGGCGGAAGATGTCGCCGACGGCTGCCGTCTTCTCCTGCGGCGAGACATCGCGAAAGCCCAGCGAAACGCGGGCATCGTCGGGGGCGCGGCCGTCGGTCATGCCCGCCTCCTTAGAAAGGCCGCAGCCCCCTGTCACTTGCAGCGGCGCCGCATCGGTGCTTCGGGCTTGCAGCCGATGCCCGAGCTTCCCGAAGTCGAGACCGTCGTGCGCGGCCTGCGCCCGCTGCTGGTCGGCCGGCGACTCGCCTCGGTCGTGGCCCGCCGGCCCGACCTGCGCTGGCCGCTTCCGCCCGATCTCGGCCAGCGGCTGACCGGCGCCACCGTCACGGCCATCGGCCGCCGCGCCAAGTTCGGCCTGATCGGGACCGATCGCGGCGACACGCTGCTCTTCCATCTGGGCATGTCCGGCCGCTTCCGCCCGCTCGCGGGTCCACCGCAGGCCCATGATCATGTGCTTCTCGAAACCGCCGATTGCGCCCTTGCCTTTCACGACCCGCGCCGGTTCGGCGCACTGGCGCTGGCGCGAACCGCCGACATCGCCGCCCATCCCTGGCTCGCCCGCCTCGGGCCGGAACCGCTCGACCCGGCGTTCGACGGCGCGCTGCTCGCCACGATCGCCCGCGGCCGCACGGCCCCCATCAAGGCCCTCCTGCTCGACCAGAAGGCCATCGCCGGGATCGGCAACATCTATGCCTGCGAATCGCTGTTCGCTGCCGGCATCACTCCGGGCCGCGCCGCCGGCCGGCTGTCGCCTGCCCGGCTCGCGCGGCTCGCCGCCGCCATCCGCGAGACGCTCGACTCGGCGATTCGGGCCGGCGGCTCCACCCTTCGCGACCATGCCGCCCCCTCGGGCGACCTCGGCTATTTCCAGCACGCCTTCCGGGTCTATGGCCGCGAGGGCGCGCCCTGTCCCGCCTGCGGCACCGCCATCCGCCGCCGCGTGCAGGCCGGCCGTTCCACCTTCGACTGTCCGCGCTGCCAGCGCTGACCGGGCCGCCGGGCGATTCCCGCAGCGGCGCGCGATTCCAGCGGCAGCGCCCGACTTGCAGGGCGGTACGCGCCGCGCAGGACCGCGCGCCTTGACCAACCCCCGGACTGCCGGCTAAGGGGCGCCCCTTTCCGGCCGCCCCCGCGCGCCGGCAGCGAATCTTTTGGAGATCTCCGGATTTATGGCGAACACGCCCCAGGCCGAGAAGCGAATCCGCCGCAACGCACGCCGGCAGGCCGTCAACAAGGCCCGCCTGTCGCGGATCCGCACCTATGTGAAGAAGGTGGAAAGCGCGATCGCCTCGGGTGACAGGGCGGCCGCCGAAGCGGCGCTCAGGGCAGCGCAGCCGGAAATCATGCGCGGCGTGTCCAGGGGCGTGCTCCACCGGAACACGGCCTCGCGCAAGGTCTCGCGCCTCACGGCGCGCGTCACCGCCATCGCCTGATCCGGCCAGGTCGGGGGCCGGCTCCGTCACATTCCTGTCACGCTTGCCGTCCGGCTGCCGCCCCTGGTGGCTGGCCGTTTTGCCTGCACGCTCAATCGCATCGCAGCTCCCGGGCACGCCCGGCCCCGCGCCCGCGATTCGCAAAAGTGCAACATAAGCGGTCGATTTTTGGCCTTGTATTTCAACAAGTTCTGAAAAATTCGCCAAGAATCCGCAGCTTGCCCTGTCAACAAAATTATTTGCACCGCCCCGAATTTTGCGGCCTTGTGCCGGCCTCGGGTCGCTGATTTATAGGCCTTCCGCACCGGCGATCGCCCATGCGGAATGTCGGGCAGGCGAATCACCCGCCAGGCGTTCCGTCGATCGTCCGGCAGACCATCCATCGACGGTGACGTGCTCCTTTCGGGGCAATTCACCCGGACGTTCAGCCCGCGAAACCCCGTTTCGCGAGCCGAGGTATCTTTATACCAGGGGAGGGCAGAAAGAAGATGGGTCCAAGGACAGGCCGAACCCGCCAAACCGGCTGCAAGAGCGGTCGCATCGGTTCCGGTCCGGCGGCAGGGCTGCGACGGATCGGCTGACTCCGATCCTTGACCGCCGCGGGCACCCGCTGCCCGCTGTCCCCCCGCTTTCCAGACCGTCAGGCTGCCTGTCCATGTCCGTCCCGCCGCCCTTCCTCGATCCGTCCGCCCCGCCCGCTGCCGCGCTGGCCGCCGCGCCGCCGCCCGGCCGAATCGATTCCGATTCGCTGCGTGCCTGGGGTCTCGTGCGGGCCCATCTGCTGTCCGATGTCGGCGACAAGACATTCAACAGCTGGCTGAAGCCGCTGCAGCTCGCCGGCGTGTCCGGCGGCGAGGTGCGCCTCGTCGTGCCCTCGCGCTTCATGGCGGACTGGGTACGCAACCATTTCGCCGCCCGCCTGAGGCATGCCTTCGCCCAGCATCTGCCCGAGGTCCGCTCGGTCGAGATCGACGTCGCGCCCGCCCTGCTCCACGCGGGCGAGGCGGACGAGCCGCCGGCTCCCGCCGCCCCCGGCGGGGACTTCGCGTCGCGCCCCGCCTTCGAGCCGCGCTACAGCTTCGACAGCTTTGTCGTCGGCAAGTCGAACGAGCTCGCCTTCAATGCCGCCCAGGCGATGGCGTCGGCCGTCACCTCGGGCGGGGCGGCCGGCTTCAATCCGCTCTTCCTCCATGGGCCCACCGGCCTAGGCAAGACGCACCTGATGCACGCGATCGGCTCCGCCGTGCTGGCAGCCCGGCCGAAGGCGAAGGTCGTCTATCTGTCGGCCGAGAAGTTCATGGTCGAGTTCCTCGCCGCGCTTCGCGCCCGCGACACCATCGCCTTCAAGCAGCGCCTGCGCTCGGCCGACCTGCTGATGGTCGACGATGTCCAGTTCATCGCCGGCAAGGATTCCACCCAGGAGGAATTCTTCCACACCATGAACGAGATCATCTCGGCCGGCCGCTGGCTGGTGATCTCGGCCGACCGCTCCCCCCAGAATCTGGAGGGGATCGAAAGCCGGATCCTCTCGCGGCTGGCCTGGGGACTGGTGGCCGACATCAACCCCGCCGACTATGAGCTGCGCTACAACATCCTGAAGACGAAGCTCGCGGCCATGCCCGGCACCGACGTGCCCGACGAGGTGGTCGATTTCCTCGCCCGAAAGATCGTCGCCAACGTCCGCGAGCTCGAAGGCGCGCTCAACCGGGTCATCGCCTATGGCAATCTCGTCGGCCGCCGGCTCGATCTCGATTTCACCCGCGAGGTGCTGGCCGACGTGCTGCGCGCCCACAGCCGCAAGCTCACCATCGACGAGATCCAGCGCCGCGTCGCCGATCACTACGCCCTCAAGATCAACGATCTCATCTCGCCACGCCGTGCCCGCGAAGTGGCGCGGCCCCGCCAGGTCGCCATGTATCTCGCCAAGATGCTCACCCCGCGCTCCCTGCCCGAGATCGGCCGGCGCTTCGGCGGCCGCGACCACACCACGGTGATGCACGCCGTCAAGCGGATCGAGGCGCTGCGCGCGACCGACCACGAGCTCGACCGCGACATCAACCAGCTCCGCCGCGCGCTCGACAGCTGAGCGCTGCTGCCGCCATGCTGCTCGCCCCCGCGCTCGAAACCCTCGTCGCCCGCCTCACCAACGAGCTCGGCCTCAGCGTCGATCTCGGCGAGCCCCTGCCGGCCGATGGCACGCGCCTGTGCATCGAGGTCCACCGCCTCGAACCCGTCGCCGACATCGCCAGGTCCACCGGCCGCACCATCGCCGATTCCTCGACGGTGCTCGGCTGGAACCTGTCGCTCCTCCTCTATGCCGAGGGCGGCACCCTCATCGACCAGCTGAACGCGATCGAATCGGCGGCCAGCCACATCGACGAGCGGCCCGTCGTCGGCGGCAGCCACTTCCGCGCCGACCTCGCGCTCGATCTCGCCGCCGACTGGGCGACGGGTCGCGGCGGCCCGGCGGTCGCCATCCGGGCCCGCGTCTCCGCGCTCTGACGGGCCCTTCGCCGGCTCAGGGCTTCAGCTCGCGCGCCAGCGCCTTGCGGGTCTTCGGCCCATAGGGCGGCTTGAAGCCGGCCATGCCGGCCAGGTCGAGCTTGGGCTGACGATAGATGCTCTTGGGATGGCTGAATGTCCGGAAGCCGTCGAACCCGTGGTAGTTGCCCATGCCGGCCGGCCCGATCCCGCCGAACGGCAGATCCTCCACCGACACATGGAACAGCACGTCGTTGATGGTCACCCCGCCCGAGATGGTGCGATCGAGCACGCGCCGCTCCTCGGCCTGGTCGGTTCCGAACCAGTACAGGCCGAGCGGACGATCCTTGGAATGCACATAGTCGATCGCCTCGTCGATCGTCTGGTAGCGCTTCACCGGCAGCACGGGCCCGAAGATTTCCTCCTGCATCACCGTCATCTCGTCGGTCGGTTCCAGCACCAGGGTCAGCGGCATCTTGTTGATGTTCTGCCTCGAGAAATCCTCGTTCGCCGGGTTCACCTCCACGATCCGTGCGCCCTTGGCGCGCGCATCCTCGATGTGCGCCTCCAGCCGGTCGCGGTGCCGTCTCGAGATCACGCTCGTGTAATCGTCGTTCGACAGCATGGTCGGATACATGCGCGCGGTCGCCGCCGTCAGCCCCTCCACCACCTCGGCCTCCTTCTCGGCCGGCACCAGCAGATAGTCGGGCGCCAGGCAGATCTGCCCGGCGTTCATCAGCTTGCCCATGGCGATGCGCTCGGTCGCCTGGCCGATGTCGGCCGACCGGCCGATGAGGGTCGGCGATTTCCCGCCCAGCTCCAGGGTCACGGGCACCAGATTCTTCGCGGCCGCCGCCATCACGTGCCGGCCGATGGCGGTCGCACCGGTGAAGATCAGATGGTCGAACGGCAGTTCGGAGAAGGCCTTGCCCACCTCCGGGCCCCCCGTCACCACCGCCACCTCGGTCTCGTCGAAGGCCTGGGCGATCGCGCGCGCCAGCAGCTCGGAGGTCGCCGGCGTGAATTCCGATGGCTTGATCATCGCCCGGTTGCCGGCCGCCAGCACATTGGCGAGCGGCGCGAAGGTCAGGTTCACCGGGAAGTTCCACGGCGCGATGATCCCGACCACGCCCTTGGGCTGCCACTCGACATGCGCCTTCGCGCCCAGCAGCCCCAGCGGGAAATCGAGCTTGCGGCGCTCGGGCCGCATCCAGCGCTCCACATGCGCCCGTGCATGCTTCAGGGGCTTCACGCTCGCCATGATGTCGGTCACCAGCGTCTGCTCGGCCGAACGATGGCCGAAATCGTCCGACAGCGCCTTCACGAAGTCGTGCCTGTGCGCCAGCACCAGGTCGATCGCGCGCCTCAGCCGGTCCTTGCGGACGGCCGCCGTCACCGGCAGCTCGGCGTGAAAGGCCGCGCGCTGCCGCGCCAGCAGGTCGCGCATGCGGGTCTGGTCCTTCAGGACGGCGTCTGCCGCGATGTTCATGGGCCTCGGGCTCCCTCGATTGCCTGTGCCGCCAAGATAGGAGCGCGCGGCCCCGGCGCAAACTGTCGAAAGTCAGGCGCCCGCACCAGGGCCCGACGGCCGCGCGCGCCCGCGCCTGCGCGTCCCGCTCTCAGACCCGCGCCAGCACCGCGTCGAGCACCCGCCGGTCGCCGGCGGCCAGCACCTGCCCTTCGGATCTCAGCGTCAGCGGCCGGCCCGCCCAGTCGGTCACCGCGCCGCCCGCGCCCTCCACCACCGGCACCAGCGCCGCCCAGTCCCAGGGCTTCAGCCCTTCCTCCATCACCAGGTCGAGATGGCCGGCGGCCAGCAGCCCGTAATTGTGGCAGTCGCCGCCGAACAGCATGTCGGCCACCCCCTGGCCGACCCGCTGGAAGGCCGCGTGCCCGGCCGGGGAGAAGGCGGCAGGATGGGTGGTCGCCGCGCGCGCCTGCGCCAGGCTCTCGCAGGCGCGAACGCGCACCGGCCTGCCGTTCAGCAGCGTGCGCGGCGTCCCCACGGTGCAGCCCAGCCACTGGTCGCCGGCCGCGCCGCTGGCGATCAGCCCCAGGATCGGCCGCCCGCCCTCGATCAGCCCGACCAGCGTTCCCCACAGCGGCCGGCCGGCCACGAAGGCGCGCGTCCCGTCGATGGGGTCCACCACCCACAGCCGGCCGGAGCTGCCGGGCACCAGCCCATATTCCTCGCCCAGCACGCCATCGGTCGGCCGGTCGCGCGCCAGCAGCCGGCGGATGGCCTCCTCCGCTGCCCGGTCGGCGGCCGTCACCGGCGACAGGTCGTCCTTCTGCTCGATCGCGCCGCCCGCCCGGAAGAAGGGCCGTATGGCATCCGCCGCCGCCCGCCCCAGCCGCTGGATGAGGGCGATGTCCGCCTCGATCGTCACGCCCGGCCCAGCTCGGCCAGGATCCGCGCCCGGTCGGCATCCAGCGCCGGCGCCGCCCGCCGCCGCGGCGCGTCGGCATGGCCCGACAGCTTGACCGGATTGCCCGCCACCTTCAGCGGCCGGCCGCCCGGCGTCTGCGTCTCGACCAGCATGGTGCGCGCTGCCACCTGCGGCATCGCCAGCGCCTCCGACACCCGGTTCAGTGGCCCCGCCGGCACGCCTGCCTCCTCCAGCGCCGCCAGCCACGCCTCGGCCGGCGCCGTGCGCAGCCGCGCCCCGAAGGCAGCCGCCAGCGCCTGCGCATGCTCGGTCCGCAGCGCATTGGTCGCAAACCGCGGATCGTCGGCCAGCCCGTCCACCCCCAGCGCCCGGCAGCAGGCGCGAAACAGCTGGTCGTTGCCGGCCGCGATCACGATCGCGCGGTCAGCGCAGTCATAGGCCTCGAACGGCGTGATCGACGGATGCCGCGTCCCCAGCGGCCCGGGGTCCTCGCCCGTCACCTGCAGGCGGGCGATGGCATTCTCCAGGATGGCGATCTGGCAGTCCAGCATCGCCACATCCACCATCTGCCCCCTGCCGGTCTTCGCCCGCTCGATCAGCGCCGCCTCGATCCCGATCACCGTGAACAGGCCGGCTGCGATGTCGCCCAGGCTGGTGCCCACGCGAACCGGCGCGCCGCCCGGCTCGCCCGTCACCGACATGAGCCCGCCCATCGCCTGCACGATGAGGTCATAGGCCGGAAGACCGGCCATCGGCCCGGTCTGGCCGAAGCCGCTGGCCGCCGCCACGACCAGGCGCGGGAAGCGCGCGTGCAGCGCCTCGAAGCCATAGCCAAGCCGCGCCATGGCGCCGGGCCGGAAGTTTTCCACCAGCACGTCGGCGCGCGCCAGCAGCGCCTCGAACAGCGCCCGGTCGCAATCCGCCTTCAGGTCCAGCGCGATCGATTCCTTCCCGCGGTTGACGCTGGTGAAATAGGCGCTGTCGCCAGCACCCGCGAACGGCCCGATGGCGCGCGAATCGTCGCCCGTGCCGGGCGCCTCCACCTTGATCACCCGCGCCCCGAGATCGGACAGCAGCATGGTCGCATAGGGCCCGGCCAGCACGCGCGTCAGGTCGATGACGAGGATGCCCGACAGCGGGCCGGCCGGGGCTGACTCGGAAGCGGACACCATGCCCGCAGGCGCTAGCGGCTGGCAGCGGCCACCGCCAGCCCCGGCCGACAGGGTTAACGGCCTGTGAACGGTTTCGACCAACGGCCGGCAGCCGTCGACAAAGGCGCCTCGCCCCCGCGCCGCGCCGGCGCTAGGGTGGCAGGCCCATGAACCGACCCTTCCCGCCCGGCCGGCAGGCACGCCCGCATCCCGGCAGGCGCGCGACCCCACCGCCGCCGGGCGATGCCACCGCCGGCGACCGCGCGGCAGGCCGCAGCGCGTCGGGGGTGGCCGCACCGCGCTGGTCGCTGGCGCTGGGCTCCATCATCCTCTTCTGGTCGATCTACTTCCTGATCGCCACCGCCCGGGCCGCGCTCGGCGACATGCCGGCACAGGGCGAGATGATGGCCCGCCGCGCGCTCGTCACCATCATCGCCATCGGCCTCACCTGGCTGCTCTACATGCTGCTTCGCCGGTACGAGCGGCTTGCCACCTGGCAGCTGCTGGCGCTCAGCTTCGGCGCCTGCATCCCGCTCGCGCTCGCCTATGCAACCGTCAACTGGGTCGCCTTCCACCTCTTCCCGATCCCGGCCCTCGTCGAATCGGGCGAGCTGTGGGATGGCAAGATGCCCCGGAACCCCATCGGCATCATCATCTCGACAGCGCTCGAATGGTATTTCTTCATCTGCTGCTGGGCGGTGATGGGGGTTGCCCTCATCGCCTCGGCGCGCCAGCGCGAGGCCGAACGCCAGGCCGCCGCCTTCCGGCAGGCCGCGCAGGACGCCGAGCTTCGCGCGCTTCGCTACCAGGTGAACCCGCACTTCCTGTTCAACACCCTGAACTCGCTGTCCGCGCTCGTCATGCACGACCGCGCCGCCGAGGCCGAGGCGATGATCCTCAACCTCTCCACCTTCTTCCGCGCCAGCCTGGCGCGCGACGCGACCGAGAATATCCCGCTCGCCGACGAGATCCGCCTGCAGCGGCTCTATCTCGACATCGAGAAGGTGCGCTTCCCCGAGCGGCTCGTCGTTCGGTTCCGCGTGCCCGACAGCCTCGCCGATGCGCTCGTGCCCGCCCTCATCCTCCAGCCGCTGGTCGAGAATGCGATCAAATATGGCGTCTCGCGCAGCAACCGGCCCGTCACCGTCACCATCGCCGCCGACGCCATCGGCGACCGGCTCGACCTGTGGGTCCGCGACGATGGAGAGACCCGGGGCGAGACCCGGCCGGGCGCCACCGCACCCCCCCCGGGGGACTGCACCCAGGGTTGCGGCGTCGGCCTCGCCAATGTCGCGGCACGGCTGAAGGCCACCTATGGCGACAGGGCCGAGTGCATCGCCGGAAGCCCGTCGGCCGGCGGCTGGATCGTCCGCCTGTCGATGCCGCTCGTCCGCGCCTGAGACCGCCGTCACCATCCCATGACCCTGCTCAAGGCCCTGATCGTCGATGACGAGCCGCTCGCGGTCGAGCGGCTGCAGATCCTGTGCGCCCGCCTGCCTGCCCTGCAGCTCGTCGGCACCGCGACCGACGGCGAGGCCGCCCTCAGGCTCATCGACGCGCTCGGCCCCGATGTCCTCTTCCTCGACATCGCCATGCCCGGCCTCACCGGCCTCGATGTCGCCCGCGCGCTCGACGAACGCGAGGGCCCGGCGCCTGCCATCGTCTTCGTCACCGCCTTCGACCGGTTCGCGGTCGCCGCCTTCGATGCCGCGGCCACCGACTATCTGATGAAGCCCGTCGCGCCCGAGCGGCTCGAGCGCGCCGTCGAGCGGGTCTCAGCCCGGCTCGCTGCCCGGGCCGCCGCCCCGGCCGCCCCCGCGCGCGACGAACACCGGGCCTATGCCCGCGAATTCTGGGTGCCCAACCGCGGCGAGCTGGCGCGTGTCGATGTCGCCGACATCGACCGGATCGAGGCCGAGCGCGACTATATGCGCCTGCACGCCGGCAACCGCTCCTGGCTCATCCACGAGACGATCGCCAATCTGGAGGCGCGGCTCGACCCGGCCGAGTTCCTGCGGATCCACCGCTCCTCGATCGTCCGCCGCGCAGCGATCCGGCGCCTCGCCCATGACGGCCAGGGCAATTGGTCGGCCGAACTGGCCGGCGGCGAAACCCTGCGGATCGGCCGCACCTACCTGGCCTCCGTCCGCGCGCGGGTCATCGGCAGCTGAACGGGAAACCGCGCGCGCGCGCCCGCCGCGCAAAAAAATGCCCGCCCGCCGGGCCGGCGAGCGGGCAGTCAGGACTGACGGCTGGAAACTCAGTTGGCGGCGGGCAGCACGCTGATGCGGCTGGCGCTCCGCACGCCGCTCTCGGCGCGTGCCACCATCGCGTCGCGCGGGGCCCGGGCTGCGGCCACCGCCTCGCGCCGGCATTCGGCGGCGATGGCCTGCGCCTTCAGGTTGCGCACATCCGCGGGCATGCAGGCGCGCCGGGCCGCGATCTCGATGCGCTTGTCGAATGCCGCGACCCCGGCTGCGCTCGCAAGGTCGAGGCCGCGGGCATCGACCATGACGCTGCGCGTCGCCGCCGCCGGCGCCGTGGCGGCAAAGGCCGCCCCCTGAAGCGCGGTCATCGCAAGGGCCGCAGCCAGCGCCAGCGGCACCAGCGGGCGAAAGGGGGCGGGGCGGGCGGGAAGGCGGGTCATCTGGGATCTCCTGTTCGGTCGGGTGCCAGGCGGCCTGGCAGGCGATGCCGGCTCGCACCGGAGAGGGGGGTCGGCCGCTCCGGCATCGCCATGTCCCGCTTGTGCGCCCGATCGCGCCGGCAGTCGTCCGCTGCTCGACAGGCAGCGCCCCGCGCTCGGCACCCGCCATCCGCTTCGACCAACGCCCGGCCCGCTTCGACCAACGCCGGCCCCGGCCGCGGTCAGAAGCGGATCGTCGCCTCCACGCCGCCGAGCCGCGGATTGCCCCGGATGAAGGTGGGGATTCCGAACGCGCCGCCGGTGTTGCCCGCATCGATGATGTAATCCTCGTCGAACAGGTTCGAGACGAAGCCCGTCAGCTGCCAGCGGCCCTGCCGGTCGGCGAGCCCGGCGCGCAGGTTCACCAGCGTGACGGGCCCCTGCGCGATCTCCGGCCGGTTCGGCAGCTCGAAGAAGATGCGGCTGCGATGGGTCACGGTCGGCGTTGCGAACAGCTCCAGCGCCGCGCCCACCGGCAGCCGGGCATCGAGGCCGGCGGCGGCCTGCCACTCGGGCTGCAGGCGGAAGCGGTTGCCGGCAAAGACGCCGTTCTCGGGCCTGTCGTCGATGCCCGCGTCGATCCAGCCGGCATTGCCGAACAGCAGCAGCTCGCGGCTCGGCCGCCAGCTCGCCTCGACTTCCACGCCGGTGTTGCGCGCCGAACCCGCGTTGCGCGGAACCGCCTGCCCGCCCTCGATCACCGTCACCTGGAAATTGTCGTAGGTCTGGTGAAACACCGCCACCGACGCGTTCAGGCCGGCGCGCTGGACGCGCAGGCCCCCTTCATAGTTCCACACCGTCTCGGCCGGGATGTCGCGGCGAAGCGGAACCGGCCCGGCCGGCGTGTTGCGCGCCGCCAGCGAGAGCACCGGGCTCCGCCGCCCCTTGGCGACCGTCGCATAGCCGTTGAGCCCCTCGGCGAGGCGAACCAGCGCATTGAAGCGCGGCAGGAAGGTGTCGTTGCTGTCGCGCGCCCGGAACACCTGCCCGCCCGTGCCGGCGAACGGCAGCAGCGGCGCGCGGCTGATCACGCTCGCCGGCTGGTCGGCGAAATAGCGCGACTCGCGCGTCTCCCACAGGAAGCGCCCGCCGGCCGTCAGCTCCAGCCACTCGGCCACATCGACGCTCACGTCGGCGAACAGGCTCCAGCTCTCGATCGTGCCCTCGTTGCGGAACAGCGAGCGGTAGGGCAGCTGGCTGAACGCCCCGCCGGTCAGCAGCCGCGTCGCCTGCGCCGCCGTCACCCGGCCGCTGGCGTCCACGCAGGGCAGCCCCGGGATCAGCCGCGCGGCGCACTGCAGATAGGTGCCCTCCTCGGTCGAGAAGGGCACGCTCTGGCTGCCCTTTTCCCAGAACCAGTTGAAGCCGGCGAACGCCCGCACCCGGCCGCCGTCATGGTTCACCCGGCTCTCGTGGCTGAGCTGCTCGCCCACCGCGTCCTCGGCGAACTCCAGGAACCAGGCCGCCGACCCGTCGGCGTCGAACACCTCCAGGCTGTCGAACGTCCGGTAGCCGGTGATGTGGGTGGACGACCAGGGCCCGTCGGCCGGCCGCACCCGGATCGTCACATTGGCATCGTGCACGTCGCGCCACAGGCCCAGCTCGTCGCGGCCCAGCACGGCGGCCGACTGCGGCGACCCGCCAAGTTCCGCGAAGGTGAAGGGCGAGGTGTCGCCGCCGAAGGGCCGAAGCGTGCCCGACTTGAACGCCGTGCCCGGGCTGCGCTGCCGGTCGAGCGTGTAGACCGCGTCGGCGCGGATCGGCCCGTCCGGGTCAAGCTTCAGGCTGACCCTCAGGCCCAGCTGGTCCTGCCCGTTCAGGTCGCGCTGCTCGCGCCCCGGGTTCTGGCTGCGCGCGGTGCCGGCGATGTTCTCCACCACCCCGTCGCGCGTCTTCCAGGCAAAGGCGACCCGTGCGCCGACCTTCTCGCCGCCCAGATTGGCAAAGCCCGAAAGGCTGCGCTGGCGGAAATTGCCGACCGCGCCCGCCAGTTCGGCCGAAATCCCCTCCTCCACCCCGCGCGGGATCACGCTGACGGCGCCGATCGCCGCCGCCGTCCCGAACAGGGTGGCCTGCGGGCCCTTCACCACTTCCACCCGCTCGATGTCGAACAGGTCGAAATAGGATCCGCGCGACCGGCTCACGTCCACGCCGTTGTAATAGACGGTCACCCGCGCCGCCTCCTGCGCCGAGCCCGAATCCGAGGTGATCCCCCGGATCACGAAGCCCGGATTGTTGGCCGACTGCTCCTGGATGTTGAGGCCCGGCACGAAGGCCGACAGCTCGTTCAGTTGTGTCACGCCGATCCGCTTCAGCGTCTCGCCGCCCCAGGCCGTCACCGTCACCGGCACGTCCAGGATGTTCTGCTCGCGCTTCTGCGCGGTGACGATGATGTCCTCGCCGAAGGTCGCGTCACCCGCATCCGCCGTCTGGGCGGCGGCCGGCAGGATGGCGAGGCTGGACGAGGCGAGAAGGGCAAGGGCGCGAACGGTCATCGGCATGGCTCCGGCAAGTGGCTGTCGGCGCCTGCACCGCCTCTGTTGCAGCGACGCGACATTTCTGTTGCGATGCAGCGACGATTCCCTTCGGCTCGGGGACTGTTGCGCGGACGCCTCTTTGCCGCCCGCCCGGGCTCGGCTAGAGCGCGCGGCGATGTCGCTGCCGCAGCCAGCCCCCGATGCCGGGCCGCCTCCGCCCGAGATGGTCACCGTCACCTCGCGCCACGTCGTCTGCGATGGCGGTGAAGGCGCGCTCGGCCACCCGCGCGTCTGGCTCCGGATCGACGCCAGCGGCTTCGTCGACTGCCCCTACTGCGACCGGCGCTTCATCCTGGCCGAAGGCGCCGCCGCCGACGACCACTGAGGGATCGGCTGCATCTGAGGGGTCAGGCCGCCGACTCCGCCTTCTGGTCGGCCAGCACCGCGTCCGCCAGCTTCTCGGCGATCATGATGGTCGGCGCATTGGTATTGCCCGATGTCAGGCGCGGCATGATCGAGGCGTCGATCACCCGAAGCCCGCCGATCCCGTGCACCCGGCCCTCGGGGTCCACCACCGCGCCCGGATCGCCGGCCTGCCCCATGCGGCAGGTGCCCACCGGGTGATAGATGGTCGAGCCCCGCTCGCGCGCATGCGCCAGCAGGGCGTCGTCGGGCATCGGCTGGTCCAGCGCGCCCGGCACCGGCTCGAGGCGATGGTCGATCCAGGGCGCCAGCGCCTTCTGCCGGGCGATCAGGTCGCCGAAGCGCAGGCCCGCCACGATCGTCGCCTGGTCGATCGGGTCGGACAGGTAGTTGGGCCGGATCGCCGGCCGCGCGAAGGGGTCGGGGCTCGTCACATGGATGGTGCCGCGGCTTTCCGGGCGCAGCTGGCACGGCGCGATCGTCAGCCCCGGGGCGCGCTCCAGCTCCCAGATCTGCTTCTCGATGAACTTCGGCACGTCCACGGTCGCCGGCAGGATGTGATACTGCACGTCCGGCCCCTGCAGCCCGGGGCGCGACCGCCAGTAGGCCTGCACATGCGCGGCCGACAGCGTCAGCAGCCCGGTTCGAGTCACGGCATAGCGCAGCGCCTCGGCCAGCAGCCGCCAGCCCCGGCTCAGTTCGTTCACGCTGACGGTCCCGGCCTTCAGCCGGTACTGGATCGAGACCACATAATGGTCCTGCAGGTTCGCCCCCACGCCCGGCAGCGCGTGCCGCACCGGGATGCCGGCGGCCGCCAGCACCTGCGGATCGCCGATTCCCGACAGCTCCAGCAGCTGCGGCGAGTTCACCGCCCCGCCGCTCAGGATCACCTCGCGCCGGGCCCGCGCATGGACCGTCCGCCCATCCTGCCGGTAGGTGACGCCGGTGGCCCGCGCGCCCTCGAAGCTGACCGCCATGGCCTGGGCTTCCGTCTCCACCTTCAGGTTCGCCCGCGACATCGCCGGCTTCAGATAGGCCCTGGCGGCCGACCAGCGCCGCCCGTTCTTCACCGTCAGCTGGAAATAGCTGATCCCGTCCTGCATCTCGCCGTTCACATCGTCGTTGAACGGCAGGCCGGCCTCGACTCCGGCGTTCACCACCGCGTCCGACACCGGGTGCCGGGTGGACGCGTCCGACACGTTGAGCGGCCCGTCGGTCCCGTGCAGCTCGTCGCGCAGCCGCTCGTTGGCTTCGGCCTTTCGGAAATAGGGCAGCACGTCGGCCGATCCCCAGCCGGTCGCGCCCAGCTGCGCCCAGTTGTCATAGTCGGCCATCTGGCCCCGCACATAGAGGAGCCCGTTGATCGAGCTGGAACCGCCCAGCACCTTGCCGCGCGGCCACACATGCACCCGCCCGCCCGAGCCGGGGTCGGCCTCGGTCTCGTACAGCCAGTTGATCCTGGGGTCCTTCAGCGTCGTCGCATAGCCGACGGGAATGTGGATCAGCGGGTTCCAGTCGGTCGGCCCCGCCTCCAGCAGCAGCACGCGGGTCACCCCGTCTGCGGTCAGCCGGTTGGCGAGCACGCAGCCCGCCGAGCCCGCACCCACGATCACATAATCCGCTTCCAGCATCGCATCTCTCCCCGCCGCTGATGTGCCCGCTCGCCGCGCCTTCCTCAAGCTGTCGCTTGTCCCTAAACCATCGCCCATGTCACCGCCGACTCGCGCCGACATCGCGCCCATCCCGCTGTCGCTGGTCGAAACCGGTCTCGAGGCCGCCGCCGCCGCGCTTGGCGACAGTTTCCGCCGCACCGGCTTCGCCGTGGTCAAGGGGCATGGCATCCCGCAGGAGCTGGTCTCGAACGCCTGGGCCGAGGCTGCCGCCTTCTTCGCCCTGCCCGACGAGCTCAAGCGCCGCCACCATGTGCCGGGCGGCGCCGGCCAGCGCGGCTACACCCCGTTTGGAATCGAAACCGCCAGGGGGGCGGCCGTCCACGACCTGAAGGAATTCTGGCACGTCGGCCGCGACCTGCCCGAAGGTCATCCCCACGCCGCCCTCATGGCGCCCAACCTGTGGCCCGACGCCGAGCGCCCCGGCTTCCGCCCCACCTTCCAGGCGCTGTTCGCCGCGCTCGAGGCGGTGGGCCTGCGCATCCTGAAGGCGATCGCGGTCCACCTGGGGCAGGCGGCCGACTTCTTCGTCGATCCGGTGCGCGACGGCAATTCCGTTCTCCGGCTGCTCCACTATCCGCCGCTTCCCGAAGGAGCGCCGGCCGCCGCCGTCCGCGCCGCCGCCCACCAGGACATCAACGTCATCACCCTGCTGCTCGGCGCCGAGGAGGCCGGGCTCCAGCTGCTGGCGCGCGACGGCCGCTGGCTCGAGGTGCCCGCCCCGCCCGGCAGCCTCGTCGTCAATGTCGGCGACATGCTCGAACGGCAGACGGGCGGCCTGCTCCCCTCCACAACCCACCGGGTCGTCAACCCGCCGCCCTCGCGCGCGCATGTCCCGCGCTATTCGATGCCCTTCTTCCTCCACTACCGGCCCGACTGGCTGATCGAGCCCCTTGTCCCCAACCCCGCCATGCCGCCGATCACCGCCAATGACTTCCTGCTGCAACGTCTGGCCGAGATAAGGCTGGCATGACCCGCGCCTTCCGCCCCGTCGCCACGCTCGCGCTCGCACTCGCCGTCGCCGTCGCCGCCGCCGCCGCCCAGCCCGCCCGGGCCCAGCGCCTCCAGACGACGGCCTCGGCCGAGCCCAGCTGGGCAGCCGCCGCCGCCGAGGTGGAGGCGCGCGCCCGCGCGGCCGGCCGCCAGCCGCGCGCCCGCAACGTCATCCTCTTCATCGGCGACGGCATGGGGATCAGCACGGTCACCGCGGCGCGCATCTTCGAGGCCCAGCAGCGCGCGAAGGCGGCCGGCGGCAGCTTCCCCGGCTTCGAGGGCGGGGAGGAGAACCGCCTCGCCTTCGAGCGCTTCCCGAACGCCGCGCTGGTCACGACCTACAACAGCAACGCCCAGGTTCCCGACAGCGCCGGCACCGCGACCGCGATGACGACAGGCACCAGGACCCGCATCGGCGTCATCGGCCTCAACCCCGGCCAGGGGCCGGAAGCCTGCCGCACGCCCGAGGCGCTTCCAAGGCCGCTCGCCCGCCTCGCGCGGGATCGCGGGCTTGCCGTCGGCATCGTCACCACCACGCGGATCACCCACGCCACGCCGGCTGCCATGTGGGCGCATGTCCCCAATCGCGACTGGGAAGCGGCCGACCGCGACTATCCCGCCGCCGCCCGCGCCTCGGGCTGCGCCGACATCGCCGCCCAGCTGACGGGCTTTGCCGGCGGCATCGACGTCGTGCTCGGCGGCGGGCTCGCCCGCTTCCGCCCGCAGTCGGCCGGCGGCACCCGCGACGACGGCCGCGACCTCGTCGCCGAATGGCAGGCGGCGAACCCGCACGCCCGCTTCGTCGCCGACACGGCCGCGCTCGCCGCCCTCGATCCCGCCGCGCCCGGCCCGGTGCTCGGCCTCTTCAACCCCACCCACCTCGATTTCGCCTTCGATGCCGACCGCACGAAGGAACCAAGCCTCGCCGACATGACCCGCTTTGCCGTCGCCAGCCTCCAGGCCCACTCGCGCCGCCGGGCCGGCCGCGGCTATGTGCTGATGGTGGAGGGCGGCCGGATCGATCACGCCCACCACATGACCAACGCCTACCGCGCCCTCGACGAGACCGTGGAGTTCGCCCGCGCCGTCGAGGCCGCGCTCGCCCTCGTCGATCTTCGCGACACGCTCATCCTCGTCACCGCCGATCACAGCCACGTCTTCACCATCGCCGGCTACCCGCCGCGCGGAAATCCCATCCTCGGCTTCATCCGCCCCATCGCCGGCGCCGAGGGTCGCACCCGCACCGACGCGGCCGGCAACGCCCTCGACGAGGATGGCCGGCCGATGCCGACGCTCGGCTATGCCAACGGCCCCGCGACCGCCCGCATCGGCGAGCGTCGCCTCGATTCCGACCGCGACCCGACCGACCCCGACTATCTCCAGACCAAGACGCACCGGCTGATGTCGGAAACCCACGGCGGCGAGGATGTCGGCCTGTGGGCGACAGGCCCCGGCAGCGCGCTCGTCTCCGGCACAATGGAACAGAACGCCATCTTCCACATCATCGCCCGGGCGCTCGGCTGGCGCTGACGCCCGGCCCGCCCGGTCCTGCGTCCCCGCCACACCCCCCGCCCCGGCTTTCGCCAAGCCCCTCGCCAAGCCCCTCGCCGCCGGCCTCGCCCGCCCGCGCCTGCGCCTTACGCTTCTGAAGGTTCGCCCGCAGCGCCGCCTTCAGCCGCGCCGCGCGCGCCTCATGCAAGTCGCGATCCACGTCCCGCCGTGCCATGCCCACGTCCTAGCGACCCGCCCGCCCCAGGGCCACTGTCGCCTTTCCCGACAGTTGGTGTAAAGGAGATTGACAAGAGACCGCCCGGCCTTGCCCGGCGCCTCCCGGGGGATCAAGGCAGCCGCCACGCACCATGCTGGGAACGATCGGACAGTTGAGCCACGCCGCCGCGCTTGTCGCCTTCGTCGCGCTGGCGGTCGCGCTGGTTGCCCGGCGGGCGACATCGGGGCTGGTGCTCGCCGTTGCGCTCGCCAGCCTCGCCACCGCCTTCTGGGCCGGGGCCGTCGTGCTCGCCGGCAGCTACGGCCGCGCGGCCGTTCCCTCGCTGTCGGCGCTCGAAACGGTCCGCACCGCCGCCTGGATCGGCGTGCTCCTCCTCATGCAGCGCCGCTCGCTCGGGCTGGCCGACCGGCCCAGCTCCTCCTTCCTCGTCGCGGTTGCGCTCGGCTTTCTCATCGCGCTGCAGCTGGCGCTCGATCTCATGTTCGGGATCGGCCGCTCGGCCGCCCCGCTCGGGGATCAGCCGCCCTCGGCGCTGCTGTTCGTCGCCACGCGCCTGGTGCTCGCCATCTCCGGCCTCGTGCTGCTGCACAATCTCTACGTGAACGCCGAGGCCGGGGGCGGCCTCTCCTTCCGCCTGTTCGCGGTCGGGCTCGGGGTGATCTTCGCCTATGATCTCAACCTCTACACGCTCCATTTCCTCTCCGGCACGCCCAGCGCCGACCTGCTCGGCATCCGCGGCGCAGTGAACGCGCTCGCTGCCCCGCTCCTCTATCTGGCGCTTCGCGATGCCCGTGCCGGCCGGATCCAGCTCTCGCGCCAGGCGGCCTTCCACACCGTCAGCTTCTCGATGATCGGCCTCTATCTCATCGCCATGTCGCTGCTCGCCTACGGCCTGCGGCTCACCGGCGGGGACTGGGGCAAGCTGCTGCAGGTCACCTTCCTTGCCGTCACGCTCATCGCCGGCGCGCTCGTCATGCTGTCGCCGCGCGCCCGCGCCGAGCTCAAGGTGCGGATCGCCCGCAACTTCTACCGCTACCGCTACGACTATCGGGTCGAATGGCTCCGCTTCATCGACAAGATCGATGCCGGCGCCATCGACGCCGAGGGCGTGCAGCCCTTCCGCGAGCGGCTGATCGAGGCGATCGCCGACGTGCTCGACTGTCCGGGCGGCGCGCTGCTCGAACCGGGGCCGGGCGGCGCCTTCGAGCCCAGCGCCCGCTGGCGCTGGCCCGATCTCGACCTGCCCCCGCTGCCCGTCAGCTCGGCGCTCGTGCTGTTCCTCGCCGAAACCGGCCGGATTGCCGATTTCGACCGGCTGCGCGCCGAATCCGACGGGCTTGCGCCGTCGGGCTCGCACGGCAGCCTGCCGCTTCCCGCCTGGGCGATCGAGGACGCCTCGGTCTGGCTCGCCATCCCGCTGGTCCACCGCGAGCAGCTGACCGGCATCCTGCTCCTCAGGCGCAGCCTCGCCCCGCGCGACCTCAACTGGGAGGATTACGACCTGCTCCGCACGCTTGGCCGGCAGGGCGCCTCCTACCTCGCCGAGGCCGAGACCCAGGCCCGGCTCGACGAGGCCCGCAGCTTCGACGACTACAACCGCCGCTTTGCCTTCGTGATGCACGATGTGAAGAACCTCGTCTCGCAGCTGGCGCTGGTCGCCCGCAACGCCGAACGTCACGCCGACAAGCCCGAGTTCCGCGCCGACATGGTCGCCACCCTCAACAGCAGCGTCGCCAAGATGAGCGACCTGCTGAAGCTCATGTCGCGAGAGACCGGCCGCAGCGCGGCCGGCAGCCCGCCGCCTGCCGCCCCTGCCGGCACGGCCGATCTCGCGCGCATCCTCTCGGTCGTGGCCGCCGCCGCGCGCCGCCAGCACAGCGCGCTCGAGCTCGACGGCGCCGACCAGCCGCTGCCCGTCCCCGGTGACCCGGCCCGGCTCGAGGCGCTGTTCACCCACCTCGTCCAGAACGCCATCGACGCCAGCGCGCCCGACGCCCCCATCCGGCTCGCCATCGCCCGCACCGGCCCCGAGGTCGAGGTCAGCGTCGCGGATTCCGGCCACGGCATGTCGGCTGCCTTCATCCGCGACGAGCTGTTCCGCCCCTTCCGCTCCACCAAGGAGGGCGGCTTCGGGATCGGCGCCTATGAAGCGCGGGAGATCGCCCGCACCCACGGCGGCCGGCTCGAGGTCGAAAGCCGCCCCGGCGAGGGCAGCTGCTTCACCGTCACCCTGCCGACCGGGCGCCACGCCGTTCCCGCCCCTGCACGAGCCGACCGGTCATGACCCCCGCGCCCCAGAAGCCGCCCGCCACCGAGACGCGCCCCGTCCTCCTCGTCGTCGAGGACGATCCCGGCCTGCAGCGCCAGCTGCGCTGGGCCTATGAGGATTATGAGGTGATCATCGCCGGCGACCGGCCCGCCGCCCGCGCGGCGCTCCGTGCCCACCGCCCCGCCGTCGTCACCCTCGATCTCGGCCTGCCGCCCGATGCCGACGGTGCCAGCGAAGGCTTTGCCCTGCTCGAGGAAATCATGGGCGCCGCGCCCCACACCAAGGTGATCGTCGCGTCCGGCCACGGCGGGCGCGACAGCGCCCGCCAGGCCATCGCGCTCGGCGCCTGGGACTTCTACCAGAAGCCGGTCGAGATCGACGAGCTGGGCTTCATCGTCGGCCGCGCCTTCCACGTCGCCGCGCTCGAGGCCGAGAACCGCCGCCTGCAGACGCTCGAATCGGGCGGCCCGCTCGCCAGCCTCGTCACCGCGTCGGAAGCCATGCTCAAGGTCGCCGCCATGGTGCAGCGCGTCGCCCCGACCGACGTGTCGGTGCTGCTGCTCGGCGCCTCGGGCACCGGCAAGGAAGTGCTGGCCCGCGGCCTGCACGCCGCCTCGACCCGCGCCGCCGGCCCCTTCGTCGCGATCAACTGCGGCGCCATCCCCGACACGCTGCTGGAGGCCGAGCTCTTCGGCTACGAGCGCGGCGCCTTCACCGGCGCCGTCAAGACGACCGAAGGCAAGATCGAGCTTGCCCAGGGCGGCACGCTGTTCCTCGATGAGGTCGGCGACATCCCGCTCCCCCTCCAGGTCAAGCTGCTTCGTTTCATCCAGGAACGCGTCATCGAGCGCGTCGGCGGCCGCAAGTCGATCGAGGTCGACACCCGGATCGTCTGCGCCACCCACCGCAATCTCAAGAAGATGATCGCCGACGGCAGCTTCCGCGACGATCTCTACTACCGCATCGCCGAAGTCAGCGTCGCGATCCCCCCCCTGCGCGAGCGCGAGGGCGACGCCGTGCTGCTCGCCAATCATTTCCTCAGGCGCTACGCCGCCGACCGGCCCGGCGCGCCCACCCGCTTCGCGCCGGCCGCGCTCGCCGCGCTCGGCCTGCACAGCTGGCCCGGCAATGTCCGCGAACTCGAGAACCGCGTGAAGCGCGCGGTCATCATGGCCGACGGCACGGCGATCACGGCAGCCGATCTCGACCTCGCCGACAGCCCCGAGGCCGTGCCGCAGACCCTGCGCGAATCGCGCATGGCCTCCGACCGCCGCGCGGTCACGGCCGCGCTGACAGCCGCCGGCGGCAGCATCAGCCAGGCCGCGAAGCTGCTCGGAATCAGCCGCCCCACTCTCTACGACATGATCCGCGACCTCGCGATCGAGGTGCCCGGCTAGACCGGTCTTCCGATCCGGCCGGCCCGGCCCACCCCGCCTCTTGCCCTTTGCGCACGGGGCCTTCCCGCACGGGCCTTCCCGCACCGGTCAAGGGCGATTCCGGGAAGCCCGGGGCACCGGTTCAGGCGCTATGCGCCGCCGGCCCCGCTCCCGTCGATCGCTGCTTCCGCCGCCTCGATCCGCGCGCGCACCGTCTCGATCAGGGCCGCGACCTCGGCTGCCTCCTGCGCGTCCCCGTCGCCCGGCGGCGCCGCCGGCGCGGCCCGCATCGGCACGTCCGGGGCCTGCGGCGTCGCGCGCGCGGCACCATTGCTGCCGCGCGCCCGCGGCCGCCCCCGCTGGTCGACCAGCCACTGCGCCAGCGCAAGCGCCGCCTTGTCGGGCAGGGCCGCGGACTCCTCGCCCGGCACGCGCTGCAGGGCCGCCAGCGCCCGGTCGGCCAGCGCCCAGTCCAGCCACAGCAGGCGCGCCCCGGCCAACCCGTCCCAGCTCGTCTGGAAGGCGGCATCGTCGGCCAGCATCGCCAGCACCATCCCCCGGCTGACTCCGGCCGCGCGGCAGGCATCCGCCAGGTCGCCCGAGTCGGCCAGCGCCGCCAGCAGCCGCCGCCGCACGCCGGAGGGGGCCGCCCCACCCGCGCGCACGCGCAATCGCGATCGCCGCACCCCGTGCCGCAGCAGGGCTTTCGCCGGCGCCAGCCGACGCCCATCCTGGCCCGGCGTCGAACGGGAACGGCCCGCGCCCGCGCCCGATCCCGCGGCTGCGGCCGCCAGCGAGGGGCGCCTGGCGCGCGCGGCGCAGCCAGCAGGGCGGGGCAGGTTTCCGCAGGGCATGGCGCAGAAGTAACCGTTTCGGTTTCTGTAGGACAGGAAAGTTTCTTAACATCGTGTCATAGCCTCCCATTTTTCAAGGGAGACTCGAGATTCCTGCTTTGCAAGCCATCTGAAGTGGATTAGTTAACACCCCGTGGATACCGCTCTTTCCCCGACTCGAAGCCCCGCCGTCAACGGGGCCACCGCCAAGCCCGACGGGCGCCGCGAACGCTCGGCTGACAGCCGTCGGCGCATCCTCGCCGCCATGGTCGACCTCATCGAAAGCGGCCTCGCCTCGCCGACCGCCGAGGCGGTCGCGGCGCGCGCCGGCGTCTCGCTGCGGACGGTCTTCCGCCACTTCGAGGAGATGGAGAATCTCCACCTCGAGATCGCGGCCCTCGTCTTCGAGCGGGTGCGCCCGCTGATCGATCGGCCGTTCACCGCCAGCGGCTGGCCGGCGATCCTGCACGAGGCGGTCGAGCAGCGTGCCGAGTTCTTCGAGGCGATCGCCCCCTTCAAGACGGCGATCGACGTGCACCGCCACCGCTCGCCGGCGATCGCCACCCAGCATCGGCGGTTCACCGCGCTCAGCCGCGACATGCTGGCGGCTGCCTTCCCGGCCGACATCGTCAACGACCGCGACCGGTTCGAGGCGATCCAGCTGCTGCTGTCGATCGAGGTCTGGCAGCGCCTGCGCGACCAGCAGGGCATGACGGTGGCCGACGCCGCCGCCGCCGTCCGCCGCATGGCCACCGCGGTGGCCGCCTAGGCGGCGGTCCGCACAACCGGGCGCGCGGACCGCACATCGGTCTGGAAGGCGCCCCCGCCAGCCGCTAGACGCGCGCCATGGCCACCGGCACCCGGACGCGCGCGCCCGATCACCTCGCCCAGCTCGAAGCGCTCGACCAGCGTCTGCTGTGGCTGTCGGCCTGGACGATCCACCACGCCAATCACCTCCGCCCCAACCCGGACGGAATCAAGGTCGGCGGCCACCAGGCCAGCTGCGCCTCCATGACGTCGATCATGGCCGCCCTCTATTTCCACGCGCTCGGTCCCAATGACCGGGTCGCGGTGAAGCCCCACGCCGGCCCGCTCCTGCACGCCATCCACTATCTGCTCGGCAACCAGACGCTCGATGCGCTGAAGGCCTTCCGCGGCTTCGGCGGCGCGCAGTCCTATCCCAGCCGCACCAGGGATGGGATTCCCGTCGATTTCTCGACCGGCTCGGTCGGCCTCGGCGTTGCCGTCACCGCCTTCGCCAGCCTCGTGCAGGACTGGCTCATCGCGCATGGCGCGCTTCCCGCCGACCAGGCCGGCCGCATGATCGCCCTGATGGGCGACGCCGAGCTCGACGAGGGCAATATCTACGAGGCGCTGATCGAGGCCTACAAGCACGACATCCGCAACTGCTGGTGGGTCGTCGACTACAACCGCCAGTCGCTCGACTCGACCACGGCCGACCGCATGTTCCGCCGCTTCGACGACATCTTCGAGACCTGCGGCTGGCGCGTCGTCACCCTCCGGCACGGCCGCCTCCAGCGCGAGACCTTCGCTCGGCCCGGCGGCCAGGCGCTGGCCGACTGGATCGAGACCTGCCCCAATGCCGACTATGCCGCCCTCACGTTCAAGGGCGGCAGCGCCTGGCGCGAGCGCCTCACGACCGACCTTGCGGGCGATGCGCGGGCCCTGAAGCTGATCGCCGCGCATGACGATGCCGCCCTCCAGCGCCTCATGACGACCCTGGGCGGCCACTGCCTCGAGACGCTGGTCGAGGCCTTCGACTCCGCCCGGGACGAGCGCAACACGCTGTTCATCGCCTACACCATCAAGGGCCACGGCCTGCCGCTCGCCGGCCACAGGGACAATCACGCCGGTCTCATGACTCCAGCCCAGATCGCCGGGCTCCGCGACAGCCTCGGCATCGCCGAGGGCATGGAATGGGCCCCCTTCGCCGGCCTCGGGGACAATGCGGCCGCCGGGCTTCGGGCCTTCCTCGAATCGAGCCCCATCGCCCGCAAGGTCGCCGACCGCCCGCATGCCGCCCTGCCCGTCCCCGCCATCCCCGCTCCGGCGGGCGCTGAGCAATCGACCCAGGCCGCCTTCGGCCGGATCCTGTTCGAGCTTGCCAGGGGCGACCATCCGCTGGCCGCCCGCATCCTCACCACCTCGCCCGACGTGACGGTCTCCACCAACCTCGGCGCCTTCGTGAACAGCCGCGGGCTGTTCCGCCGGCAGGATCTGCCCGACGTGTTCCGCCAGCTGGCCGTGCCCAGCCCGCAGAAGTGGCAGGCAGATCCCGCCGGCCAGCATGTCGAGCTCGGTATCGCCGAGCATAATCTGTTCCTGATGCTGGCCGCCGCCGGCCTGTCGGCGCCGCTGTTCGGGGAACGTCTCATCCCCATCGGCACCGTCTATGACCCCTTCATCGCCCGCGGCCTCGATGCCCTCAACTACGCCTGCTACCAGGATGCCCGCTTCCTGCTGGTCGCCACGCCGTCGGGCCTGACGCTGGGCTCGGAAGGCGGCGCCCACCAGTCGATCAACCCGCCGCTGATCGCCATGGGCCAGCCGGGCCTCACCCATTACGAGCCCGCCACCGCCGACGAACTCGCGCATTTCATGGAACATGCCTTCCGCCATCTCCAGGCCCCCGATGGCGGCAGCATCTACCTTCGCCTCTCCACCCGCAGCCTCCCCCAGCCGCCGCGCGCCGACGACGGCTGGAAGGCCGGTGCTATCGAGGGCGGCTACTGGCGAATCCCCCCCGCTTCCCCGCAGCCGCTGGCGCTTGCCGTGATGGGCGCGCTGCTCCCCGAGGCGCTCGAGGCCCATGCCCTGCTCGCCGAGGACCTGCCCGGTCTCGGCCTGCTCCAGGTCACCTCGCCCACCCGCCTCCACCGCGACTGGTCGGCCGCGCGCGAAGCCCGGGCGCGCGGGGCGGCCACGACCGCCCCCGTCGAGCGCCTGCTTGCCCGGCTACCGGCCGATGCCGGTCTCGTCACCCTGTGCGATGCCGCCCCGGCGACCCTGTCCTGGCTGGGGGCCGTCCGTGGCCAGCCCGTCCATGCGCTCGGCGTCGACCGCTTCGGCCAGACGGGCACGCTTCCCGATCTCTACCGCGCCTACCGCCTCGACGCGGAGTCCGTCCTCGACGCCGCGGCCGCCCTCCTCGCGCATCGCTGACCCGGTCGGAAGACCCCGGCAGGTGACAGCCTGCCCTTCCTGTGCGCAATCTCCGGAGCCGCGGCCCTTCCGGCCGGGCACGGCCGCGGGGGAATTCTGCCATGGGTGACATTTTTTCCAGCATCTTCAATTTCATGCTGTTCGCGTTCGTGGTGTTCGTGTTCGTCTTGTGGCTGTGGCTGCTGGTCACCGTCATCGGCGACCTCTTCCGGCGGGAGGACATCGGCGGGGTCGGCAAGGTGCTCTGGATCCTCTTCCTGATCCTGCTGCCCTATCTCGGGGTGTTCCTCTACATCCTGACGCAGGGTCGGGGCATGGGCGAGCGCCAGCTCGAGCATGTCCGCCGCGCCCAGGCGGATCTGCGCGCCTTCGTCGGCTTCAGCCCGGCCGACGAACTGAAGAAGCTCGAGGAGCTGAAGGCGGCCGGCACGATCGGCGCCGACGACTATGCCCGCCTGCGCGCAAGGCTGCTTGGCTAGAACGGCCCTTTCGATCCGACCGAACCGGATCGGCCGCGCTCGCCCCATGCCTGTCCGCCGGGGGGTCGCGATGCTGCCGGGCCCGCCGGCGTCTCGTCTGCTGTCCCCGGAACGCCTGTCCGGCAGCAGCGGGGTCCCGTGCGCCCGGCGCGCGCCCGCCGCGCACGCGGCCGCGGCCGCGTGGACGATGCCGCCGCCCTCCGCCCGGAACAGCCGGCCCCTCTCCTCGTGCGGATCCCGCAGGACCCGCGCCGGCTCCGCGCGTTCGCCGGGCCGGGCGCCGATCCGCCCGGCGAGTGCCGCGGCGCGACCTCGGGCCGCAATTGAAACGGACAGCCGGCCGCCTTCATGCGGAAAGGCGCACCAAGGAGCCGACGATGTTCGAAGCCGATCCCCTGCTGCTGTCGCGGATCCAGTTCGCGGCCAACATCAGCTTCCACATCCTGTTTCCCACCATCACCATCGCGCTGGGCTGGATGCTGCTCGGCATGAAGCTCTTCTACAACCGCACCGGCGACATGGCGTGGATGGATGCCTACCGCTTCTGGGTGAAGGTGTTCGCGCTCAGCTTCGCCATGGGTGTCGTCTCGGGCATCACCATGAGCTTCCAGTTCGGCACCAACTGGCCCGGCTTCATGGAGCGGGTGGGCAACATCGCAGGGCCGCTGCTCGCCTATGAAGTGCTGACCGCCTTCTTCCTCGAGGCGGTGTTCCTCGGCATCATGCTCTTCGGCTTCAACCGGGTGCCCGACTGGGCGCACACGGGGGCGACGCTGCTGGTCGCGGTCGGCACGACGCTCTCGGCCTTCTGGATCCTCGTCCTCAACAGCTGGATGCACACGCCCGCCGGCTTCGAGATGCGCGACGGCGTCGCCCACGCGACCGACTGGTGGGCGGTCATCTTCAACCCCTCCATGCCCTACCGCCTTGCCCACATGCTGCTCGCCTCGGGGCTGACGGTCGCCTTCCTCATCGCCGGCCTGTCCGCCTGGCGCTGGCTCCGCGGGGACCGGTCGCCCGCCGTCCGGCACATGCTGAAGGCCGGGATCGTCACGGGCGCCGCCCTCATCCCGCTGCAGATCCTCGCCGGCGACCTGCACGGCCTCAACACGCTCGAGCACCAGCCGGCCAAGGTCGCTGCCATGGAGGGCAACTGGCAAACGCGCCCCGCCGTGCCCCTCGTGCTGTTCGCCATCCCCGACGAGGGTGCGCGCGAGAACCGCTTCGAGATCGCCATCCCCTATGGCGCCAGCCTCATCCTGAAGCACGACCCGCAGGGCGTCGTCCCCGGCCTCGACGACTTCAAGGGCGAACATCCCCCCGTGGCGCCCGTCTTCTACGCCTTCCGAATCATGATCGCCATCGGCCTGCTCATGCTCGCCGCCGCCTGGGCGGGCCTGTGGTACATGCGGCGCGGCCGCGGCGTCGAGGGCCTGCCGCGCTGGCACCTGCGGCTGCTGTCGGTCATGGCCTTCTCGGGCTGGGTGGCGACGCTCGCCGGCTGGTATGTCACCGAAATCGGCCGCCAGCCCTGGCTGGTCCACGGCGTGCTCACCACGGCGGATGCTGTCGGCCCCGTCTCGGGCGGCGCCGTGGCGACCACGCTCATCCTCTATCTCGTCACCTACGCCCTGCTGCTCGTCGCCTATGTCGGCGTCCTCTACCACATGGCGAGGAAGGCGGGCGCCGGCACCCCCGACGACGAGCGGGAGATGTTCCCGCCCGTGCTCGCGCCGCAAGCCCTGCCGGCCTCCATGACAGCGGCGCAGTAGGCCCATGGACCCCTTCCTCCCCGCCGACTGGCTGCCCGTCATCTTCGCCGGGCTGATGGGCCTGTCCATCCTGCTCTATGTCGTGCTCGACGGGCTGGACCTCGGGGTCGGCATCCTCGCGCGCGGCCAGCCCCGGGCCGACCGCGATATCATGATCGCCTCCATCGGCCCCTTCTGGGACGCGAACGAGACCTGGCTGGTGCTGGCGATCGGAATCCTGCTGGTCGCCTTTCCCGTCGCCCATGGCGTGATCCTGACGGCGCTCTACCTCCCGGTCGCGCTCATGCTCGTCGGCCTCATCCTGCGCGGCGTCGCCTTCGAGTTCCGCGCCAAGGCCCCCGATCCGAGGAAGCCCCTGTGGGACCGCCTCTTCTTCCTCGGCTCGCTCGTGACGGCGCTGACCCAGGGCTGGATGCTCGGCGCCTATATCCTCGGCTTCGCCAGCGGCTGGGTGGCAGCCGGCTTCGCCCTGCTGACGGCCGTGCTGCTGGCGGCGTCCTATGCCTTCGTCGGCGCCTGCTGGCTCATCTACAAGACGGAAGGACCGCTCCAGCTCAAGGCCGTGCGCTGGGCGCGGCGGACGCTGGTGTGGGTGGCGCTCGGCCTCGTCGCCATTTCGGTTGCCTCCCCGCTCGCCTCGCCGCGCATCTTCGAACGCTGGTTTGCCCTCCCCGAGATCCTGCTGCTCGCGCCCATTCCGCTGATGTCGGGGCTGCTGCTGCTCGGCCTGTGGATCTTTCTTGCCCGCGCCCCGCGCGAAGGCGATCGCCTCAGCTGGTTCCCGCTTGCTGCTGCCGCCGCGCTCTTCACGCTCGCCTTCTTCGGCCTGGCCTACAGCTTCTTCCCCTATGTCGTCCCCGAGCAGCTCACCGTCTGGGACGCGGCTGCCAGCCCAGAGGCGCTCAGCATCATCCTCATCGGCACGCTGTTCGTCCTGCCGGTGATCCTCCTCTACTCGGTGCTGGCCCACTGGGTGTTCCGCGGCAAGGCAACCGAGCTGACCTACGGCTGACGGCGCGCAGCCGCGCGACGGTTGATCGAACGCACCCGGCGTGGCAAGGGACCCGGGCTTCGGCCCGGGCGGGTGTAGCTCAATGGCAGAGCAGAAGCTTCCCAAGCTTACGACGAGGGTTCGATTCCCTTCACCCGCTCCACACTCAGGCGAAACTGTCCAGCTTTTGTCAAACATGGTGATGTTGGACTGTCCAACTTTCGGGCTTGCGCGCCGGGGGTTTCGGCGCGGGTGGCGCGGGCGCCCAGGTGGGTGGCCTGCTGGCCGTGCCGTGCCCTGCCGCGCCGTGCCGCGCTGTAGCGCACCCCGCAGCTGGGTCATCCATCCGCAACACCCCCGCCACGCATCCGCAACCCAACCATCGCAGCCCTGCAACCCGACCCCGCTAGCACCAGCCGCACAGGGGGGTCGTCTTCATGCACCAGTTGCGCGCGCTTCTTCTCGCCGGCACCGCCTTTGCGGCACCGGTTTCCGCCCAGCCGGCCGGCTCGGCCGACACCGGCGCGGACGATACCGACACCATCGTCGTCACCGCGCCGATCCGCGCCGCCCAGGCCCGCGCGATCGAGGAACAGCGGCTTGCCGACAACCTCGTCGCCATCGTCGCGGCCGACGCCATCGGCCGCTTCCCGGACCAGAATTCCGCCGCCGCGCTCGCCCGCCTGCCAGCCGTTGCCGTCCAGCGCGACCAGGGGCAGGAACGCTACATCCAGGTACGCGGCGCCCCCAACCGCTGGACCTCGGTCAGCTTCGATGGCGTGCCGGTCATCGGCGTCGATGAAGGCGGCGCCACGCGGGCCTTCCGCTTCGATGCCATCCCCTCGGTCATCCTGTCGTCGATCGCCGTCAACAAGTCGCTCACACCCGATCTGCCGGCCGAGGCAATCGTGGCGCAGATCGACATGCGCACCTTCTCGCCGTTCGAGGCGCGCGGCCTGGCCGTCACCGGCGATGTCGGCGTGGGCTGGATGGATCTGGGCGGCGGCCCGCAGCGGCAGGCTTCGCTCCGCCTGTCCTGGTCCAACGACCGCTGGGGCTTCGTGCTCGCCGGCTCGCACTATGTCCGACGCCAGATCACCGACAACCGCGAGGCCGCCTATGACGATCTCGACCGGCCGACCACCATCGACATCCGCAACTACATTGTCCCGCGAGAGAACAACGGCGCGTCGGCCGGCGTCGAGTTCCGCCCGACCGACGGCCAGAAGCTGTTCGTCAAGGCCGTCTGGTCCGAGTTCCGCGACGACGAGGAACGCAACCAGTATGTGTTCCAGATTGCCAACGCAGCCTCGGGCACACGCGGCATCACCTCGGGCGATCTGGTGGGCGTGCCCGTCCGCGGCACGCTCAGCGACAGCGACTATCGCAACCGCAACTGGATCCTGACGGGCGGCGGCGATCACGAGCTGGCCTCCGACTGGCAGGCGAGCTGGCGCGCCAACTACACTCGGGTCGAAAACAGCAGCTACATTCCCCTCATTCTCCAGAACCAGCAGGTGAACCGCCTCAACCGGCCATCGCTCACCTACGACCGCACCGACCCCAACTTCCCGATCCTCCAGCTCTTCACCACGCTCCCCGGCCCCACGGCCGGCAGCTTCGTCCGCGGCACGGCGGTCAACGCGCTCAACCAGGGCGCCTTCGATCTCAACATCGCACTCCCGCTCGAAGCCGAAACCGTGTCCGAAAGCTGGACGGTCAAGGCCGACATCGAGGGCCCGGCCGGCCCGCTGCGCCTGAGGGCGGGCGTCCAGTATGACGACCGGGACATCGACGGCAATGTGCTGGCCGTCGCCCAGCAGGTGGTGGTGCCGGGCCTGCCGGCGGCTGCCTATCTCACCGGACGCGGCTGGCGCACCGGCTTCCCGGCCGGCGCCAGCTTCGAATATGTGGACAACCGCCGGCTTCGCCGCGATCTCGAATCCGCGCTCGCCACGCTGCAGGCGCAAGGCCGCTACGATCCGTCGCGCAACGTCCGCCCGCAGGACCGCTACGCCCTGAAGGAACGCCTGCTCGCCGGCTATGTCCGCGGCACCCTCACCTTCGAGAGCGGCCAGATCGTCGCCGGCGCCCGCATCGAGAATTTCCGCCAGACCTCCGACGGCTTCCTGCAGATCGGCAGCCAGGTCGTGCCTGCGAAGGTCAGCTCCGACCGCTGGGACATCTTCCCCAGCCTCAACGCGAAGTTCGACATCGCCGGGGACATGGTCCTTCGCGGCTCGTTCCAGCGCGGAATCGCGCGGCCGGGCTTCGGGCAGGTCCGCACGGGGGCTGCCATCAACGACATCTCGATCCCCGGCACCGTCACCGGCGGCAACCCCTTCCTCAAGCCCGAGACGACCTGGGGTGCGGATGCCAGCTTCGAATGGTATCTGCCCGGAAGCGGCCTTGCCCAGCTCTCGGGCTATTACCGCTGGGTGGACAATGTCCTCTACGACAGCCGCACCCGCGTCGGCGACGCCCGGTTCAACTCGGGCGGAATCGACCGCTCCGGCCACGACTTCATCTCGACCTTCAACGGCGACCGGGGCCGGCTTTACGGAATAGAAATGGCCTGGCTCCAGCAGTGGGTCTTCCTGCCCGAGCCGCTCGATGGCTTCGGCTTCCAGGGCAACATCGCCCTCATCGGCGGCTCGTTCGACAGCCCCGACCGCCGCAACGCCGCCTTCCCGGGCACCTCGAGGCGGATCGTGAACGCGTCGCTCTTCTACGAGAAATTCGGCCTGTCGGCACGCGTCAGCTACCAGTGGCGCTCGGATTGGGTTGACACGCTCGGCGGTCTGGGTGTCGGCTCCTCGGGCGACGAGAAGCGACGCGCCTACGACAATCTCGATGTCGCCATCCGCTACGCCGTCACCCCGAACCTCACCCTGTTCCTCGACGCCAACAACCTCACCGACGCCCTCTACATCGCCTATGAGGGCGACCGGTCGAAGCCGACCGAGGTCGAGCAGATCGGCCGCCGCTTCATGGGCGGCGTTCGCTTCAACTTCGGGCGCTGACCGCATGCGCCGGCTTGCCCTTGCCCTGCTGCTGGCCGCCCCGCTGGCCGCGCCGCCTGCGCCTGCATCCGCAGCGCTCGCCCGGCCGGCCGCTGCCCCCTCCAGCGCCGCGGCACAACGCGACGGCGATCTGGTCACGCTCGACTGGGCCGGGCTCGAAGGCCCGGTTGCCGTCCACCGGCTCGACCGCCCGACCGGCCGGCCCTCGGCTGCAAACCGGGTCGCCGTCGCCCCCGCCCCTGGCCTCACCCTCGCGGCCGCGGCCTGGCCCCGGCCCTTCTGGCTCCTCGAAGACCGGCGAGGCCGGCGCCTCGTCGTCGGCGAGCGCGCGATTCCGCTCGAGGGCGGCAATAATTTCCGCGATCTCGGCGGCTACCACACCCTGGATGGTCGCACCGTCGCCTGGGGCCGCCTTTACCGCTCGGGGGTGATGGCCAATCTCACGCCCGACGATTTCACCCGCCTGGGCTCGCTCGGAATCCGCACCGTCTGCGACCTGCGCTCCACCGAGGAACGCACGCGCGAGCCGGTCAACTGGCCGCCCGGCGTGCAGCCCACCGTCCTCGCCACAGACTATGGTCTCGACATGGACGCGCTCGCCGGCCTGTTCCGGGGCGGCCCCGTCACCGGTCCTGCAACCCGTGCGGCCATGGCCGGCTTCTACCGGGAGATGCCGGTCAGCTTCGCGCCACAGTTTCGCCAGATGTTCCGTGAGCTGGTCGAAGGCCGCGCGCCCCTCGCCTTCAACTGTTCGGCCGGCAAGGACAGGACAGGCGTGGCCGCCGCCCTGATCCTCTCGGTGCTCGGCGTCGCGCGCGAAACGGTGATCCAGGACTATCTCCTGTCCAACCGCTACTTCAGGCCCGAAATGCCCAAGGCTGCGGGCGGGGATCCGGCGGCTCGGATGCTCGCCGGCCTGCCGCCCGACGCCCTGCAGGCGCTGATGGGTGTCGAGCGCAGCTACATCGAGGCCAGCTTCGCCGCCATCGACGAGACGGGCGGGCTCGACCGCTATGTCACCGAACAGCTCGGCCTTTCCGCCCGCGATCTCGAAACGCTCAGGCGCCGCTACCTCGTCCGCTGAGGCGGAACCCCGCCGCCAGCAGCAGATAGAGCAGCAGCCCCGCCGGCCCCGCCATCAGGGTCAGCGCCAGCACCGGCACGACCAGCCAGTGCGGAACGCCGGCCCCCGGCGCGTCCTCGGCGATCCAGGTCGCGACGAACAGGTCGAACGCCAGGAAATGCACCCACCCGCCCAGGATGGCCGCCCGCGTCGACAGCAGCGCCTCCACGCCGGCCAGCGTCCCGAAGCCCGCTCCCTCTGGCAGGCCCGGCCCCGTCGCCACCCCCCGCACCAGCAGCACCACATAGAGCCCGGCCGCCAGCGCGGCACAGACGCGGGCGAAGGGGATGGCAAGGTCCCGTTTCAGCGGCGCCAGCAGCAGCGCCAGCCACCCCGGCAGCACCAGCAGGTTGGCGATGCGAAAGACGAGATCGGCTGCATCCATCCCCTTTTCCCCTCCGCCCGCCGCCGCTAGGCCCGGCCCATGCGCCAGACCTTCGCCTCCGGCTCGCCCTTCGAGGCCCGCATCGGCTTCGCCCGCGCGGTGCGCGTGGGCGATCGCATTCTCGTCGCCGGCACCGCCCCTGTCGAGCCCGATGGCCGCAGCACCCCGGGCGATGCCGAGGCGCAGGCCGCCCGCTGCCTTGCCATCATCCTCGAAGCCGTGCGCGCCCTCGGCGGCGCGCCGGCCGACATCGTGCGCACCCGCCTGTTCCTCACCGACCCGGCCGATGCCGACGCCGTCGGCCGCGCCCACGCCCGCCTGTTCGGCACCATCCGCCCGGCCGCCACCATGGTCGCCGGTGCCGTCCTGCTCCGCCCGGACTGGCGGGTCGAGATCGAGGCCGAGGCGATCGTCGGCTCGGGCGCGCCCCATGGCTGAACCCCGCCTCGGCAGCCGTGCCGCAGCGCTCGCCGCCAGCGGCCAGGCCGCCGCCTGGGCGATTCCGGCCGCCGCCCTCGCCCGCGCCCGGGCCGGCGATCCGGTGCTTCTGCTGTCGCTCGGGGACCCGGTCGACCCCCCGCACCCCGCCATCACCCGCGCCACGGTTGCCGCGCTCGAGGCCGGCCGAACCCACTATGGGCCGCTGCTCGGGGAACCGGCGCTTCGCGCCGCCGTCGCGCGCTCGGAAGGCGCCAGCCCCGCCAACATCGCCATCGTCGCCGGTGCGCAGCATGGCGTGCTCGCCGCCCTCATGCTGATCGCCGGCCCGGGCGAAGAGGTGCTGCTCGGCGATCCCCACTATGCCACCTACCCAGGCGTCGTGGCAGCCACCGGCGCGCGCGCTGTCCCCGTTCGCAGCCCCCTCGATCGCGCGGTGAACATCGCCGGCATGGCCGCCGCCATCACGCCCGCCACCCGCGCGATCCTGCTGACCAGCCCTGCCAACCCCACCGGCGCGACACTGACCGCGGATGATTTCGCCCGCCTCTCGACCCTGTGCGAGGCGCACAACCTCTGGCTCGTCGTCGATGAGGTCTATCGCCACTTCGGCGGGAACGGCCCGCCGCCCGGCGGCTGGGCCCGCGGCCCGGCCGGCCGGACCATCGTCGTCAACAGCCTGTCGAAAAGCCATGCGATGACAGGCTATCGCATCGGCTGGATCGTCGCCCCCGAGCCGATGGTCACCGCCCTCGATGACTGGGCCGCGGCCGCCCATTTCGGAGTCAGCCAGTTCGTCCAGGATGGCGCGCTCGCCGCCCTTGCCGTCCCCGAAGACGAGCTCGCCGGCTACCGCGCCGGCTTCCACGCCCGCGCGGAACAGGTGGTGGCGCGCGCCAATGCCATCCCCGGCCTCGCCGCGCGCCTGCCGGCCGGCGGCATGTTCGTGATGGTGTCGGTCGCAGGCACCGGCCTCGACGATCTCGCCTTTGCCGGCCGCCTGTTTGCCGAGGAACAGGTCGCCGTTGTCCCCGGCAGCGGCTTCGGCGCCGGCGGCGCCGGCCATATCCGGATCAGCCTCACGCCCGATGCCGGCACGCTTGACCGGGCCTTCGATCGGATCGGGGTCTTGGTTGCGCGCATTGGCCGTGGCACAATGGCCTCATGACCAACCATCCGCCCCTCCCGCGCACCTTCGCCGAATTCTGGCCCTGGTACATGGCCGCCCACCAGGACGCCCGCTGCCGGGCCGTCCACTATGTCGGCTCCATCGGCGGCCTTGCCGCGCTCGGCGCCTTCCTCGCCACCGGCCAGTGGTGGCTCATCCTGGCCGGCGTCGTCTTCGGCTATGCCTGCGCCTGGTTCGGCCATTTCGCCTTCGAGAAGAACAGGCCGGCCACCTGGGTGAAGCCCTGGTGGAGCTTCATGGGCGACTGGCGGATGTTCTGGATGTGGATCACCGGGCGCGAGCGCGAGGCCGTCGCGCTCGGCGCGGATCTTCCCGACATCACCGAGACGATCCGCGCCGCCCGCTGATCTCGCTCAGTTCTGCTCGCGGATCCGCTCGGCCTCGGCCTCGCCGGCCTTCTCCACGCGCTCGGCCTGGGCTTCGGCGGTCTCCCGCGCCTGATCGGCCCGAGCCTCCAGCGTCTCCTCACGGGCGCCGGTCGCGGGCCCGGCCCGTTCCTCCAGCATTTCGGCCTGGGCCTCGCCCTGCGCGCGGATCATGTCGGCCTCGGCGGCGGCCATGTCCTCGGTCGCGCTCGCGGTCCTGTCGGCTGCCGATTGTCCGCATGCCGCCAGCACAAGGGCGGCCGCCGTCGCAGTCAGCGGAAGGTGAAATCGGGTCATTCGTCATCTCCTGATCCTGCCGCCGGGCACGCCGACGGTCGAACCGGTAACCTCTGCCCGACCCGTTTGTTCCCTGCCGGTCAGCGCCCCCCCGCGACAGCCGGTGCCGGCGCCGGCGCCAGCCCCCGGTTCCTCAGAAGCGCGTCCGCCGTTGGCAGGCGCCCGCGAAAGGCAATGTAGCTGTCGCGCGGATCGCGCGTGTTGCCCACCTCCAGCACCTCCCGGCGAAGGCGCTGCGCGGTCGCCCGGTCGAACACGTCGCCCGTCTCCCTGAAGGCGTCGAACCCGTCGGCATCCATCGCCTCCGACCAGGTGTAGCTGTAGTATTTCGCTGCATAGCCGCCCGCGAACAGGTGGCTGAAATGCGCCAGCCGGTGGCGCATCCCCACGCTCGCCGGCACGCCCAGCGCGACGAGCCGCCCGGCCTCCCAGGCCCTCGGGTCGAAGTCGGCGGCCACGCCCGGCTTCTGGTGCAGCTCCATGTCGAGCACCGCCGACGACAGCTGCTGCACCGTCAGGAACCCCTGGTTGAAGGTGCGCGATTTCAGGAACGCCTGCAGCAGCGGCTCGGGGATGGTCTCGCCGCGCTCGTTCTTCGCGTGCCGCCTCAGCAGCTCGGGCTCGACCGCCCAATGCTCCAGGATCTGGCTCGGAAACTCGACGAAGTCGGTATAGACGGCCGTGCCCGACAGCGTCGGGTAGCGCACGCGCGACATCAGCCCGTGCAGCGCATGGCCGAACTCGTGGAACAGGGTGCGCAGGTCATCGACCGAGATGGTCGCCCGCCCGCCCGGCGGCGGCGGCGTGTAGTTGCAGTTGTTCACCACGATCGGCATGTCGTCGCGCAGGAAGGACTGCACCCGGATCGAGTTCATCCAGGCCCCCGGCTGCTTGGTCGGCCGGGTGAACCAGTCGGCGTAGAACAGGCCGATCCGGCGCCCGTCGGCCTCCTGGATCTCCCACACCTTCACGCCCTGCGCATAGGGCGGCACGTCCGGCCGCTCGACAAAGCGGATGCCCCACAGCCGGTTCACCGTCTCCTTCATGGCTTCCACCATGCCGTCCAGCGGCAGATAGGCCTGCAGCGCCGTCTCATCGAGGTTGAACTCCGCCTGCCGCACCCGCTCGGCATAGAAGCGCCAGTCCCAGGGCTCGATCCGGTCGAGCCCGTCCTTCGCCGCGATCGCCAGCAGCCTGGCCTCCTCCTCGCGGGCGCGAACCAGCGCCGGCTGGAACACCGCCTGCAGCAGCTCGCTGGCGGCCCCGGGCGAGCCGGCCATGCTGGCGTCCAGCTGGAAATCGGCGAAGCTGTCGAAGCCCAGCAGCTTTGCCCGCTCGGCCCGCAGCTGCACGATCTCGCGAACGAGCGCGTTGTTGTCGGCGTCATTGCCATTGTCGCCGCGCATGTTGAAGATGCGGAACACCCGCTCGCGCACCGCCCGGTCGGTGGCGTGCGTCAGGAAGGGTTCCACCGCCGACCGGGTGGCGGTGATCAGGAACCGCCCCGGCTGCCCGGCCTTCGCCGCCAGCGCGGCGGCGGCCGCCTTCGACTCCGCCGGGATTCCGGCCATCTCGGCCTCGGTCAGGAACAGGTCGCCGGCCCGCTGCTCGGCAACCAGATTCTGCCCGAACCGGACCGTCCGCCTCGAGATCTCCTGGTCGATCTCTGCCACCCGCGCCCGGGCTTCGGGCGACAGCGCGGCGCCGGCGCGAACGAAGTTGCGGTGCACCACCTCCACCAGCCGCTTCTGCTCGGCGGTCAGGCGCAGCCGGTCGCGGTCGCGGAAGATGCGGTCCACCCGCGCGAACAGCCGCGGATCCTGGAAGGTGTCCGAATTCAGCCTGGTCAGCTTCGGCGAGATGGCCGTGCGGATCGCCTGCATCTCGGGCGTCGCGTCGGCATTGGCGACGGTGAAGAAGGTCGATTGCGTCCGCGTCAGCAGCGGCGTTGCCAGCTCCATCGCCTCCAGCGTGTTGGCAAATGTCGGCCGGGCGCGGCTGGTCGCGATCTTCTCGTAATTGGCGCGCGCCTCGGCGATCCCGGCCTCGAAGGCCGGCTCATAATGCTCGGGGCGGATGCGGTCATAGGGCGGCACGCCGTCGGGCGTCGTCCAGTCCCCCAGCAGCGGATTCGCCGCCGCCGGCTCGGCGGCCACGGTAGCGGTCGCGCCGGCGACGCCGGCGGCAGCCGCAAGGGCCGGCGCCGTCACCAGCAGGCCGGCAGCAAGGGCGAACGCGGAAACAGTGTCAGAAAGTCGCAAGCCATCTCTCCCGCAGGGGTCCTGACCGTGCTTCAAGCCGAACCGGCCGCCGGAGTCCAGATTTCAGGGCCCGCGCCGGCGTCCTGTCGCGCCTGGGGCCGCCCGAAACCGCCCGCCTGTCCGTCTGGCACTCACGGGCTCGCGTGGCTGACAGTTTGACGAATTGATTCAGCATCTTGCAAGTTGTGACGTTTCATTGAAGCATGGTGGTCACGCGGCGCTGTCCCGCGCCGCTCCATTGAAGGAGACGCGCATGGCATCTGTCGATCCCGGTTTCCGCCAGCAGATGGCGGGCTACGGTCTGCTCACCGCCGAGATCAGCTACTGGCTGCCCGATCATCCCAGCCTGCTGCAGCAGTTCGTCTGGCAGACCTGGGATCTGGCGCCCGCCTTCCCCGAGCTCGGCCGCTTCCTCGACCACTGGCGGCGCGAGATCGAGGCGACCATCCACGAGATCAGGGTCGCCCACCGCGACTATGTCGGCCCGGCGAACCTGCACGCGATCGATGCCGAGGTCCGCCTGCACTGACCGCGGGCAGGCGGCGCCGGGGTCAGTCCGCCGGGGGCGCCTTCGCCACCGTCACCAGCGCCGGGCGAAGCAGCCGGTCCTTCATCGTCCAGCCCGACTGCAGCTCCGAGACGATGGTGCCCGGCTCGGCCTCGCTCTCCACTTCCACCATCGCCTGGTGGTGATTGGGGTCGAGCGGCAGGCCAACGGCCGCCACGCGCCGGATCCCGTGCCGCTCGAAGATGGCGACCAGCTCGCGCTGCGTCGCCTCGAGGCCCGCCCTCAATGGCCCGTCCGCCTCGGGCAGGGCCTCGAGCGCGCGGGCCAGGTTGTCGGCCACCGTCAGCATGTCGCGCGCGAAGCTGGCCGCTGCATATTGCACCGCATCCGCCTTGTCGCGCTCCAGCCGCCGGCGGGTATTCTCCGCCTCGGCCGCCATCCTGAGCGCCCGGTCGCGCTCGGCGTCGCGCTCGGCGGCCAGCGCATCGCGCTCGGCGGCCAGCGCATCGCGCGCCGTCACCAGCGCCACGATCTCGGCGCGTGCCTCGTCCAGCGCCTCCGCGGCCGGCTTCTCCGGCGTCTCGACAGGCACGGCGGTCTCGTTCATCCCAGCAACCTCGACAATCTGTTGGCGGTGAAATCCACCATGGGCACGACCCGGGCATAGTTCAACCGCGTCGGCCCGATCACGCCAACCACGCCCACCACCCGGCCATCGGCACCGCGCCAGGGGGCGGCGATCACGCTCGAGCCCGACAGGGCGAACAGCTCGTTCTCCGCGCCGATGAACACCTTCAGCGCATCGGCCTCGCGCGCCCGGTCGAGCAGCCGGGCCAGCTCGGCCTTCGCCTCCAGTTCCTCCAGCAGGGCCCGCGCCCGGTCGAGGTCGGTCTCGTTCAGCAGGTGCGCTGCCCCGCGCACGATCAGCACCGGCCCGGACCCGTCGGTGGACCAGCCGGCCAGCCCGTCGGCCACCAGGCCCGCGGTCAGCCGGTCGAGCTCGGCCCGGTCGCTTTCCATCTCGCGCGAAAGCCGGTCGAGCGCGTCGGCCAGCGTCAGCCCCGACAGCCGCGCCGTCACGTAATTGCCCGCCCGCTCCAGCGCCGCCGGGTCCAGCCCGTCCGGCACGGCCAGCATCCGGTTCTCGATGCTGCCGTCGGCCCCCACCAGCACGGCCAGCGCCCGGCCCGGCCCCAGCGGCACCAGGCTCAGCTGCTTCAGCACCGGCTCGGACTTCGGCGCCGCCACGATCGCCGCGCATTGCGCCAGCCCCGAGAGCACCTGTGTCGTTCGCGCCAGCACATCCTCCAGGCTCGTCCCCGACCGCGCCGCCTCCGCCTCGATCGCGGCAATCTCGGCCGGGCTCGGCTCGCTCGCCTGCATCATGCCATCGACGAACAGCCGCAGGCCCTGCTCGGTCGGCACCCGCCCGGCCGATGTGTGCGGTGCCGACAGCAGGCCCAGTTCCTCCAGGTCCTGCATCACGTTGCGGATCGACGCCGGGGACAGCTGCAGCCCGCCGGCCTTGGCCAGCGTCCGCGATCCCACCGGCGCGCCATGCGCCAGGTAGGAATCGACGATGTCCCGGAAGATCGTCCGGGCCCGGTCCGACAGCTGGCCGACGCTGACGGTATCGCGCGGTGGCTCCATGCCTCCAATCTAGGGCTGGCGCGGCCCGCCCTCAACCTCTAGGCCGGCGCCGCACCTCAACCGCCAGAAAGTCCGCCCATGCGCCCGTCCGGCCGCGCACCCGATGAAATGCGAAGGATCGAGATGGTCCCCGGCTTCAGCGCCCATGCCGAGGGATCGTGCCTGGTGAAGTTCGGGCAGACACACGTCCTCGTCACCGCCAGCCTCGAGGAGCGCCTGCCGCCCTGGCTGCGCGGCAAGGGGCAGGGCTGGGTCACGGCCGAATATGGCATGCTGCCGCGCAGCACCCACACCCGCACCGACCGCGAGGCGGCGCGCGGGAAGCAATCGGGCCGCACGCAGGAAATCCAGCGCCTCATCGGCCGCTCGCTTCGCGCCGTCACCGATCTGAAGGCGCTGGGCGAACGCCAGATCACCCTCGATTGCGACGTGCTGCAGGCCGATGGCGGCACCCGCACCGCGGCCATCTCGGGCGCCTGGGTCGCGCTTCGCCTGGCGCTCGATTCGATCCACGCCGCCACCCCCTTCGAGGCCGACCCGCTCCCCGCCCAGGTCGCCGCCGTCTCCTGCGGCCTCCACCAGGGCACCGCCGTCCTCGATCTCGACTATCCCGAGGATTCGGCGGCCGAAACCGACGCCAACATCGTGCTGGCCTGCGATGGCCGCCTTGTCGAGGTGCAGGCCTCGGCCGAAGGCGCGCCCTTCGACGAGGAATCCCTGCTCCGCTTCCTCCGGCTCGCCCGCATCGGCGGCGAGGCCATCTTCGCCGCCCAGCGCACCGCCACCGGGCGCTGAACGCCGCCGATGCGCCCCCTCGGACCCCGCCTGGTGCTTGCCAGCCACAACCCGGGCAAGCTCGCCGAGATCGCCGGCCTCCTCGCCCCGTTCGGAATCGAAACCCGGCCCGCGGCCAGCTTCGGCCTCGCCGAGCCGGCCGAAACCGGGGACAGCTTCGCCGCCAATGCCCTGCTGAAGGCGCGCCTTGCCGCGCAGGGCACGGGCCTGCCGGCGCTCGCCGATGATTCCGGGCTCCTGGTCGATGCGCTGGGCGGCGAGCCCGGAGTCCGCACCGCCGACTGGGCCGAGACACCCTCGGGCCGCGACTGGGCGCTCGCCATGCGCAGGGTCGAGGATCGCCTCGCAGCGCTGGGCCCCGCCGCGCCCCGCACCGCCCGCTTCCACTGCACGCTCGCGCTCGCCTGGCCCGACGGCGAAAGCGCGCTGTTCGAGGGCCGGTGCGAAGGCCGGCTCGTCTGGCCGCCGCGCGGCACCCGCGGCTTCGGCTATGATCCCATGTTCGTGCCGGCCGGCTACAGCGACACCTTCGGCGAGATGGACCCGGCCGAAAAGCACGCCATCAGCCACCGTGCCGCGGCCTTCGCGAAGCTGAAGGCGGCCCTGGCCGATGCCTGAAACGCCCCTTGCCCTCTATGTGCACTGGCCCTTCTGCGTCACCAGGTGCCCCTATTGCGATTTCAACAGCCATGTCCGCGCCTCGGTCGATTCGGCCCGCTGGCGCGACTCCCTCCTGGCCGATCTCGCGCACGAGGCCCGGGCCACCCCCGGCCATCGCCTCGTCTCCATCTTCTTCGGCGGCGGCACCCCCAGCCTGATGCCGCCCGCCACGGTCGAGGCGCTGATCGCGGCCGCGTGCCGGCACTGGCCCGCCGCCGACGACCTCGAGATCACGCTGGAAGCCAATCCCTCCTCGGCCGAAGCCGCCAATTTCGCCAGCCTCGCCGCGGCCGGGGTCAACCGCCTGTCGCTCGGCCTGCAGGCGCTCGACGACGCCGCGCTTCGCCTGCTCGGCCGGCCGCACGATCTCGCCCAGGGCCTCGCCGCGCTCGACGCGGCCCGGCGGACATTCCCGCGCGTCAGCTTCGATCTCATCCACAGCCGCCCGGGACAGACGGTCGGGCAGTGGGCGGCCGAACTCGAACGCGCCCTGTCGCTGGGCACCGGTCATCTGTCGGCCTACCAGCTCACCCTCGAGCCGGGCACCCGCTTTGCTGCCCTCCATGCGAAAGGCCTGCTCGCCCTCCCGCCCGAGGACGAGGCCGCCGCCATGTTCGAGCTGACGGCCGAGCGCTGTGCGGCTGCCGGCCTTCGCGCCTACGAAATCTCCAACCACGCCCGCCCCGGCGCCGAAAGCCGGCACAACCTGCAGTATTGGCGCTATGGCGCCTATGCCGGGATCGGCCCCGGCGCCCACGGCCGCCGCTCCGGCCTCGCCACGCAGCGCCTCAGGAAGCCCGAAGCCTGGCTCGATGCCGTCCGCGCCCACGGGCACGGCCTCGAATCCGAAGCCCCCGTGCCCGCGCCGCAGGCCGCGCTCGAAGCCCTGATGATGGGCCTTCGCCTCGCCGAGGGAATCGACCCCGCCCGCTTCGAGGCGGCCACCGGCGTGCCGCTCGCCCGCGCCGTCGATCCGGCCGCGCGGGCGAAGCTCGCATCGCTCGGCCTCGTCACCGCGGCCGGCCCGCTCGCGGCCACCCCCGCGGGCCGGCCGCTCACCAACCGCCTCGTCCTCGAACTCGCCGCCGATCTTGATTCCGCTGCCGTGGCCCCCATGTTCCGTCAGCTGGAGGCACAGGCATGATCGGACGACTGCTCACCATCTGCGCCGGGCGCACGATCGCCCGCACCGTCGGCGGCGCCGCGGCCGGCCCGGCCGGTGCTGCCATGGGCGCGGTGCTGCCGGTCGTCATCCCGGCGGTCGCCCGCCGGCTCGGGCCGGTCGGCATGCTGTTCGCCGCCCTCTTCACCGCCGTCTTCGCCCGCTGGCTTCAGCGCCGCAACGAGGCGCGCCACGCCACCCTCGATGCCGTCGGCGGCGCCGCGGCCGCGCGCCGGCCCGATGCGCTGCTCGGCGCCGGGCCCCGCCCGCGCCAGCTCGAAGGCGAACTGGTTCGCTGAAGCCGCCAGGGCCGCCGGGTGCGCGCCCTCAGGGCGCCTTCACCTCGACCAGCAGCTTGCCGAAATTCCCGCCCGAATAGAGCAGCTTCACCCATTCGTCCGCGCGCTCCAGGCCGGGGCGGATGTCCTGGCGCGTCTTCACCTTGCCCGCCAGCATCCAGCCGGCCAGCGCCTGGAAGCATTCCGGGAAGCGGTGTGCGAAATCGGTCACGATGAAGCCGCGAACCGTCAGCCGCCGCATCAGGATCAGGGTCCAGCGCCCCGGCTCCTCCGTCGCGTCGGTCGCATTGTAGGCCGAGATCAGCCCGCACAGCGGCATCCGCCCGAACAGGCGCATCCGGCCCAGCACCGCCGACATGATCGGCCCGCCCACCTGCTCGAAATTGATGTCCACCCCGTCGGGCGCAAGGGCGTCGAGGGCGGCCCCCACATCCTCGGCCCTGTAGTCGATCGCGTGATCGAACCCCAGCTCGTCCGTCACGAAGCGGCACTTCTCCGGTCCGCCGGCGATGCCGATCACGCGGGCACCCTTCAGTTTCCCGATCTGCCCCACGATCTGCCCCACGCCGCCGGCCGCAGCCGACACCACCAGCGTCTCGCCGGGCTTGGGCTGGCCGATGTCCAGCAGGCCGAAATAGGCGGTCGGCCCCACCACGCCGAAGGTGCCGAAGGCGGCCGGAACCGAAATGCCCGGGATCTCGGGGAAGGGCATCAGCCCGGCCCCGTCGGTCACAATGTGGCTTGCCCATTCGCCCAGGCCCGCCATCAGCTGGCCCTCGGCCACGCCCTCCTTGCGGCTCGCGACAACCCGGCCCACCACGCCGCCGCGCATCGGCTCGCCGAGGCCCACGGGCGGCATGTACTGCTCGATGTCCGACATCCAGATGCGGTTCGTGGGGTCGAGCGACAGATAGGTCACCGCCAGCAGGAACTGCCCGTCCGCCAGCTCGGGCAGCGCCTCCTCGCGAAAGACGAGGTCGCCCTCGCCGATCTCGCCCACCGGCCGCTTCGCCAGCCGCCACACCTGCCGCATCGTCATGCCGTCGCCTCCGCCCGTTCGAACCGCCAGATGAGGCCCTGCGCGAACGGAGTCCAGATGCCCACGCGGATCCCCGCGGCTGCCAGCGCGTCGCCGGCCCACTGGTTGCACGTCCGCCACCAGCCGTAGCGGCTCGTGCCGGGCAGGAAGATGTCGTCGGGACCATAGCCGGGGATCGGCTCGCCGGGCGCGATCTCGCCTTCCAGGAAGGCCGTCAGCCGCCGATAGGCCGCTGCATCGATCGGCACCGGCCGGCCCCAGAAGCCGCCCAGCCGATAGACATGCACCAGGCTCGCGTCGCTCGCCACCAGCGCGCGGATCGCAAGCCGCCAGTCCACGTCCGCCCAGCTCGGCGTCGCCAGGAAGAAGGCCCGGTCGCCCCAGCTGAAGCTCAGGTGCGTCACCCCCTCGGGCACGCTCCCCGGCGGCAGCACGGCGCGCCAGTCATGGCCGGCCGCCTCGACCGGCACGATGATCTCGGTGTGGGCAAGGCTCGCCTCGACACCGATGGTCACGCCGCCCGGTTCGCCCGCGCGACCCGGCTGCCCGCCATCGCCGCGCGGCAGCAGCGCGCCGAGCAGCAGGACGGCCGCCACGAGCATCAACAGCCATCCGGTCCAGCGCAGCATCCCCTGAACCTAGGGCGCCGGCGGCCAGCCACAAGTTTTGACCTTCACTCAATTTTGTCGCATAAGCCGAACTCGGGGGATTGGGGCGCAGGCGAGAGAGGGTTTTCGTGGCCACCAGGGCGGTCGGTTCCATTCGCGCATCCGGTCAGCAGTCGGCCTCGCGTGCCGAAGCCCCGGTTCGCGCGCGCCGCTACGACCCGGCCGAAACCCGCACGCGCGTCCTCGAAGCCGCCTATCTTCTGTTCGGCACACGCGGCTATGTGAACACCGGCACCGCCGACATCGCGGCCCAGGCGGATGTCTCCGAAGGGTCGATCTTCTACCATTTCGGCTCCAAGGCCGGCCTGCTGGTCGAGCTTGGCCGCCTGCACGGCCAGAAGATGACGGAAGCGATGCAGCTCGACGATCCGCTCGACAGCCTCACCTTCGAGGTCACGCTCAACCGCTGCTTCGACTTCTGCGAGGTCAACAACGTCTGGGAGGAGGTCGTCCAGGACCGCGAGTGCGCCACGACCAAGGCCGCCCTCAAGACCAACCCCGAGGCGGAACCCTTCTTCCGCGCCGCGCGCGAGGTGGTGATCGACTGGACCCGCCGCCACATGGCCGCGGTCGCTGCCCGGCACGGCGCCTACGACATCGACACCGATGTCGCCGCCAGCCTCATCTACGCCCTCGTGGGCGAGGCGCTCCACCGCTATTTCGAGCCCGGCGCCACCCCCGGGGACCGCGCGCGGATCCGGCGCGAGTGCATCCGCTTCTGCACCGCGGCCGCCGGCCACCCGGCGATCGAGAAGCTACCCGCCACGGCCTGACGGCCGCTCGGCGAACCAGCCGACGACTGCATCGGCGATACCCTCGGCCACCGCCTGCTGCCCGCTGCGCGAGAACAGGTAGCGGCTGTCCTCGACATTCGACATGTAGCCCGTCTCCAGCAGCACGGCCGGCACCCCCAGGTTCCTCAGCACCTGGAATCCGGCGAAGCGGTGGAAGTGCTGCCGGAAGGGAACCCCCTTTGGCTCCATCGCCCGCTGCAGCGCCTGCGCGAAGTCGGCGCTGCGGTTCATGCCGTCGCGAAGCCCCAGGTCGACGAGGATCGAGGCAACGTCCGCGCGCTCGCCGGACAGGTCGATCCCGGCGATCAGGTCGGCGCGATTCTCCCGCTGCGCCAGCCGCGCCGCCTCCCGGTCGGACGCCACGTCGGACAGCGTATAGACGGTCGCACCCCGGGCCTCGGCATTGGGCGCGGCGTCGGCATGGATGGAGATGAACAGGTCCGCGCCCCACTGTCGCGCCAGCCGCACCCGCTCGCCCAGCGTCACGAAGCGGTCGTCCTCGCGCGTCAGCCGCACCGTCACCGGCACGCCCGCCCGGCCCGCCCGGCGCTCGATCGCCGTCTTCGCGGCCCGCGCGATGGCCAGCGTCACCTCCTTCTCATGCCCGCCGATGGCCGACGGCGCGCCCGGATCGCGGCCGCCGTGGCCCGCGTCCAGCACCACCACCCGGCGCGGCGGCCGGCGCGGTGCCGCCGGCGCGGTCGCGACCGGCTCGGCCCGCGGCGGGCGCTCGGCCGCGGCCGGTTCGCCGGCCGGCGCCCCTGCGAGGCTCCGCTCGGCCTCGGCGACGGCCGCCTCCACGGCATCCAGCCGCCGGCCACTGTCGGCGGCCAGGTCGGCCGGCGGCCCGGGCCCCGGCGGCACGGCGCGCGCACGCGCCTGCACGAAACCGCTGACCGTCACCCGGCCACGCGCCACCTCGCGCCGGAACGCCGCGGCATCGATCGGCCGGAAGCGCAGCTCCAGCGTCTGGTCGGCCGCCTGGAACGCCTCGGTCAGCCGCATCGGCTGCACCAGATCGACGACCAGCCGAACGGTGGTGGGGTCGAACTGCGACACCCGCGCGCCCTTCGCCTCGCCGCGGCCCGCCACCTCGCGTCTGAGGCTCGATGCAGGCGCGAGGTCGATGGCCCAGCGCATCGGGTCGTTGAGGGCGAAGGCGCGCGGCGGCGCGGCCAGCGGCGCCGACAGCGCCAGCCGGACCGTCAGCCCCTCGGCCGTCGGCACCAGCTGCAGCGCGCCCGCCACCGCCGTTCGCGCCGCCGTCTCGGCCGGCTGCGCTGCACCGGCCGCCGGCCACAGGGCGGCCAGCAGCAGCAGGAACGCGGGCAACAGGCGGGTCGGGGCCATCCCCGCCTTCTTGGCAGCCCCGGAATCCCAAGGGAAGCCGAACCCGCCTCAGTCCGGCGCGACCTGCCGTCCCGCCTCGTCGAACAGCGCCGTGGGCGGGGCCTCGGCCGGCGGCGGCTCGCCGGCCGCCAGCCCGTCGCGCGCCCTGAGCACGAACGCCAGGATGGTCGCAACCGCCCCATAGAGGTCGGGGCGGATCGCCTCCCCCACCCGTCCCGTGAAGTAGAGCGCCCGGGCAACCGACGGATAACGCAGCACCGGCACCCTCGCCTCGCCCGCCAGCTCGCGGATCACCTCGGCCAGCAGTCCGCGCCCGCGCGCCAGCACCACCGGCACGGCGTCCTGCTCGGGCCGATAGCGCAGGGCGACGGCATAATGGGTGGGGTTGGTCAGCACCACGCTCGCCTGCGCCAGCGCCGCGCCGGTCGTCCGCCGCGCCAGCTGGCGCGCCAGCCGCCGCCGCTCGGCCTTCACTTCGGGCCGCCCCTCCTGCTGCTTCATTTCGTCCTTCACTTCGGTGCGTGTCATCCTGAGGCGCTTCAGCCAGTCGAGGATCTGGATCGGCACGTCGGCCGCCGCGATCAGCACCAGCCCCGCCACCAGCGCCGCGAACAGCCACAGGCCGAGCCCGGCCGCCCGCGCGGTCGCCGCCGGCAAGGGCTGTGCCGCAAGGCCGGCGAGGTCGCCGCGCCACTGCCACAGCAGCAGGGCCGAAAGCCCCACCAGCACCACCGCCTTCGCCAGCGCCTTCAGCAGCTCCACCAGCCCGCGCCGCCCGAACATCCGCCCCAGCCCCTTTGCCGGGTTCAGCCGCCCCGGCTTCGGCGCCAGCGCCTTGGGCGTGAAGCCGAGCCCCCCGGTCAGCGCCTGCCCGGCGGCCGCGGCCACGATCGAAGCGATGCCCAGCACCAGAAGCGGCACCGCCAGCGGCCCCAGCAGCTGCAGCAGCCGCTCGCCCGGGCGCATCGCCACCAGGTCGGCCGGCTCGATCCGGAACCCGGCGGCGGCCGCCGCCTGCACGCCCGCCCAGAGGTCGGGGCCGGCGAGCCACAGCCAGCCCGCCCCGGCCAGCGCCGACAGCGCGGTCGCCAGATCGCGCGACTGCAACCGGTCGCCGTCCTCGCGCGCCCGCTCGCGGCGCCGCGGGGTCGGCGCCTCGGTCTTCTCGTCGGCCGGCGGCTCAGCCAAGCAGCACCTCCCCGAGCGCTGCCTGCATCGCCGCCAGCACGTCCGACAGCGACGCCGCCAGCCCCGGCAGAGCCAGCGGCAGGCCGGCAAGGCCGGCCAGCATCAGCAGCGGAAAGCCGACGGCGAACAGGTTGAGCTGCGGCGCGGCGCGCGCCGCCATCCCCACCGCGAGATTCACGAGCAGCAGCAGATGCCCGCCCGCCACCAGGAACAGCGCCCACATCAGCAGCGCGAACAGCCCCGAGAGCACCGGCGCATTGGGCGTCGAGGGATCGACCAGAACGGCAAAGCCCAGCCCCATTGTCTGCGCCAGCCACTCGCCGGCGATGGTCGCCGCCGCGAACGCCGCGTGCAGCGCCAGCCCCGCCACCAGCCCGATCAGCAGCTCGCCGGCGATCGCCGCCAGCCCGGCCGGCGACAGCAGGTCGGCCGGCGGCCGCGGCGGCGCACCCCCCTCCAGCAGCAGCCAGCCGACGGCACCCGCCAGCCCGACCCGCAGCCTGACCGGGATCAGCTGCCCGCCCAGCGCCGGCAGCAGCGCCAGCGCAGCACCCGTCCTCAGCGATGCATAGGCCAGCTCCAGCAGCCAGCGCTCCGGCTGGGCCAGCAGCACCGGGTCCATGGCGGGCCGCTCAGCGCGCGACGGCGGGAATGGCCGTCAGCATCTCGCGCGCGAAATCGACCATCAGCCCGCCCATCAGCCCGCCGAACAGCAGCATCGCCAGCAGCACCCCCACCAGCTTGGGCACGAACGACAGCGAGGCTTCCTGCACCGAGGTCGCAGCCTGCAGCAGGCCGATCACCAGCCCGATCGCCAGCGCCGGCAGCGCCGCCAGCACCAGCACCATCAGCGCCCGCGCCACGCTGTCGTACAAGAGCGCGTCGGCCGGGCTCATCCGCTCGAAAAGCTCTGCGCCAGCGAGGCCATCACCAGCGCCCAGCCATCCACCGCCACGAACAGCATCAGCTTGAACGGCAAGGCGATCAGCACCGGCGAGACCATCATCATCCCCAGCGCCATCAGCACGGCCGCCACCACCAGGTCGATCACCAGGAAGGGCAGGAACAACAGCACGCCGATCATGAAGGCCGTCTTCAGTTCCGACGTGGCGAAGGCCGGCAGCAGCACGCGCATCGGCACATCCTCGGGCCGCTCGAACGGCCCCGCGCCGGCCAGATCGGCGAACATCTTCAGGTCGCCGGTGCGCGTGTGGGCCAGCATGAACCCGTGCAGCACCTCGCCCGCCGCCAGGATCGCCCGCTCGGCCGGCAGGTCATTGGCGACGAAGGGCTGCAAGGCCACCCGGTTCAGCTCCGAGAGCGTCGGCTGCATCACGAAGAAGGTCATGAACAGCGCCAGCCCGATCAGCAGCTGGTTAGGCGGCGCCTGCTGCAGGCCCAGCGCCTGCCGCAGGATCGCCAGCACCACCACGATCCGAACGAAGGCGGTCATCATCAGCAGCACCGAGGGCAGCAGCGTCAGCAGCGCCATCAGCAGCAGCAGCTGCAGCGACAGCGAGAAGGGCGTCGAGCCCTCGCCGCCGGCCAGCTCGATCAGCCCGCCCAGCGGCGAGGGTCCGGGCGCACCCGCCGGGCCGGTCTGTGCCGCTGCCGGCCCGCCGGCGAGCAGCAGCAGCAGCGCAAGGCCGGCCACGAACAGCCCCAGGTGCGCCACCCGCGCGAGCCGCGCCGGCAGGGGATGATCGCGGCCGATCATGTCTCCGCCGCCCCGTCCGGCTCGCCGGTCGCCCGACTGTCGGCCAGCAGCACGATCGCGCCGCCGCTCACGCCCACCAGCAGTTCGCGGCCGTCCAGCCGCACCAGCGCCACCCGCGCCGCCGGGCCCAGCGTCGCGACCGACTCCACCGCCAGCCGCGGCCTCGGGCGCGGTCGCGCGAGGCGTGCCGCCAGCCGCCCGCCACCCCAGCGCCGAAGCGCCAGCAGCACCAGCACCGCAAGCGCGCACACCAGCGGCAGCGCGATGGCCAGCCGCATCAGGAAATCGCCCACCACGGATCCGCCCGCCGCCATGCCGCCACTCATGCCGCCGCCATGGCGTCGCCCATGGCGTCGCCCATGCCGTGGCTGGCACCGTCGCTCATGCCGCCGCTCAGGCCGTGGCTGGCGCCGTCGCTCAGGGCGCCGCTCATGGCGCCTGGCCCTCGATGGCCGTCAGCCGGATACCGAACCGTTCGCCGATCGCCACCACCTCGCCGCGCGCGAAGGGGGTGCCGTTCACCAGCACCATCACCGGCTCATCGGTCAGCCGGTCCAGCTCGAAGATGCGCCCCGGCTCGACCGCCAGAAGCTCGGCCAGCGGCAGCTGCCGGCGGCCGATCTCGACCGACAGCGACACCTCGACCGCCGCCAGGTGCGGCGGCACGGCCGGCGGCGCCGCCGGCTCCGCGGCTGCCGCCGCAGCCGGGGGGGGCTCGTCCTGCCCGTCCATCGTCAGCCGGACGGCCTCGCCCGCCGCCCGGCGCGGCCGGGCCTTGCCATCGGTCATCTGCGCGGTCGGCGGAATGGCGTTCATGGGTCCTCCGGCGGCGGCGCGCTGCGGTCGCGAAGCAGGTCGGCCGACAGCCGCGCGAGCCGCTGCCCCCCCACCATCAGCTCCAGATGCCGGGGCGCCTCGATCGGCAGCACGTCGCCGGCCTTCAACGAGGCAACCCGGCCGACCGGCAGCCGCCAGCCGGGCAGCCGCAGCGCCACCGGCAGCGCGACATCCAGCACCCGGGCCCGCGCGCGGGCTGCAAACCCGCCGTCCCCGGCCGGGGTCGGGGCACAGCCCCTGTCGACCGGCGGTTCCTCAGGCGCCAGCATCAGGCCCAGCGGCGTCGCGCCCAGCGCCAGCGTCAGCGCCAGGGCGCCCGGGGCGGGCGCCGCCGGCGCGGGCCGGGCCGTCACGGCCGGGGCCCCGGCAGGCGCCAGCCCCAGCACGCCCATCGCGCGCGCCAGCGCCATCGCCAGCAGCCGCGCGAAGGCCAGCCACGAGGCCGTCCCGGCAATCCCCGCGGGCAGCGCCGGCTCGCCATCGGCGACACTCCCCGGCGCGCCGTACAACCGCGCGATCGCCGACCCGGCGGTTGCCGGATCGACCGCCAGCGAAACCCAGGACACCGCCTCGCCGGGCCCGCCCGCCAGCGGCAGCCGCGCCACCGACACGGTGCGCGCGGGCACCACGGTCCCGGCCGCCGGCAGCACCTCCAGGGCGAACAGCCGCCCCAGCTCGGGCGCCAGCGCGGCCGCCAGCGCGGCCCTGTCGAGCGCCGCCAGCGGCCCGCCTTCCCGGACCGCCGGCCCAGGCGCCCTGCCGCCGGGCTCGACCCGGGGCCACGGAAAGGCGGTCGGGGCGGCCGGGCTCATTGCAGCACGAAGGTCACGATGAACACGTCGTCGATCCCGGCGATCCCGCTCTTGCGCTGCAGCACGTCGTTGATCGCCGCCCGCATGCGCCTGGCCAGCGCGTCCCGCCCGCCGGGCGCCACCACCTCGCCCTCGCCGGTCTCGCCCAGCACCGCGAGCACCGCGGCGATGATCGCCAGCCGATGCCGCTCCACCGCCTGCAGCACCGGATCGCCACCCAGCGTGGACACGGCGATCCGCAGCTGCAGGAAGCGGCCGGTGTCGGTCAGATTGGCCGTGAAGCTGTGGTCGATCTCCAGATAGGCGATCGGCGCCGCCCTGGGCACCGGCTTCTTCTCGCCTGCCGGCAGCAGCCCGGGCAGCAGGCCCGGCAGGGCCAGGGTTCCCGCGACCCCCGCGCCCGCGCCCACCACCAGCATCAGCAGCGGCAGCAGCAGCCGCCCCACGAGCCCGCGCCGGCGCGGCGGGGCGCCCGGCGCGCCATCGGCCGGCGCCGCCTCAGACATGGATGTCGATCCGCCGGGCCGGGGCGGCACGCATGCCGCCATCGGGGCCTCCGCCGCCGGGCCCGTCCGGGCCGGGCACCCCGTCCTTTCGGGCCGGCAGCCGCATCAGCAGCGTCTCCGCCCACGGGCCGCGGCCGCCCTGCCCGTCCGCCTGCCGCTCCCGACCACCGCCGGAACCCGGGTCCGACCGCGCACCATCGCCTGCCCCCTCATGCACCGCCCCCTCATCGCCTGTCCCCTCATTCCCCGGCCTCTCGCCGGCCGCCCGAGCCGCCCCGGCCCCGCTCTGCCCGCTATCCGCATCGCCCGGCAGCGAACCGTTCCCCGGGCGCTCCGCCGCGGCCGCCGCGCCGAAGTCCGGTGCGGCGTCTGGTGAAGCCTCCGGGGCAGCGTCCGGGGCAGCGTCCGGCTGCCCGGCCCGGCCCGGGCCCTCGCCCGTATCTGTCAGGGCCGGCCCCAGATGCGCGACCCTGATCGCGTCCACTTCGGTGCCGACAGCAGCCAGGTCGCCACGAAGCTGGTCCGCGGTGGCCGCAAGCCGTCCCGCAAGCGCCCCATCCCGCACGGCGAGGCTCAGCTGCCGCCCGCCCGCATCCAGCCGGATCGCAAGATCCGCCGGTCGGGCGGGGTCGGCCGGCACCGCGCCGGCCGGCCGGCCCGGGTCCGGGGGGGGCGCGGTCACCCGCCCGCCGGTGCGCGTGCCCGCCGGTCCGTCCGCCGCGGACACGCCGGCGGGCGTCCGCCGCGCGTCCGGCCGTGCTGCCGGGGGGCCGGCAGAAACCGTCACCTCCTTTGCCGGCCGTGCCGGTTCCGCTGCCTCGTCGCCGCGCGGCGGCGCCAGCCGTGCAGGCGCGAGGCGGTCCGCCGAAGCCGGGCCCTCGGGGCCCGCCCGCCGGGCCAGCCCCGCGGCCACCGGCATCCCGGCGCGATCGCCCCCCGGCCCGGGCGGTGTCGATGGCCCCGCCGCGCCCGCGCGGTCGAACCGGGTCGTCACGGCCGTCGGCTGCCTGTCCGGCACTCCCTTGCCGCCGCCGGCGCCCGGGTCGGCGGGCAGCGGCAGGTCCGCGGCGGGCGGGTCCGCCAGGGCCGGCAGGTTCGCAAGCACGGGCGCGGGCAGCCTTGCGTCCGCCCCCTCCGCCGGCACGAGTCCCGGCCCGCCCCCCCGATCGGGGCGCCCCGCGTCGGCCTCAGGCGGGGCCACCCCGGCCGGCCCGGGTCGGCGCCGGCTGCCGGCGGCCGCCACCGCGGCCGGCTCCTCCGCTGCCAGCGCGGTCCCGAACGGGCCGGCGTGCCGTGCGCCGCGCCCGCCGCGCGCCGGCGCGGCGCCGAGGCCGGCCGGGGCCAGCCCGGCCAGGGCCGGAACATCGCCGCTCATGCCGGCACCACCGGGCCCGCCGGCAGGTCGCTCGCTGCCCGCGCGTCGCGCGCCCGCTCGGCGCCGACCGCAGCGCCATGCGCCGCGCGCGCGCAGGCGGTCCGCCGCGCCTCGGCCGCCGCAAAGGCGGCCAGCGCCTCGGCAAGCTCGGCGTCTGCCGCCGTCACCCGCGCCTGGGCTGCGGCCAGCGCCGGCGCCAGCAGCGACCGCAGCCCGGCGGCCGACGCCAGCGTCGCCACCCTATCCGGCCCGGCCGGCGTCTCGCCGATCAGCTGCGCCAGCCGCGCCAGCCGCGCCTGCGCTGCTGCAAGCTCGGTGCGCGCCCGCGCAATGCCGGCCGCGCGCTGGCGCGCCACCAGCGCGGCCTGTCGGGCGACCCGCGCCAGCAGCCGCGCGCGGCGATCCTGTGCCGTCATGCCGCCTCCCCCCATGTCCCCAGCAGCGCTGCCCGCGTCCGGCCGAAGTCGGCCAGCTCCTCGACCGGCTGGCCGATCAGCGCCGCCAGCGCCGGCCGCCGCGCCAGGGCCGAATCGAGCGCCGGGTCCTGCCCCGGCACATGCGCCCCCATCGCCAGCAGGTCGCGGGCGCCCTCGGCCAGCGCCCAGTCGCGCCGGCAGGCCACCGCCGCCGTTCGATGGGCGTCGTCCACCACCCGTTCCATCGTCCGGCTGATCGACCGCGCCACGTCGATCGCCGGAAACTGGCCCCGTGCCGCGATCTCCCGGTCCAGCAGCAGGTGCCCGTCCAGCGCCCCGCGCGCCGCGTCCACCACCGGGTCGCCGATCAGGTCGTCGCCGTCCGCCAGCAGCGTGAACAGGGCAGTGATGGCCCCGCCGCTCGCCAGATCCCGTCCGGCCCGCTCGACCAGCGCCGGAATCGCCGCGATCGCCGAGGCGGGGTAGCCGCGCACGCCGACAGGCTCGCCCAGCGCCAGCCCCAGCTCGCGCGCCGCCAGCGCCACCCGGCTCAGGCTGTCCATCAGCAGCAGCACATGCGCGCCCGTCGAGCGCAGCCATTCCGCCACTGCCAGCGCGCGCCGCGCCGCCCGCACCCGCAGTGCCGGCGCGCGGTCGGCCGGCTCGGCCACCACATGCATCCGCGCCCGAAGCGCGCGGGGCAGGCCGTCGAGGAAGCCGGCGATTTCCCGGCCCCGCTCGCCGATCAGCGCCAGCACCATGGCGTCGGCCTCGATTCCGCGAAGCAACTGGCGCAGCAGAACCGATTTCCCGACCCCCGTTCCAGCGATCAGCCCCACCCGCTGCCCCACCCCCAGGGTGAACAGCGCATCGATTGCGCGCACGCCGGTCGCAAGCGGCCGGTCGATCTCGGCCCGGGCCAGCGGCGGCAGCGGCCGCCCGCCCAGCGGCCAGCGCTCGGCCGTCACCGGCCGCGGGCCGCCATCGAGCGGCGCGCCCAGCGAATCGCATACCCGTCCCAGCAGGGCGTGGCCCACCTGCACCGCCTCGCCGCCCGGCAGCCGCCGCACCCGGTCGCCAGCCGCCACCGGCCCGGGGGCCAGCCGCAGCAGGCGCAGCCGGTCCGGCGCCACGGCCGCCACTTCCGCCGGCAGGTCGCCGCCCGCCGCCTCGATGGCAACCAGCGCGCCGATCGGCGCCGACAGCCCCTCGGCTTCCGCCAGCACCGGATCGCTCCGCACCAGCCGCCCCGACGCGGCCAGCGGCAAGGGCGCGCGGGCCAGCCGCGCGGCCAGGGCCAGGGCCTGCCCATGCAGGTCGGCGGCCGCCCTCACCCGGCCGTCTCCAGCCGAAGCAGCGCCGAATGCAGCAGCTGCGTCAGCGATACCGACAGCGCGCTCGCCTCCACCTCGGCGCGCAGCGCATCCGCCTCCAGCATCGGGTCCTCGGCCAGGGTCCAGCCCGGCGGCAGCGCGGCCGCCGGCACCGGCGCGCCGGGCGCATGGAACAGCCGCCCGGCCGCGCCTTCCGGCAGCGCCGCCAGCAGCCGCGCAAGCTGGGCCGCCACGCGCTCGGCCGGCGTGGATGGCTCGACGGCCAGCACCGCGCGCGCCACCGCTAGGCCCAGCGTGGCCAGTGCGCCCGCCAGCGCACCCACGATCTCCCCGGCTGCCGCCGTCGCCCGGGCATCCGCGTCGGCAAGTCGCGCGGCCGCCTCGGCCTCGCCGGCCGCCAGCTGCTGCTCCAGCCCGGCGATCCGCTCGGCCGCCGCGGCCTCGCCGGCCGCAACCCCGGCCGCGAACGCCTCGGCCCGCGCTGCCGCCAGCCGCCCCGCCTGCGCGTCGGCACGGTGCCGCGTCGGCGCCAGCAGCGCCGCCAGGGGCACCGGCGCCAGCAGGGCGGCCGGGTCAGACATAGGCCGGCCCCTTGCCCGGCAGGCTGATCTCGCCGGCCGCCGCCAGCCGCCGCGCCTCGGCCGCAATCGCCTTCTGCGCCGCCAGCGCCTCGTCGAAGCGAACCGGGCCGCGGTTCTCGATCTCGTCGGCCAGCGCCTGCGCGGCCCGCTGCGGCATCGCCCCCAGCAGCCGTTCGCGCAGCGTCACCGGCGCGGCCCTCAGCGCCGGCACCAGAAGTTCGGCCTCGAGGGAGCGCATCAGCGTCTGCAGCGCCCGGTCGGACAGGCGGTCGAGATCGTCGAAGGTGAACAGCGTCTCGGCCAGCGCCTGGCCCTGCGCCGGGTCGGTCGCCGTCAGCGCCGCCAGCGCCTCGGCCTCGTCGAGGCCCGCCAGGTTGACGAGATCGGCGGCCAGCTTCAGCCCCCCCAGCCCGGCCACAGGCGGACGCGGGCGCGCTGCCACCACCCGCTCGGTCAGGGCCCCGTCCAGCGTCTCCAGCACCGCCGGACCGACCGGCCCCAGGGTCGCCACCCGGCGCACCAGGTCGGGGCGGGCCGGCGCCGGAAGCCCGGCCAGCACGGCGGCCGCGCGCGGCGGCGGCATCTGCGCCAGCAGCAGCGCCTGCACCTGCGGATGCTCGTCGGCGATCAGCGCCGAGATGGCGCCCGGCTCCAGCCAGTGCAGCCGCTCGAACAGCGGCTCGCGCGCCGCCGGGCCCAGCCGCTCGATCACGCTCGCCGCCCGGTCCTCGCCCAGCGCGCGGCCGATGAGGTCGCGAACGGCGGTCGGGCCCTCGCCCACCGCCACGGTCTCGCGGGCGATCGCCAGCACCTCGTCCAGCACGGCGTCGATGGTCGCCGGGCTCGCCTCCGCCACGCCCAGCATGGCCCGACCGATGGCCTCCACTTCGGCCGGCTCCAGCCGCGCCAGCAGGCCGGCGGCCTGCGGCTCCTCCAGCAGCAGCAGCAGCAGCGCGGTCTTCTCGGGCCCGCTCAGCATGTCAGGCCGTCGCCTGCCCCAGCAGCCGCCGCGCCACCGCGGTCGCCTGCGCGCCATCGCCTGCCGCGATCAGCCGGGCCTCGGCCAGCTTCGCCCGATAGTCGATCGCCGCCGGCTCGGCCGGGGCGGCAAGCGCCTGCGGCCCTGCCGCCACCCGGGCCAGTCGGCCGGCTTCGGCCACCCGCTTCACCAGCGGCCGGATCACGAAGGCCAGCAGGCCCACCGCCACCAGTGCGGCGGCCAGCCATTTCGCGCCCTCCACCACCACCGGCTCGCGCCAGATCGGCGGCGCCTCGGCCGGCGGCGCGAAGGGCCGGGCCGCCACCGCGATCCGGTCGCCGCGCCCGGCATCATAGCCCACGGCCCCCTCCACCAGCCCGCGCAGCTCGGCCAGCACCCGCGCCCGGCCGGCCGGCGGCCCCAGCGCCTCGGCCCGGACGACCACGGCCGCCGTCAGTCGCCGCACCTGCCCGCCCGCCTGCCGCGTCACCTCGACGGAGCGGCCCAGCTCATAGTTGCGCGTCGCCGATTCGCTGCCCGTCGCGGTCGTCGCCGGGGCGGCGAGCGCGGCGGCCGGCGGCGCGGCGGCGACCGTCGCGGCAGACGGCATGGTGTTGCTCAGCGCCCCCGGAATCCCGATCGCCCGCGGCTCGCTCGTCGAGGACCGGCTGGTCTGTTCCGAGCGCAGCGCCCCCGCCGGGTCGAACCGCTCCTCGGCCGCCTCGCGCGCTGCGAAATCCAGCTCGACGGCCACCTGCGCGCTCACATTCTCGCGCCCCACCACCGGCGCCAGCAGCGCCAGGATCGCCTCGCGCGCGCGCGCTTCCATCGCCGCCTGCAGCTTCAGCCGCCGCTCCTCGGCCTCGTCGCGCCCGCCGCCGCCCGCCCCCTCGCCCGACAGCAGCCGGCCGGTCTGGTCGGCGATCGCCACCCGGTCGGGCGACAGCCCCGGCACCGCGCCCGCCACCAGGTGCACGATGGCGCGCGCCTGCGTCTCCGACAGCGCCCGGCCCGGCGCCAGCGCCAGCGTGACCGAGGCCGTCACCGGCGCCCGGTCGCGCACGAAGGGCGAGGCCTCGGGCTGGGCGATCAGCACGCGGGCCTGGTCCACGCTGGTCAGCGATTCGATGGCGCGCGCCAGCTCGCGCTCCTGCGCCGCCTTCAGCCGCGCCCCCTCGACAGCCCGGCTCGCGCCCAGCGGCAGGCTGTCCAGCAGCTCCGCCCCGCCCGGCGCGGCGCGCGGCAGCCCCTGGCCGGCCAGCAGCATGCGCGCCCGGGCATGGTCCCCGGGCGGCAGCAGCACGGCGCCCGTCCGCGGGTCCAGCGCCACCGACAGCCCCGCCGTCTCCAGCGCCGCCACCACGGCCGCCTTGTCGGCATCGGGAAGGCCGGTGAACAGCGGCGCGCGCTCGGGCGGCTTCAGTGCCAGCCAGCCCAGCAGCAGCATCGCCCCCAGCCCCGCGACCAGCGCCGGCCAGGGCAGGCGCGGCGGCAGCAGCGGCGCCAGCACCCGCGCCACCGCCGGGGGCAGGCCGTCCGCCAGGCGGGACGGCGAGCCGGCGGCTGCCGGGGCGGCAGGAAGCGTCTCGGCCACCGGCGCCCCCTCAGACCGGCATGTTCATGATGTCGCGATAGGCCGACAGCAGCCGGTTTCGCGTCTGCACCGTCGCCTCGAAGGCGATCGAGGCCTTCTGCCGCGCCAGCATCACGGCGGCCAGATCCTGCGTCTCGCCCCGCTCCCAGGCGGCCGCCTGCGCGCCCGATTCGCCCTGCAGCGCATGCACCGCCTTCAGCGCGTCGGCCATCGTCCGGGTGAAATCGGCCGGCTTGGCGGCGGTCGAGCCGGCCGCGTCGGGCTGGCCCGCGGCAGCGGTGGCGGGCGCATGCGCAGCCCCCAGCGTGCGGCTGCGCTCCAGGATCTCGGCACGCAGCGCCAGCACGCCCGACAGGCTGACAGGCGCCGTCATTGCAGCGTCGCCCCGGCCGGCCGGCGCCCGGTGGCGCGGCGCGGCCGCCCGGCAGCGGCGGCCAGCTTGTAGCGCAGCGTCCGCTCGGAGATGCCGAGCAGCCCGGCCGCCGCCCGGCGGTTGCCGCCGGCCCCGGCCAGCGCGCGGTCGATGCAGTCCGCCTCGTGCGCCGCCCGCGCGGCCGGCAGGCGCCCGAAGGCAACGCCGGCCGCCCCGCCAAGCCCCAGATGCTCGGGTCCGACCGGTCCGTCGCCGGCCAGCACCAGCGCGCGCTCCAGCACGTTCGAAAGCTCGCGCACCTGCCCCGGCCAGCCGTGCGCCAGCAGGGCGGCCAGCGCCGGCCCGGTCAGCCGCGCCGGATCGGCCCCGTGCCGCGCCAGCAGCATCAGGGCCAGCGGTGCGATGTCGCCGGGGCGCTCGGCCAGCGCCGGCAGCCGAAGCGGAAACACGGCGAGCCGCCAGTAGAGATCGGCCCGGAACCGCCCGGTCTCGATGTCGAGCGACAGGTCGCGGTGCGTCGCCGCCACCAGCCGCACATCGACCGGCACGGGCCGCGTCGCGCCCAGCGGAAGCACCTCGCGCGTCTCGATGGCGCGCAGCAGCTTGGCCTGCAGCGGCAGCGGCAGCTCGCCCAGCTCGTCGAGGAACAGCGTGCCGCCATCCGCCGCGCGGAACAGCCCGTCGGCCGCCTCGGTCGCCCCGGTGAAGGCGCCGCGCAGGTGGCCGAACAGCAGTGATTCCAGCATCGCCTCGGGCAGCGCGGCGCAGTTCACGGCCACGAAGGGCCGGCCGGCGCGCGGTCCGCTCGCGTGGATGTGGCGGGCGAACATCTCCTTGCCCGCGCCCGAGGGCCCGGTCAGCAGCACCGTCGTCCGTGTCGGCGCCACCCGCCCGGCCGCCTCCAGCAGCGCCCTGCTCTTCGGGTCGGCGGCCACGGGCGCGCCCAGGGCGGCCGCCGCCCGGACATGGGCTGCCGCCCCGGCCAGAAGCCTGGCCCAGTTCGCGTCGCCCGGGCCCAGGTCGTGCGCCGCAGACCCCGGCCCATGGTCGCGAGCCGGCACCGAAGACGCCGGCACCGAAGACCCCGGGACCGAAGACCCCGGCACCCAAGACATCCTGTCGGGATCGACCTTCATCCTGTCCCCTCGTGATGGCGGCACCGGCTGCGATCGAGAAGGGTCATCCAGCATGACCGCTCAACCGGTCCGCCCCGCTGCCGTGACAGGGCGGACAAGCCCGACCAAGCAAGGGGCGTGCCAAGCCGGCCGCTCTCGTCGGGCCGGTGCCCGCAGCCGCGGAAGCGTCAGTTTTCTGGCGGTGCCGCCGGCCGTGGCGTCAATCTTCTGACGCCCCGGTCGGACGCTGGCGCCTGGCCTTCACCGCCCCGCGCCTCGTCTTCGCGTCGATCCGCCGGGCCCGTGCGCCGGCGCCGGGCCGGGTCGGCCGGCGCGGGGTGGGCGCCACCGCGGCCTCGGCCAGCAGGTCGACGAGGCGCGCGATCGCATCGCGCCGGTTGGCCGCCTGGGTGCGGAACCGCTCGGCACGGATCAGGATGATGCCCGAATCGGTCAGCCGGTTTCCCGCCAGCCGCGCCGCCCGCGCCTTCGCCGCCGGCGGCACCGACGGCGATCCGGAAAGGTCGAACCTCAGCTCGACTGCGGTCGCCACCTTGTTCACATTCTGCCCGCCCGGGCCGGTGGCGCGCGTGAACGACAGGCGCACCTCGTCCGCCCCGATCGACAGGCCCGGCGTCACCCGGATGCGCTTCGCCATCGCCACCCCCGCTTCGCTTGACCGGCGGCCGCCGCCCCCCCAAGGCATGCCGCGATGCGGCGGGTGCTGGCAATCTCCTCGACAGGCGGCCACTGGGTGCAGCTGCTGCGGCTGATGCCGGCCTTCGAAGGCACCGCCCTCACGCTGGCCACCTCCGATCCCGCCGCCCGCACGCAGGCAGCCGACGCCGCCGCCCGCGCCGGCCTGCCGGCGCCGCGCTTTGCCACCTTCCCCGAAGCGAACCGCTGGCAGAAGGCGCGGCTCCTCGCCCAGGCACTGAAACTCGCCTGGATCATCGCCCGCGTCCGCCCGCATGCCATCGTCACGACGGGGGCGTCGGCCGGCTATCTCGCCATCCGCCTGGGGAAGCTGATCGGCGCCAGGGGCGTCTGGATCGACAGCATCGCCAATGTCGAGGCGCTGTCTCTCTCGGGCCAGAAGGCCGGCCCGCACGCGGCGCTCTGGCTCACCCAGTGGCCCGCGCTTGCCCGCGCGCAGGGCCCGCAGCACCGCGGCTCGGTGCTGTGATCTTCCTCACCATCGGCACCCACGAACCCTTCGACCGGCTGGTCGAGGCGGTGGACAGCTGGGCCGGCACACGCCGCGCGGACGTGTTCGCGCAGGGCAGCGGCCGCTACCGCCCCCGCCACTTCGCGCTCGTCGAAAGGCTGGATCCCCAAAGCTATCGCGAAAAGGTCGCGGCCGCCGATTTCCTCGTCGCCCACGCCGGCATGGGCTCGATCATCACCGCGCTCGATTGCGGCAAGCCCATCGTCGTCATGCCCCGCCGCGGCCACCTCGGCGAAACCAGGAACGACCACCAGTGGGCCACCGCACGGCAGCTCGCCCATGTCCCGGGCATCCTCGTCGCCGAGGACGAGACAGCCCTGCCCGCCGCTCTCGACCGGCTCGTCGCCGGCGAGCGCCCGGCCGAAGTCCAGCGGCTCGCGCCCTGGGCCAGCGACGAGCTGATCGCCGCCGTCCGGGGGGCGATCCTCGGCTGAGCGGCCTTGCGCCGGTCCGCATGGGTCTTGCAGCGCCGGTCCGTCCGGCAGGCAGGGCCCCTGTGCGGGCGCCGTCAGGCCTTCGTCACCCGCGCCATGTCCAGCCCGCGCCGGGCAATCGCGTTTCGCGTGTCCACGATCGGCACCCCGGCCGCGACGAGCGCCGCATAGTCCACCGCGTCATGGTCGGTTGCGATCAGCACCAGCTCGTGCGCGCCGCTCGCCAGCCCGTCGAGCCCCACCGACTGCCGCCCGAACAGGTCCGGGTGCTCGCGCATGCGCGGGATCGCCGGCACGTGCGGGTCGTGGAAGGCAACGTCGGCGCCCGCCTCCAGCAGCAGTTCCATCAGCCGCACGGCCGGGCTCTCGCGCATGTCGGACACATTCTTCTTGTAGGCGATCCCCACGATCAGGACCTTCAGGCCGTTCAGGCCCCGGCCCAGCGCCCGGTCCGCCACCGCGCGCACCCGCTCGACGATGTGGCGCGGCATCGCCACGTTGATCTCGCCTGCCAGCTCGATGAAGCGGGTGTTGATCTCGTGCGCGCGCGCCTTCCAGGTCAGGTAGAAGGGGTCGATCGGAATGCAGTGCCCGCCCAGCCCCGGGCCCGGATAGAAGGGCATGAACCCGAACGGCTTGGTCGCTGCCCCGTCGATCACTTCCCAGATGTCGATCCCCATCCGGTCGTAGATCAGCTTCAGCTCGTTCACGAGCGCGATGTTGACGGCGCGGAACACATTCTCGGTGATCTTGACCGCTTCGGCCGTCGCCGTCGACGAGACGGGCACCACCCTGTCCACCACGCTCGCGTAGAAGCGCTCGACGAGATCGGCGGCGTGCGGCCCGTCGCCCGCGACGATCTTGGGAATGGTCGCGGTGCGATAGCGTTCGTTCCCCGGGTCCTCGCGCTCGGGCGAGAATCCCACGAACAGCGTCTCGCCGGCCTTCAGCCCGCTCGTCTCCAGGATCGGCGTCAGGATCTCCGACGTGGTGCCCGGAAAGGTCGTCGATTCCAGCACCACCAGCGTGCCCGGCTGCACATGGGCCGCGATGTCGCGCGCCGTCCTCTCCACATAGGACAGGTCGGGCTCGCGCTGTTTCGTCAAGGGCGTCGGCACGCACACGATGATGACCCTGGCATCCGCGAGCCGCGCGAAATCGGTGGTGGCATCGAACCGCCCGGCGTCCGTCACGGTCTTCAGGTCGGCATCCGACACCGCCTCGATGTAGCTGTCGGCCGCGCGCAGCCGGTCCATCTTGCCGGGGTCGATGTCGAAGCCCAGCACCCGGTGGCCCCTGAGCGCCGCCGTCACCGCCAGCGGCAGCCCCACATAGCCCAGCCCGATCACCCCCACGGTCGCCCGTTTCGAATCGATGGCGTCGGCCAGCTGCCGATGATGCGGATTGTCCCCGGCCAGCTCGTCCCTGTCGCCCAACGCCTGTTCCCCTGTCCGCATGCCGGTGCCCGTCCGCGGCCGCCTAGCCCAGCCGGCCCGCCTTTGCCAGCCGCGCCATGGTCGGCCGCCAGCGTCCCCGCGCAGCGCCTCCGGCGCGTCCCGTCCGGCGCCTCCCGTGCGGCGCCTTCGGCGCTTTCGCCCGCACCGCCCCCCGTGTAAGGCCAACCCATGCTCCACACGACCGAGCCCGGCCCCGCCGCCGATCCGCCGGCCGGCACGCGCCGCCTGCGCCCCACGCGGCGCGGCTTCCTCATCGGTGCCGGCGCCGGCCTCGGCCTCCTCGTCGGCTATGCGCTGTGGCCGCGCCGCTGGCCCAACGCCTGGCTCGCCGGCGAAGGCGAAGTGCTCGTCGGCCCCTGGATCAAGATCGGCACCGACGGCCGCGTCACGGTCGCCGTTCCCCAGGCCGAAATGGGCCAGGGCGCCATGTCCGGCTTCGCGCAGATCGTCGCCGACGAACTGGGCGCCACCTGGGGCATGATGGCGGTCGAGCCGGCGCCCTGGCACCCCGCCTTCGCGCATGTCGGCATGGCCCGGCTCGGCACCGCCGGCCTGCCGCCCCCCCTGCGCGGCCTCGCCGGGCGCCTCGGCGCCGAGGCGATCCGCCGCCTCAACCTCCACATCACCGGCGGCAGCACGTCGATCAGGGGCTACCACGACCTGCTGCGCGCCGCGGCCGCCGAGGCCCGCGCCCGCCTGTGCCTCGCCGCCGGCAGGGAATGGGGCGTCTCCGCCAGCCAGCTCGACACGGTCAACGGCTTCGTCATCTACAAGGCGAACCGGATGTCGTTTGCCGATGCCGCCCAGCTCGTCGATCCGGATCGCGATCCCCCCCGGCCGAAGCTCCGCGCCGTGGCCGATCGCCGGCTCGACGGCCGCGCGCTTCCCCGCCTCGACCTGCCGCCCAAGGTCGATGGCCGCGCCCGCTTCGGCGCCGATGTGCGCGTGCCCGGCATGGTCTATGCCGCCATCCGCCACGGCCCCGTCGGCGGCCGGCTCGCCTCGGCCGAGGCGCCCGCCGGCGTCACGCTGGTCAGGGGCCCCAACTGGGTCGCCGCCACCGGCATCACCAGCTTCGAGGCGATGCGGGCCGTCAGCCGGGTGAAGGCCGCGTTCGATGGCCCCGAAGGCGAAGGTCCCGACGGCGAGGCCGGCCCCTGGATCGCAGACGCGCTCAATGCCGCCATCGCCGGCACCGAAGGCAAGGCGCTCGCCAGCCGCGGCGATGTCGAGGGCGGGCTCGGCGACACCCCGGTCGAGGCCAGCTATTCGCTCCCCTTCCTGGCCCATGCCTGCCTCGAACCGATGACGGCCACGGCCAGCGTCACCGATGGCGCGGCCGAAGTCTGGGGCCCCACCCAGTCGCTCACGCTGGCCCACTGGCAGGTCGCCGACGCGCTCGGCCTGGAATCGGGACAGGTCGTCATCCACCCCACGCTGCTGGGCGGCGGCTTCGGCCGCAAGGCAGAGCCCGACGCGATGGTCGAAGCCGCGCTCATCGCGCGTGCCGTCGGCAAGCCCGTCCAGCTCATCTGGTCGCGCGAGGAGGATCTGTCGGCCGGCAGCTTCCGCCCGCCGGTCGCCGCCTGGTTCCGCGGCCAGCTGACGGCCGACCGCAGGGGCATCGCCGCCTGGGACGCGCAGATCGCCGTCCCCTCGGTCGGCGCCAGCTTCATGGGCCGCACCCTGCCGCGCTTGGCCGGTGACGGCACCAGGCCGTCTGCCGGCGACATCGAGGGGGCGGATTCGATCCCCTATGCGACAGGCGCCTTCCGCGTCACCCATCTGCCCGTCCCCCAGCCGGTGCCGCTCGGCTACTGGCGCGCGGTTGCCCACAGCTTCTCGGGGTTCCTGGTCGAAAGCTTCGTCGACGAGCTCGCCGGCCGCGCCGCCATCGATCCGCTCGCCTTCCGCCTCGGCCTGCTCGCCGACCGGCCGCGCCACCGCGCCGTGCTCGACGCTGCGGCCGACATCGGCAACTGGGGCCAGAGCCAGCCGAACGGGTTCGGCCGCGGAATCGCGCTGCATGAAAGCTTCGGCTCGATCGTCGCCATGGTGGTCGAGGCCGGGGTCGTCGCCGGGCAGATCATCATCCCGAAGGTCGCGGTCGCGATCGACTGCGGGCGGGCCATCGCCCCCGATTCGGTCCGCGCCCAGCTCGAAGGCGGCGCCATCATGGGCCTGTCGGCGGCGCTGGGCGAAGCGCAGACGTTCGAGGCCGGCTATGCCGAGGCCCGCAACTTCGATCGCTACGAGCTGCTGCGCATGGCAGGCAGCCCGCAGTCGCTCGTCACCGTCATCCTGCCGTCGGACGGGCCGCTCGGCGGCGTCGGCGAACCCGGGCTGCCGCCGGCCGCCCCGGCGCTGGCGAACGCGCTTGCCGCTGCAACCGGCCTGCGCGCCCGGGCGCTCCCGCTCGCCCGCCAGTACGCCGCCTGACCATGGCCCGCCCCGCCGATCATCCCCCCGTCCGGTCGGGCCGGGTCGGGCTCCTCATCGTCAATCTCGGCTCGCCCGAGCGGCCCGACGTGCCCGCGGTCCGGCGCTATCTCGACCAGTTCCTCTCCGACCGCCGCGTCGTCGAGATTCCGCCGATCCTCTGGCAGCCGCTGCTGAAGGGCGTGATCCTGAACACCCGCCCGAAGACGACGGCCGCCAACTACGCCAGGATCTGGGATCATGCAGCGGGCGACAGCCCGCTGCGCGCCATCACCCGCCGCCAGGCACAGGCGCTGCAGGCCCGCTTCGGCGAAGCCCTGCTCGTCGATTTCGCGATGCGCTACGGCGAACCGGCGATCGGCCCCCGGATCGAGGCGATGCAGGCCGCCGGTTGCGACCGGATCTGCGTCGCGCCGCTCTATCCGCAATATTCCGCCGCCACGACGGCGAGCGTCCTCGACGAGCTGTTCCGCACGCTCAGCGGCCTGCGCTGGATGCCCGCCATCCGGACGCTTCCGCCCTACCATGATCACCCCGCCCACATCGCCGCGCTCAAGGCCTCGCTCGACCAGTCGCTCGGCCGGCTCGATTTCGTGCCCGAGCGGATCGTGCTCAGCTTCCACGGCATGCCGCGCCGCACGCTCGACATGGGCGACCCCTATCACTGCCACTGCCAGAAGACGGCGCGCCTCCTGCGCGAGACGACCGGCCACACGCCCGAGACGATGCCGATCGCCTTCCAGTCGCTGTTCGGCCGCGCCGAATGGCTGAAGCCCTACACCCAGCCGCTGCTCGAACAGCTCGCCCATCAGGGCGTGCGCCGCGTCGCCGTCCTGATGCCCGGCTTTGCTGCCGACTGCCTCGAGACGCTGGAGGAAATCGGCGAGGAAGCCCGCGACGCCTTCCTCGCGGCCGGCGGCACCCACTATGCCGCGCTTCCCTGCCTCAACGACAGCCCGGCCGGCCTCGACATGCTGGAAACCATTGCCGGCGAAGCGCTTGCCGGCTGGCTGCCCCCCCGCTAGCCTCCCCCCGCGAGGGAGAGCGAGGGGAGCGAATCATGGCACGTGTGGCGCTGGTCACGGGGGGAACGCGGGGTATCGGGGAAGCCATCTCGCTGGCACTGAAGGCCGCCGGCCACACGGTCGCGGCCAACTATGTCGGCTCCGACGAGCGTGCGAAGGCCTTCACCGAGCGCACCGGGATCCGGGCCTGGAAATGGAACGTCGCCGACCACCAGGCGACGCTCGCGGCCTGCGCGGCGATCGAAGCCGAACTGGGGCCCATCGACATCGCGGTCAACAATGCCGGAATCACCCGCGACGGCACGCTCCTCAAGATGAGCTTCGAGGCCTGGAAAGAGGTCATCGACGTCAATCTCGGCGGCTGCTTCAACGTCGCCAAGGCCGTCTTCCCCGGCATGCGCGAGCGCAAGTGGGGCCGCATCGTCAACATCGGCTCGATCAACGGGCAGGCCGGCCAGTATGGCCAGGTCAACTATGCCGCCGCCAAGTCGGGCATCCATGGCTTCACCAAGGCGCTGGCGCAGGAAGGCGCGAAGTTCGGCGTCACCGTGAACGCGATCGCGCCCGGCTACATCGATACCGACATGGTCGCCGCCGTGCCGGCCGATGTGCTCGAGAAGATCGTCGCCAGAATCCCCGTCGGCCGCCTCGGCCGGGCCGACGAGATCGCCCGCGGCGTCGCCTTCCTGTGCAGCGAGGACGCCGGCTTCATCACCGGCTCGACGATGTCGATCAACGGTGGACAGCATATGTACTGACGTAGGCGGCTGCGGCTTGCGCGCCAGCGCAGGCCCGCAGACACGCCGCAGGCCCGGCCGGCCGGGCGGACCCGCCTCGCGGGCCTTGCCCGCGAACGCGGCCCGAACCGGACCGACGACTGAAAAGGAAGACGCCCGCCGCTTGCGCGCAGCACAGGCCGGCGGAATCGCCGCAGCACCCGGCCGGCCGTGCTGACCAAGCGCTCCTTCACCATCCAAGGCCACCGCACCTCGGTCGCGCTCGAACCCGAATTCTGGGCCGCCTTCGATGCCGCCGTCGCCCGCCGCGCCACCACGCCGACCGCCCTCGTCACCGCCATCGACGAGGCCCGCACCCGCCCGCTGGCGAGCGCGATCCGAGTCTTCCTTCTGGCCGAGGCTCAGAGCCCCAGCAGCTTGGCCGCCGCCACCAGTTCCACGGCCGCCAGCGCATAGAGGATGCCCTGCGGCGCCAGCCGGCGGGCCCCCAGCCAGGTGCCCACCAGTCCGCCGGCGATCACCGCGGCCGCGAACCAGGGCAGCTCGGCCGGCAGCGCGCCCACCGACGCCAGATTGCCCGCCAGCCCGGAGGCCGACACGAGGAGGATGAACGGCGCCACCGTGCCCGAGGTCGTGCGCGGGTCCGACCAGCCGAGGAACAGGATGATGGGCGACAGGAAGATCCCGCCCCCGACCCCCACCAGCCCCGAGAGCGCCCCCACCCCGACACCGGTCGCAAGCGCCAGCGGCCGGCTCGGGGGCCGAACGGCGCCCAGCGCCCGGATCGGCCTGGGCCACAGCAGCCGCACCGCCGACAGCAGCAGCACCACCCCCAGCAGCGGCCGATAGGTCTCCACCGGCAGGGTGATTCCGCCCGCCACCCAGGCCGCGGGAACGGCGGTCACGGCAAAGGGCCAGAACAGCTTCCAGTCGAACAGCCCCGCCCGGGCATAGCGAACCGTCGCGATCCCCGAGACGAGGATGTTGAGCGACAGCGCCGTCGGCCGCATCACCTCGGGCGGCAGCGCGAACAGCGCCATGATGGCAAGATAGGCCGAGGCCCCCGCATGCCCCACCGTCGAATAGAGCACCGCGCCGCCGAACATCATGGCGGCGATCAGCGCGATAGTGACTGGTTCCACGATTCCGTCCCTCCCGGCCCTTCCCCTCCCGGCCCTGCCCCCGGTCAGACGAGCTTCAGCGCGATCAGCAGCCGCGTGTCGATCGCACAGCCCCGCGCCCGTGCCGCCGCCAGGAAATCCGGCACCGCCGCCAGCGCCACCACATGCACGCGGATCGCCTCGCCCGCCGTCCCGCCGCCCGCCGCCACCCGGCGCAGCCCCGTCGCGCGATAGAAGTGGAAGATTTCGCCGATCATGCCCGGCGAGGAGGCGAAGGTGCCGAACGCCTCCCATCGATCCGCCTCGAAGCCGGTTTCCTCCCGCAGTTCCCGCTTCGCCGACGCCAGCGGATCCTCGCCCGCCGCCTCGTCCCCCACGAGGCCCGCCGGCAGCTCGATGCAGGGTCGCCCGAGGGCCGGTCGCGCCTGCTCCACCAGCACCATCTCGCCGGCGTCCGTCAGGGCGAGAATCACCGCCGCGTCGATCCCGCGCACCCGTTTCACATATTCCCAGCGCCCGCCGTCCCCCCAGGGCGCGGCGTGCATTTCCAGGAACCGCCCCTGCCACAACAGGGTCATCCGGCGGCCCTCGCGTCAGGGGCGGGCAGCCCGTCGGCGGATGGCGTGGCTTCAAAGGCGCTGCCGGCGCGCATCAGCTGCCGGCCGATCGCATGTTTGTGCACCTCGGTCGGCCCGTCGTACAGGCGGAAGGGCCGCATGTCGCGGAAGATCATTTCCACCACCGTCTCGTCCGTCACCCCGATCCCGCCCAGCACCTGCACGCAGCGGTCCACCAGCTGGAACAGCCGCTCGGAAATCTCGGCCTTGGCGATCGAGCTTTCGTGCCGCCCCTTCACGCCCTGGTCCATCAGCCAGGCCGTCTCCCAGGTCAGCAGCCGGCAGACCTTGAGATCGATCTCGTTCTGCGCCAGCAGGAAGGAAACCCCCTGATGCTCGCCCAGCGTCCTGCCGAAGGCGGTGCGGGTGCGCGCATGCGCAAGCGCGATCGACTGCGCCCGGGCCGCCGCCCCGATCCAGCGCATGCAGTGCGTCATCCGCGCCGGCGCAAGCCGCATCTGGGCATGGCGCAACGCCGCCCCCACTTCGCCCAGCACCGCGTCCGCCGGCAGCGTGAGCCCCTCGAACCGCACCACGCCATGGCCTTCCACATAGTTGCGGTCCATCGAGTTCATCAGCCGCTCGATCCGGATTCCGGCCGTGTCGCCCGAGCACAGGAACAGCGTCGGGCCCGAGGGCCCGTGCGGATTGTCCGCCACGCGCGCCATGATGATCCACGTCCCCGCGGCCCGCGCCCCGGTGATCAGCCACTTCAGCCCGTCGATCCGATAGCGTTCACCGTCGAACCGCGCCTCGGTCCTCAGCTGCGACGGGTCCGATCCCGCACCGTCCGGCTCGGTCATGGCGAACACCGATCGCCAGCGCCCCTCCACCAGCGGCTTCAGGAAGGCTTCGGCCTGCGCCTCGGTTGCGATCCGCGACAGCAGGTACATGTTCCCCTCGTCGGGCGCAGCGCAGTTCATCGCGACCGGCCCCAGCGTGGACCAGCCGGCCGCCTCCAGCACCACGGCCGCCTCCACATGGCTCAGCCCCATGCCGCCGAACCGCTTTGCCACCTGGATCGAGAGCAGCCCCGCGGCCCGCGCCTTGGCCACCAGCTCGCGCCGCAGATCCTCGGTCGGCCCGTGCGCCGTCAGCCGCGGGTCGCGCTCGAACGGCACGATCTCGTCCACCACGAATCGCCGCACCCGCGCTGCAAGGTCGGCAAGCTCCGGCGATATCGTGAACTCCACCATCAGGTCTCTCCGAACTGCGCGACCGCCTGGGCAAGGATGGCCCCGGCGATCGCCTCGAAGCCCCGATAGCGGTCGCCCGACAGCTGCCCGCGCTGCCACAAGCGATAGAGTTGCATCCAGGCGGTCGCCAGCCGCAGCCGCGCCAGCCCCAGGTGCCAGCCGAGATCGGCTGGAAGCCCGCCGGCCGCCTTCGCATAGCTGTCCACGACCGCCGCCCGCCCGGGCCAGCCGGGCAGCAGCGACGGAACGGCCGCAAGCCCCTGCGTGTCGGCCGGATCGCCCGCCTCGATCCAGTAGGACAGCAGCACGGCGAGATCGAAGGCCGGCGGCCCCAGCGTGCCCATGTCCCAGTCGATCAGCGCGGTTGCCGCCTGCCGCACCGGGTCCACCAGCAGATTGTCGAACTTTGCATCCATGTGCAGCAGCCGCGCCGGCGAGTCGGCCGGCAGCCGGCGCGCCAGCAACCCCAGAAGCTGCCCCAGCGCCGGCGGTTCGGCGCCGCCGAAGGCGGCTGCCGCGCGCTTCGTCCAGCCGCGAAGCGACCGCTCGGCGAACCCCGTCTGCCGCGCCAGGTCGCCAAGCCCCAGCGCCGCCGGCTCAAGCGCGTGCAGCCGCGCCATCGCACCCGTCAGCGCCGGCAGCAGCCAGCGGTGGCAGGCGGGCGCGAGGCCGGGCGGCAGGCTGCCGCCCACCGCGACCCCCTCGCGCCACTCGAGCAGCAGGAATGGCACCCCGATGACACCCGGATCGAGGCAGGCCGCGATCAGCCCGGGCGCCAGCCCGAAGGCCGGTGCCAGCCCGGCAAGCACCCGCGCCTCGCGCGCCATGTCGGAAGCGCCCGCCGCCAGCTCCCCCGGCGGCGGCCGCCGGAACAGAGCCGGCCTGCCGTCCAGCCACACCCGCCAGTTCAGGTTCGCAAGCCCCCCCGCCAGCCGAACCGGCGCCGGCTCGGCCGCCAGAAAATGGCCCGCGCCCGCCAGCCAGCGCCGGGCCGCGCTCCAGTCATGCGGTTCGGCCGCCGTCGCCATGGCCCCGGGCCTTGCCTTGCCGCCTTCGCCCCGGCAAGCGTCGGGCCGACCCTGCATCGCACCTGAGGAGCACGCCCTTGCACCACGAACGGATGGACTGGCCGGATGGCGCGAAGCTCGCGCTGTCGCTCGTCGTCAATGTCGAGGAAGGCTCGGAACAGTCGGTCGCCCGCGGCGACAGGGGCATGGAACCGGTCGACGAGCTCGGCATCTTCGTGAAGGGCCCGGTCCGCAACTTCGGCAACGAGAGCAACTATCTCTACGGCCTCAAGGCCGGCCTGCCACGACTCCTCGACCTGCTCGACCGCTACCGCTGCGCCGCCTCCTGGACGGTCGCCGCGCAGAGCCTCGAGGCCTTCCCGCACGTCGCCCACGCCATCCGGGCGCGCGGCGACGAACCCGTCGCCCACGGCCACCGCTGGATCCACCAGTTCCGCATGGACGAGGCCGCCGAACGCGCCTTCATCCGCGCGGCGGCCGACAGCATCGAGGCCACGACCGGCACGCGGCCCTCCGGCTGGCTCAGCCGCTATCTCCTCACGCCGGCCACCCGCCGCCTCCTGATCGAGGAAGGCTATGGCTATCACATGGACGACTATTCCGGCGACGTGCCCTTCTGGGACCGGGAGACGGTGCCGGGCCGGCCGATCCTCATCCTGCCCTATGCGCTCGACACCAACGACATGAAGATGTGGACCGACCCGGCCTACACCCCGCGCAACTGGCTCGACTATGCTGTCACCAGCTTCGACCAGCTGCTGCGCGAGGGCGAGGCCGGCAACCCGAAGATGATGAGCCTCGGCCTGCACCTGCGAATCATCGGCCGGCCGGGCCGCATCTGGGCGCTGGAGGAATTCCTTCGCCACGTCCGCGCCCGCGAGGGGGTGTGGGTCGCGACGCGCGGCGCTATTGCTGCGCACGTTGCTGCGCAGCATCCGGCCTGAGGCGTCAGCCCTTCGGCTTCTCCGCCGGCCCGGCCCTCGCCGGCTCGTCGGGCTCCCAGGGCGCGATCGGGTTGCGCACCTCGGGCAGCAGCGCCGGCCGCCCGGCCGGCGGCGGCAGCGGCCGGGCCGAACGCACCGTGCCCGAGAAACCGCGCGGCAGGTTCAGCTCCGCGCTGCCCTCGGCCACCACCGTGCAGGCGCCGCCGAAGAAGGGCCGCGCGCACAACTGCCAGCCGCCCGCCCCCGTCACCCGGGCCGATCGCGGCGAGAACAGCATGTTCGGGCTCTCCCTCGTGAGCGTGTGGCGCGCCCCCGTCTCGCCGCGCTGGCTGAACAGCGTCAGCTCGCGCCGCTCGTCGGCCATCGCCGGCCCGGTCCCCGCCAGCGCCACCCCGGCCAGCGCCATCAGCGCGCCCGGACGCACAGCACATCCGCCAGATAGACGCCCCGGCCTTGCGTCTCCATCAGCTGGTATGCCGAGCGCGTCCAACCCTGGTTGCGGCAGAAGATGTCGGCATTGTCGCTGGCGCAACTGGCCGTCGCCGGGCCCTGCGGGCAGGCCGGCACCCGCTGGCCCTCGGTGCCGCCGCGGCCCGTGCGCGGCTTGGGGAAATAGTGGGCGGCCATGCCGCGCAGCGACTGCGAGGTGCCGACGCTGCCGCTGCCGCCGCCCCAGCCATCGTCCCCGCCGAGCCGCCGCATCGACTGCAGCGGCCCCGGCCAGCCATAGGCCCGCCTGAGGTCGGGCACGGTGCGATCGACCGTCAGGCACCGGCCGCGGAAGCTGGGCTGCGGGCACAGCTCCCAGCTTTCGCCGCTGCGCACCCGGATGGAGAAGACCTGGAAGCGCAGCATCAGGTCCGGATTGTCCTGTTCCACCGCGACCGCCGGGCCGCGGAAACCGGGGTCGCGATAGATGGTGGTCGAACCGCCCTGCGCCAGCGCCGCGGTCGCCACCGACAGCAGCAGGCCGAGCCCCGCCCAGCGTCCCAGTCCCGTCATGCCACATCCCCCTTCCACGAGCCGAGGGCGAAAAGGCTAGCGCAGCCGTGCGCACCTGCAAAGCCGGCTTGCAGCCGGCCGCCGCGCCGCTAGGCTTGTCCACGACGGGGGAGGACATCATGCGCTGCATCATCGCCCTGCTGCTGGCTGCCACGATCGCCGGCGCCGCCGCCGCCACGCCGCCCCTCCCGCCCGAGGATGGCGAGGACGAGGCCTTCGCCACCCGCGGCTTCCGCGCCACCCATCCCGCGCCCGACATCCGCGATTCAACGGGCGCCGTCGTCTGGGATTTCGCCGCGCAGGACCGTCTCGCCGGCCCGGCGCCCGCCACCGTCCACCCCTCGCTGTGGCGCCACGCGAAGCTGCTCGCCAGGCACGGCCTGTACGAAGTCCACCCCCGCGTCTTCCAGGTGCGCGGCTTCGACATCTCGGTCATGACGGTGATCCTCGGCGAGCGCGGCTACATCCTCGTCGATCCCCTGACCACCGCCGAGACCGCCGCCGCAGCCCTTGCCCTCGTCCGCCGCGAGCTCGGCGACCGGCCGGTCACCGCGATCCTCTACACCCACAGCCACCTCGACCATTTCGGCGGCGCCCCGGGCGTCGTCGCCGAGGCCGATGTCGCTGCCGGCCGGGTGCCGGTCATCGCACCCGACGGCTTTCTCGAACATGCCGTCGCCGAGAATCTGATCGCCGGCAACGCCATGGCGCGCCGCGCCCTGTTCCAGTTCGGAGCCCCGCTCGCCGACGGGCCCGAGGGCCGCGTCTCGGTCGGGATCGGCCCGGCGCTGGCGCGCGGCACCTCGGGCCTCGTCCCGCCGACCGACCTCATCCGCGCCACCGGCGAGACGCGCAGCATCGACGGCGTCCGCTTCGAGTTCCAGCTGACGCCCCACACCGAGGCGCCGGCCGAGATGAACTTCCTCCTTCCCGATTTCCGGGTCCTGTGCCTCGCCGAGAACGCCAATGTCACGATGCACAATGTGCTCACCCCGCGCGGCGCACTGGTGCGCGACGCCAAGGCCTGGGCCGACGAGCTCACCCGCGCGCTTCGCCTGTTCGGCGACCGCACCGACACGCTCGTGACCAGCCACGGCTGGCCGCGCTTCGGCGCGGATCGCGTGCGCGCCTTCATCGCCGAACATCGCGACGCCTACAAATATCTCCACGACCAGAGCGTGCGCGCCCTCAATCGCGGCCTCACCATGGCCGAGGTCGGCGAAACGGTCGAGCTGCCGCCGGCACTGGGCCGGCGCTGGTTCAACCGCGGCTACTATGGCACGATGAACCACAATGCGAAGGCCGTGTACCAGCGCTATCTCGGCTGGTATTCGGGCAACCCGGCCGAGCTTCACCGCCACCCCCCGCAAGCGCTGGGCACGCGAATGGTCGCAGCGCTGGGCGGCCCCGGCCGCGTCGTCGCGCTCGCCCGCAAGGCGCAGTCGCAGGGCGACGACCGCTTCGCCGCCACGCTGCTCGACCATCTCGTCTTCGCCGGCCAGGCGGATGCCACAGCCCGCGCCCTGCTCGCGGCAAGCTACCGCCGCATGGCCTTCGCCGCCGAAAGCGCGCTGTGGCGCAACATGTATCTGACCGCCGCGCACGAGCTCGCCAACGGCCCCGTGGCCGCACCGTCCGGCGGCGGCGCCGGCCTCGTCCGCCACATCCCGACGACGATGCTGCTCGATCTCCTCGCCGTCCGGCTTGTCCCCGGGCGCCTGCCGCCCGAGCCCTTCAGCCTCGCCCTCGTCTTTCCCGATGCCGGCGAACGCCACCATGTCACGCTGCGCAACGGGGTGATGGTGCACGAGGCAAATGTGCCCGATCCGGCCGACGTCACCGTCACCCTGCCGCGCGCCGCCTTCCTCGCCGCGCTCGCGGGCAGGCCGCTCCCCGCCCCGCCGGCGATCGAGGGCCGGGCCGCCCTGCTGCCGCTGTTCCTGTCGCTGTTCGAGACCCCCCCAGCCGACTTCCCGATCGTCACGCCCTGACTGCCCGCCGCGCTCACACGGGACCGGCCCGCCTCGGCCCTCAGCCGGCGGCCGCCCGCAACCGCCGAACCGGCTGCTCCGCCCCCGCCACGGCTGCCGGCGGCGGGTCGGCGAGCGAAATTCCGTCCAGGATCCGCGCCGTTGCGTCGCGCACCTCCAGCATCACCAGCCGCAGCCGGCAGTCGCTCTCGGGCAGGCAGTTGGCGCAGGGCTCATAGGCCATGCGGCTGGCACATGGCACCAGCGCCAGCGAACCCGCCGTCACCCGGATGATGTCGCCATAGCTCAGCTCGGCCGGCGGCTTCTCCAGCCAGTAGCCCCCGGCCCGCCCGCGCCTGGTGGCGACAAGCCCCTCGCGCGACAGCTCCGACAGGATCACCGTCAGGAACTTGCGCGGGATGCGCGCACCGCTCGCGATCTCGCCGATCTGCACCGGCCCGTTGCCGTGCCGCTCGGCCAGCCACTGCAGGGCACGGATCGCGTAGCGGGTCTTCATGTTGAGCATGACGCTCCCCTAGGCCGCGGGCCGGCGCTATTTCAACCCGATTGCAAGAGTTTCCCGCCCACCCCCTTGCAATCGGGCGGCAATGCGGCGTAACCGCCACAGTGCGACAGGTTCCCCGACAAGGGGATGAAAAGGGAACCCGGAAATGTCCGTCCAGACGGGCAAGGCCGGGGCTGCCCCCGCAACTGTGACCGGTGAGTCGCAGCCCATCCATGCCACTGGCACCCCCCGGGGTGCTGGGAAGGCGGGCGGCGATAAGGACCCGGGAGCCAGGAGACCTGCCTGCCGCGGCTGATCCTTCGCGCGGGCGGGGTGTACCGGGCGGACGAGGGCGACCTCGCGTGACAGCAACCGGTCGCGCGGCGGGCTGCCAGATGCCCTGCCGACCCGTTGCGCGGCCCCTGGAACGAAGGGACCGCCTGATGACCATCCTTGCCTCGTCTCTCCTCGCCACGGCCACGGCAGCCACCGCCGCAGCCGCCACCGCAGCAGCCGCAGCCGCCACCGCGCCCGCCGCCGACCCGATCGTCATCACCGCCACCCGAACGCCCGTGCCGCTGGCCAGCGTCGGCACCTCGGTTGCCCTCGTGGACCGCGCCACGCTCGACCGTCGGCAGGCCGCAACCGCCCTCGATGCGCTCGCCACCGTCCCCGGCGTCAGCATCGCGCGCAACGGCCCGGTCGGCGGCGTCGGCTCGGTGTTCATCCGCGGCGCCGAATCCGACCAGACGCTGGTCCTGATCGACGGTGTGCGCGCCAACGATCCCGCCAGCCCCGGCGGCGCCTTCGATGCCGGCACCCAGCTTCTCGTCGGCATCGAGCGGATCGAGGTCGTGAAGGGCGCGCAGTCGGTCGTCTGGGGCAGCCAGGCGATCGGCGGTGTCATCAACTTCATCAGCCCCGAACCCGAAGGCCCGCTGGCGCTCGACGCCCGGGCCGAGGGCGGCCATCGCGGCACGGTGCAGCTGCTGGCGCGCGCCTCGGGCGCTGCCGGCCCGCTCGGCTTCTCGCTCGGCGCCGGCTGGTTCACTTCCGACGGCATCTCGGCCTTCGCCGAATCGCGCGGCGGCCGCGAGCGCGACGGCTTTGAAAGCCTCGCCGCCACCGGCCGGCTCGCCCTTCGCCTCGCCGCGGGCCTCTTGCTCGACGCCCGCGCCTCGGTCGCCGACACGATCAGCGACATCGATGGCTTTCCCCCGCCCGCCTTTGCCTTCGCCGACACCGCCGAGGTCAGCCGCCAGCTTCGCGCCACCTGGCGGCTGGGCGGCACCGCGACCCTCGCCGGCGGCCGGGTCACGGCCCGCGCCGGCTACGGCCAGGCGACGACCGATCGAGGCTCCTTTGCCGACCGCTCGGCACCCGTCGCGGCCTTCGACTCGCTCGGCCGCCTCGTCCGCCTCGACGGCCAGGTCGAGGCCGATGTCGCAACCGGTCTCGCGCTGATCGCCGGCGCCGAGCGGGAGGTCAGCCGATATCGCACCACCGCCTTCGGCGGCCCTGCGGCCCGCGCCCGCGCCGCCATCGACAGCCTCTACGCCCAGCTCCGCCTCCAGCCGGCCCCGGGCCTCACCCTCACCGGCGGCATCCGGCATGACGATCACAGCCGCTTCGGCGGGCGCGCCACCGCTGCGCTCTCGGCCGCCTACAGCCCCAACCAGGGCGGAACCCAGTTCCGCACCAGCTGGGGCCAGGGCTTCAAGGCGCCCTCGCTGTTCCAGCTCTTCTCCGATTTCGGCAACCCCGCGCTCCGCCCCGAAACGGCCGACAGCCTCGATGCGGGAATCGTCCAGCGCTTCGCCGGCGGGCGCGCGGATCTGTCGGCCACCGTCTTCCGCCGACTGACGCGCAACCAGATCGACTTCGTCGGCTGCTTCGGCAATCCCTCGCCGATCTGCGTCGGCCGCCCCTTCGGCACCTACGACAATGTCCGCCGAACCCGCGCGTCGGGCCTGGAACTGGCGCTGGCCGCCCGACCCACCGACCGGCTGACCCTCACTGCCGCCTACACCCATCTCGATGCCGTCAACCGCGACAGCGGCCGCCTGCTCGCCCGCCGCCCCCGCGACATCCTCGCGGCCGGGCTCGACTGGGAAACCCCGCTCGCCGGCCTCGCGCTCGGCAGCGAGGTCCAGCTGGTGGGCGCCCGCTTCGACGATGCCTCGAACAGCCAGCGCCTCCCCGGCCACACGCTGGTCGCGCTCCGCGCCCGCCTTCCCGTCACCGACCGGATCGAGCTCACCGGCCGGATCGAGAACCTCTTCGACGAGACCTACGAGACGGTCCTTCTCTACGGCCAGCCCGGCCGCGCCGCCTTCCTCGGTGCAGGCCTCCGGCTGTGAGGACGCTCGCGCCCTGGCTGCTGCTCCTGCTCGCCGCCTGCATGGCGGCGCCGGCAGCCGAGACACCGGCGCCGCCGGCCGCCCCGCCGCAGCGCATCGTCTCCATCAACCCCTGCGCCGACGCCCTGCTGTGGCAGCTCGCCGATCCGTCCCGGATCGCCAGCATCAGCCACTGGTCGCACGATCCGCGCTCGACCTCGGTCCCCCTCGCCTGGGCGCGCGCGATCCCCGCCAATGGCGGCACCGCCGAGGAAATCGTCCGCCTGAAGCCCGATCTGGTCGTCGCCGGCCCGCATGTCGCGCCCGCCACCCTTGCTGCGCTCGAACGGCTTGGCATCCCCCATCTTGCCCTGCCGGTTCCGGCCAGCGTCGCCGACAGCCTCGTCCAGGTCGAGGCCCTTGGCCGCACCCTCGCCGAGCCGGCCCGCGCCGAAGCCCTCGTCCGCCGCATCGAGGCCGCGCTCGCCGCCGCTGCCCCGCCGCCCGGCGCCGCCCCCGTCCCCGCCCTCGTCTGGCAGGGCGGCGGGCTGGTGCCCGGCCCCGGCACCCTCCTCGACGAGCTGATGGCCCGCGCCGGGCTGGCCAGCCAGGCCAGGGTCCACGGCCTCGCCAGCTGGGACCTGCTCGATCTCGAACGCCTCGTCGCCCGCCCGCCCGCCCTGCTGCTCTCGGGTGCCGCCGATGCCGACGACCGCCGCCTCGCCCATCCGGCCGTCACCTCGCTGCGCCAGCGGATCGCGACCGCCCCCTTCCCCGACCGGCTGATGCACTGCGCCGGGCCCACCATCCCCGCGGCCGCCGCCGCCTTCGCCGCCGCGCGGGACAGCGCCGGATGACGCCTGCGCGCGGCACCGCGCTTCTGGGCCTCGCCCTGCTGCCGGCCACGCTGCTGTCGCTCATGGCCGGGCCGGTGCGGCTCACGCCGGCCGAGCTTCTGGCCGGTGGCGAGGCGTCCATCATCCTTCTCGAGCTGCGCGCGCCGCGCACCCTGCTTGCCGCCCTCATCGGCGCCGGGCTCGGCCTGGCCGGCGCGGTGCTGCAGGGCTGGCTCCGCAACCCGCTCGCCGATCCCGGAATCTTCGGGATCTCCGCCTCGGCGGCACTCGGCGCGGTCGCGGCCCTCTTTCTTGGCCTCGGCTCGGCGCTGGCGCTTCCCGCGCTCGCGCTTGCCGGTGCGGCCGGCGGCACCGCACTCCTCGCGCTTGCCGCCGGCCGCACCGGCAGCCTGCTCCTGTTCGCGCTCGCCGGCCTGCTGCTCTCCAGCCTCGCCGGCGCGCTCACCGCGCTCCTCATCAGCCTCGCGCCCTCGCCCTTCGTCACCGCGCAGATCGTCACCTGGCTGATGGGCGCATTGACCGACCGGAGCTGGGCCGATGTCCGGATCGCCGCCCCGCTCATCCTCGCCGGTGCCGCCATCCTCGCCACCACCGCCCGTCCGCTCGACGCGCTGGCGCTGGGCGAAACGACGGCCCGCTCGCTCGGCGCCGACCTCGCCCGGCTCCAGCGCCGGGTCATCCTGGGCCTTGGCCTCCTTGTCGGCGGCGCGGTCGCGGTCGCTGGCATCATCGGCTTCGTCGGCCTCGTCGTGCCGCACCTCGTCCGCCCCCTCGTCGGCCACCGCCCCGGCGCCCTGCTCGCGCCGTCGGCGCTCGCCGGCGCGCTGCTGCTGCTGGTCGCCGACAGCCTCGTGCGGCTGCTGCCCACCGCCACCGAGCTTCGCCTCGGAATCGCCCTCTCGCTCGTCGGCGCGCCCTTCTTCCTGTGGCTGCTCTGGCGGCTCCGACGGACCCTCGCCTGATGCTCGAAGCCCACGACCTCACCCTCCACCGCGCCGGCCGTCCGGTGCTGGCCGGCGTGTCGGTCGCGCTCGTCCCCGGCCGCGTCACCGCCATCCTCGGCCCCAACGGCGCCGGCAAGTCGAGCCTGCTTCTGGCGCTCGCCGGCCTCCTGCGGCCGGCAGCCGGCGCCGTCACCCTCGACAATGGCCCGCTCGCCGGACTGCCGCCCGCCGCCCGCGCGCGCGCCATCGGCCTGCTGCCCCAGCGGCCCGAGCTGCACTGGGACATCGATGTCGAAACCCTGGTTGGCCTCGGCCGCCTGCCGCACCGCGGCCGCGGCCCCGCCACCCCGGCCGACCGCGCCGCCATCGAGGCCGCGCTCGACGCCACCGAGACCGCCGCGCTGCGCCACCGCCCGGCGCGCCAGCTCTCGGGCGGGGAACAGGCGCGCGTGCTGCTTGCCCGGGTGCTCGCCGGCCGGCCCCGCATCCTGCTCGCCGACGAGCCGCTCGCCAGCCTCGACCCCGCCTTCCAGCTCGACATGCTCGCCAGGCTCCGCGCCGCCGCCGATGCGGGGGCAGCCGTTGCCCTCGTGCTGCACGATCTCACCCACGCCGCGCGGATCGCCGATCAGGCGCTGCTGCTGGCAGGGGGCCGCGCGCTCGCCCGGGGCCCTGCTGCCGAGGTGCTCGCACCCGGCCCGCTGTCGGCTGCCTTCGGGGTCGCGATCGCCGCGCTGCCCGCGCCCGACGGCAGCCGCCTCCTCATCCCCACCGGCCGGCTCTGAGGCTGGCCAAGCCGCGCCCGGCCGCTATGCTGCGGCCCCCTGCGCTGGAGACACCGAAGATGGACGACGCCCGTTTCGCCGAAGTCGATCGCTGGATGGCCCGCCACCTCCTGCCAGACGATCCCGTGCTCGAAGCCGCGCTCGAGGCCGGCCGGGTCGCCGGCCTGCCGTCGATCGATGTCTCGCCCCTGCTCGGCGCGCTGCTCGGCGTGCTCGCGCATGCCGTCAACGCCCGGCGCATCCTCGAGATCGGCACGCTCGCCGGCTATTCCGCCATCTGGATGGCCCGGGCGCTGCCTGCCAGCGGCAAGTTGGTGACGCTCGAATCCAACCCCCGCCATGCCGAGGTCGCGCGCGCCAACGCCGCCCGCGCCGGTCTCGCCAGACGAATCGACATCCGCGTCGGCGCCGCGCTCGACCTCCTGCCCGCCCTCGTCGACGAGGGCCACGCCTTCGACATGGCCTTCATCGACGCCGACAAGGAGAACAATGCCGCCTATGCCGACTGGGCGGCCACCCTCGTGCGCCCCGGCGGCCTCGTCATCGTCGACAATGTCGTCCGCGCCGGCCGCATCGCCGACCCCGCCGACACCACCCCCCAGGTCGAAGGCACCCGCGGCCTCTACGCCGCCATGCGGATGGACAGCCGCTACGAGGCGAGCGCGCTGCAGACCGTCGGCCTCAAGGGCTGGGACGGCATCCTGATCGCGCGCCGACGCTAGACGATGGCCGCTAGACGATGGCCGCTGGCCGCTGGCCGACGGACGGGACACCCCCATGCCGGATAAGGCCGCGCTGAGGCGCCGGCCAGGGCTTGCCTGCCCGCCCCGCGCATGGAACAGGCACGCCAGATGACCCGCGCTGACCCGCCCGATATCGCGCCCGCCAGGGGTCTCGACGAACCCGCCATCGCCGCCCGGATCGACTCGGTGCTCGCCGCCGCCACGCTCGCCGAAAAGGTCGGCATGATGTCGGGCCACGGCTTCTTCGAGGCCTTCCGTGCCGACGGCCGCGTCTGGGGTGCGCGGCCCTACCGCGCCGGCGGCGGGATCGAGCGGCTCGGCGTCCCGTCGCTCTGGTTCACCGACGGCCCGCGCGGCGTCGCCCGCGGCCGGTCCACCTGCTTTCCCTGCACCATGGCGCGCGGCGCCAGCTTCGATACCGGCCTGGAGCGCCGCATCGGCGAGGCGATGGGCGTCGAGATCCGGGCCCAGGGCTGCAACCTGTCGGGGGCGGTGTGCGTCAACCTGCTGCGCCACCCCGCCTGGGGCCGCGCGCAGGAAACCTACGGCGAGGATCCGGTGCATCTGGGCGCCATGGGCGCTGCGCTCGGCACCGGGATCCAGGCCCACAATGTGATCGCCACCGTCAAGCATTTCGCGCTCAACTCGATGGAAAACGCCCGCTTCACCGTCGATGTCCGGATCGACGGGCGGGCCTTGCACGAAGTCTATCTGCCCCACTTCCGCACCATCCTCGAGGCCGGGGTGATGAGCGTGATGAGCGCCTACAACAAGGTAAACGGCACCCACTGCGGAGAGAGCCGCCACCTCCTGACCGACATTCTCCGCCACGAATGGCGCTTTCCGGGCTTCGTCCATTCCGACTGGGTGATGGGCGTGCACACCGTCGCCGGCGCGTCGGCCGGCCTCGACATCGAGAATCCCGAACCCCGCGTCTGGGGCGACAGCCTTGTCGCTGCGGTTGAGGCCGGCCAGGTCGAGCGCGAGGTGATCGACCGCGCCTGCCGCCGCATCCTCACGCCCCTCTACCGGATCCTGTCGGCCGAGGATCCGCTGCCCGCCTACCCCGAAAGCAGGGTCAATTGCGAAGCCCACCGTGCGCTCGCGCTGGAAGCCGCCGAGGCATCGGCCGTCCTGCTCGCCAATGATGGCACGCTGCCGCTCGATCCCTCGCGGCTTGCAAGGCTCGCCGTCCTCGGCCGGCTGGCAGCGCTGGCGAACACGGGCGACAACGGCTCCTCGCGCGTCCGCGCCCGCCATGTCGTCACCCCGCTCGAGGGGCTCGAAGCCTGGCTCGGCCCCGACCGCATCGTCACCGCCGACGAAAGCGACCTCGACGCCGCCGTCACCGCGGCCGCAGGCGCGGATGCCGTCCTCGTCGTCGCCGGCTACACGGCGGCCGAGGAAGGCGAGTTCATCCCCGGCGACCTCACCCTCGGCCAGGATGGCGCGACCCGCGCCCCCACCGGCGGCGACCGCACGGACCTTGGCCTGCCCGCCGACCAGCTCGCCCTGATCGAGGTTGCGATCGCCTCGGGCAGGCCCGTCATCGTGGTGATCGTCGCCGGCTCGGCTGTCCTCGTCGAACCCTTCCACGACCGGGTCGCGGCCATGCTCCAGACCTTCTACGCCGGCGAGGCCGGCGGAACCGCGCTTGCCCGCCTCCTCTTCGGCGAGGTCGCGCCCTCCGGGCGCCTGCCCTTCACGGTCGCCCGCTCGGCGGATCATTACCCCTTCTTCGATCGCGACGCGACCCGGATCACCTACGATCTGTGGCACGGCTATGCGAAGCTGCTGCGCGATGGCGTGGCGCCGCGCTACGCCTTCGGGCATGGCCTGTCCTACAGCCGCTTCACGCAGCGCGCGCTTGCCGCCCGCCTCGCCGGCGACCGGATCGAGGCGCGGCTTGCCGTCCGCAACGACGGGCCGATGGCCGCCGGCCATGTCGTCCTCCTGTTCGCCGACATGCCCGGCCACGAGGCCGAGCGCTGGCCGCGCAAGCTCGTCGGCTTCGCCCGCGTGCATCTTGACCCCGAACAGACCCGGATCGTCGAGATCGGCGTCCCGCTTCGCCACCTGATGTGGCGGGATGGCCCGCGCTGGCGCCTCGAGCGCGGCCGCCACCGCCTGCTCGCCGCGCGCGACGCCAGCGACCCCGATCCGCTGGTTGCACCGATCGACCTCTAGCGCGCCCTTCACGTCGGGCGGAAGAACGCGCCGGAACCCGGGTCGGTCGCACCGGCCTGCCGCTCGTCGGCAGGAGCGCGGCGGGCGAGACCGGCCGCCGGGCCCCATCCCCCGGCCGATCAGGCGAACACCACCGTCCGCTGCCCGTTCAGGAACACCCGGTGCTCGGCGTGCCAGCGGATCGCGCGCGAGAGGACCGAGGCCTCGATCTCCCGGCCGCGCGCCGCCATCTCGGCCGCCGTCGTCTCATGGGTCACGCGGCGCACGTCCTGCTCGATGATCGGCCCCTCATCCAGATCCTCGGTGACATAGTGCGCGGTCGCCCCGATCAGCTTCACGCCGCGCCGGTGCGCCTGGGCATAGGGGCCCGCCCCCTTGAAGCTCGGCAGGAAGCTGTGGTGGATGTTGATGCACCGCCCGGCCAGCCGCGCGACCGTCGGCGGGCCGAGCACCTGCATGTAGCGCGCCAGCACCAGAAGCTCCGCGCCGCACGCCTCGAACAGCGCCAGCAGCCGCGCCTCCTGTGCCGCGCGCGTGTCGGGGGTTACCGGCAGATGGTGGAAGGCATGCCCGTGCCACGCCGCCAGCTCGCGCAGGTCCGGGTGGTTGGAGACCACGCCGGCGATCCGGACGGGAAGGGCGCCGATCCGCACCTTGTGAACGATGTCGTTCAGGCAGTGGTCCGCCTTCGAGACGGCGACAAGCAGCCGCATCGGCTGCCCCAGGTCGCGCAGGTCCCAGCGCAGCCCCAGCGACCCTTCGAACGGCGCCATCAGCGCCGGCAGCCGCGCCACCGCCTCGGCCGGCCCGGCCAGGTGCATCCGCACGAAGAAGGTGGCCGTCGCCGGATCGCCATAGACATGCGCCTCGCGCACGTCCCAGCCGTCGGCCGCCAGCGCCGGCGTGACCGAGGCAAGGATCCCCGGCCGGTCGGGCGCGACGAGGCGCAGCACGATGGCGGCAAGCCCGGGCGTCTCGATCATGCGCGGGGCAACATCCTGCCGGTCCTCATCGCGGCCCCATGCCCGCGGCCGGCCGCGGCGCCAAGCCCCTTCCCGCCCACTCAGCCGACCAGCAGGGTGACCGACGGCCCCGGCGACCGCTCGATGCGCCTCAGCGCGCCCCCCGGCTGCACCGGCACGGGCAGCGCCGGGTCGGCGATCCACCCCGCGTCCGACTGGATGTAGCGCCCGCCCGTCAGCTCGGCGAGCCGGTCGACAAGGCGCCGGGCCGGAAAGTCGCGCCAGCGAAGCCGCTCGGCCCGGTCGGCGCTCGTCGGGTTGAAGGCCACCAGCCGCGCATGATCCATCGCCTCCAGCCCGCCGGCCCGCCGGGTGGCATTGTGGCTGCCATGGTGGCCCACCTTGTAGAACACCGTGCGCCGGACGAGGTCGGGGCCGGTCACCCGGCGGATCCCGCCCGGCGTGCCGGGGTCGGGCACCTCGAAGGCCACATCGTCCCAGCTGGCCCAGTTGCCGGCCTGGGCGTCGGCCGCGAACAGCAGCACATGCCCGCTTGCGATCAGCTCGATCGCCAGCACCAGGCTCGTGTTGTTGGTGTCGCGGTCGAGCTGCAGCGCCAGCTCGGCGGCCGCTTCCGCCCAGGCGCCGTCGATGCGCCGGCTGGCCTTGCCGTCCCCGGCCTCGGCCCCGGGCCCGAAATAATGGGCCCACAGAAAGCGTCGCAGCGCGTTGAAGCCGTCCGGCACGGCGGCATCCGGCTGCCAGTCGCTCGACCGCAGCGCCGACAGCGGCTCGCCGACCCCGGCCTCGAACGGCGCGGTCGGATCGTCGCGCACCCGCGCCACGCCGCTGTTCAGCGCCACGGCTGCGGCCAGCGGCAGGGCGAACGGGTCCTGCCCCAGCGCCAGCCGCCAGCCCCCGCCCGGGTCGTCGTGCTGGTGCAGCCGTGCGACGGCCCGCGGCGGCCCCAGCACATGGATCCGCACGCCCGTCACCTGCTGCGGCAGCGGCACCAGCGTGCCGGGCTCGAGATAGCGCACCGGCGCCAGCGCCTTCAGCGCCTCGCGCGCGGTTCGCACCCGCTCGCCGGCCGCGCCGAACAGGAAACCGCCGATCCCGTCCAGCCCGGCCGCCAGCCGGGCCTCGCCCGCCATGTCCAGCGCGCCGGCCAGCCCGCGCAGCAGGCCGGTCGCCTCGCCCTTGAACCGGTCCAGCCTGCGCGCATCGGGATCGTCGGGATTCTCCGCCCAGCTCATCCACACCTCGCCGATGTCGAGGCCGTTGGCCGCGCCCCAACGGTCACGATGCTGCAGGAAGCCCGACAGATGATCCCAGTGCTCGTGCGTGCCGGCGACCGCGTCGATCCGCCCGCCCGTCTCGGTGCGCAGGTCGTCGATCACCGCCTGAAGCCGGTCGCGCGCACCGGGTTCGGCCGAATGCAGGCCGCAGTCGATCAGCAGCCGGAAGGGCGGGCCCGCGTCCGTCGGCAGCTCCACGAGCAGGCAGTCGCCAAGCCCATGGCAGTAGAGCCGAAGCCGGACCGCCGGCGTGTCGTCGCCCGCCGTCGGCGGGGCCGGCGCGCGCCGCCGCCGCGTGGTCCTTGCCGCACCGGTCCGGGCTGCCGCACGGCGCGCGGGGGGGGTGGTCGTGCGGGCCATCAGTCCTCCTCGTGGCGGGCATGCAGCAGCCGGAAGGGCTCGTCCGGTCCCCTGAGGCCGGTCAGCCCCAGGCTCTGCCCGAAATAGGCGGCGCGAAGCGGGTCCACCCGGCCGGTCCGCCGCCACTGCCGCTCGCGCGCCAGCCGGCCGGCCGACGCCATCGACTGTCGGATGACATAGCGAAGCGCCGGCCGGCCGGTCTCGCCCCAGGGCTCGACGATCAGCGTCGCGCCGCCGCGGAACCAGAATTGCGGCGAGCCGTCGTCCTGCGGGTCCAGCCGCTCGGGCCGGCGCTGGCGGATCCGCACGATCGCCTGGTAGCGGTCGCCCTGGAGGCCGGCGCGCTCGTTGATCGCGCGGCGCTGCAGGTGCAGCGCATCGATGTAGAAATTGGTCCGCCCGGCCCAGGCCAGCGGCCTGCCTTCCTCGTCGAACCGCCCCAGCCCCGGTTGAAGCCCGATCAGCGCGTGCAACGCCCCGTCCTCGTCCTCATCCAGCAGGGTGCGCAGACGCCGCTGCAACAGCAGCACCGCCCGCCGTCCCCGCCGATGCTGCTCGGCGCGGTCGGGAAGCGGCCCGGGCTGGACATCCAGCTCGGTCACGATCGGCGCAAGCCAGGCCGGGCCCGGCTCCTCGGGGCCCTGCCAGCGCAGCGCCTCGGTCGAGACCGTCCGCAGGTTGCGCGGCAGCAGGCCATAGTGGCGGAAGGATTCCAGGAAGGCGACCCGATAGCCGCTGCGGTCCTCGGGCCAGGCGTCGGCATCGGCGGTGACGATCGCGCGCAGATAGTCCCCGAAGGTCACGTCATTGGGCGGCAGATAGTCGATGGCGCGGATGCACATGCGCAAGCTGTCGTCGGCGGCCCTGGCCACGGCCTGCGCGATCGCCGTCACCAGGTCGGGGTGATAGTGCCCGTCCGGCAGCCGGCCGCTGCCGCCGCTTGCCAGCCTGACCAGCGCCTCGGTCCGCCGCGCCGCGATCGACAGGAAGGCGCGATAGACAGCCGCCACCAGGATCTGCCCCAGGTCGTGCGGCGCAGTCGTCGTCCCGTAGGCGATCCCGGCAGGCAGGTCGGGATAGGTCCGAAGCGGCCGGCCGCGGCCGGTGCCCTCGCCGAACTGCCGGGCAAGGCCGCCGAACAGCATGGACATGTCCAGCCGGCCGCGGGTCGCGGCCACCTCGCGCGCCAGCAGGGATTCGATCCCGAACTGCTGGAACAGGGCCACGATGTCGGCGAAGGCCTCGTGGAAGGCGAGCACGTCCGGGTTGGAGGGGTCGCGCATCGCCGGCGCCTGCCCGTCGAGCAGCGCGTGCGTCATCTCGTGGGCGATGATGTCCGCCGAAAGACAGGTGAAGACGATCCCGCCGTCGGGCGTGCCGTCCGGCCCCGGCCGCCGGGAAGGGAAATAGCCGAACAGCAGCGCCAGCCGATCCGGGCTGTAATAGGCGTTCGCCTCCCGCAGCGCGTGCGGATAGACCCTGAGGCGGGGAACGAAGTGCTGCCGCCCGGCCCACAGCATCCGCCGGCCCAGCGCTTCCTCGAAGGCGGCGATGGTCCGCATGCCCACCGCATAGACCATCTGCTGGTGGAAGGCCGGGTTGCCCTCCGATGGCGCCAGCCCGTCGCCCAGCATCGCCGCCGGGCTTCTGAGGTCGACCGGCGGATAGGCGAGGTTCGAGGCCGGATCGACATCGACGACTTCCAGATAGTCGCCGACCGGGCCGGGCTTCAGCGCCCGCTCGTTCGCCACCTCCACGGTCGCGACACTGGCCTCGAAATCGGCAAGCGTGGCCGCCAGCGAAGGATCGCGCGCGAAGATCCGCAGCCGCCGGAAGGCAGGCTCGGGCGGCGGCACCGGCCCGCTGGCGGCTGCCCCCCCGATGCCCACGGCGGCGGGCGGGCCGGGCGGCAGCGGGGGGTCGGGCGGCGGCACGGCCGGCGGCGGCCCCCTGCGCCCGGAATCGCCGCCGGCTGCCGCCCGGCCCGCCACGGCCCTCAGCGTAGCAGAGGCGAGCGGATGGTCGGCCACCATCGCCATCGCCGCGGCCGCCGCCTCGGCCGCAACACCCGCCTCCGGATCCCCGCCAAGCGCCGCTTCCAGCGCCGGGTCGCGCTGCACCAGCTGCACCAGCTCCAGCTCCAGGAGCTCGTCGGCGACGAGCTGAACCCCGGTCAGCCCGACACCCCTGCCGCTCAGCAGCTTCAGCAGGGCAAAGCTCGCATCGGCCGGCTTCTCCGGGGTCAAGGGGCCCAGCTCGCCGGGCCTGAGCTTCAGCAGCGCGTTGGCATCCAGCACCCCCATGCCCAGCATCGGGTGCGGCCGCCCCCCGGCCGGGGCCCGGGCGCTCCGGAACAGCGCCCGGCGCGCCGCCTCCACCCGCATCCAGGCTTCGGGCAGGGCGGCCAGCTCGGCGCGGTGGCGGGCCATCCACAGCGCCGCGGCGGCTGCGATCTGCGGCGTCGCGCTCGAGGTGCCGCCGCCGTCGCGGTCCTCCCCGTCACCGCTGCCGATCCGGGCCCAGGGCATGCAGGGCGTGAACGCCGCCAGCGCGGTCGCCATCTTGGCCGGCGGGCCATGGCAGCCGGCCATCTTCAGCGGCCCGAGGTTCGCATAGGCCCGGCCGTCCTTCATCACGCCGCAGGCCGCCACCACCCGCCGGAAGCGGGCCGGATAGACGATGGTCGGGATCGGCGCGCCCTCGAAATTGTTGCCGGCTGCCGTCACCATCAGCAAGCCGCGCCTGTAGGCAAGGTTCACCGCATCGGCCATCGCCGCCGAGGCGAGGCCGCCCAGGCTCATGCTGAGCACGTCGCACTGCTGCTCGATCGCGTGCCGGATTCCGCCCACGATCGCCGACGTCCGGAAGATGACGACCCCATCCGACACCCGGATCGGCACCACCTGCGCGTGCGGCGCGCCGCCATAGGCGGCGCTGGCCAGTATGGCGAGCGTCGCGGTCCCGTGGCCGCGCGCGGTCACGGCGGGCAGGCCTGGCCGCACCCGGTCCTCGGCCGAGCTTCGGTCGGGGTCGCGCTCGACGAGACTGCGCGCGCCCGCGCGATCCAGCCCGGCCGGCACGGTCTTGTGGCCGGGGTCGTAGCCGGTGTCCAGATGGGCGATCCGGATCCTTTTCTGCTCGGCCTTCCCCACCGCCGTGCGCGCCGAGCCGAGGCCGCTGAAGCCGTCCTCCAGATGCCAGCGCTGGCGATCCCCCTGCCCCGCGGCCGTGCCGCTCGCGGGCAGCGGCAGGCCGGTCAGCGCCCAGTCCGGCTCGGCCGCCAGCAGCCCGGCGCCGTCCAGGCCGAACCCGCGCGCGGCCAGCGCATGCACCTCGTCCCACGGACTGGCCGAGGCCGGCATGCGAACCCAGGCTGCGCCGCTGCCGGCCAGGGCAGGCCCGGCCTGCGGGCCGTCCAGTTCCAGGATCAGCTCGCCGCGGTCGGCGAACGGCTCCAGCCCCGGCGCAAAGCGCCCCGGTGCCGACCGCGCCAGCTTGACCAGCAGCCCGGCTGGCTCGGCGCGAAGCTCCGGCTCGGCTGGCGCCTCCGTCATGCCCATCCCCCCGGCTGCGGCCGCCGCCCCCCGACTCCGCCATGGCCCTGGCTGATGATGAACCCCCGTCCGGCCGCGATCAAGTCGCCCGCCTTGCCCGGTCGAACGCCCGCCGGAAGCCGCGCTCGTCGTGCGCGCCGGGCAGCAGCACGGGCCCCGCAAGATGGCCCGGCGTGCCCGCCAGCCCCAGCGAGAAGGCGTGGAAGGCATAGCGCGACAGCCGCGCCATCAGGGCCGGCGCCTCGTCCGCCAGCATCGCCCGCAGCGCCGCCACGTCGCCGCCTGCCTGTGCCAGTGCGGCCTCGGCGCCCGGCCCGTCGGCGCGCGGGCCCTGCATCATCGCCGCGTGCACGGCCGCCGTCAGCCCCTGCGCGTCGGCCGCCTGCGCCACCAGCGCGGCCGCGCGGCTGTCCGCCCCGAAGATCGGCCAGTCCATGTAGGCCAGCCGCACCCCGCCGTCGGCCGCGATCGCCCGCATCATCGGCCCGTGCGCCCGCCGGCAGGCGCCGCAGTTGAAATCGGTGAACAGCAGCAGCGACAGGTCGCCCGCCGGATTGCCCCCCACCGGCGCCGGCTCGGCATGCGCCGCGCGCACCACCGCCGTCCACCCCGCAAGCGTGCCCGGCGGCCGCAGCCGCTGCACCACCCAGCCGCCGCCGGCGCCGACCGCCAGGAAGCCGCCCAGCACCAGCAGTTCGCGCCGGCTCGGCCTGCGCCGGCTCATGCCGCCCGCACCGCGGTCAGCACCCAGCCGATCGGCGCCGGCCCCGGCCCGGCGCGCGCCACCACGTCCGAAAGCCCCGCCGACCGAAGCGCCTCGGCCATCGCCCTGATCCCGGCGGCATCCTTGGCGGCCGCCTGCATCGCCGCCAGCCGCGCCCGCTCGTGCCCCGCCTTGGTCTCCAGCGCCGCGATCGCGCTCAGCGGCGCCGGCCCGGCCAGCGCCTGCGCCAGCGCCGCCGGCAGCTCCGCCGTCACCGACTGCGCGGCATGGGCGGCCCGCGCCGCCGCCACCGCCCGCCCCAGCGCCGGATCCTCGGCCCGCACCACCGCCTGCCGCGCCAGCCGGAACAGCCCGGCGTCGCCCAGCGCCGCGATCGCATCGTGCCGCGCCCGGTTGTGCGCGACGGCCCGGCTTGCCGCATGGTGCACCACGAAGCGCAGCCGCCCGCCCGGCGCCAGCACCCGGGCCGCTTCCGCCAGCGCCGCATCGCCCGCATATTCCACCCCGAACTGGCTGGTCACGGCCGCGAACGCCCCGTCCGCGAACGGCAGCGCCGCGCAGTCCACGCCTCCCATCAGCCCGCTCCGGCCGGCCGGCAGCTCGGCCGAATCCACCCCCAGCAGCTCGAGGTCGCGCCGCGCCCGGCCGATCACCGCCACCACCGCGCCGGCGCCCGTCGCCAGGTCGATGAGCCGCGCGCCCGGCGGCAGCCCGGCCGCAAAGCGCCGCCACCCGTCCGACAGCCACGCCTCCACCTCGGGCGGAGCGCCGGGCAGGCAGGCCGCCGACCGGCTTGCCGCCCAATAGGCGCCCCAGGCCTCCACGCCGGCGTCGCGCGCGCGCACCTTGCCCTCAGGCCTGTCCGGGCGCGGCGGCCGCCCGGCTTCCGCCCTGCCCTGCCAGCAGCATCAGCGCCGCGCCCGCCAGCAGGGCCGACATCAGGAAGGGCGCGCCCGGCGCATAGAGCGGCGCGTCCGCACCCGTGAAGGCGGCGAACAGCTGCGAGAACAGGATCGGCCCGATCACCACCGTGATCGACGACAGCGCCGCCAGCGCGCCCTGCAGCTCGCCCTGCGCGGTCGCGGCCGCGCGCGCCGTCATCAGCGCCTGCAGCGCCGGCACCGTCAGCCCGCCGAGCGCCCCCACCAGGATCGCCAGATAGGCCAGTTCGGGCGTGCCGGCGATCAGGTGGATCAGATAGCCGATCGCGCCGGCGGCCACGCCGGCAATCGCGGTGCGCCACTCGCCCAACCGCTTCACCGCCCGCTTCACCAGGAATCCGTTCACCACCACCGCCAGCACCCCCACCAGCGTCAGCGACAGGCCGATCCCGAACGGAGTCCATGCGTAGCGATAGGCCGAGATATAGCTCCACATCCCGTGCAGCGACTGGATGGCGAGCATCCACAGGAAATAGACGGTCGCCAGCCGCCTTAGCGGCCCGCCCAGATTGTTGAGCTGCCGGACCGCGCCCAGCGGATTGGCCCGCCGGATGTCGAACGGCCGCCGCTTCCCGGGCGGCAGGCTCTCGGGCAGCAGGAAGATGCCCATCAGCATGTTGCAGCCGGCAAGCGCGGCCGCCGCCAGGAAGGGCGCGCGCGGGTCGATCGCGCCCAGGAGCCCGCCCATCGCCGGCCCCACGATGAACCCCAGGCCGAAGGCCACCCCCAGCAGGCCGAAGGTCTGCGCCCGCCGCTCGGCCGGCGTCACGTCGGCGATATAGGCGTAGGCGGTCGAATAGCTGGCGCCCGTGATGCCCGCCAGGATCCGCCCCGCGAACAGCATCCACAGCGCCGTTGCCCACCAGGCGATCAGCATGGACAGGGCGAAGCCGGCCATCGAGGCCAGCAGCACCGGCCGCCGCCCATGCGCGTCCGACAGCCCGCCGACGACGGGCGCGCACACGAACTGCGCCAGCGCATAGGTCATGATGAGGGCGCCGCCGATCGGCGCGGCGTCATCGAGCGAAACCTGGCCCAGGTCCGAGACCAGGAGCGGCAGCACCGGCACGATAAGCCCGAAGCCCATCGTGTCCAGCAGAACGGTCGCGGTGATGAAGCCCAGCGGGCCGCGGGCGAGCGGGGCGGTTGCGGAGGCCGCCGCCGCCTCGCTCACGCGGCTGACGAGCCGCCGCCCGGCCCCAGCTTGCCGTGCGCGCGCTCATAGGCCTTGAGGTCCCCGGCGGCCAGAAGCCGCGCCTGCGACTGCCACTGGTCGCGCTCGGGCCGCCCCTGGAAAGGGCCCAGCTCGGCATCCACCTGCGCCAGCTGCGCGGGCGTCCACTGCGCGATCTGGCGATAGTGGAACACGCCCAGCTCCCGGAGCCGCGCCGCCAGCTTCGGCCCGATGCCCTTGATCGCCATCAGCTCGTCGGGCGGCCCGTCGGGCACGGCCAGAAAGGGGGACTCCGTCCCGGTCGACGGCTCCGCCGCGGTCGACGCCTCCGCCGCGGCCGCCGGCTCCGGCACGCCGTCGGGCAGCGGGGCCACAGGCGTCCGCCCCTCGGCCGCCGTCCCGCCCGCCACCCGGGCGCGGCGCCTGGCCTCCAGCCGCTTCGCGCCGATCGCCACATAGGCGAAGGCCACCAGCGCCAGGACGAGGACGAGGATCAGGACGAGGGTGGTGGTGCTCATGGTCCCTCGCGATGGCCCCGCCCACGCCCCCGGTCAAGCCGCACCGGCGCCGCGCCCGGCGCTATGCCTCAGGCCGTCCGCTCGGCGCGGTCCTTCTGGTTGGTCGCGCGGATGGCCGCGCCGATCATCTCCCAGTCGGCGTCGTCCAGCTTCGTCAGCTGGTGGAAGTTGCCGCCGCTCGCCAGCCATTGCGCCCCGTCGATGGCGATCACCTCGCCGGTCAGATAGTCGCAGCCGTCCGCCATCAGGAAGATGGCGAGGTTCACCAGCTCCTGGTGCTCGCCCATCCGGCGAAGCGGAATGTCGGACGCGCCCGTCCCCGCCCCGGTCTTCTTCGCCAGCGGCTCGGGCATCAGCCGCTCCCACGCGCCCTTGGTCGGAAACGGGCCGGGCGCGATGGCATTGGCGCGGATCCCCTTGGGCCCCCACTCCACCGCGAGGCTCTGGGTCATGGCGGCAACGCCCGCCTTCGACATGGCCGAGGGCACGGTGAAGGGCGAGCCCGTCCACACCCAGGTCGTCACGATCGACAGGATCGAGCCCCTGTGCCCGCCGGCGATCCAGCGCCGGCCGGCCGCCACCGTCGTGTTGAACGTGCCATGCGCCACGATCGAGGCGATCGCGTTGAACGCATTGGCGGACAGATCCTCGGTGCGGCTGATGAAATTGCCCGCCGCATTGTTGACCAGCCCGGTCAGCGGCGCCTCGTCGAAGATCGCCTGCATCGCCTCGTCGATGGCGCCCGCATTGCGGATGTCGACGGCCATCGGCGTCACCTTGGCCCCGGTCTTCGCCGTGATCGCCTCGGCGGCCTCGGCCAGAACCGGCCCGCGCCGCCCCCAGATCACCACCTCGGCGCCATGCGCGGCATAGCCCTCGGCCATCGACCGTCCCAGCCCGGTGCCGCCGCCCGTCACCAGGATCCTGTGGCCGTTGAGCAGATCGGTCCGGAACATCGACATGCCAGCTCTCCCTCTCGTCCGTCGGCGGCGATAAGGGGGGCACCATGGCGCCTGCAACTATCAATGCTGACCCGGCCAGCCCGAGGCACATCGACGCACGCGGCCTTCGCTGTCCGCTCCCCGCGCTTCGCCTGGCGCGCGCCGTGCGCGAGGGCGGCCCCGGCCGCTACCGGCTGCTGGCCGACGATCCCGCCGCCGCCCTCGACATCCCCGCGCTTGCCGCCGAGCGCGGCTGGACACTCGTCGCGTCCGCGGCCGACATCTACGAGGTCGAGGTCCCCGCGGCGCGATAGCTGCCGTCCAGCACCGCCCGCCACCACGGCTCATGGTCGAGATACCAGCGCAGCGTCGCCTCGAAGCCGCCGGCGAAGTCCCGCGCCGGGGCATAGCCCAGCTCGGCCATCGCCTTGCCGCAGTCGATGGCATAGCGCCGGTCGTGCCCCGGCCGGTCGGTCACGAAGGTCTTGAGGCTGGCGGTCGGCAGCCCTCTGGCCGCCGGGCTGCGGGGAAAGCGCGCCCTGAGCGACCCGTCCGCTGCGAAGGCCCGGTCGAGCGTCGCGCACAGCAGGTCGATCACGGCCAGGTTCGGCATCTCCGCCCCGCCGCCGATGTTGTAGGTCTCCCCCACCCGGCCACGCTCGATCACCGCCTCGATCCCCCGGCAATGGTCCGCCACGTGCAGCCAGTCGCGCACCTGCATCCCGTCGCCATAGATGGGCAGCGTCCGCCCCTCCAGCGCGTTCAGGATGAACAGCGGGATCAGCTTCTCGGGAAACTGGAACGGCCCGTAGTTGTTCGAGCAGTTGGAGGTCGTCACCTGAAGCCCGTAGGTGTGGTGATAGGCGCGCACCAGATGGTCGGAGGCCGCCTTCGACGCCGAATAGGGCGAGTTCGGCTGGTAGGGCGTGTCCTCCCGGAAGGCGGGATCGGCCGGGCCCAGCGTGCCATAGACCTCGTCGGTCGAGACATGGTGGAAGCGGTGCGGCCGCGGCCCGCCGGGCGCATCCAGCCAGGCCCGCCGCGCCGCCTTCAGCAGGCTGTGGGTGCCCACCACATTGGTGTCGATGAAGGCATCGGGCCCGCTGATCGAGCGGTCGACATGGCTTTCGGCCGCGAAATGCACGATCGTGTCGATGCCGCGGGCCCCGAGCAGCGTATCCACCAGCGCCTCGTCGCGGATGTCCCCCACCACCAGCTCGCAGGGAACGCCCGCCAGATTGGCGCGGTTGCCCGCATAGGTCAGCAGGTCGAGCACCACGATCCGGTCGCCCGGCCGGGTTGCGGCCCAGTGGCGCACGAAATTGGCGCCGATGAACCCGGCCCCGCCTGTCACCAGCAGCGAACGCATGACCATCCTCTCGTCAGTTCGGGCCCCTCAGTCGACAATGGTGCAGGCCTCGCCCGCCACCTTCAGCCGCCCGCAGATGTCGCGCGCGCTGGCTGCGCTCCCCGTTTCCACCCGCAGCCGCCAGAGCGTCCGCCCGTCGGCCTGCACCGGCACGATCACCGGGGTCAGCCCGCCGAGATAGCCGTAGCGCTCGCCCAGCGACCTGAAGGCGGCCCGCGCCCGCCCTTCCGACGAAAAGGCCCCCAGCTGCACCTGGCTGCCGCGCGCCGGCTCGGGCGGCGGCGCCTCGATGATCTTGGGCACCGCAAGCTTCGGCGCCGGCTTGGGCTCCACCGTCTGCGCCGGCCTCGGCACCATCGGCTCGGCTGCCCGCGGCGCCGGCCCGGCGGGCACGGGCCCGGGCGCGGGCGCCGCCGGCTCCACCGCCACCACCTCCGTCTCGCCCGCCGGCCGCGGCAGCGGCTCCTCGGGCAGCGCGTCCAGGTCGATCACCGCCGGCGTCTCGCGGCCGTCGCCGGTGCCGAACAGCACCTGCCCCTGGCCTTCCACCGGCACGCCGTCCAGCCCGTCGCCCGAGGGCGGCACCTTCCAAGGCCCCGGCGCCGTCAGCAGCGGCACCGCCTCGCCCACGCGCGGCACGGCGATCGGGCTTTCCTCCCGGCCCGACACCATCAGGATCCCCGCGATCACCCCGGCCACCAGCAGCGCCAGCGCCAGCAGCACCAGCAGCAGCGTCCGCCGGCCGACCAGCGTATGCGTTTCCGCCTCGTCGGGCTCGGCTTCCTCCAGCCAGGGCGGGGGCTGGTCGCGGCCGCGATCGCGCCGCCGGCCCGCCTCGTCGCTCGGCGAGGGCCCGCGCACCATCAGCGAAGCTCCTCGGCCGCCGTCACGCCCATCACGCCGAGCGCGGTGCGGATCACCTGCCCCACCGCGCCCGCCAGCGCGAGCCGCGCCGCCGTCAGCCCGGGGTCGTCCTCGCGCAGCAGCCGGAAGGCCGGGTCGTCATTGCCCCGGTTCCACAGCGCGTGGAACGCCGCGGCGAGATCGGCAAGGTAGAAGGCGACACGGTGCGGCTCGCGCGCGGCCGCTGCCTGCCGCACCACGCGCGGCCATTGCGCGGCCAGGCCGGCCAGCGCGAGTTCCTCGGTGTCCAGCCGCGCCAGCGGTGCGGCTGCAGGCAGGTCCATCCCGGCCGCCCTGCGCTCCACCGAGCGGATCCGCGCATGCGCATAGTGCACGTAGAACACCGGATTCTCGCGCGACTGCTCCACCACGGTCGCGAAGTCGAAGTCCAGCATCGCCTCGGGCCGCTTGGTCAGCATCATGAAGCGCACCACGTCGCGCCCCACTTCCTCGACCACGTCGGCCAGCGTCACGAAATTGCCGGCCCGCTTCGACATCTTCACCGGCTCGCCGGCCCGGAACAGCCGCACCATCTGCACCAGCTTCACGCTCAGCGGCACCGCGCCCCCGGTCAGCGCCTCGACGGCGGCCTCGATCCGCTTCACCGTCCCCGAATGGTCGGCCCCCCAGATGTCGACCAGCGCCGAGGAACGCCGCGCCTTGTCGGCGTGATAGGCCATGTCGATCCCGAAATAGGTCCACTCGCCGGTGGACTTGCGGATCGGCCGGTCGATGTCGTCGCCGAACGCCGTCGAGCGGAACAGCGGCAGCTCGACCGGCTCCCAGTCCTCGGCCGTCTCGCCCTTGGGCGGCGGCAGCGTCCCGTCATACACCAGGCCGGCGGCCCGCAGCGCGGCCTCGGCCGCCTGCGGCGCCCCTGCGGCGAGGATGGCGGCCTCCGACGTGAAGCGGTCGTGCGCGATCCCCAGCAGCGCGAGATCCGCCCTGATCCGCTCCAGCATGGCGGCCACCGCCCGCTCGCGGAACGGCGCCAGCCACTCGGCCTCCGGCGCCTCCCGATACCGGTCGCCGAACTCGGCCGCCAGCGCTTCCCCCACCGGCACCAGATAGTCGCCGGGGTAGAGGCCCCCGGGAATGTCGCCCACCGCCTCGCCCAGCGCCTCGCGGTAGCGGACATGGACCGACCGGGCGAGCACGTCCACCTGCGCGCCGGCGTCGTTCACATAATATTCGCGGCACACCTCGTGGCCCGCAAAGGCCAGCAGGTTCGCCAGCGCATCGCCCACCACTGCGCCCCGGCAATGGCCCACGTGCATCGGCCCCGTCGGATTGGCCGAGACATATTCGACATTCACCGGCCGGGCGGCCGCCACCGGCGCGCCCCGCCCATAGTCGGCGCCGGCCGCCCGGATGGCCCGGATCTCGCCTTCCCACACGCCGCGCTCGAGCCTCAGGTTGATGAACCCCGGCCCCGCCACCTCGGCGGCCGCGATGTCGGGATGCCGCGCCAGCTTCATGGCCGTGCGCGTCGCCAGCTCGCGCGGGCTGAGCCCGGCCGGCCTGGCCAGCGCCAGGGCGGCGTTGGTCGCAAGGTCGCCATGCGCCGGGTCGCGCGGCGGCTCCAGCACGATCGCCGCGGAGAGCGCGTCCGCCGGCAGCGTGCCGTCGGCCACCAGCGCCGCGACCGCCTCGGCCACCACGGCCTCGAACCTCAGATAGATGTCCAACGCGTTCGCGCTCCCTCAGGCAGGCCGCCCCCGTTAGCCGCCGCGCGCCCTCGCCTCAATGCCCCCCACGTCCCTTCCCCCTTCTCCTCCCCCTCTCCCCGCGGCGGAAACCTTCGAGGCCACCGCCGGTTTGCAGCAGCGGGCCTGCCGCGCGAATCCATCTGGACGATGGCTGCGCCCGGCCTAGACTGTCGCCATCGCAACCAGCGAGGGGGGAAGAAAGATGCCGCAACAGAACCGCAGCCTCACGGCCGGCCTCGCCGCCGCGCTCGCCGCCGCGCAGCTGGCGCCCGCGCCGCTCCTGCTGGCGCCGATCGCCGCCGCCCCGGCGGCCGCCCAGCAATATGGCACGCGCAGCGTCACCATCAGCTGCTACCCGCGCGGCGTCGCCACCAACAGCTGCACGCTCCCGCGCGGCACCCAGTCGGTCAGCTTCGTCGGCCCCGACCGCAGCGGCCGCTGCCAGGAGGGCCGCACCTGGGAACGGCGCGGCAACCAGCTCCGGGTCTGGGGCGGCTGCGGCGGCAATTTCGAGGCGCTCGTCGCCGACAGCAGCGGCGGCGGCTGGGGCAATCCCGGCGGCGGCTGGGGCGGCAACCAGGGCTTTGCGTCCGAAGTCACCTGCCGCAGCCGCGACAACCGCACCGAGCAATGCTACGCCGACACCGGCGGCCGTGTCGTGCTCCTCCAGCAATTTTCCAGCTCGCCCTGCATCGAGGGCCAGACCTGGCGGTTCGACAGCCGCTCGATCACGGTCAGGAACGGCTGCCAGGCGCGCTTCGGCGTCGGCCATGGCAGCTGGAGCGGCGGCAACGAAGGCGGCTGGGGCGGCGGCGGCCAGTGGGGCCAGGGCTTCGCCGGCCAGCTCGAATGCCGGTCGGAGAACAACCGCCAGCGCCGCTGCAGCGCTCCCACCCAGAACCGGGTCGAACTGCTGCGGCAATTCTCCAACAGCGAATGCATCCGCGGCCGCAGCTGGGGTCATGACCGCAACGGCATCTGGGTCGACCGCGGCTGCCAGGCGCGCTTCGGCTACGGCTTCGGCACGGTCCAGGGCGACACCTCGGGCGACGACCGCGGCGGCGGCAATGCCGGCGCCATCATCGGCGGCGCCGCCCTCGCCGCGGGCCTCATCGCGCTCCTCGCCACCGCCGGCAAGGGCAACCAGGGCCGCAACGCCGCCAGCACCGGCCCGGCCAGCATCACGGCCGACCTCGGCAGGTTCCCCGCCGACGCCCGCACGTCGGGCGACGCCTGCCTCAGGGAAGCCGCCCGCCAGGTCGGCGCCACCGGCGGCACCCGGGTGGAGCTCGTCTCGGTCGACCGCGCCGAGCGCTCGGGCAACGGCTGGCTGCTGATCGGCACGCTGAACGGCACCTGGCCCGACCACGGCCAGCGCATGACGATGGACTGCCGCGCCACCGGCAGCACCGTCACTGCCTTCGACGTCCGCTGAGCCTCATCTGGAAACCGGCCCTGCTCGGCCCCACATCGAAGCCGATCACGACCGACTGCTGAAGGATCGACCATGGCCACCAGGACCGACAAGAAGGCGGCATCCAAGAAGGCGAGGAAGGCGGCCGTTCCCACGCCGCGCGCGCTCGACATCGGCATCCCGGCCGGCCAGCTCGATGCCATCACCACCGGCCTGTCGCGCCTGCTGGCCGACACCTACACCCTCTATCTCAAGACCCACAACTACCACTGGAACGTGACCGGCCCGCAGTTCAACACGCTGCACACCATGTTCGAGACGCAATATACCGAGCTCGCCATGGCCGTCGACGAGATCGCCGAGCGCATCCGCGCGCTCGGCGCCTGGGCGCCGGGCAGCTATTCCGACTACGCCCGCCTCGCAACCGTCCGGGAGGCCGAGGGCATCCCCTCGGCCGAGGCGATGGTCGCCGAACTCGCGGCCGACCAGGCGACCGTCGTGCGCACCGCGCGCGAGGTGTTCCCGGCAGCCCAGGCCGCCGGCGACGAGCCGACGGCCGATCTCCTCACCCAGCGCATGCAGGTGCACGAGAAGACCGCCTGGATGCTGCGCGCCATGATCGCCTGAGCACAGGCGACAGTCTGCAGGCGACAGCCGACAGCCGACAGCCGGTTGCGCCCAAGAAAAACCGGCGTGTGGCACGGGCCACACGCCGGAAGGGAAGGGGTCAGAGGATATGTTCCCGCCCTAGTCCGGGCGGCCTGTCGGCAGGCTGAACGGCCGAGCGCCGGTGCACCATCATCCGCAGCTCGTTCCCCCCCAGCAGCAGCAGCGCCAGCGCGAACGGCAGCCAGTAGTAGATGAGGCGATAGAGGATCAGCGCCGACACCAGCGCCGGCCGGTCCACGTCGGGCAGCGTCACCAGGATCACCGCCTCGAACACCCCGAGCCCGCCCGGCGCATGGGTCACGAGGGCAACGACCATCGCCACCACATAGGCGACGAGGAAATCGGGATAGTGGTGCCAGCTGTCGGCCGGCAGCAGCACGAGCAGCGCGGCCGAGGCGATGGCGATATCGGTCGCGGCCAGCGCGAACTGCGCCAGCGCCTGCCGCATCGTCGGCACCGGCAGGCGCCAGCCCAGGATGTTGAGCGGCACCGTCTGCCGCGCACAGGCAATCAGATAGGCGAGAATCGCCAGCAGGATCACCACCCCGATCGCCGCCTGCGTCGGCCAGGGCATCACCCGGTCCTCGATCCTCAGCGCGCCGGGAAAGCTGACGAGGAACACGCCCAGCAGCAGGAAGATTCCAAGCCAGAAGGTGACGCCGGCGATCACCACGATCCGGGCGATGTCCGCGGCGTTCAGGTTCGTCCCGCGATAGGCCCGCCAGCGCGCCGCCGCCCCGGTGACCGGCGCGAACCCCAGATTGTGGCTGAAGGTATAGGCGGTGAAGCTGCCGAGCGCCGCCCGCCAGTAGCGCTGCGGCTTCCCCATCGCCCTCAGCGCCAGCACGTCATAGCCGGTCAGCACCACATAGGACATCGCCGTCAGCCCCAGCGACAGGCCGATCTGCACGGGCGTGATCGCCGCGAACGAGGTCTGCACCTCGACCCAGTCGAGATCGGCCAGGATCGCGTTCAGGGCGACTCCGGCCAGCACCAGCACCAGCGCCGTCATGGCAAGGCTCAGCTTCGTTCGATGCGCGGCGAGCCAGTCCCGGAGAACCGCGACGCGCGTATCGAGACTCACCTGGCGGCCGCCAGCACGCCCAGCATCCGTCGAAGCTCGACCCGCCAGTGATCGGCCGGCCCGGTCAGCGCCCAGGTGGCCGACTTGTCCAGCACGGCGATCCCCGGCCGCCGCGCCGGGGTGGGATAGTCGGCGGTCGAAATGGGGATCACCGGCACCGCCCGGTCGAGCAGCCCGATGGCGAGCGCCTCCTCCTGGCACGCCAGCGCGAGATCATACCAGCTGGCCACCCCCGCATCGGTCCAGTGGTGGATGCCGGTCGCGCCGGCCGCATCCAGGGCCCAGATGGCCCGGGCCAGCGAGGCCGCGTGCGTCGGCGTGCCCATCTGGTCGGCGACCACGCTGACCGCGTCGCGCTCGCGCATCAGCCGCAGCATGGTCGCCACGAAATTCTGCCCGCCGGCCGCATGCACCCACGCCGTCCGGACGATCAGCGCGCCGGCGTGCGCTGCCGCCACCGCCCGCTCGCCCGCCAGCTTGCTCCGCCCATAGACGCTCAAGGGGTTGGGCGCATCGTCCGGCCGATAGGGTCGCCCCAGCGTCCCGTCGAACACGAAGTCGGTCGAAACCTGCACGAACCGCGCGCCCGCCGCGGCGGCGGCCGCCGCCAACCGCCCGGCGGCCCGGGCATTGACCGCCTGCGCGCGCTCGGGCTCGCTCTCGGCCCGGTCCACCGCCGTGTAGGCGGCGGCGTTCACGACCAGCGCCGGCCGCGCCGCCATGACCGTCGAGTCGACCCTCCCCTCGTCCAGAATGTCGAAGCTCGCCTCGTCGGGCGCCAGCAGCTCGATGCCGGCTGGCGCCGTGGCCGCAAGCGCGCGGCCCAGCTGCCCGGCGGCACCTGCCACAAGCACCCTCATTCGAACAGCTCCGCCTGCGCCAGCCCGGGCGCGGCCGAATCCTTCGCCGCCAGCTGCGGCGCCCCGATCCCGTCCAGCGGCCAGTCGATCCCGATGTCGGGGTCATCCCACCGCAGCGACCGGTCGGAGGGCTGGTGCCACAGCGTCGTGCACTTGTAGCAGAAGTCCGCCACCTCCGAGATCACGAGGAACCCGTGCGCGAAACCGGGCGGGATCCACAGCATCGCCTGGTTCGAATCCGACAGCTCCGCCCCCACCCAGCGCCCGAACGTCGGCGAGGACCGCCGGATGTCCACCGCCACGTCGAACACCGCGCCCCGCGTCACCCGCACCAGCTTCCCCTGCGGCTCGTGCAGCTGGTAGTGCAGCCCGCGCAGCACGCCCCTCACCGATCGGCTGTGATTGTCCTGCCGCCACTCGGTCGGAAGCCCGGCGCGCTCGAACGCGCCCGCGTTGAAGCTCTCCAGGAAGAAGCCGCGGTCGTCCCCGAACACCCGCGGCGTCAGCCGCTTCACCTCCGGGATCGCCATCGGCTCGACGATCATCGGCCCTGTTCCAGCTGCTGCAGCAGATAGGCGCCATAGCCCGATTTCACCAGCGGCTCGGCCACGCGCCTCAGCCCCTCGTCGTCGATGAACCCGCGCCGCCAGGCGATTTCCTCCGGGCAGCTGATCTTCAGGCCCTGCCGCTCCTCCACGATCCGCACATAGAGCGCGGCATCCAGCAGGCTCGCATGCGTGCCGGTGTCCAGCCAGGCAAAGCCGCGGCCCATCAGCTCGACATGCAGGTCGCCGGCCTCCAGGTATCGCCGGTTGAGGTCGGTGATCTCCAGCTCGCCGCGGGCCGAGGGCCTGAGGTCGGCGGCCAGAGCGGCTGCCCGACCGTCGTAGAAATAAAGCCCCGTCACCGCGAAATTGCTCTTCGGGTTCGCCGGCTTCTCCTCGATGGTCGCCGCCCGCCCGGCGGCGTCGAAGCTCACCACGCCATAGGCCGTCGGGTCCTTCACCCAGTAGCCGAACACGGTTGCCCCATCGCTGCGCTGGTCGGCCCGCGCCAGCAGCTCGGGAAGCCCGTGCCCGTAGAAGATATTGTCCCCGAGGATCAGCGCCGAAGGCCCGCCATCCACGAATTCCGCACCGATCCGATAGGCCTCGGCCAGCCCGTTGGGTTCCGGCTGCACGGCGTAGGACAGGGCAAGCCCCCACTGGCTGCCGTCGCCCAGCAGGCCCTCGAAGGCGGGCCGGTCGGCCGGGGTCGTGATGATCAGCATCTCCCGGATGCCGGCCAGCATCAGCACCGACAGCGGGTAGTAGATCATCGGCTTGTCATAGACCGGCATCAGCTGCTTCGAGACCGGCTTCGTCAGCGGGTAGAGCCGCGTGCCCGAGCCGCCGGCCAGTATGATGCCCTTGCGCATGGCGCCCCTTCCTCTCAGATCCGCCCGAGCGCAAGCCGCTTGATGAGGCCCAGCGTCGCCTTCACCCGCCTTGGCAGCGGTGCCTGCCGCGCCGCTGCTGCCAGCAGCAGCCCGTCCATCGCCGGCACCGGCCGCCCGGCCAGCCTCAGCGCCAGCACCCGGGCCTTCAGCTCCCGCCGCCGCCGCGCCTGCGCGGGCTGCATCTTCACGATCTCGTCCACAGCCAGCGGCGCGGTCGCCAGCGCGCCGGCCGCCTCGGCGGCCCGCACGAGCGCGTCGCCCGCGGCCGTCCGGCTGATCAGCAGCGACCGACCGTCGGCCTCGTCGAACGCCGGATAGCCGCTCTCGCCGCCATACCAGGCATCGGCCGCCGCCACGTCCGCCACCCCGCCCACCGCGTCCGGGCAGATCTTGCAGCGCAGCTGCACCTCCCTCGACAGCACCTCGCCCCAGCTCTCGGCATAGGACAGCCGCGCCGTGCGGCCGTCGCCGGCGCGCGCGGCGGCAAAGCCCGGCCAGCCGTCGCCCCGATAGCGGAACGCCGCCACCTCGGCCGGCGCCATCCCCATCCGCCCGACCAGCCGCGTGGTTCCGTCCTGCGAAGGCGTGCCCGCGCAGAAGAAGGACAGGATGAGGGGGAAGCGGGCGGCCAGCTCCGGCCGCGCCGCCACCAGCTGCCTGAGCGCCCCGGCATCGCAGGGCTTGCCGATGAACAGGATCCGCCCCGGCACCGCCAGCTCGTCCTCCAGTTCGGCAAGCGGCGCGGCCGGCGCATAGCGCGAGCCGGCCCCGGCGATGACGCCGGCGCGTCCGGCCGACCGGCGGATCGCCGTCAGCAGCGGCGCGTGCTCGTCCATCCCCACATGCAGCACCCGGTGCACCGCGCCGGTCGCCAGCAGGTGGATCGCCAGCGCCGACAGCGCCCCGCCAGACGACGCCCTGTGCCGCACCTCCGGGTCGGTCGCGTGCGCCGTCATCACCCGCACCATCGGCCCCCACAGCGGGTCGACGACTGGCGCCTGGCTCGGCACCCAGGGCGCCACCCGCGCCGCCGGGCAGGCCGTGGCCAGAAGCGCATCGGTGCCGTCCCGCGCCACGCCCGCTGCGGCCGGCCGCCACCATCCCTTCGAATCGCGCACCAGCCGGATCGCCGGATCCACCCCCGCACACAGCCCGCAGCCTGCGCAGGTTCCGCCCCGCACGACCTCGCGAAGGACCGGGGGAAGCGCCGCCGTCATCGCGCCGCCAGCGCCTGCATCCGGGCAGCCAGCCAGTCCTCATAGACCGCAAGCCCGGCCTCCACCGCCGGCCGGCCGGCGTCGATCGCGCGCGCCAGCTCGTCGCGCCGGTCGAACCAGTCGAGCGCGCGCTCAACCGCCGCTGCGGTCGAAAGCCCCCGCGGCGGAATCAGCGCCGGATAGTCCAGCGCCCGGTACAGCCCCTCGAACTTGCGGCTGTAGGACACCGGCAGCACCGGCACGCCCGACGACCAGGCCGCGATCGAGGCATGCATGCGCGCCGCCACCAGGAAGTCGAGACCCGAGATGTGCGACTTGGCCGCCTCCGCGCTGGCGAAATCGGGCACCCGCACCGTGTCCGGAAACTCGGCCTTCAGCGAATCGACGACCCGGGCGTCGTCGTCGCGCGCGATCCTGGACATCACATGCGCGATCAGCTCCACCGTCACGCCGCGCGCAAGCAGCGCCGCGATCAGCCCGCGGGTGAAGGCGGCATAGTCATAGCCCAGGCCATAATCGTTGCCGCCACCATAGCCGCCCGAGAACAGCAGGCCCGACACATTCACCCCCACGCGCGTGCCCGGCCCCTTGCCGGCGCGCGCGAAGGGCAGCGCAAAGGCCACGTCGATCGCCTGGAAGCGGGCGGCACCGGGCGCCAGCCGGCCCGCCGCCTCGAAGCTCAGCGGATCGCGCGCGAACACCGCCTCGGCGCCCCGGATCGCGCGCGCGGCCAGCCAGATGTGCGGCTGCCGGCTGAACGGCCCGATGGTCTGGGGCGCCAGCACCAGCGGCACGCCCTTCCACCGGCACATGAACTTGGTGGCGAGAATATAGGCAAGGCGCCTGTCGGGGTAGATGTCGGCAAAGCTGTCCCCGGCGCCGATGTCCAGCATCAGGTCGATGGCATCGAGCGCCCGCCAGTAGCCGCCGGGGCTCGCCATGAAGCGCCCGGTGATGTCGTGGCGATGGCCGATCGCCGGATGCCGCGCCCCGGCGCCCGCATCGGCCGGACTGAACAGGTGGAAGTCCGGCTCCACGCCGGCGCGCGCGGCAGCCCGGCGGACAAGTTCGATGTCGCCGGAGGTCAGCGCGCCGACCCCCAGGTTGCCGCTGCTGTCGCCATGCCACAGCAGGCCGATCCCAAGCCGCGCCACCAGTCCTGTTCCCTTCAGTTGCCGGGCCGCCGCGCGGCGGCCCGGACCCGGCCGGTCAGCCCGCCGGCCGGGCTGCCGGCGCCGGGGCGCCCGCTGCCGCCGGCTCGCCGGCCGGCGTCGAGGGCAGGCCGGCGGCCGGCGGCTGGCCGGTCACCGCGCCCACGTCGGGCGCCTTGGTCTGGGCCACTTCCCAGCCCGGCTGGAACACCACCCGGTCCTTCATCGCCGCCTGCTGCTTCTTCACCTCGGCCTCCAGCGCCTGCTGGATCCGCTGGTTGCGAAGGAAGTTGGTGGCAAACTCGCGCGCCTTGTCGCCGGTGAAGGGATCGATCCGGGTCGACTGCACCTGGTTCACCAGCACGACAGGCCCCGGCGCACCGGGCGCGTTGGTGGCGAACATGAACAGCTCTTTGGGGTTCTGGTCCAGAACCTTCGTCAGCTCGACGACGAAGGCCGGGTTGGCGCCCAGCGTGTCCAGCGTCGCCGGCTGGCGCCGGAAGGGGATGTTGTTGCTGTTGAGGATCGCTTCCACCGCCTCCATGGTCTTGGCGGCCTCGAAGCCGAGCTCGCCGATGTTGTCGGGCCGGACGAACTGGATCTGGTCGACCGTCATGATGCGCCGCTCGCGGAACATGGAGGGGTTCTCGTCCATGAACTTCACCGCCTCGTCGCGGGTCGGCGTCACCACCTTCTGCGCGATCTCGCGGGCCAGCGCCTGCACCTTCAGCTGCTCCATGGCCCGGCGCTGCTGCAGGATGAACTCCGGCGTCTTGTGGACATTCTGCGCCTCGGCTGCCTTCACCAGCATCCGCCGGGTGATGATGTTGTTCAGCGCCGCCTTCTCGGCATCGCGCCGGTTCATCGCCGGCGGGATCGGCGTCCCGGCCAGCTCGGCATTCACTTCCAGCACGGTGATTTCCTGCCCGTCCAGCGTCGCGACCACCTGGCCCGTCGGCGCCTTCGCTTCCTTGTCGCCGCCGCCGATCAGGCCGCAGCCGGACAGGGCGAGCGCGGCGGCGGCCAGCAGCAGGACGGTTCGGGCGCGGTACGGGGTCTTGGCGGGTTCGGGCGTCATCGGGTTGGGTCCTTTCGGTGGAAACGGTTCGTCAGGGCTGGGAAGCAACGACACTCAGGTAGCGCGCGGCAGCCCGAGCAGGGCGCGCGCCATGGCGGCCGCCTTCCTCGGCTGGCGCCGCAGCAGCCGCCGGCCGATCAGCGTCAGCCCCAGCGGATACTGCAGCGGCAGCAGCAGCGGGAAATTTCGCCGGTAGAACTTGATCCGGCTTCGCATCAGATAATATTCCGACGCTTCCGACCGGTTGCCCTTCTTGCCCGACGAGCCGATCGATCCGCCCTCCTTGTGCCAGATGATGGCGCCATGCGCGAAGGCGATGGCGAAGCGGCCGCGGTTCCTGACCGACCAGTCCATCTCCTCGAAATAGAGGAAATAGCTTTCCTCCATGAAGCCGACCGTCTCCAGGAAGGCGCGGCTCACCGCGATCGAGGCGCCCAGCACGAAGTCGGTCTCGGCCGCCACCTTCTTGGGGTCGAAGGGCCGCGTCACCGGCTGGTTCGCATGGATCCCCACGCTGTTGCCCGTCAGCAGGCGGAAGCGGGAGCCGTTGAGCTGCTGCCACATCCCGGGCCTGTGATAGTAGCGCACCTGGGTTCCGCACATCCCCACCTTGTGGGTCGCGTCCATCCGCGCCACCACCGCGCGCGGCGCGCCGGGGTCCACCACCGTGTCGTTGTTGAGGCACCAGCAATAGGCGATCGCCGGGTCGTTGAGCGCGTGCCGCATGGCCAGGTTGTTGCCGCCGGCAAAGCCGCGGTTCCAGCTCGACCAGATGAAGGTCAGCAGCGCCTCGCCGGGCCGCGCCGTCAGCGCCGCCTCGTCGGTCAGCTCGGCATAGGGCAGCGGCTTGGCCAGCGGCGGCCGGGTCAGCCGTCCCAGCGGGCCGGCCGGCGGCTCGTAGGGCGTCCGCCCGTCGGCCCAGGCCTTCAGCTTCGCCACGCTGTCGTCGTCCGAGGCATTGTCGATCACGATCACCCGCACGGGCATGTCGGTCCGCATCAGCGATTCCAGCGCCTCGATCGTGTCCTCGGGGCGGTTCCAGTTGATGACGCACACGGCCAGCCGCGGCCGGGTGTCGCCTGCAAGTCCATTGGCGACGACCGCACCGGCCGAAGCCACCGGGCCGGGCCGCGCCCCATCGCCAGGTCCTGCGACCCCGGCCGGTGCGCGCGCTTCGTCGGTTCGGGCGTTGGTGGCCATTGAGGCAAGCCTTCCTTGGGGGGATCCTGTGGTCATCCGGCGCGATTCCACTGCATGACCGAGGCGGCATCCCCGTCGTGGACGATGCGGCGCATCTCGGCGAACCGGAACCAGCGGGTCTGCAGGAGCACGCCGACCCCGCGCAGGCGCCCGCCCAGCGTCGGCACCCGGGTGGCCAGCAGCAGCTTGGGGATATGCACCAGGCCCGAGGCCAGCACCGCCCAGGCCCGGAGCTGCCAGAGCAGCACCGGCCGGCCGGCCTGCCGGTGGAGATGCCAGTTGTGCCCGATCATCCGGCGCCAGCGCGCCTTCAGCTCGTCGAGCGACTGGCGCGCCGGGTGAAACACGATCATGCGCGGAAGATAGCGGGTCGGATGCCCCAGCGCACGCGCCCTCAGGCCCCAGTCGGAATCCTCGGCGGTGCCGATCGGTCCGAACGGGCCCACCTTGTGCCACAGGTCGCGGTCCACCATCAGGTTTCCGGTCCCCGAAAAGCCGCGCTTGCGGATGTACATCTTCTGCCGGAAGGAAAAGACCGCCTCGAACGCCTCCAGCCCCGTCGGGTGCGCCGGATCGACGAAGTCGATCCGGACATCGCCGCCAACCGGCCGGTCGGGCCGCTTCTCGACCGCGCGCACGCCCCGAAGCAGCCAGTCGGGCGCGACCCGGATGTCGGCATCCACGAAGGCCAGCACCGGCGCGCGCGCATGCGCCACCCCCAGGTTCCGCGCGGGCCCCGGCCCCGGCTCCCGCTCCACCAGGAATCGAACCCCCGGCCAGGAGGCGGCGATCACGTCCAGCGGCACCCTCGAGCCATTGTCCACCACGATGATCTCGAACCAGCCATGGTCCAGCCGCTGGCCGGCGACGGCCTGCAGGCACTTCACCAGCAGTTCGGGCGTGTTGAGATGCGGGATGACGACCGAGGCGCGCGGTGGCTCGGCCGGCGTGCCGGCTTCGCCAGCCGGGGCGGCCGCAGCCTCCGGCCCGATTCGCCTGTGCACGGTCATGCTTGCCCGCCGGCCATCATCTGGGCGAACCCCCTCGCCTCAGCGTCCGGCCCGCGCCAGCGCGGCCGACAGTCCCAGCAGCTGCGCGACGCCCTGCGTGCGGAAGCGGTAGCGCGCCTCGCGCCCGCCGGCCGCGCCGCCCGGATCATGGTCCACCTGCCGGTCGAACAGGTCGATCGCGCCCGTCAGCCGGTCGAGCGCCTCGGCCGCCGCGCGCGGGTCGGCAAGGCCGGCCTCGGCGGCGGCATCGTGCGCGGTGAACCAGCCGTCGGGCGTGCCCGAGGCGCGCGCCGCGCCGATCAGCAGCGGCCAGGACTCGCGGACCTCGGGCCGGCCGAGCTGCGCCTGCACCCGGCGCGGCAGCCCGGCGTTCCACTCGGCCAGCACCGCCTCGGTGCCGGCCAGCACGTCCTCCCCGCCCACCGCGCGCCGCCCGTCGTCCAGCGCCCGCGCGCCGGCACGCCCGCCGAGCAGCCGCACCAGATAGGGCGACCCGCCGGCCATCGTCAGGATCAGCTCGCGGGCGTCGCGGGCGAACGCCAGCCCGGTCGCCTCCTCGGCCCGCGCCAGGATCTCGCCCATCTCGTCGGCAGCCATCGGCCCCACCGCCAGCCCGACGATGTTTCGCCGGATCGACGGCGTGAAGCCGATCAGCTCGTCGAGATTGGAGGCAACACCGGTCAGCAGCAGCTGCACCCGCGCGGCGCGGTCCGACAGGTTCTTGATGAGCTCGGCCACGTCGCGCCGGAAACCCGGGTCCGCCACCCGGTCATATTCGTCCAGGATCAGGATCACCCGCGTGCCCATCAGCTGCCCGAACAGGTCGGCCAGCTCGCGCGGGTCGACCGGATGGTCGCCCAGCAGGTCGGCGAAGCTGCGCTGGTGCTCGCCCTCGTCGGCCATGGGCGAGACGGCCCCGTGATACAGCAGCGGAATCTGCTCGGCGAAGGTGCGGAACATCTCGTCGAACCGCGCCTCCACCCCGCAGCTGCCGTACAGCACGAGGTAGCGCGCCTCGCGCGCCGTCTCGGCGAACACATGGATGAGGCTGGTCTTGCCGATCCCGCGCTCGCCATAGAGCACGACATGCGCCCGCTGCTGCTCGATGGCGGCGATCAGCCCGGCCAGCGTCTCGCGCCGCCCGGCGAACCGCTCGCGCGTCGTCACCGGCTGCGAAGCCGACAGCGCATCGGCCAGCGCCAGCCGGGCGCGCCCGGGTGCCGTCTCGGGCAGCGCCTGGGCAGCGTCGCCCAGCTCGTCGGTCGCGCTCACCGCAAAGCCCGGCAGGGCGGCCGACCCGGCGCGAGTCCGCTCGCCCGCCGGGCGCGTCGGGGCCGCCGGGCCGCGGCGAAAGATCATGCCGGGGCCCCGCCCGAACGTCGGGCGCGGCGGCACCTTGCGCCCCGGCTCCAGCACGCCTGCCATCGCTCCAACCCCTCGGCTCGCATCGTCACCCCCGCTTCAGCCCGGTGCACGCCACCGGCCGGCTTCGCCACCGCGCACTTATCCCAACGCCGGCGACACGGGTGCAACCCTGCCATCCAGCCGGCTCCATGCCATCACTTCGCGGCCAGCCATAGCCCAGATACGGCCCGCGCAACAATCTTTCGCGTTTTCAGAATGGTTTCCCCTTTTGCTTTGAGACAAGAGCGCGGCTATGGAGCGATGCGTTAACGCGCTGGAACGCGCTGGACGGACAGGCGGGGTCTCGCCTGCCATGCAAGAGGGGTTGGGCATGCAGCCAGTCGATGCGGTCAGGACCGGTCCGGCCTTGCGCCTGGCGCTGCCCGTCGCGCTTCTCATGCTGCCGGCCCCGCTTCTCGCGCAGGAGCTTCCCCCGCCCGCCGTTCCACTGGTCGAAGCCGATCCCCGCCGCGTGCTCGGCGACGAGGCGCCCCTGCTCGGCGCGCTCGACATCGTCGCCGGAATCGGCCTCAACCTGCGCGCCGGCCTCGTCACCGAATATACCGACAATGTCTCGAACCGCTCGTCGGGCGCGGGCGGTCTCGACAGCCGGTCGGACTGGATCTTGCGCCCCTCGGTCGGGATCAGCGCGGGCCGTCCGCTCGGCCGCCAGCGCCTGTTCGCCAGCGCCTCGGCAAGCCGCTCCTTCCATGCCCGCAACGACATCCTGAACCGCAACCGCCTCAGCGTCGATGGCGGGCTGGCCTGGTCGCTCGGCACCCGTTGCAGCGGCCGCGTGCAGGGCGGCTGGAGCACGCGGGAAGCGTTTCGCGACCTGTTCGAGGAGGTCGTGCCGTCCATCACCCGCAACACCCGCTTCTTCGCCAACGCCGCCTGCCGGACGGCTGGCGGGCTTGCCCCCAGCCTCAGCTACGACTGGTCGCGCACCCGCAACCGCTCGATCGAGGTCGCCGGCTTCCCCGTCTTCGACCGCAGCTTCTCCGACGTCGAGTCGCAGGGCGTCTCGGGCAGCCTCGGCTATCCCCTGTCGGCGCGCGGCCAGGTCGGCGTGCAGGGCAGCTGGCGCGAGTATGAGTTCCCCAACCAGCTGCTGTCCGACGGCACGGCGAACGGCACCGAGGTTCTCTCCGGCTCCGTCTTCGCCAACTACCGGCTCGGGACATCGCTTCGGGCCAACGCCTCGATCGGCACCACCCGGGTCGATCCGCGCGACGATCTCACGCCCTCGTTCAGCGGCCTCACCTATTCGGGCGGGCTCGCCTGGTCGGGGCCGCGGCTCGGCGCCAACCTCTCCTACGGGCGCAGCGTCAGCGGCTCGCGCGGCGGCACCGCCAACTATTCCATCTCCAACAGCTTCAACGCCGGCGTGAACTACCGCGCGTCCGACCGGGCGAGTGCGGCGGCCGGCTATGCGCGGGTCCGCCAGACCAACCGCGGCAACGCCGCCTTCCCCGAAACCAACCGGCTCGTCGGCTTCACCGGAAACCGCTACTTCATCGGGGCCGACTACCGCTTCAACCGCATCCTCTCGGCGAGCCTCGACCTTAACCATCAGCGGCGCTCGTCAACCCCGTCACAGTTCGACTATGATGCAACCTCGGTCATCCTCGGCCTCAGGGCCCGGCTCTGACCGGATCGCCGCGCACGAAGAACCGCAAGGGAAAGCCAAGCCGCATGGGCCCGAACATGACGACCCTCCGTCTCCGCCGCACTCCGCTGGCGATTCTCGCCGGCCTGCTGGCGGCGCTGGCGGCGCTGCTGCCGGCCCCGACGGCCGCCCAGGCACCGATGAACGCCTATGTGCTCGGCCCCAATGATCTCATCACGGTGATCGTCTACGGCCAGTCGGAGTTCAACGTGCAGACCCGGATCAAGCCCGATGGCTCGATCGTCATGCCGCTCATCGGCCGGGTCCAGGCGCAGGGGAAGAATGTGATCACGCTCGCCGACGAGGTTCAGCGCCGGCTCGAATCGGGCAATTTCCTTCGCAACCCCATCGTCAATGTCGAGGTGAACGAATACAACAGCCGTTTCGTGCGCGTCGCCGGCAAGGTCGGCGCACCCGGCCTCGTGCCGCTCGACCGCTCCAACCGCCTGCTCGACGTGCTGCTTCGCTCCGGCTGGGTGCGCGACGACGGCTCCGACACCATCCTCGTCCGCCGCGCCGCCGACGGCAAGGAAATCCGCATCAACTCGGCCGAGCTCGCGCGCGGCGGCACCAGCGACCTGGCGCTCGAGGCGGGCGACACCGTCTTCATCGACACGGCCGAGGTCGTGTTCGTGACCGGCGCGGTCAACCGCCCGGGCCGCTATCCGCTCACGCCGGGCATGACGGTCACCGAACTGCTGGCGACCGCCGGCGGAGTCGCGGCCACCGGGTCGGCCAACCGCGTCGGGCTGAGGCGCGGGGGCGCGCCCCGCGAATCCGACGCCGACGGCCAGACCCGCCTGCAGGCCGGCGACATCATCAACGTGCGCGAACGCCTGTTCTGACCACGAGGAGACCCGACCCATGAGCCTCGTCCAGTTCCTGCGCATCCTGTTCGCCCGCTGGAAGCTGATCCTCGTGACGCTGGTCGCCTGCGTCGCGGTCGCCTCCACCATCGCTGTGCTGCTTCCCAAGCGCTACCCGGCCAGCGCGCGCGTCATGCTCGACATCGGCCGCCCCGACCCCGTGACCGGCCAGTCGGTCAGCGCCCGCGACCGCGGCTATGTCCGCACCCAGGTCGAGCTGATCCGCGACATGCGGGTCGCCGGCGCCGTCGTTGACCGTCTCGGCCTCGTCAATGACCCGGCCACCATCGAGGCCTATCGCGCCACCGGCCGCACCGAGGCCGATGGCGGCATGCGCGCCTGGATCGGCCGGCAGATCATCGAGAACACCGATGCCGGCCTCGTTGCCGGCTCCAACATCCTCGAGATCCGCTACCAGGCCAATGATCCGGAGCGTGCGCGCGCCATCGTCGGTGTCCTGCGCGACGCCTACATCGACACCGCGCTGCGCTTCCGCACCGACGCCGCCGACCGCTCGAGCGACTGGTTCCGCCAGCAGGCCGAACGCTCGCGCGAGGCGCTGCAGACGGCCGAGCGCAACCTCGCCACCTACATGGAGGAAAACCGCATCATCGTCGTCGGCGGCGTCGACGGCGACACCGCCCGCCTCCAGCAGCTCCAGGCTGCCCTGCAGCAGGCCCGCGGCTCCCAGAGCGCTGCGGAAACCGCGGCCGCCGCCTCGGTCGGGATCAGCCCGGCCGTCAGCCAGCTCGAGATCTCGCTCGCTTCCATCGACGACGAGATCGCGCTCGCCGGCGCCCGGCTCGGGCCCGAGCATCCCAGCTACAAGGCGCTGCAGGCCCGCCGGGCGACGGTGCAGCGCGCGCTCGCCCAGGCGCGCTCGCAGTCGGGTGCGGCGATCAGCGCCATGGCCGGCGCGGCCCGCAAGTCGGTCGCCGAGCTGGAGCAGGAGGTAGCCGCCCAGCAGCAGGTCGTCCTCGACCGCAAGCCGATCATCGACGAGCTCGTCCGCCTGTCGCGCGAAGTCGAGCTCAGGCGCCAGCAGTATGAGGGCGCGCAGGCCCGCGCCGCCCAGCTCCGGCTCGAGGCCGACGTCTCCGAGACCGGCCTCGTCGTGCTGGGCGACCCGGTGTCCTCGCGCACCCCCTCCTATCCCAAGGTCAACCAGATCATCGGCCTGTCGATCGCCTTTGGCCTGGGCCTCGGGATCCTCGCGGCCATCGTCGCCGAGTTCATCGCCCGGCGCGTTCGCGGGCAAGAAGACCTCGCCTATGCCGCCGGCGTTCCCGTCCTTGTGACGGTCGGCGCCACCGCCCCCTCGCCGCTCCGGCTTCGGCTGCAGAAGCTGCTCGGCCGCCGGCCGCCCGAGGAACCGGGCGGCGGCGAATTGCAGGCCATCTGACCATGACCGACATCGACATCGAACAGCGTGCCCGCGGCGAGCTGGTCTCGTCCGACGCGCTCCTCCAGACGGGCGCGCTGACCGACGACCAGGCCCGCGTCGTCGCCGAGCATCAGGCGCGCACCGGCCAGTCGTTCGACCAGGCTGCCATCGCACTGGCGCTCGCCACCGACGAGGATGTGGCGCTCGCCCGGCAGGCGCTGGCCGGCAATCTGGCCCTCCAGCTCCAGCCCTCGGCCACGGTGTCGGACGAGATCATCGTGCTGTCCGATCCGGCCAGCCCGCGCGCCGAATCGCTGCGCCTGCTTCGAACCCAGATCATCGCCCAGCATGTCGGCGCCGGCCGCCGGGCGTTCGCGGTCACCGGCGCGACGGATGGCTCGGGCGTCACCTTCATCGCCGCCAATCTCGCCGCCGCGCTGTCGCAGGTCGGGATCAAGACGCTGCTGGTCGATTCGAACCTCAGGAACCCTCGCCAGGACGCGGTGTTCGGAATCGACCCCAACGGGCCCGGCCTCTCCACCTATCTGGCGCTCGAAGCCAACCGGCCGGAACGGGTGGTCTATTCGAACGTGCTGCCCAACCTCTCGGTCGTTCCCGCCGGCCCGCCGGTCGCCCGCCCGCAGGAGCTGCTGTCGGGCGCGCGCTTCCGCACCGGGGTCGACATCCTGCTTCGCCAGTATGACGTCGCCGTGTTCGACACGCCGGCCACCAACGAGAATGCCGACGCGCTCACGGTCGCCGGCGTGCTCGGCTATGCCCTCGTCGTCGCCCGGCGCGACCACAGCTTCGTGAAGGACGTGCAGACGCTCTCGGCGCAGCTGTCGGCTTCGCGCGCCACGGTGATCGGCGCCGTCCTCAACGACTATAACAGCTGACAGGCTGAGGGTCGGCCCCCGATGACCGTGGCGACCGAGGTTCGGCCCTCCGGCATGCTCGCGACCGCCCGGCGCTACCCGGTGCTGGCGCTCGCGCTCGTCCTCACCCTCATCCCCACCCTCTACGCCATGGCGACCGTCAGCTGGACGCGCGAGGAAGGCGTCCACGGCCCGCTCGTGCTCGCAACCGCCGTCTGGCTCGTGTGGCGCAGCTGGGACGAGCTCGTGGCCGAGGCGCGGCCCGGCCATCTCGCCATCGCCCTGCCGGCGCTCGTCATCATGGCCGCGACCTACGCCTTCGGCCGCGCCTTCGATTTCCTGATGATCGAGGTGGCGGCGCTGCTGGGCGCGCTGCTCGTCCTCGCCTACGCCTTCGCGGGGCTGGGCGTGCTGAAGAAGATGTGGTTTCCCATCCTCTATCTCGGCTTCCTCATCCCGCTGCCCGGCTGGCTGCTCGACCAGATGACGCAGCCGCTCAAGATCTTCGTCTCCGACGTCGTGACCTGGCTGCTCTCGGCGGCCGGCTATCCGATCGTCCAGGTCGGCGTCACCCTCTACATCGCGCAATATCAGCTGCTGGTTGAGGATGCCTGCGCCGGCCTCAACTCGATCATCAGCCTGACGGCGGTCGGCCTCTTCTACATCTACCTGCTGCACAACGCCTCCTGGCGCTATGCCCTGCTGCTGTTCGCCTTCCTGCTGCCGATCGCGATCGCTGCCAATGTCGTTCGTGTCATCATCCTGGTGCTGCTCACCTACTATGCCGGCAACGAGGTGGCGCAGGGCTATCTCCACGATTTCGCCGGGATCGTGACCTTCGTCTCGGCGCTGCTGCTCATCTTCCTGCTCGACACGCTGCTCACCCCGGTGCGGCGCTGGCTGTCGGGCCCGTCGAGGAAGGCCGGCGATGGTCAGACGGCGTGATGTCCTGCTCGGCGTGCCGCTGCTGCTGGCGGCCGGCGGCGCGCTGGCGCTCACGCCCCGCCGCACGCTCGACCTGCTCGGCGACGGCGACCTCGAGAAGCTGATCCCGAAGGACATCGGCCCCTGGACGGTCACGCCGTCAAACGCCATGATCCTGCCCGAATCGACCGAGGGCAGCCTCGCCGACCGGCTCTACAGCCAGACGGTCAGCCGCCTCTACCTCGCCGACAGCGAGATTCCGGTGATGCTGGTCATCGCCTATGGCAGCACCCAGTCCGACCAGCTCCAGCTGCACCGGCCCGAAGTCTGCTACCGCGCCTTCGGCTTCGAGGTGACAGGGTCGCGCGCCGTCCAGATCCCGGTCGCCCCGCCCCGGATGCTCCCCGCGCGCGAGCTGGTCGCCAGCACCAACGAACGCACCGAACCCATCCTCTACTGGACGCGGATCGGCGACCATCTGCCGGCCAGCAGCCGCGAACAGCGGATCATGAAGCTCCGCTCGGAGATCGCCGGCTATGTCGCCGATGGCGTGCTGGTGCGGATGTCCACGGTCGGCGAGCCGGATCCGCAGAAGTTCGCTGCGCTCGAACGCTTCGCCAGGATGATGCTCGACGCCACCGACCCCGCCGGCCTTCCGGCACTGGTCGGCCGTCCGCTCGCGGCCGCGATCCGGAACCAGCCGCCCGGCGCGGGCCTGAAGGGAGCCGGGGGCAGCGGATGATCGGGCTCGCCAGACTCCGGCCGCCAGGGGCAGGACGGCCGCGCTCAGTCCCCCATGTTTCCGAAGGGTTTCAGGAAGTAGTGGATGAAGCCGAGGATCGCGAGGATCCCGGCAATCGCCATCGCATGCCACATCATCCCGCCCGTCTCGATGGCATGGTTCCCCACCTGGTTGATGACCGCGCAGGCGACCGAGGCCGCGAAATAGGGCCACATCTGGTCACGGACCGGCCCGACCGAGCGCTGCAGGAACAGCACGATCAGCCCCGCGAAGATCGCAACGGTCACCCAGTCATAGACGGTTTCCATGCGGCGCTCCCTTCCACCCCTTGCGCTTCCGCTAGCCCTGGCCGGCCCGTCCTGCAACGGCCCATCGGGGTGAACGGTCCGGGCCATTTGCATATGGGATGGCCCCGGGTGTGGCCATGAACGAAATCAACACCCAGCCCCGCGCCGATCCGGCCCGCACGCCCCCGGCCTTCACGCCGCAGCCGGCGCCCGGCTCCAGCGTCCCCATCGACTTCGTGGTCTTCCTCGTGCGCGTCGTCGAGTTCCTGACGGTCATCGGCGCCGGGGTGGTGGCGCTCAGCCTCTGGGCCGAACAGGTCCCCTCCGAGGATGTCGCGATCTACGGCCGGTCGATGCTCGGCGGCGCCCTCATCTTCGCACTCGTCGCCGAGATCATGGGCAGCTACGATGTCGATTGCCACTTCTCGCTGCGCAACGCCTGGCAGCGGGTGCTGTCCTCCTGGGCGGTCACCGGCCTCTTCCTCGTCACCGTCGGCTTCCTGCTCAAGGTGCCCGAGGCCTTCTCGCGCGGCTGGGCCCTCACCTGGTTCGTCACGGCCGCCATCATGCTGGCCGGCACGCGCGCCGCCATGACGATGTGGATCCGCCGCCTCAAGGGCCAGGGCGTGTTCAACAGCCGCGTCGCCATCTTCGGCGCGGCCGCCCAGGGCCAGCGGCTCGCCCAGTATATCCGGGGCAACAACAAGCTCACGATCAGCCTCGTGGGCTTCTTCGACGACCGGCGCGACGGGCGCGTCCCCGTCCTCGTCGATGATCTGCCCGTCTTCGGCACCTCCGACGACCTCGTGCAGATGATCCGAGAGGGGCATATCGACCAGGTGATCGTGGCGCTCCCCTGGTCGGCCGAGCAGCGCATCCGGCAGGTCGTCCAGCGCCTCGCGCTCACCCCGGTCCGGATCCGCCTTGCGCCTGACCTCGCCAGCTTCGCCTTTGCCCACCGGCCGCTGGTGCTGCTCGGCGACGTGCCCGTCATCACCCTGTTCGAACGGCCGATCTCGGGCGCGGATGCCCTGGTGAAGCGCGCCGAGGATCTGGTGCTCACCCTCCTCATCCTCGCCGTCCTGTGGCCGCTGATGCTGCTGGTCGCGCTCGCGGTGAAGCTCGACAGCCGCGGCCCCGTCTTCTTCTGCCAGCCGCGCGAGGGCTTCAACAACCAGCGGTTCAATGTGCTGAAGTTCCGCTCGATGACGCACGAGACCTGCGAGACCGACGGAATCCGCCAGGCCACGCGCGACGACCAGCGCGTCACCCGCGTCGGCCGAATCATCCGCGCCACCTCCATCGACGAGCTGCCGCAGCTCCTGAACGTCCTGAAGGGCGACATGAGCCTCGTCGGCCCCCGCCCGCACGCGCCCTCCACCCGCGCCGGCGGCCGCCTGTTCCACGAGGTGGTGCAGACCTACGCCGCCCGCCACAAGGTGAAGCCCGGGATCACCGGCTGGGCCCAGGTCTGCGGCTGGCGCGGCGAGACCGACACCGAGGAAAAGCTGGTCAAGCGCCTCGAGCACGACCTCTACTACATCGAGAACTGGTCGGTCCCCTTCGACCTCTACATCCTCGTCCGGACCGTCTTCGCCGTCCTGTTCCCCAGGAACGCCTTCTAGCCGCGCGACCGGGGGTCGGGTCGGAATCCGAACGGCGGCGCTGGCTGGACGCCGTCGGTCTCCTGCTCGGATGACCGGGCCTGTCCCCGTGTCGCTGCCGCCGGAACGATTCCTCAGTAGTTCCGCGAAAAGGTGATGAGATCGAGCGCGATGAACGTCCAGGCGACGATCGCGGCGGCCGCGGCCACCAGCCCGGCAGCGAGCCGGCGGGGCAGCCTGCGTGCCGGATCGCGCCACGCCGCCACGGCATCCGCCGCGATCACCAGCGCGGCCGGAATGCACAAGGCGCCCAGCGCCGCAAGGGCCAGCATGATGCCCGGTTGCTGGAACAGCAGATCGCCGTCGTTCGTGACCCGGATGTAGTGGACGGCAATGCCCAGCAGCGTGAGCGCGATCAGCCAAACCGAAACCCGTGCGCTGCGCCGGATCGCGGCGGTGCGCCCGGTCGAGCGGGCCGGCGCAGGCGCGCCTAGCGCCCGCCGCAGCGTCCAGCCCGCCGGCCCCGCCAGCGCGGCGGACAGCAGGACGACGGCTGCCCCGCCGAACAGCCACGGAACCGCCGCGAGCCATGCCGGGGCACGCTCGAACTCGGCGACGGGCATGATCAGCGGGCTGGCGATCCGCATGACCCGACCGCTGTCGTCCCGGGTGGCGACCAGCGCGATGCCCGTATCCTCGTCGACGAAGCGATCCGGCCCGTCGGGCAACCAGCGGCGCGGCGTGCCGTCCGCCCGCTTGGCAAGATCGATCCGCAGCGTGCCATTCTCCCCTTCGCTGGCCTTGAGCAGGGCGAGCGGCTCGGCAAGACGCAGAGGTCCCGAGAAGACCCGCCGGGTGATGTGGTAATGACCGGCCACATCCGTCGCCGTCGACGGGCCCGCTGCTCGCACCGCCGGCGCGGGCGTGGCGAGCAGGCGATCGACCAGCGCGCGGGCGAAGCCTTCGCGAATCATGTTCGCCGCGCGGGCCCGGCCTTCACCGTTGAAGGCGAGATACCACCCCAGGCCGAACTCGGGCAGAATTTGCAGGTCGGTCGCGCTCGTCTTGAGGTTGCCGGCGTGACGCACATGCTTCACTCCGCGATAGTCGCCGATCATGAAGCCGAGGCCGAAGCCCGCGTCCAGGCCGGCCGCCAGGGGCATGTGGAGGCGGGTCGCCTCGCCGAGCGTTTCGGGTGTCACGACCGCGCCGTTCACCCCCTGTCCGCCGGCCATCAGCATCTGCAGGAACCGCGCCATGTCGCCGGCCGACGCGCTCATCCCGCCGGACCCGGTGGGCACGATCACCTCGAAGCGATGGGGTTGTCGCTTGCCCGGGGCATATCCCGAGACAAGCAGCGGCGCGAGGGTCTCGGGCAGCGGCTGGGCGAAGGTGCTGTGTTTCATCCCGACGGGGGCGAAGATGCGTGCGGCGACCAGCGCCTCGAAGGGCGCGCCGCCCGCCTTCTCGAGCGCGAGCGCAGCAAGCCCCGCCCCGTAATTGGAGTAGGCCATGGTCGATCCCGGCGGGTAGACGGCCTGCGGGATGTTCCGGCGCAGCCGCTCGGCGGCCGGCGTGCTGAGATCGGGCTCGTAGATGCCCCACACGCGCTCGGCGAGGCCGGGCGTGTGGGTCATCAGGTGGCGCATGGTGATCGGTGCGCCATCCAGCCCGCTGATCCGGAAATCGAGATAGGTGCTGATGTCGGCATCCAGGTCGAGGCGTCCCTCGTCGGCGAGCTGCAACGCGATCAGCCAGACGAACAGCTTGGAAATCGAGGCCTGTCGAAACAGGCTGTTCTCGATATCGACCGCGCGGCGCGTCTCGAGATCGGCAAAGCCGTAGCCGCGCTCGAGGATCACCCGCCCGTCGCGGACCAGCACCAGCGCGGCGCCCGGAATGCCGCTCTCGCGCATCGCGTTTTCGATGAAGCCGTCGGCAAACGCCGCCAGCTCCGCATCGCTGAGCGAACGCGCAACGGCCGGGACGGGTTCAACCGAGGCAGCGGGCTCCGGCGAGGGGTCGCCACGAAGCGACGGCGCGGCGACCACGCCGACCAGCAGAAACACACTCAGAAAGGCAAGTGCCTGCCGCCACCTCATCCCCGTTTCCCCCGCAATGACCGGCCTTGTGGGCGCGGCCGCAGGCTAGGTCACGACGGGTTGTTCCGGCAAGTCTCGGGTCTGGAAAGCGGCCTGCGGCGGCATGCCCGCCTCGGGACCCAATCGGGGCCAGCTGTTCCCGGCCCTCTCTGGTGCCGACAGCAGCGCGGTCGCTCAACCGCCGCGCTTGCCGCCCGCCACGGCTTCGTTCCCCAACCGCCGGTACGCCGCCAGCGCCCGCTCGCGCGCCCATCGATGGTCCACGACCGGCGCCGGATAGCCCCCCGGCCCGCCGTCCGGGAACGGCCCGTGGATCGCCCGGTCGTCGAGACCCTGAAGTTCGGGCACCCACTGCCGGATATACCCGGCCGCCTCGAACCGCTCGCTCTGCCCCACGGGCGCGAAGATCCGGTAATAGGGCGCGGAGTCCACGCCCGAGCCCATCACCCACTGCCAGCCCATCGCATTGTTGGCGAGGTCGGCATCGACCAGCGTGTCCCAGAACCAGCGCTCGCCCTCGCGCCAGTCGATCATCAGATGCTTGGCAAGGAAGCTCGCCGCCACCATCCGCACCCGGTTGTGCATCCAGCCCGTCGCCCACAGCTGCCGCATGCCGGCGTCCACCAGCGGATAGCCCGTCCGCCCGCGCTGCCAGGCGCAAAGCCAGCGCCGCCCCTCGCCCCTCGACACGTCCGTCCATGGCATGCGGTCGAACTCGGCCCGGTGCGGCACGCGCGCACTGTCGGGGAACTGGTCCAGCATCTCGTGCGCGAAATCGCGCCACACCAGCTGCCGCGTCCAGGGCGTCGCATCCTCGCCGGCCCGCGCCGTCGCCGCGTGCCAGGCCGTCCTCGGCGAGATGTCGCCGAAATGCAGATGCGCAGACAGCCTCGAGGTCGCATCCTCGCCCGGATGGTCCCGCCGCCGGCCATAGGCCGCAACCCCGGGCAGGAAGGCCGCGAGCGCTGCGGTCGCCCCCGCCTCGCCCGGCTGCCAGCCCGCGTCCCGGAAGCCGGCGGCCCAGTCCGGGCCTGCCGGCAGCAGGCCCCAGTCCGCCAGCCGCTCGCCGGCCGGCGCCGGCGCAAACTCGAGCTTGTCCGGTCCCTCCGTCGCCGGCGCCGGCGCCGGGCCGGGCGGCGGCCCGTCCGCCACATGCGCCCGCCAGTAGGGCGTGAACAGCCGGAACCGCCCGCCGGCCCTGGTGCGGAGCAGGCCCGGCGGCTTCAGCGCCGTGCCCTCGTGCAGCCTCAGGCGCGGCACCTGTGCCTCGATCGCCGCCCACCAGGGCTCGGGCTGCCGCAACGCATGCACCGCGGCTGCCCCCGTCTGCGCCACCAGCCGCGCCAGCACCTCGGCGCTTTTGCCCCGCCCCAGCCACAGCCCCCCGCCCCGCGCCGCCAGCGCCGCGTCCAGCGCCGCGAGGCTCCCGTGCAGCCACCATCGCGAGGCCCCGCCCATCGACCGCACGCCGGGGCTCGCCTCGTCCAGCACGAAGGCCGCGATCACCGGCCCGGCGGCGGCGGCCGCGCGCAGCGCCGCCTGGTCGGCAAGCCGCAGGTCATGGCGGAACCAGGCGATGTGCGGCGCGGCCATGCCCCCTTCTGCCGCCCGGCTTGCTGCCTGTCGATGCGGCGACTAGTCAGTCCCCATGCCCGCCGTCGCCTATGCCAACGGACGCTATCTGCCCCTCGACGAGGCCGGGGTTTCGGTCGAGGATCGCGGCTTCCAGTTCGCCGACAGCCTCTACGAGGTGATCGCCTTTCTCAACGGCCGGTTCCTCGATGCGGCCGGCCATTTCGACCGCCTCGAACGCGGCCTTGCCGAGCTTGCGATTGCCGGCGTCCCCGCCCGCCCCGTCCTCGACCAGATCGCGCGGCGCCTCGTCGCCCGCGCCCGCATCGCCGATGGCCTCCTCTACATCCAGGTCTCGCGGGGGATCGCCCGGCGCGACCATGCCTTTCCCGCCGACACGCCGCCCACGCTCGTCATGACCGCGCGCGGTCATGATTTCGCCCGGCGCGCCCGACAGCAGCAGACGGGGGTGGCCGCCATCACCCGCCCCGACATCCGCTGGCAGCGCTGCGACCTGAAGACGGTCGCGCTGCTGCCCGCCGTGCTCGCGAAACAGGCCGCGAAGGAGGCCGGCGCCTTCGAGGCGATGTTCGTCGCCGACGACGGCACCGTCACCGAGGGCGGCTCGACCAACTTCTGGATGGTCGATGCCGGGGGCCGGATCGTCACCCACCCCGCCGATCGGCGCATCCTGCCCGGAATCGCCCGCGCCAGCCTCCTGCGCCTCGCCCGCGACGCGCAGATGACGGTCATCGAACGCCCCTTCACCCTCGACGAGGCGCGCGCCGCGCCCGAACTCTTCCTCACCTCCACCACCGCGCCCATCCTCCCCGTGGTGCGGCTCGACGCCGCACCCGTGGGCGACGGCGCGCCCGGCCCGGTCGCAACCCGCCTCGCCGCCCTTGCCTGGGCCGAGATCGGGCGGCAGACAGGCTGGCGTCCGCCCGTCGCCTGAAAGCGCGCCTGCCCATGCACCGCCACCCCATCGCCATCGCACCCGCCGACATCGATTTCATGGGCCATGTGAACAACAGCGTCTATCTGCGCTGGGTGCAGGATGCCGTGATCGACTACTGGCGCAAGGTTGCCCCCGTCGAGTCGGTGGCCAAGTATCTGTGGGTCGCCCTCAGGCACGAGATCACCTATCTGAAGCCCGCCTTCCTCGATGACAGGCTGCTGGCCCGTGTCGTCGCCGACGGCGTGAAGGGCCCGCGCGCCTTCTTCACCACGCTGATCGAGCGCGGCGACACGGTGGTCGCCGAGGTCAGGTCCAGCTGGTGCTGCCTCGACGCCGCCACCCTGAGGCCCGCCCGCCTCGCGCGCGACATCGCCCAGCGCTTCCTGCCCTGAGGGCCCGCCACGGCGGCCCGGTCCGCCCTTGCAGTGCCCGCTAACCCGGGCCCGTCCCTCACCGCGCGCCCAGCCCCCGCGTCAGCAGCGCCTCGACCGCCGGCGCCGGGTCCGGGTCGCCGGCCTTGCGCCACACGCCATAGCGAAGCCCCAGGAACACGTTCATCCCCGCGATCGCCCAGGCCTCCACCTCGCCCACATCGTCCCGCAGGCTTCCTTCCGCCGCACCCGCCCGAAGGCGCGCCTCGATCCGCGCCACCGTGGTGCGGTAATGCTCGGCATGCGCGTCGGGCGCCACGAACTCGGCCTCGTCGATGATCCGGTAGATGAGGTCCCGGTCACGCACGAAGGCGAGGAAGGCCGTCGTCGCCGCCACCTCGCGCGCCAGCGCATCGGGCGCGGCCGCCACATGCGGCGCCACCGCCTCCTTCACCTGCCGGGACAGGTCCGAGACCAGCGCGCGGAAGATCGCCTCCTTGCTTTCGAACCAGGTGTAGAAGCTGCCCAGCGCCACCCCGGCGCGCCGCGTGATGTCGGTAATCCCCGTCGCGTGAAAGCCGCGCGTCCCGAACTCCTGCGCGGCGGCATCCAGCAGTGCCCGGTGGGTCCGCCGCCCGCGCGCCGTCCGCGGCACGCGTCCTGCCTCGCCCGCGTCGGCCGCTGCCTGTGTCCCGCCTGCATCACGCACGGCCTATCCTTCCCTGCCGCCCCGTTTCATGTCACTTAAAGTTGAATACCGATTCGGGTTTCAGTAATCGAGTCGCAACATGCGCCGCAAGCCCGAACGGGCCGCCTGCCTTGGGAGAGTGACATGATGACAGCCCGCCGCCCCCTGCTTCTCGCTTCCGCCGCCCTCCTGGCCACCGGCTTCGCGCTTCCCGCCCAGGCGCAGGATGCGCCCGCCGTGGAATCCGCGCCCCTCGATGGCGACATCATCGTCTCGGCCCGCCGCCGCGACGAAACCCTTCTCGAAGTCCCCATATCCGTCACCGCCTTCTCGGGCGACACGCTCGAACAGCGCGGCGTGCCCGACATCACCGCCCTTCAGTTCAAGGCGCCCAACCTCACGCTGCAGGTCGCGCGCGGCTCCAACTCCACCCTCGTCGCCTTCATCCGGGGCGTCGGCCAGCAGGACCCGCTCTGGGGCTTCGAACCCGGCGTCGGCCTCTATGTCGATGATGTCTACATCGCCCGCCCGCAGGGTGCCGTGCTCGACATCTTCGATGTCGAACGGATCGAGATCCTGCGCGGGCCGCAGGGCACGCTCTACGGTCGCAACACCATCGGCGGCGCCGTCAAATATGTCACCCGCCGCCTCGGCGACGAATTCTCGGCCCGCGTGAAGGGCAGCTACGGCAGCTACAACCAGGTCGATCTCACCGGCACCGTCGCCATCCCGCTCGGCAGCAACCTCGCCATCGGCGGCGGCATCGCCTGGTACCAGCGCGACGGCTTCGGCCGCAACCTGACGACCGGGGCCGAGCACTACAACCGCGACGTGCTCGCCGGCCGCCTCTCTGCCGAGTATGACAATGGCACCATCTTCGTGCGCGTCGCCGGCGACCGCACCGAGGACAGGTCCAATGCCCGCCACGGCACCCGCCTCGTCGGCAACGCCGGCCAGCCCGCCTTCGAGCCGCTGTCCAGCGTCTATGATACCCGCGCCGGCATCGGGGACCGCAACAAGGTCGTGACACAGGGCGTCAGCGTCACCGGCGAGGTCGAGCTCTCCGACACGCTGACCGCCAAGTCGATCACCGCCTGGCGGGACGGGCGCACCGATACCGTCATCGATTTCGACAACACCCCCGGCCCGGTGCTCGATATCCCGGCCTTCTACGACGATCGCCAGTTCACCCAGGAAGTGCAGCTGCTCTTCACCACGGATCGCCTGCAGGGCGTCATCGGCGGCTACTATCTCAACGGCCGCGCCTCGGGCGCCTTCGATACCGTGCTCGGCCTTGCCAACCTCTCCATCCTCACCTCCGGCACCGTCCGCACGAAAAGCTACGCGCTCTACGGCGACGTCAGCTTCGACATCACCGACACGCTCAAGCTCTCGGGCGGCCTCAGGTGGACGAAGGACGACAAGACGGGCACGGTCTTCCGCCGCAACTTCACCGGCATCCGCAGCCCCGAATTCGGCAACCCGGCCGCCATCCCCGGCCTCATCCGCACCGATTACACGAACAGCCGCACCGACGAGAAGGTCACGCCGCGCATCGCGCTCAGCTACCAGCCGGATCGCAACCTCAATCTCTACGCAAGCTGGGGCCGCGGCTTCAAGTCGGGCGGCTTCGACATGCGCGGCGACGCCGTTTTCACGCCCGGCACCGTCAACGGCTATGATCCCGAGACAATCGACAGCTTCGAGGTCGGCGTGAAGTCGGCGCTGCTGAACCGCCGCCTGTTCGTGAACGCCGCCTTCTTCGCCTCCGATTACCGCGACGTGCAGATCACCGTGCAGGCGCCCATCGCGCCGCCGGGCGTCGGCGTGGCCTCCGTCGTCGACAATGCCGGCAAGGCCCGCATCCGCGGCTTCGAGCTGGAGGCAAGCGCGCGCCCCACCGACAATCTCTCGCTCAACCTCGCGCTCGGCTACACGGATGCGAAGTTCACCGAATTCTTCACCTTCATCGCCGGCGGCACCGTCCCCGTCGATGTCGCCGACAGCCGCGTGTTCCAGAACACGCCGAAGTGGGTGGTGAACACCTCGGTCACCTGGTCGACGCCGCTTGCTGGCGGCACGCTCAGCCTCACGCCGGCGCTGGCGCTCAGGGATCGCTACAGCCAGTTCGAAATCCCGAACCCGCTGCTCGACCAGCCGGCCTTCGTCCTCCTCGATGCGTCGGCCAACTGGGAATCGGCGGACAGCCGCTTCACGCTCGCCGTTCACGGCCGCAACCTGACCGACGAGCGCTACCGCATCGGCGGCTACAACTTCCCGGGCGCCCTGTTCGGCAACTCGGTCATCGGCTTCTTCGGCCCGCCCCGCACCGTGACCGTCACGGCCGGCTACCGCTTCTGACGCCCGGCTTGCCTTTGCCGGTCAGGCGGCTAGCCTGACCGGCAGGGAGCAGGGGAGACACGGGGATGAACAGTGCCCTGACGCGCCGCCAGGCGCTCGGCGGTCTCGCGGCGGCCACCCTCCCGCTCGGCTCGCCGCTGAAGGCCCGGCCCGAGCCCTTCCTTTCGTCCGACATCGGCACGCTCCGGCGCGTCCTCGTCCACAGCCTCGCTGCAACCGACACCAACCACGATCGCCTCTCGAACGATCTGCTCCCCGACGCCGACAGCGACATCGGGGCCGCCGTGCGCCAGCAGCAGGGCCTCATGCAGCTGCTGCGCGCCGCCGGCACCGACATCGTCGAGCTGAAGGACGCGCTGGCCGGAGCGATCGCCGCCACCCGCCCGTCGGGCGTGTTCGAAGCCTGGCTCCGCGCCAGCTTCCCCCGCCTTGCCGCCGATCCCGCCGCCGTCACGCCCGACTGGCTGCTCGGCCGCGACCCCGCCGTCCGCTACCGCCTCGGGCCCGACGGCAACTGGCAGGCGCACGCCGACTCGACGGTCAGCACCATGTGGACCCGCGATTCCGCCGTCATGACCCCGCGCGGCCTCATCATCTGCCGCGCCAGCTCGGCCCGCCGCCGGCGCGAGAACATGCTGCTTCGTTTCATCTACCGCCACTCGCCGCTGCTCGCGCGCTACCCCATCGCCTTCGACGCCATCGAGGAGGGCATCAACATCGAGGGCGGCGACACCATGATCGTCGATCGCGACACCCTCTTCCTCGGTGTCGGCAACATCACCGACCCGCGCGTCGCCCCCGTGCTCGCCCGCCGCCTCGACATGAACATCCTCACCGTCCAGACCCGCGACGTCGAATTCCTGCCGCCGCCACGCCCCGGCACCGACAGCTGGGGCCCGCTGTGGCCGCTGCGCGTCCTTCTGCTTCACCTCGACACCTATTTCACCCATGTCGGCCCGCGCCATGGGCTTGCCGTCCCCTGGCTTCTCGAAAAGGCCCATGCCGAGGACAATCCCTTCGCCCGCTTCCTGCGCGGCGCCCGCGCCGACAGCCTGCTCGACGGCAAGGATGCGGACTCCGCGCTCGAGATGCTGAGGAAGTTCGGCAAGGTCACGCTCTACGCCCGCGGCACCGGCAAGCGTGACACGCTCGGCGACCTGAAGCTCGTCGATTACCTCCGCCAGCAGCGCTACCGCCTCACCTTCGTCGGCGGCCCGCGCCCCTCGGGCGAGCAGGCCGGCTTCGCCCACTTCATGGAGGTCGCCTACCCGGAACTGCGCCGGCAGGCCGCCAATGTCGTGCAGGCAACGCCCGGCCGGGTCATCGCCTATGCCGGCAATCCGGCCACAGGGGCCGCGCTCGAAGCCGATGGAATCGCCGTCGACACCTTCGAAGCCCGCGAGCTCTGGGCCTGGCACGGCGGCCCCCACTGCCTGACCCAGCCGCTCGAACGCAGCTGAGGCGCAGCACTGCTGCGGCCGATCCGGCGGGCGCGTCAGTCGAGGTCGATGCCCGCAGAGGGCGGCGGCGGCGGTGGCGGCGGTGGCGGCGGCATGTCGCGCATGCGGTTGCGGAATTCCTCTGCCCAGCGCCGCCATTCCTCGGCGCGGCCCTCGGCCATGGCGCGGCCGTGGCGGGCATCGGCGGCAAAGGCCTTGCGGTCCTCGGCGCTCAGCTTCTGGATGGCGGCCAGCATGGCGGCCTGCCGGCGCGCATGCTGCTGCTGCACCAGCCGCCGTTCCTCGTCCATCGCGCGGCGAAGCGCGGCCACGTCCAGCCGGTCGGCGCCGATCAGCGCATTGATCCGGTCGCGCTGGGCGACGATGGCGGCGCGATCCTCCTTCGACATGCGCAGCGCCTCCACCAGCACCTTGCGCCCCTCGGGGCTCACATTGCCGAAGGCCTGGCGCCGTTCCATCCGGTAGGCCCGCATCTTGCCCGGCTCCGGCGCGGCCTGCGCGCCGGCGGGCGGCGGCGGTGGCGGGGCCTGGGCCGGCGTCGGGGCAGCGAGCGCTGCGGCCAGCAGGGCAGCGGTTGCACAAAGGGTCCTGGTCACAGGATCAGCTCCTCCTCGATGGTGGGGGTGTAGAGCAGCGCGAAGCTTGCCCCCTCGTCGGGCACGGCCGCGGCCAGCTGGGCGGGCGCTCCGGCAGAGGGCACGCCGCGCGGCGCCGGCGCCAGCAGCAGCGCGACCGCGACCGAGGCGGCAACCGCCCCCCCGCCCACCAGCCAGGGCATGAGGGCGCGCGGGCGTCGGGCAGCGGTGCGGGAAACGGCATCGGCATGGGCAAGGATACGCGCCACGGCGGCGTCATCCTCCGCGCGCCCCGGCTCGCTCCGGCCCCAGGCGGCCAGCGCCCGGTCGAGCCTCTCCTCCATCACGGTCCTGTCGTCGGTCATGGCAGCTCGTCCTTCAGATCCTTCAGCGTTTCGCGCAGCGTCGCCCGACCACGCAGCAGAAGTCCCTCCACCGCCTTCTCGCTGGTCTCCAGCACGGCGCCGATCTCGGCCATGGTCAGCCCCTCGGCGTGGAACAGGGCCAGCGCCGCGCGCTGCCGCGCCGGCAGCCCGGCCAGTGCCGCCTGCACGCGCCCCGCCAGCGCTGCGTCGCCTGCCGCCGCGTCCGGCCCGGGGGCCGGATCGGCCACGTGCCGCGCCTCGTCGAGATCCCCGGCCGGCCGCAGCCGCCGCCGCCCGTCGAGCGCGCAGTTCATCAGCATGCGCCGCCACCAGCCGTGGAAGCTGCCGCGCGCGGCATCGAAGCGGTGCGCCTCGCGCCACAGCCGCGCCAGCGCCTCCTGCACGGCATCTTCCGCAAGCGCCCGGTCCCCCAGCACGCGGACCGCCAGCCCCAGTGCCGGCCGTGCCAGCCGCCCGGCGAGCAGCGAGAAGGCGGCCCGGTCGCCGGCGGCCACGCGCACCACGAGCTGCGCCTCGGGCGCCATCAGCCGTGCCTCGGCGTCGCCTGCCTGTTCGAGCATCGCGTGCACAGGGAGCTTACGCACGCCCGCCGCGCAATCCCCCGCGCCGCTCAGCCCGGCGGCGTCACTTCCCAGGTCTGGCCGCGCTTCAGCAGCGCGTTGAAGTCTGCCACCCGGTCGCCCACCACGCGCCGCGTCTGCTCGGCGACGGCCGCATCGAAGCTCGTCGCCGGATCGCAGTAGAGAACGCCCAGCGCCACCGGGAAGGCCGGGAAGGGCATCTCGATCAGCATGGCGGCCACCGCCTTGTTGGTCTCGTCGTGCACGATCACCCGGCCCGCATCGCCATCCGGCACATCGACCACCTCCAGCCGCAGCGTCTCCCGGTTCAGCGTCAGCCCCTTCGTCCCGCCGGCGAACAGCATCGGCTGGCCATGCTCCAGCCAGATCTGCGTCAGGCCCGCCGTCTTCTTGTCGGTGAAGCCCTCGAACACGCCGTCGTTGTAGACCACGCAATTCTGGTAGATTTCCACGAAGCTCGTGCCGCGGTGGGCGTGCGCGCGCTTCAGCACCTCGGGCATGTGCTTTTGTGCCGTGTCGATGGTGCGCGCGATGAAGCGCGCGCCCGCCCCCAGCGCGAAGGCGCACGGGGACGCCGGCCGCTCGACCGACCCCGCCGGCGAGGAGGGCGAGCGCGTCCCCGTGCGCGAAGTCGGCGAATATTGCCCCTTGGTCAGCCCGTAGATCTCGTTGTTGAACAGCAGCAGCTGGCAGTCGAGATTGCGCCTGAGCAGGTGCATCGTGTGGTTGCCGCCGATCGACAGCGAATCCCCGTCACCGGTGATGATCCACACGTCGAGCTCGGGGTTGGCGAGCTTCACGCCGGTTGCAACCGCCGGCGCCCGGCCGTGGATGGTGTGGAACCCGTAGGTCTCCATGTAATAGGGAAAGCGGCTGGAACAGCCGATGCCGCTCACGAACACCGTGTTGTGCGGTTCGACACCCAGCTCGGGCATCACCCGCTGCACCGCCTTCAGGATCGCATAGTCGCCGCAGCCCGGGCACCAGCGCACCTCCTGGTCGGAGGCCCAGTCGTCCGGCCTCGTCGCCGGCCCGATCTTCGTCAGCTCGTTCATGGCTGAAGCATCTCCAGAATGGCCGCCTCGATCTCGGCAATGCGGAAGGGCTGGCCCGACACCTTGTTGAGCGGCCGCGCATCCACCAGAAACTGGTCGCGGATCAGCGTCTTGAGCTGCCCCGTGTTCATCTCGGGCACCAGCACCCGGCCATAGCCGCGCAGCAGCGGCCCGAGGTTCGCCGGAAACGGCCAGATGTGCCGGATGTGGATGTGCGCCACGTCATGGCCCTGCGACCGCACCCGCTCGACGGCCTGCCGGATCGGCCCGTAGGTCGATCCCCAGCCGACGACCGCCAGCGGCCCGGCCGCCGGCCCCACGTCCACCGCCTGTGCCGGGATGGCGCGCGCGATGCCGTCGATCTTGGCCTTGCGCGTGTCGGTCATCCGCTGGTGGTTCTCGGGGCTGTAGTCGATGTTGCCCGTGTCGTAATTCTTCTCGATCCCGCCGATCCGGTGCATCAGCCCGGGCGTTCCGGGCTTCACCCAGATCCGCTTCAGGCTGTCAGGATCGCGGCTGTAGGGGTTCAGATGCTGCCCCTCGGGCACCGGCTCCTCGTGGAACCGCACCGGGAAGGGCTCGAAATCATGCGCGGCCGGCACCCGCCAGGGCTCGGCGGCGTTCGCGATATAGCCGTCGGTCAGCAGCATCACCGGCGTCATGAAGCCCAGCGCCAGCCGGCACGCCTCGATCGCCACCTCGAAACAGTCGGCCGGGCTGCGCGCAGCGATCACCGGCATCGGCGTGTCGCCATTGCGCCCGAACACCGCCTGGTAGAGGTCGGACTGCTCGGTCTTGGTCGGAAGCCCCGTCGAGGGCCCGCCCCGCTGCGAATTGATGATGACAAGCGGCAGCTCGGTCATCACCGCAAGCCCCATCGCCTCGGTCTTGAGCGCAATGCCCGGCCCCGACGACGAGGTGACGGCCAGCTGCCCCGCATAGGCCGCGCCGATCGCCGCGCAGATGGCTGCGATCTCGTCCTCGGCCTGAAAGGTCGTGACATCGAATTCCTTCAGCCTTGCCAGCGCGTGCAGGATGGCCGAGGCCGGGGTGATCGGATAGCTGCCGAAGAACATCGGCAGCCCCGAAAGCTTCGCGCCGGCGACAAGCCCCAGGCTCAGCGCGTCCGCCCCCGTCACCGTTCGATACAGCCCCGGCTCGGCATCGGCCGGCGCCAGGCGGAACTGCTTCAGCGGCCCCGACAGCTCGGCCGTCTCGCCATAGGCATGGCCGGCGTTCAGCGCGGCGATGTTCGCCTCGCGCAGCAGCTCGTTCGATCCGAACTTCAGGCGCAGCCAGTCGATGATCGGCCCGCGCTTGCGCCCGAACATCCAGAGCGCAAGGCCCAGCGTCCACATGTTCTTGCAGCGCAGCGCATCCTTGTTGCCAAGCCCGAAGGCCTTCACGCTTTCCAGCGTCTGCCGCGAAATGTCGAACGCCAGCAGCTGGTAGGGGGCAAGGCTGCCGTCGGTCAGCGGGTTGGTCTCATATCTCGCCTTCTTCAGGTTGCGCTCGCCGAATTCGCCGGCATCGGCGATGATGAGGCCGCCCCTGCGAAGCGCCGGCAGGTTGGTCCTGAGCGCCGCCGGGTTCATCGCGACCAGCACGTCCGGCTCGTCGCCGGCCGTGTCGATCCGGTTCGAGCCGAAGTGGATCTGGAAGGCCGACACGCCGAACAGCGTGCCCTGCGGCGCCCGGATCTCGGCCGGGAAATCGGGGAAGGTCGCCAGGTCGTTGCCGGCCAGCGCGGTCGACAGGGTGAACTGCCCGCCCGTCAGCTGCATGCCGTCGCCGGAGTCCCCGGCGAAGCGCACCACCACCGATTCCCGCTGTTCCGGGGCCGCCTGGGCCCCCGTCGCGCTCGCCCGCTTCGCGGCCGTTGCCATGGCTGTCCGGTCCGTTCTCTTGTCGTCGTCGTGTCATCTAGGCCCGATGACGGGGCCTTCACAACCGGAATCGTCGAGAATCCCGCCCGCCAGCGCCAGCAGCGCTGCTGCATGCCGCCGGCCCAGCCGCCGCACATCCGCGTCATAGCCCCCGCCCAGCGTCGCCGCGACCGGCACGCCGCGGGCGCGCGCCGCCTCCGCGACCAGCCGGCTGCGCGCCACGATCCCCGCGTCGCTCAGCGCCAGCCGCCCCAGCCGGTCGTCGGCATGCACGTCCACGCCCGCCTGCACCAGCAGCAGGTCGGGCCGCGACTGCTCGAACAGGCCCGGCAGCTCGGCCCCGAGCATGTCCAGATAGGCGTCGTCCCCCGTCCCGTCGGCCAGCCCCACGTCGCGGTCGGATCGCGCCTTGCGCGCCGGGAAGTTCTTCTCCGCATGGATGGAGAAGGTGAAGGCGCGCGGCTCGCCGGCCAGGCACACCGCCGTTCCGTCCCCCTGGTGCACGTCCAGGTCCAGGATGAGGAGCCGCCGCACCCGCCCGCCCGCGCGCAGCAGCGCGCGCGCCGCCACCGCCAGGTCGTTCAGCACGCAGTAGCCGGCGCCGTGCCCGGGCATGGCATGGTGCGACCCGCCCGCCACATTGGCCGCGAACCCATGGTCGAGCGCGGCCCTGGCTGCCGCCAGCGTTCCCCCGACCGACAGCCGCGACCGCCGCGCGACCGCCGCCGTCACCGCAAAGCCGATCCGCCGCTCGATGGCCGCCGGCACGCAGGCGCCGAGCACCTGGTCCACATAGGTCTCGGCATGCGCCTCCAGCAGAAGCCCGCGCGACGCCTCGGCGGGTGCCTCGAACCGAACGCCGGCCTGCGCCAGCGCGTCGCGCGTCGCCTCATGTTTCGACATGGGAAGGCGATGCCCGGCCGGCAGCGGCACCGCATAGCCCGGGTGGAACAGGAACATGCCCGCCCTGCACCGCGCCGGCGCCCGCCGGTCAAGCGGGGCGCGGCGTCATGCCGTCGTGGGCAGCCGTCGCCGCACCGCGGCACCCGCAAGGCCGAAACCGGCCAGCATCAGCGCCCATGTCGCCGGCTCGGGCACCGCGCCCGGAAGCCTGGGCGCCGCGATCGCGCGCGCATAGTCGGTGCCCGACAGCGAGCTGATGGCCACGCGGATCGGCGCCCCCGATTCATCGGTCGCGCCGACCAGCCCACCCCAGCTGAGCGTGTGCCCGGCGTCGCAGGCAGTCAGGCCGAAACCGAAGCCGGTGTCCACCTTCGGGCCATGGGCGATCCCGGACTGGCAGCCCAGGCGAAGCGATATCTCGAACGGCATGCCCACCCAATAGCGGAGCGAAACGGCAAGCCAGTCGTCGATCAGGGGCGGAAACGCCTCCTCGATCGAAATCCAGACCCAGTGCCTGGCGTTCGGACTGGCCGAATCGAGGATGGTGGCGCTCGTCTGGAAGGTGACGCCGATGGTCGACTGCAGCTGGATCAGGCTGTTGGCGCCATAGTCCTCATTGACCAGCCCCGTCAGACGGAAGGCGAAGGTGGCAGTCCCGGTCGAGCCGGGGCTGCCGTGATGGATGGTGAGGATGTCGGAGAAGGAGGCGGCGGCATAGGCGTTGGTGCCATCAGGCGCGCCGACCTGGAACCAGTTGTGCCGCGCCACGCTCTGGGCCCTCAGCCAGCCGAAGCCGGCCGACGCCCGGCCGCTGGCCGCGCCGACGTCGTCGGCCGGGAAATTGTCGATCCGGAAGCTCTGGCTCGTCCCTGCCTCGACCCTGGAATCGCGCGGCAGCCGTTCACCCGGCGTGCCCGCACGCTGCACATGGTCATGCACCTGCCCGCCCGGCGTGTAGAGACTGACCGAGGCCGTCAGCTGCTCCAGCGCCTGCGCCTGTGCCGGCACAAGGCAGAGCAGCAGCGCGATCGCCGCGCGCGATGTCGCCATATGATCCCCCCTGTTCCCCCGCCCCGCTTGCCGCCGGGCGCCCTGACATTGCTGCCGTCAATGTCTGCCGGCCGTCAAGCCGGATTATGGTGAACGCGCATCGCGCGTGGCCGCCATCGGCCTCGGTGCCGACAGCCTCGCCCGCCCGGCGCGCCGCCGGTGGCTTGTCTCACGCACGCATCGGCCCTATAGCCGCGCCCGCGCATCTTCCTCGGTAGCTCAGCGGTAGAGCATCCGACTGTTAATCGGACGGTCGTAGGTTCGAATCCTACCCGGGGAGCCAGCGCAGCAGCACCGGATCCCGACAGGGCCGGGTCGGCGCACCCCGTCCTGTCCGGGGTACCAGCGCAGGCCGGCGCCGCGCAAAGCCGGCACTCCGCGCCCTGGCTTCTTGCCGCACCACTGCGCCAAGACCACAACATCCACCGGACTCTCCGGCTGGATGAGAAACGGTGGTCACGTCATTTGGGACCGGCGAGCCGCTTGCGGCGTGCATCACGCCACTGGTCAAGTCGCCAGACATCCTGGTCTTCTCCATAGGCCGGACGTCCATTCACAACCCACCTTATGGCGCTGTTGATCGTCACACCGCGTGGGCTTGGCAGGAAGAAACGGCTTTCGGCTTCCCCCGCTGCCTTGAGCTGTCGACCTTCCACGTCCATGGCGTCGATCTCCATCCGCGTGATCCAGTTCTCGACCGGATCACGCTCGACATGGCGGACACCGCCTGCGGCCAGCGCCGTCTTCTTGCCGTCCAGCCATAGAAATCCGTGGTTCACGGGTTCGGCGTGCCCGGAATGATCCCTGTGCGGAACGGTGAACAGGCAGAATCCGATATCCGCCGCACAAGCATAGGGATAGCCGATCCGGCCGCCCTTGTGGTCGATGCGTGTCCCCCAGCTGCGGTCGCGCACGGCGTAGCAGTCCAGAGGTATGCGCTCACCGTGCAGGACAAGCTCCCCCGTCACATGCCCTATCTGGTCAAGATGACCACTGTCGAAGAAGGGTGGCTCGCCCTTGGTAAAGCCATGGGGCGGGAACAGGCCCCTGAACTCGGCGTCGACCCGGATTGCGTCCCGGTCTGTATAGCGCAGACGATAGCGCATCAGCGGCTCCAGCATTTCGACCGAATAGCTCTCGGGAAACTGGATGTGTCTGAGGTCCGCGTTTTCGGGTACGGGCTGGGCATATTGCATCTTGTAATAGGGGATATTCCAGGGCGTCGTTGCCGTGTCGTCGAACAGGAATACACCGCCGCCGGTGACGGGGATGTTCCTGCGCGTCCAGGCATAGAGCCAGGCGACCATCTTCCGTTCGGGCACGTTGAAGGAGAACCAGCTGGTTTCCGTGTACCAATGGTCACCAGGTGTGGGCGCGTGGAAATTGTCGTCGGCGGGCGTGAAGACGGCATCGGCCATGTCGGCCTCCTTAGGCTGGATCCAGTGGGGGAAACGTTGTGCGGGCAAATGCGCCCATGGCATCGGCCATCAGAGCAGTGTCACGGGTTACGCGGGCATGGCACAGGCGCAGGGCCTGGCGGAACGGGATCCGGCCTTGGGCGACAGCAAGTCCAAGCTCGCGCCGCGCCTCGCTGGCAGACGCGATCGGGCGGCCGAGCGCCTCGGCGGCCTCGGCAGCCTCGGCAGCCTCGAACGCCGCACCGAACCGTTCTCGCGCGCGCCAGTATTTCACAAGACGCGCGAGGGACTTCGCTTTCACGGCCGCCTGCTGATCCGAAACGCGGGGCGTAATCACGTCGCGCAGGTCATCAAGCGCAATTTCGAAACTGCGATCCGCCGGGCCCGGTGGAGCATCCGGTAGGGCAATCGTGGGCAGCGCCACAGCACACAAGTCTGCCAGCGATTCCACGATGACCCGCATGTGCGCCGTGTAGAACATCAACGAAACGCCAAGGTTGGCTGGGCGAACCGCCGTGGCGCCGCAATGATCGGCGTGTCCCGACACTATGAAGCCTAGCTGGAAATACAGCCGGTGATAGCGGACGCGATCTATATCGACCGGCGCTCCCCCCGCAGCCTCATAAGCCCTGAACACTTCGCGCATCGGAAGGAAGGGCTGAAACAGCATCCTGACCCAGATCTGGGCGAGGTCCTCGACAGGATCACCGAAGTGGCTGAGCTCCCAATCGACAAGCGCAGTGACTTGTCCCTGGTCATGGAGGAAGTTCCCGGGTCCCGCATCCCCGTGAACCAGGACCGCCGGCCCCGCATCATCCGGAATATGGGTCTGTAGCCAGTCCAGCGCCAACTGGATCACGGGATCGGGCGCGGTTGCCAGATTTTCAGCCCGCAGCGCTGCAAGCCGGTCCTCAATCCGCTGGGACACGGGAAGAGCGGGATCTCCAAACCCGTCGAGGGCCAATCCGGCCACTGGCACGCGATGCAGCAACGCCAGCTGGGCGACCATGTCGCGCGCGACGCAAGCAGCCTCCAGCGGGTCGGAAGGCGGCCGATCACTGCCGGGAACAAACGCCGTCAGCAGCGCCAGGTGCTTGGGTTCCGCGGCGAGGAAACGGGCAGCCCGAACGCCGCTTTGTGCCAGCGGACCCGAAAGGGCGCACAATACTTGGGTTTCGCGCGTGAAGAAGGGAACTCGGCGCGGATCGCCTGCCCTGCTGTCCCAGGCCAACCACGCGCGGGTCTCGCTGCCGTCAGGCGCCTGCAGGGTGACTTCGGCCCCCTGCCGCGATGCCCCTCCACCGGCGCGTGGCACGATGGCCGACACCCGGGCTCCCGTCTGCCGTTCGATGGAGGCCAGAAGGTCATGCGCAATGATGTCCTGCGGACGTATTAAAGCCATGTCGTCAGCTTCCCGCCCAGCGGATCGGGCTTTCGCCGAGCCCGTCGACGATCCGGTCGCTGCCGCGTTCCCAATCGCTGTTGGCGGCCAGAAGATGTCGGCGCCAATGGTCGACGGCCTGCTCCTCGTCACCGGCCTCGATCAGCCGGATGAGCTTGTCGTAGGATCTGAGCGCCACGTCGAAGCGCTTCAGCCGTTCGGACAGTGGCAGGGGATCACGGCGAAAATTCTCGATGTGGTGCCGGGCTAGAAGATCGATGAGCATGCGGTTCATGAACTCCAGGGTCCGGTTGCCGCCAGCTGCCACCAGCACATGGTGAAACTCCGCAACAGCGACCAGGAAGTCCTCATACCGTTCCTCGGCCACGAGCCCCCGCATCCGCACGACCGCTTGCACCAGAGGAGCAGCGGCTCCCTTGCCCCGTCGCGCCAGCATCCGCACGGCATAGGGCTCTATGGCGAGACGGGCCTCGAAGATGTCACGAACGCTCGTCGCCTGTGTCTGCAGAACATAGCCAGCGTATCGCGACACGAGCTCGACCTTCGGGGCATGGACCCTCGCCCCGGTGCGGGCGCCGCGGACGACCGAGATGAGATTCTCAGCCTCCAGAATGCGAAAGGCTTCCCGCAATGTCGGCCGCGAGATGCCGAGCGAGGCCATCAACTGGCCTTCGGGAGGGAGGAAGTCCCCCTCTCCGATCTCGCCCCTGATGATCTGCGCACGGATGTGCCGGGCCACAATCTCCGACGTCTTGGGGACACGGATCCGGGGCGCCGGATGGTCGTCATGATCTCCGTCGCCAGCCCCGCCCATTCTTCCTGTCCCTGCCAGATTCTCGCGACCGGAGCATATCCCAGCCCTTCAACGTCGCCAACTAGGTTTAACAGGTAGGCTTCATGCCGCTCTGGCAGCGGCATCGGGCACGCGCATGTTTGCGATACGCTGGTCCAGGATGGCTTCGGCTTCGGCAATGATCCGGTCGATCAGCTGCTGGCAGGTGGGAATGTCGTGGATCAGCCCCTGCACCATTCCGGCCCAGAACACGCCCTTCGAAAGATCTCCGGTTTCCAGAAGCAACTTGCCGGCCGCCCCGGCGACCAGCTCCCGCACATCCTCGAACTTGGCATCCGGCTGCGCCAGCCGCCGAACGACTTCGTCCGACACATCGCTCTTGCCGACCCGCGCCGTGTTCTTGAAGCTGCGGAAGATAAGGTGAGAGCCCCGCTCGTCATTCTCGATGTACTTCTGTTTCACATTGGGGTGGATGGGCGCTTCTGCCGTGGCACAGAAGCGCGTGCCCATGTTGATCCCATCGGCGCCCAGTGACAGCGCCGCCAGCAGCCCGCGCCCATCCCCGAACCCGCCCGAGGCCAGCAGCGGAATCTTCACCCTGTCGGCCGCTACAGGTATCAGGATGAGGCCGGGGATGTCGTCCTCGCCCGGATGCCCCGCGCACTCGAAGCCGTCGATGGAGATCACATCGACACCCTTGCGCTCCGCCGAAAGCGCATGGCGGACGGCGGTACATTTGTGGAGGATTACAACATCATGCTTCCGCAGCACCTCCCAAACCTCGGCAACCGCCTGCGTGCCCGCTGTCTCGAAGATGCGAACGCCAGCATCCAGCGCGGCCTGTGCATAGGCCACATAGTCAGGCGACATCATGGTCGGGAACACGGTGATGTTCACACCAAAAGGCTTCGACGTCATTGCCCGGCAACGCTCTACCTCGGCCCGAAGCGCATCGGGCGTCGGCTGGGTCAGCGCCGTCAGCAGGCCAAGCCCGCCCGCGTTCGAAACCGCAGACGCCAGTTCGGCAACGCCGACGGACTGCATGCCGCCCTGCACGATGGGATGCTCGATCCCCAGAAGCTCGGTGATGCGTGTCCTGAAGGGCAAGAGCTGTCTCCCGCTTGTTGTTGGTCTATTACCTGGTTATATAACTCATGCCGAACTTCTGCGCCAGAGGAACGCAATGGTCAACTGGTTGGAATTGCGTTTGCCTCTTGTCGCAGCGCCGATGTTCATCGTCTCCAGCCTTGAACTGGTGCTTGCGAGCTGCCGCGCGGGTATAATTGGCGCGTTTCCGGCCGGGAACCCCCGCGCACCCGATACGCTCAAGTCCTGGCTCGCCGCAATCACCGCCGCCCGACAGGAGGCCAATTGTTCCGGCCTTCCCTTTGCGCCCTGGTTCGTGAACCTCAATGTCTCGAAACTGCTGGATGACCGCTTGCGCGCGGGGAACCTCGATGCCTGCCGTGCAGCCAAGGCTCCGCTCATCCTGACCAACATGGGGGATCCCCGCCGTGAGGTGGAAGCCGCGCACGCCTGGGGCGGACTCGTCTTTCACGATGTCACGACCGTCACCCATGCGGAAAAAGCCATTGCCGCAGGCGTGGATGGCCTGATGCTGGTGACAGGCGGTGCTGGCGGCCATGCGGGCACGCTAAACCCGTTCGCATTCCTGCCGCAGGTCCGGAAGATGTTTGACGGCTACATCATGCTCGCCGGCGGCATCGCCGACGGTGCCGGGGTGGCGGCTGCGCTGGTCCTCGGTGCTGATCTTGTCGTGATGGGCACACGTTTCATCGCCACCCAGGAGGCCGGCACCTTTGCAGGCCACAAGGCAATGCTGGTGGAAAGCGGCTCTGCCGACATTCTGTATACGGATGCCATTGCCGGTCTTCCGGCCAGTTTCCTGATTCCCTCCATCCGATCAGCAGGGCTCGATCCCGTCAACCTGCCCCCGCCCCAATCCCTGCACCGGCCTGACTTGCCGGACGGCATCAGGGCATGGAAAGATATCTGGAGCGCAGGACACTCGGTGGGGCTTGTGGACGACATTCCGACTGTAGCCACCTTGGTGGATCGTCTGGTGACCGAATTCGACGCGGCCGGCACGAGGGGGCCGGCAAACTGGCGTGAGCGCCTCCTGCGAGGCCGGACCGCAAGGCATTGACGCAAGCCCCATGGCACCGTCAGTTGCGCCATGAGTGAGGAGCGCATCATCGGAGCCGCTGCAGAAAGGCCAGCTGAAGACAGGTCACTGAGCTTTAAGCTCAGCGTGATTGCACGCGCCCTGCGCAACAGCTTCGACCATCGCTCCCGGGGCACCGGACTGACCCGCGCGCAGTGGCGAACGATCGCAATCGTGCGGCTTGCCGAGGGCTCGACCCAGCACAGGCTGGCCAGGCTGCTCAATGTCGGTGACGTGACCGCGGGCCGAATGATTGACCGATTGTGCGATGACGGGCTGATCGAGCGGCGGCGCGATCCGGGGGACCGTCGTGCACACCGAATCTATCTGACGCCGGCCGCCACCCCGTTGCTGGAACAGTTGCAGGCGTTGGCCAGCGCCGAGGAAGCACGCGCATTCGACGGAATCAGCACGGCCGAGCAGGCGGACTTGCACCGACTGCTCGACCGCATACTGGGAAATCTGCGCTCACCCTGGGACGAGCCGCCCGCCCGCTGATCAGCGGAGTTTCGAAATGTCCCGCTTGGTCATCGATGTGGTGGGCTCTCCGTTCACGACCGATATCGTGTCTGCGGGAAGCGTGACGAAGCGGGCATTGAAGATGATCCGGACCGAACCATCGGAATTGACCCTGTCAATCTTGCCGAGTCGGGCGTTGCTGGCATCGCGCAGGATCCGGCCCGCCTGCACGTCGGCGGCCGTCGATGCGGCTGGCGTGGCGTCTGCACTTTGCGCGGAAGCGGGCGCCGCCAGGGTGATCGCGGCAGCAAGGAAAAGTGGCTTGATCATGGGACTGTCCTGTCTGGGGACCCGGAAAACGCATCCTGAGTCTGAATATAATGTGCTTGCTTGGTATATGATCCGCACACACAGTCAATGGCTGTTCGCAAGCGCAGCATCATGAAAGGTCCTGCCAGCCGCCCAATGCTGCGGCGCGTGCGCGATGGACTGCCGGACTGCCCAGCCAGGCCCGGTTGAAGACCGAACGGCGGAACCAGTGGCCCAGACCATATTCCCACGTGTAGCCAATGCCGCCGTGCGCTGCGACACCGGCCCGCGCCACCGACACAAAACGATCCGAAAGATGGGCCTTGGCGAGCGCTGCCGTTCGGGACGCATCCGCCAGCCGGGCGTCCCACGCATAGGCGGCATACCAGACCAGGGCGCGCGACGGCTCCACCTCCAGGGCCATCTGGGCAAGCTGATGCTTCAGGGCCTGGAACCGGCCGATCGGCTGCCCGAACTGTTCGCGATCCTTGGCATAGGCCACCGACATGTCGAGAACGCGCTGAGCCCCCCCAAGAGCATCTGCGGCATTCAGGACAAGCGCCGCATCGAAAATACGCAGGACGACCGGATCACCTGCCGGGGCAAGCACCATGGCCGGCACATCCTCGAAGCCAACGGTCGACAGACGGCGGCTCCGATCGGTCGAACGAACCGGAGACACCGAAACGCCCTCTCCTTTCCTGACGAGCGCCAGACCTCCTCCAGCCGTGCCGACAACGAACAGGTCTGCCGCTGCCGCTCCTGCCACGAAGCGCACGTCTCCGGCCAGGCGGCCATCCGAAAGCCTCGCCGTCCACTTTTCCGGCAGCCACTGGCCCCCGAACGCCGTCGTTGCAACCAGGTCTCCGCTGGCGAGCGCCGGCAGATGATTGCGCGCCTCCGGATCATCGCCCGCTGCTATGGCGAGGCCCGCTATCAGGTGCTCGGCGAAGGGTCCGGGTGCGGCACCCATGCCGAGCGCTTCAACGGCGAGTGCGAGTTCGACGAGGCCAAGGCCCATGCCGCCCACGTCGTCAGGAAGTGCAAGTCCACCAAGGCCGAGTGCCATGAGGGCATTCCAGCATGCCTTGTCGAAATCGGCATCGCTGTCGGCCAGGGCGTGGAGCCTTTCCATTGGAAAGGCGTCCGTTAAGGCGCCCTTGAGCGTGTCCTGGATTGCAGTCTGTTCGGGCGTAAGGTGAAAATGCAAGGAGTCAGCCCCCCATCGCGGCGTCGCGGGGAAGCCCGAGGCCCCGTTCGCCGATGATGTTGCGCTGGATGTTGGTGGTGCCGCCGGCAATGGAATTGCCGAGCGAGCCCATGATCTGGTCCAGCCATTTCTCGGGCCCCCGGCCGCGCGTGCCGGCGGCGGCTGGCTCGATCAGGCCCCCGTCCCCGATCAGATCCTGCGCTGCAATCGCGATGTCATGGCCGGTTTCTGTCAGCAGAAGTTTCATCATCAAGGTGATGATGCCCGCATCTTCGCCTGCGGCTGCACAGGAAAAGATCCTGTAGCTCGAAGCACGATGGGCGAGCACCCACCCCTCAATGCGGGCGAGGTTCTGACGGACGATCGGGTCTGCGATCGCGGGCTTGCCATCCAGGTGCACCTCGCGCGCCAGTTCCACCAGCTTGTCGAACTGCCCTCCCAGCGATGCAGCCGAGCCGATGCTCGCACGTTCATGCTTCAAGGTCGTGCGGGACACGTTCCAGCCGTCCCCACGCTCTCCGACCCGCCAGCTGTCGGGAGTCGTCGCATTGTCAAAGAAGAATTCGTAGAAGCCGCTGTCACCGGTGATCTGGCGGATCGGGCGGCGGGTGACTCCCGGCTGGTCCAGATCGAGCAGCAGGTAGGTAATGCCCTTGTGCTTCGGGGCGTCCGGCTCGGTACGGATCAGTGCAAACATGTGGGTCGCATCGCCGCCTTGCGATGTCCATGTCTTCTGGCCACTGATGACCCAAGTCTCTCCCCGCAGTTCGCCCCTTGTCCTGACGGATGCGAGGTCGGAGCCGCTTCCGGGTTCGGAATAGCCCTGCCCCCAGACGAAATCGCCCTCGACTGTCGGGCGAATGAAGGTCGCGCGCTGGGCTTCTGTCCCTCGCTCGAGCAGCGTGGGAATAAGCATGTTGAGACCGTTCCCGGCGATTTCCATCGGCGCGCGTGCACGGCCATATTCCTCGCGGATAACCTGCGCCCGGATAACATCGACAGGCTGTTCCGACCCACCATATCGGCGCGGGACGCCACGATAGAGATGTCCTGCTCCGATCGCTGCGTGCCGGAAGGCGCAGACATAGACCCTGAGCTCGGGCCCTCGCCGTTCGGCGGGATGCCAGTTGGCCTTCAGGAACGCCCGAACCTCCTTTCGGAAATCCTCTGCGGCGGGGCCATAGCTCAAGTCCATCAGGCCTTGCCTCCGTCGGGTTTCCTGTCCTGGCCAGCCTTTCGGATGATTGCCGCTGCCTGGGTGGACAGGCCCATGTAGAGCGCCTCCTGGTCCAGCGCGGCTTCGAACTGCCCATCCTCGGCAAGGTTCAGGTTCGCCTTCATGTATCGCCAGCCGATGCGCGGTCCGTCAGCTAGGCGGCGGGCCACCTTCATGGTTTCTTCGCGCAACAGGTCGTCCGGAAACAGGCGGGTGTAGATTCCAATCCTGTGCGCCTCCCCGGCGGTCAGCTTCTCGCCGAGAAAGAAGAGTTCGCGCGCCCGTGCAGAACCCAGATGCTTGGTCCAGAACCAGCTGGATCCGAAGTCTCCTGCGCCGCCGATGCGGTCGAATGCCGTCAGGAAGGTTGCGCTCTCCGCAGCAAAGCGAAGGTCGCACGCGCCCGCGATGCCGATGCCGGCACCGGCCACCGGGCCGTTCACCATTGCAATCGTGGGCTTGCCCATTTCATGCAGCAGCCGCACCGTTTCCATATGCCCGAGGAGTTGTGCATGGCCCTGCTCGACACGTCCCCCGCGCTCGGGGGACACCTCGACGGCCGCGCGCTCCCCCTTCAGGTCTCCTCCGGAGCAGAAGCCCCGGCCCGCGCCAGTCACCACGACACATCCGACCGCGGGATCGCGCGCTGCATCCGCGACGGCGTCGGCCAGTGTCGCCATGATGCTGTCTGTCAGGGCGTTAAGCCGATCGGGCCGGTTCAACGTGATCGTTCGAACCCCGCCGCTGTTGTCGACAAGCACCTCGCTCATCGACGCGAGAGTTCCCAGTGGCGCGCCATCATTGTCGCTGCCTCTTCGGCCAGATCCCTGGGCACTTCGGGGTAGAGCGCCAGCTTGCCCTTTTTCGGCAATGCAATGGTCGCAGTCGCCTTCACCGTCTCGTCGCCGCGCTGGTTGACGAAGCGGACGGCCACATCGACGAGCGCCAGACCAGCCTCTTCGCGCTTGCCCGTCACCTCACCGGTGATGATCTGGGTGTCTCCCATGTAGTTGAACTTCCGGATCTCGTCATGCACGCGGGTCACGATGCCGTTGTCGCCGGCCCAGTCTGTCAGGTAATGCTGAAGGTAGTTCTCCCGCATCACACCATAGTCATAGGCCATCGGGTTGCCGATTGCCTGCGCCCAGAGCGGGTCCCAGTGCAGCCGCTGCGCGACATCGGGAATGCCATATTCGTTTTTCACATAGAAGGCCGGGATACGCTTGCGGTTCTTGTGGGCAAGGCGACCGACCGTGGGCGCATAGGGCACAAAGCCGTAGCCGCCTGCATGGAAGCAGATCACGTCGGTTACGGTCAGAGGGCCCTTGGCCATCTTGCCTAGGCTGTCGCCCACCGCCACGTCCTCGAAGTAGCGCGGCACCGAACCCCGCACCTGTTCGGCGGCATAGATTGCCTCAATCTCGGCCATGGCTTCGTCCGTGTAGGTCTGCGGCTTGATGTCGGCATACTTGCCTTTCCTGGCAGCAGTCTTGCGCTCGGTCAGCACGCGCAGGATGCGGTAGACAGCCACGACTTCGCCGCGCTGGTTCACCTTCACATCCTTGCGGACGGTGATTACCGAACGGCCGGAAAATTCGGAGGCCTTCACCTCACATGTCTCATCGCCATTGTAGCTGTAGAGCGTGTCGCCCGGGTAAACGGGCCGATAATAGTCCCAGGTCGAACCCGAGACGAAGACGTGGATGCCCTTGAACAGGCTCTTCCTGAGCGCCTTGATTTCATCGGGAACCGGATCCCCATGCATCGGCGCATTGATGATGCCTGCCATCATGCCGGGTGCAATCACGCTTCCCCAGCGGGTGCCGCGCGCATAGTCCGGATCGCAGAATAACGGATTATCGTCGCCGCACCCATGTGCGAAGTTGCGGATATTGTCCTCCGTCGCGGTCTGTATATACTCGCGCGTCTTGGCTGCCTGGTTAAAGCCGAGCAGCTTCATCTGTCGGTCGATATCCGCATCAGTTATCACGTAATCGACAGCCTTCTGCCATTCGTCGCTCTTCTTGATGTCTTCTGCGACAGACATGTTGATCTCCCCTCGGGCAGCTGGGACGGCCGGTCGCATTCAGGCGGCCGGGTGGTGATGGGCCGCCCTCAGGCGGCCGCGGTTTCGATCTCGAACATCGCGCGCACTTGCGGCAGGGCGGGCTTCATCGAAGGAGTCCGCGGCAGCTCGTCCACGATCCGGTAGGCGACGGGCACCTGGTATGGCAGCGCCCGCTTTTTCACAAAGGCCGCAAGCTCGGCCTCGCTTGGTGCGTCTGCACCACTCTTCAGGATCACGGCAGCAACCGGCACGGCGCCAAGGCGGCGGTCCGGAATGCCGACGACGACAGCCTCGCGCACCGCCGGATGCTTTTCCAGGATGGCGACGACATCGTCGGGATGCACCTTGAACCCACCTCGGATGATGGCATTGTCGGCACGGCCGAGGATGAACAGGAAGCCCTCGTCGTCGATCATGGCACGGTCGGTTGTGCGCAGCCATTCGCCCCCGTTGGCGAATTGCTCGGCCTTCATCTCGAGAACACCCTCGGTGCCGTTCGGCAGCTCAGCGCCCGTCTCGGGATCGACAACGCGACCCTTCACGCCAGGCTGGAACCGGCCGACGCTTCCCCGCTTGGTTTTCCAGAACTCGTGATATTCGGCGAGCCCCCAGCCGGCGACCGCGCCAGCGAACTCGGTCGCGCCGTAATTCTGCAGCACGGGAATGCCGTAGCGCTCGAAGAACTCATCCGCGACATCGGGGTCCAGTGGCGCAGCCCCCGCGCGGATGGCAACCAGGCTCGAGAGATCCTCCTTCGGGATATTCGAATCGAGGATCATCCGGATTGCCGCCGGCACAGCTCCGGCGATCTTGGGGCGATGACGCACCACGGCGTCGCGCCAGGCCTCCACGGAAAACTTCTCGACAAGGCACAGCTTGCGTCCGGCCAGGAGCGTCGCAAGCGCATGCCAGAGGCCGCCGATATGCGTCATCGGATTGGTGAGCAGTTGTGTGCCGGTGCGAAGCTTTGGCGGCTCGTCGGCCGATCGCCCCCTCTCGTAGCTCAACGCCCCGATGAAGCTCTTCTCATAGGAATCGCGCTGCAGCGGAATGCGCTTGGGTACACCGGTGGTGCCACTCGTCAGCATTTCGATGATGACATCATTGTCGTGGGTACGCAGTTCCTTGCCGGTCACCACGTCGAAACCCGAACGAAGCGTGGCGCCTTCCATCCCTGGCTTCAGTTCGATGATGGCAGTCCCGGCTTCGGCAATCGCTTCCAGCACGCCGGGGCGCTCCAGATCAACGGGCTCGGCAATGATCACGGGCACCTTCAGGCTGCGGATATCGGCAACGAGCCGATCGACCGGCAGCAATGGATTCACCGACACAATGCACGCGTCGATGGAAACGGCCGTCATCACGGCCGCCAGCGGACCGGGCCGGTTCTTCACCATGATACCGATACGGGCGTGCTCGCGCAGACCGAGTGTCCTGAGCGCACCACTGATCGAGTCGATCGCATGGCGCAGCTCGCCCCAGCTATACCAGCGCCCATCATGATCGACCGCAGGTGCGCCCGGGTCAATCGCGACAACACCGTTCAGGAGGTCAGACAAAATCGACATGAAGGTCCCCACTTGTCATTCTACTTATATAACTAGGTTGTAGATCAAGGGCCAGCATTTTTGCGCAGCCCGTCAGCGAAGCTGATCGAACGGCACATCCTTGTCGGCACGAATGTCGCCCGGCATCCCGAGCACCCGCTCGGAAATCTGATTGCGCAGGACTTCGTCGGCGCCGCCCGCTATCCGTAGCGCCGTCGACCAGATGTAGTCGTGCCAGAGGCCCCGCAGCCCGGCGTCCTCCGGGACAGCCGCGATGGCACGGTGCCCAAGTAGCTCCATTGCAAGTGCCGACGTCTTCTGCAGCCGGTTCGCCGAAGCAAGCTTCACCATGGCCGCCAGTGCGCCCGGATCTTCGCCGCGCGACACCATTGTTCTGAGCCGCGCCTGGAAGTATTTTTCTGCCCGCTCCTCGGCGATCGCTTCGGCCAGCGCTTGCCGGGCTGCGGGGCTGTCCAGCGCACCGGGCGCTTCGCTTTCGAGCATTCCCACAAGAACCTCGACACCGCCCTTTTCTGCACCGCCCTGATTCAGCCGCTCACCCATCAGCACGGTCATGCAGCAGGCCCAGCCCTCCCCTTCTGCGCCGATGCGGCAGTCGTCCGGCACACGAACATCGGTCAGGAAGGTCTCGTTGAAATCGGACGCGCCTGAAATCTGCCGGATAGGGCGGACCTCGATCCCCTGTGATTTCATGTCGATGACGAAGAAGCTGAGACCCTTGTGCTTCGGAAGCGATGGATCGGTGCGCGCAACCAGAATGCCCCAGTCCGCATGGTGCGCCCAACTGGACCAGACCTTCTGGCCATTGATGACCCACGCATCGACACCCGCCCCTGGCCCCGATCCGGGTTCCTTCACGGCCCGGGTTCGGACAGCAGCCAGATCGGAGCCGGCGCCAGGTTCCGAAAACAGCTGGCACCAGGTCATTTCACCGCGAAGCGTAGGCTCCGCGAAGCGCTCGATCTGCGCCGGCGTGCCATGCTTTCCCACCACGGGAAGTGCCATGCCAAGACCGATCCCGATGTAGGGACCCTTGGGCAGATTGTAGCGGCCCTCCTCTTCACCAAAGACAACCGCTTCGATGATTGTGCCCCCGCGGCCGCCCAGCGCCTTTGGAAGCATTATTCCGGCATAGCCGCCATCGAACAGGGCCTTCTGCCAGGCACGGCCACGCGCAACCTCTTCGGCTTCATCGAGCTTTGCGCCGGCCGGCAGCACATGGCGCGGAGCGTTGGCTGCCAGCCATTCGCGCGCTTCCCGGCGGAACGCCGCTTCCTGCGGGGTATCGTTGAAATCCATGTCAGATCCTCCCCTGCTGTCCGGGGATCTGCGCGATCAGCCGGTCCGCCCAATGGCTCCGGCCGCCCAGGGCAAGGGCCAGTGTCCGCTCGCGCCGATAATAGAAGTGGCAGTTGGCCTCGAAGGTGTAGCCGATGCCGCCATGCACCTGGATATTCTCTCGCGCGGCCAGTTCGAAGGCCGCAAGGGCGGACAGGCGCGCGGCGGCAGCAGCTGCCGGTAGTTCATCAGGTGCATCCGCCGCCGCCCAGGCGGCAAAAAAGGCATTGGAGCGCGCAAACTCCACCTTCAGGCAGATGTCTGCGAGCTTGTGCTTGATTGCCTGATAGCCGGCGAGCGGACGACCGAAGATCCGGCGCTCCATTGCATAGTCGCGTGCCATTGTCATGCAGGCGTCCGCACCACCCAGCCCCTCGAACGCTGCCTGCACCGCTGCCTGGTCGAGGAGCCTGGGCAGAACGTCCCGGGCGACGCCGGGCAGGCGCTCCGCGGCAGCGCCGTCAAAGGCGAGGCTGTAATGGGGTCTGAGCTGGTCGAAACTTTCTAGGCGTGTGCAGGTGACCCCCGGCGCCGACAGATCAGCGAGGACGAGCAGCGGCCCCTTGTCGTCATGCGCGACGACGATTGCGATGTCGGCTACGCCTGCGTCCGCGACTGGCGCGACCGATCCGGCCAGCCTGCCGTCCGAGAATTCGACCGCCGGCCTGGCATCCGGCTCGCCATAGGCCAGGGCAGCTACCGTCTCTCCCGAGGCAAGTCGCGGAAGCCAGCTGGCCTTTTGCGTCTCGCTGGCCCCAAGAAGCAAGGCATTGGCCGCAAGGACAATCGACGAGAAGAAGGGGACGGCAGCATTGGCGTGCCCAAGCGCCTCCGAAATGACCCCAAGGTCGATGGGACCAAGCCCCAGCCCGCCGTAAGACTCCGGGATGGCGGCCCCTAGGAATCCCATCTCCGAAAGCTGTCGCCACAAATGCTCATCCCATTCGGCCTTTTCGAGGATAAGCTCCCGCAGGCGGTCCGGGCTGCTGTTCGCAGACAGCAGGCCGCGCGCCTGCTCGCCCAGCATCTTCTGCTCGTCGGATAGATCGAAGTTCACCTGCATCCCTCTGGACGAATGGATCAACCCAGTGCACCTGGTTATATAACTCAATGAACCTGTAGACCGGCATCGTCAAGCGCGACACAGTGACCGGGCCAGGCGGACAGGCGGACAGTCGGCTCTGCCGCCACATCTGCTTGTCCGACCCGTCGACATAGTATACTTGGGTAGATAGCAAAAATCGAAAAGAGATCGCTCCGGGAGGCGCTTGCATGCACTATGAAACCATCCTGTTCGATGTCGCGGACAAGGTCGCAACCGTCACCATCAACAGGCCCGAAGCGATGAACAGTTTCACGCTCACAATGCTTCGTGAGTTCGAGCATCTGTGGAAGCGCCTGGCCTTCGACGACGGTGTGCACGCAGTTGTCCTGCGCGCCGCACCCGGTCGCGCCTTCTCGACCGGAGTGGATGTGAAGGACGCCCGCCTGCCAGGCCGGTCCGTGGTGGTCGATGACGTGTTCAACGCCGAAGATCCCGGACGCTACCTCGGGCCCAAGTCCATGAATTGCTGGAAGCCGGTGATCGCTGCCGTCCACGGCATGGCAGCCGGGGGCGCCTTCTACTGGCTGAACGAAGCCGACATCATAATCTGCTCGGATGATGCCACCTTCTTTGATCCGCACGTCACCTACGGTATGACATCCGCGCTCGAGCCCATTGGCGCCACTTACAGGATGCCTTTGGGCGACGTGCTGCGCATGGTTCTGCTGGGCAATGATGAACGCATTTCCGCGAAGACAGCGCTGCGCATCGGCCTGGTGTCGGAAGTGCTTCCCCCGGAACAGCTATGGCCGCACGCTGCCGAACTGGCCGCCATCATCGCGGCCAAGCCAACGGCCGCCACTCAGGGGTCCCTGAAGGCGATATGGCAGTCGCTCGACATGCCGCGCTCGGTCGCGCTCGCGACGGCCCTGAAATACTGCCAGGTCGGAAATCCAGTGGGGACGGCGCAAATCGACCGGCCGGCACTGATGGCGGACAAGGCCAGGAGCTACACACTTCGTTGACGCTTGACCTGACATACCTGGTTATATAGGTCGACATGAGGGAGGCCCTTATGCCGCTGCTGTATGACGAGGGACAATTGGCGATTGCCGAGGGCGCTCGGCGGGTCTTGTCCGCGTCTGACGGGATGGCCGCCCAGCTGGTGTTGCTGGAGCAAACGGGTGCCATCGAGCCCGATTATGACCGTATCTGTGTGGAACAGGGGTGGTTCGGGATCGGCATTCCGGACGCAGACGGCGGCGTCGGTCTCGGCCTGGTGGAACTGGGGCTGGTGGCACTTGCGGTCGGCGCCCGGCTGGCAGGTTCGCCCTTCCTGACGGCAAATGCGGGACTGGCGCGGGTCCTGATTGCCCACGGCACCTTGAGCCAGCGCAATCTGTGGCTGCCGAGGCTTGCGACTGGCGAGGCCAGGGCTGCCACGGGCATCTGCGAGGGACAGTCTGTGGTGCCGGCCAGTTCCAGGCTGCATTTCGAGAACGGCCTGCTGACCGGCATCAAGCCGGCAGTTGCCGGGGGGGGTCTTGCTGATGTCGCACTGCTGCTGGCAACCGAAGCGGCTGGACCCGCGCTGGTCCTCGCCCCGCTTGAGGGAGTCGAACGACGCTTGATTGCGGGCTATGACAACAGCAGAGTTCTGGCGGATCTGGTCTTCGACGGCACGCCGGCCGAAGTCCTGGTCCAAGGCGATGCCGCATGCCCGGCGGCACTGGAAATGCTGGCCGCGCAAGCCGTTGTGACCGCGCACGAGCAAACGGGCGGTGCAGAGGCACTGATGTTGAAGGCGCGGGACTATGCAAACACCCGGCGTGCGTTTGGCCAGCCAATCGGCGCATTTCAGTCGGTAAAGCACCGCATCGCGGAGCTTTACGGCCTCGTCGAACTGGCGCGCGCCAATGCCCTGCAGGCCGCCATTCTCGAAGGGAAGCCCGGCTTCCTGCGGGCCGCAGCCGCCGCCCGTATTGCAGCGACCGAAGCCTATGACACCGCGGCGCGCGACTGCATGCAGGTGCATGGCGGGATCGGCGTGACCTGGGAATCGGGGCTCCACCTCCACATGCGCCGGGCCCGCACGCTCGCCAACGAACAGGGCAATATCCTGTTCTGGGAGGATCTTCTCGTGGACCAGTTGAGGGATGCCGCATGACCGACCTCGACGCCTTCACGGCCCGGGCCACCAAGTGGCTCGACGCCGCTGCGCCGTCTTTCGGAAGCGCGGCACGCAAGGGGCTTTCGGTCGAGCAGGACCTGGCGCTTGGGCGCCGGTACCAGCGCGCCAAGCATGAGGCCGGCTATGCCGGCATCAACTGGCCGACTGAATTTGGCGGCCAGGGACTGAGCCATATCGAGAAACTCGCCTTCGACAGCGTCGAAATGCGCTTTGGAATGCCTGTCGGCTATTTCGGCATTTCGCTTGGCATGCCGGTCCCGATCCTGATGAAACATGGCAAGGACAGGGACTGGGTCCGCGAGAGGACCGTAGCGGCGCTTCGCGGCGAGGAAATCTGGTGCCAGCTGTTCAGCGAGCCGGCCGCCGGCAGCGACCTTGCGGGGCTGCGCCTGAAGGCCGAACCGGACGGCAACGGCTGGCGCCTCTCCGGGCAGAAGCTGTGGACCAGCTGGGCGCAATATAGCGACTTTGGCGTGATCGTTGCCCGGACCGACCCGTCCGTCCCGAAGCACTGGGGGCTCACCTACTTCTGGGTCGACATGAAAGCTGAAGGTGTCACGGTTCGCCCCGTGAAGCTGGCCGGCGGCGACAGCCATGTGAACGAGATCTTCTTCGACAATGTGCGGGTCGAGGACAGCCAGCGCTTGTCGCCGGTCGGCGGCGGATTCGCGGTCGCGATGGAGACGCTCATGATCGAGCGCTATGTCGCGACCGACAGCGCCGGCTTCGGGCCGCATCTCGACCTGTTCGTGAAGCTCGCAGAGGAAGTCGAGGTGAACGGTCGCCCCGCGATCGAGGATGGACGCGTCCGCTCGGCCATCGCGCGCAATCATGCGATGCGCAGCGGCCTCGACGCGATCACCGCGCGCGCCATGCTGATAATGCAGGCCGGAATGGTTCCCGGCCCGGAGGGCTCGCTCAACAAGCTGGTCGCAGTGCGGTCGCGCCAGAAGCTGGGCGAAATGGCGCTCGACCTTGCCGGCACCGATGGCTTCGCATTCGACCCTCACGCCATCGTGAAGCAGGACTGGGGGGCCAGCTGGATCAACGCGCCGACCGGGCGGATCGCGGGCGGCACCGACGAAATGCTACTCAACACCATTGCCGAGAAGATTCTCGGCCTGCCGCAGGATCATCGGCCCGACAAGGCCGTCCCCTTCAACCAGATTCCAGCCTAAGGATACTCTAGCATGCCTTCTGCCTACATCATTGATGCCGTTCGCACGCCGCGCGGGGTTGGCAAGC